>VFQM010000929.1_pt1 | contig 28491 bp, 21 predicted proteins | sample 3512391 | NCBI WGS metagenome assembly VFQM01 (sample SAMN10412369, study PRJNA504923) | tailings metagenome | isolation source: Replicate 1 from Balatoc abandoned mine | place: Philippines
ATGCCCTCCCGGCGGCGCGACGACGAAAACGCGGAAGCCCGTGCGTCCGGAACCCCGCAAGCCCGCCGCGCGGCAAGTCTCAGCGAGGACTTAAGTGAACCTGACCCCGTTTCAGAAGGCGGCGGCGTAGCCGGAGGCGACGAGGGTTTTCTGGAGCTGCTCGCCGATCTTGAGGTTGCCGGCCACGATCTGGCCCGCATCGAGCAGCCGGTCCGTCCGGCCCTGCAGGTCGCAGACCCGGCCGCCGGCCTCGCGCACCAGCAGCAGGCCGGCCGCGATGTCCCAGGGCTTCACCCCGGCTTCGAAATAGGCGTCGGCGCGGCCGCAGGCCACGTAGGCCAGGTCCAGCGCCGCCGAGCCGGTGCGGCGGATGTCCTCGGCCTCGACCAGCAGCTTCGAGATCACGTCCAGCTGCGGCGCCAGGCGCTTGCGCTCGCGCGGCGGGAAGCCGGTGATGATCAGGGAGCCGGCCAGGTCCTTGCGGTCGCCGATGCGGATCTTGCGGTCGTTGAGCAGCGCGCCCGCGCCGCGCGAGGCGGTGAAGAGCTCGTTGCGCAGCGGGTCGAAGACCACGCCGTGGATCGGCTCGCCGTTCTCGACCAGGGCGATCGAGACGCAGAAATGGGGCAGGCCGCGCAGGTAGTTCGAGGTGCCGTCCAGCGGGTCGATGACGAAGGTGTGCTTGCCCTTGCCCATCGCGCCCGATTCCTCGGCCAGGATGGCGTAGTCGGGGAAGGCCCGGCGCAGCTCGCGTATGATCTCGGCCTCGGCCGCCGCGTCGACTTCGCTGGCGTAGTCCTGGCGGGCCTTCTCCACCACGTTCAGGGCGTCGAGCTTGCCCATGTGGCGCAGGATGAGGGTGCCAGCGGCACGCGCCGCCTTGACCATGACGTTGACGACGGGCTTTTGCATGACAACCGTCCACTGACCGCTGGATTGTGAAGAGAACGAGGGCGCCGGTCCGGCCGGCGCCGCGCAAGGATAACAGGTTGGCCCGCGCCGGGCCCGCACCCCGCATGAACAACCCCGTCGAAAACCTCCGCATCGTGCTCGTCGGCACCCAGCATCCGGGCAACATCGGCTCGGCCGCGCGGGCCATGAAGACCATGGGCCTGCGCCGCCTGCACCTGGTGGCGCCCGAGCGCTTCCCCGACCCCGAGGCCATCGCCCTGGCCGCGGGCGCCGACGACCTGCTGGCCGCCGCGGCGGTGCAGGGCGACCTGGTCGAGGCCCTGGCCGGCTGCCACCTGGTGATCGGCACCAGCGCCCGCCGCCGCACCGTGCCCCTGCCCGAGCGCACGCCGCGCGAGGCCGCCCGCGAGCTGGTCGAGGCCGCCGCCCGCGGCCCCGTGGCCCTGCTGTTCGGCCGCGAGCGCACCGGCCTGGAGAACGAGGAGCTGCAGCGCTGCCACGCGACGGTGGCCATCCCGGCGGATCCGGCCTTCAGCTCGCTCAACCTGGCGGCCGCGGTGCAGGTCCTGGCCTACGAACTGCGCCTGGCCCTGCTCGAAGCCGGCCAGGCCGCGCCGCGGGCCCCGGGCCCGGAGGGCGGGGCGGCCGAGCCGCCGGCGACCGCCGACGAACTCGAACGTTATTTCGAACACCTGGCCCAGGCCCTGGACGACATCGACTTCCACAAGGGCCGGGCGCCGGAGATGGTGATGTCGCGCTTGCGCCGCCTGTACCTGCGCGCCGGGCTGGACCAGCGCGAGCTCAAGATCCTGCGCGGCATCCTGGCCGACGCCCAGCGCATGGCCCGGCTGGCCCGGGGCGGCGGAGCCTAGCGCCCCGCCGGCCGGCCGAATACAGTAGGCCGGCCCCCGCCCCCGAGTCCGCCGCCCCCGTGAAGTCCGTGTCCCACAGCTCCATCCCCGGCGGACTCCGGCGACTCGCGCTCCTGCTGTTCTTCCTGCTCCCGGCCCTGGCCTCGGCGGCCGACGGCGTGCTCGTGCTCGGCCGGATCAGCGACGACCCGCGCCGCCACCACGAACAGCTGCAGCCGCTGCTCGACTACGTCGTCCCGCGCATGCGCAGCGTCGGCATCCGCGAGGGCCGCATCCTGATGGCGCGCGACCCGCAGCAGATGACCAGCTACCTGCGCCGCGGCAAGGTCGACTGGGTCACCGAGACCCCGGGCACCGCCCTGCTGCTGGCCGACCGCGCCGGCGCCCGCCCGCTGCTGCTGACCGAGCGCGCCGGATCGCGCGAGTACCGCACCGTCTTCTTCGTGCGCCGCGACAGCGGCATCACCGAGCTCTCGCAGCTGCTGGGCAAGACCATCGCCTTCCAGTCGCCGTCCTCCACCAGCGCCTACCTGGTGCCGGCCATGGTGCTGCGCGAGCGCGGCCTGCCGATGAGCCTGATGGTCTCGCCGCTGGAGGAGGCCGACGCCGGCAGCGTCGGCTACGTCTTCGCCAACACCGATGCCAACCTCGCCGCCTGGGTGCACAAGCGCCTGGTCGACGCCGGCAGCTTCAGCGACCAGGACTGGGCCTCGCTGCAGCGCATGTCCGAGTCCTTCCGCAGCGACCTGGTGGTCATCCACACCACCGGCCCGGTGCCGCGCGCGATGGAGCTGGTCAGCGCCGGCCTCGACCCGGCGGTCGCGGCGCGCCTGAAGGAAGTGCTGCTCGGCGCCAGCCAGGACCCGCAGGCCCGCGACGCGCTGCGCCAGTTCTTCCGCACCACCGGCTTCTACGAGGCCGACCCGGCCACCCAGGCCAGCCTCGAGGCCCTGCGCCGCGGCGCCCGCGACGTGCGCGAGGCGCTGGAATGAAGCTGCCGTTCAAGCTCGGCCTGCGCGGCGAACTGCTGGTCCTGCTGACCGGCGTGCTGGTGCTGGTGGTGGCGCTGTTCGCCGCGCTGTGGTGGCAGGGCAAGCGCAGCAACGAGGACGCCCGCGACCTCAGCGCCCGCGCCATGCGCGAACTGGCGCGCGAGGGCCTGCTCACGCGCGGCCAGACCCTCTCCAGCCAGCTCGCCGACGCCGCCACCAACCCGCTGTACTTCCTCGACCTGGCCAAGCTGGGCGAACTGGCGCGCGCCACGCTGCGCCAGCCCGACGTGGTCTACGTGATCATCCACGACGCGGACGGCCAGGTCGTGCACGATGGTTCGGGCGACATCCCGGCCTTCGGCCAGCCCATGACCGACCCGATGGCCTACGAGGCGCTCAACGCCCAGGGCGTGCACGGCCAGTGGAGCGAGAAGCTGCTCGACGTCTCCAGCCCGATCCGCATCGGCGGCCAGCGCATCGGCGGCGTGCGCGTGGGCCTGTCGCGCGAGAACGCCAACCGCCGCGAAGGCGAGGTCATGGCCCCGCTGGAGGCGCGCCTGCAGGAGGCCGGGCAGGCCCACCTGGCCTGGCTGCTGGCCCTGATCGCCGCCCTGGTCGGCATCTCGGTGGCCGGCATGGTGCTGCTGCAGCGGCGCATCGTGCAGCCGATCCGCGAGCTGGCCGACGCCGCCACCCGCATCGAGCAGGGCCGCTACGCCGAGGTCGAGGTCCATTCCGACCGCCAGGACGAGATCGGCGAACTCGTGCGCGCCTTCTCGCGCATGGCCGACTCGGTGGCGCGCCACGACCGCGACATCCGCCGCATGGCCTACACCGATTCGCTCACCGGCCTGAGCAACCGCCTGGCCTTCCGCGAGTCGCTCGACGAGCGCCTGCTGACGCTGCAGGCCAGCAGCGGCGAGCTCGCGCTGCTGTTCGTCGACCTGGACGACTTCAAGCGCGTCAACGACACGCTGGGCCACGAGGCCGGCGACGAGGTGCTGAGCCAGCTCTCGGTGCGCATCCGCCTGGCGGTGGAGCGCCTGGGCGGCCCGGGCGCCGAGATCGCCCGCTTCGGCGGCGACGAGTTCATCGTGCTGTTCATGGCCGACGACATCCGCGCCGCCTCGGGCCGCCTGGCCGAGGCCCTGATCGACGAGGTGCAGCGGCCGCTGGTGCTGCAGGGCCGTCAGGTGTTCCTCGGCGCCTCGGTCGGCATCACGCTGTTCCCCTTCGACGCGGCGAGCGCCGGCCAGCTGCTCAAGAACGCCGACATCGCCATGTACCAGGCCAAGGTCGCCGGCAAGGGCTGCTACCGCTTCTACAGCAAGGCCATGGACCAGGCGGTCGAGCGCCGCGTGCAGCTGGAAGAGGAACTGCGCGGCGCCTGGGAGCGCGGCGAGATGAGCCTGCACTACCAGCCGATCTACCGCCTGGCCGACAACCGCCTGATGGGCGCCGAGGCCCTGTGCCGCTGGAACCACCCGCGCCTGGGCGTGGTGCCGCCCTCGGTGTTCATCGAGGTGGCCGAGCAGAGCGGCCTGATCGAATCCTTGGGCCGGCACGTGCTGGTGCAGGCCTGCAAGGACGCCGCGCTCTGGCGCCAGCCGGGCGAAGAAGCGCCCTTCGTGTCGGTGAACATCTCGCCGCGCCAGCTGCGCAGCGGCGACCTGCCCGACGTCGTGGCCAGCGCGCTGCGCGGCAGCGGCCTGCTGCCCGAGCAGCTGCACCTGGAACTGACCGAGACCGCCGTGCTCGGCGACGAGGTGCAAGCCAGCGCGCTGCTCTCGCGCCTGCGCGCCACCGGCGTGAAGGTGTGGCTGGACGACTTCGGCACCGGCTTCTCGGGCCTGAGCCACCTGCGACGCGTGCCGGTGGACGGCGTGAAGATCGACCGCAGCTTCGTCGCCGACGTGCTGCGCGACCCGGACGACCTCGCGCTCACGTCCGCGATCATCGCGATGGCGCACTCGCTGGGCATCACCGTGGTCGCCGAGGGCATCGAGGCCGAAGGCCAGTTCGCGGTGCTGCGCGAGCGCGGCTGCGACCAGGGCCAGGGCTTCTGGCTGGGCCGGCCGATGCAGGCGGCCGACATGCAGCGCGGCTTCACCGGCTGAGTCCGGCGGTGGCGGCGCCCGGCGCGGCGCCCGGGATCAGGACAGCAGCTTGCCGATCCAGCCGGCGATCTGTCCCGAGAACAGGGCCACCACCACGATCTCCACCACGCCCAGGGCCCAGGCCACCGCCATCAGGCGCCCGTCGCGCTCGATCAGCGCGATCGCGTAGACCAGCAGCACCAGGCCGAAGGGATAGTTCGTCGCCGGCAGCGGCAGCGACAGCAGCAGGCCCAGCACCACCAGCAGCAGGCCGGTGAACAGGCGCGCGGCCGGGTGGTCGACCAGGGCTTCGTTGCGCGGGCGGCTGAGCTTCTCCAGCCGCCGCAGCAGGCCCGAGACGCGGTCGCGGAAGCGGGCCACGCCCTCGCGCGAGAGGCTGCGCCGGGCCAGGAAGCCCGGGATCCACGGATGCGCCATCAGCACCATCAGCTGCAGGCCGAACAGGCTGACCAGCGGGCCGCTGATGGCGCCGGCGCCGATCGGCAGCGGCACGAAGGCCGGCAGCACCGACACCAGCAGGAAGACGCCGTAGGCGCGCGCGCGGAAGTGGTCCAGCAGCGCGCCGAAGGTGAACGCATGGCCATGTTCGCCCTCGGCCAGCGCGTCCAGCAAGCCGCGGGTGCTGATCTCGGGACCCATGGGCGGGCAGTCTCGGGGGCGGGGGCTTTATCGGCCCTAAACCTGGTCCGGATCCGCGGGTTCGGGCACGCGCGACACCAGCAGCTTGTCCACGCGGGCGCCGTCGAGGTCCACCACCTCGATGCGCCAGCCGCCGAAGTCGAAGTGCTCGCCGGCGTGCGGGATGCGGCCGAAGTGCGCGACGGCCATGCCGGCGGCGGTGTGGAAGTCGTGGTCGGCCTCGCCGGGCAGGGCCGAGAGCGACAGCAGCTCGCGCAGCTCCTCGCTCGAGAGGCGGCCGTCCACCAGGTAGGAGCCGTCGGCGCGCGTCACCACCAGGGCTTCGTCCTCGCCTTCGTCGGCGGCCTGCACGCGGCCCAGCACGGCGCCGAGCAGGTCGCTGACCGAGACCATGCCCTGGATGTCGCCGTATTCGTCCACCACCAGGGCCAGCGTCTGCTGCTCCTCGCGGAAGATCTCCATCAGCTTCAGGGCATGGGTGGATTCGGACACGAACAGCGCCGGGCGCAGCTCCTTGAACAGGTCCGGGCGGCCGTCGTGGCGGCCGAGCAGGCCGGTCAGCGACTTGACCTCCAGGATGCCCAGCACGTCGCTGTCGTTGCCGCGGTAGACCGGGTAGCGCGCGTACGGCGTCTCGCGCATGACCGCCAGGTTCTCCTCGGCGCTGGCCGCCGCGTCGAGCCAGACGATGCGCGTGCGCGGCGTCATCAGGCCGGCCGCGCTGCGGTCGCCCAGGCGCAGCACGCGGTTGATCATGTTGCGCTCGTCGGCGTCGATCACGCCCTGCTCGTGGCTCTCGGCCACCAGCATGCGGATCTCCTCTTCCGTCACCTGGTCGGCCTGGCCGCGGTCCAGGCGCAGCAGGCGCAGGATGGTGCGGGTGCTGTGCGAGAGCAGCCAGACGAAGGGCGTGGCGATCCGCGCCACCCAGGACATGGGCAGGGCGACGCCGGCGGCGATCTTCTCCGGGGCCAGCAGCGCGATGCGCTTGGGCACGAGCTCGCCGAGGATGATCGAGAAATAGGTGATCAGGATGACCGCGGCGGTGGTGCCGATGGCCTGGTTGAGGTCGATGTTGATGCCCAGGCCGGCCAGCCAGGCGTCGAAGCGGGTGTCCAGGCCCAGCGGCGCGACCCAGGCCGCGATGCGGTTGCCGATGCTCTCGCCGCCGAAGATGCCGGTCAGGATGCCGATCGAGGTGATGCCCACCTGCACCGTGGACAGGAAGCGCTCGGGATGCTCGGCCAGCTCCAGGGCCTTGCGGGCGCGCCGGCTGTCCTGGGCCTGCTGCCGGAGGCGGGCCTTGCGGGAGGTGACCACCGACATCTCCGACAGCGCGAAGAAGCCGTTGACCAGGATCAGCAGGAGGACGATCGCGAGTTCGAGGCTCATGGGCGCCGGACGGGGCCGGCCGGGGGTCCTGTTCGGGGTGGAAAGGACCCGCACTATGCCACAGCGGACCGGCCGGCCCGGCGTCGCCCGGGGCGGCGGCGGGCCCGCCGCGCCGTGTTTCAGGCAGGTTTCGGCCTCGTGTCGGCCTGGCCGGGGCGGGCCCGGAAGGCCGGCGGGCTGGGCGGGTCCCCGGGGGCGCGGTGTAACATACGCGTCATTTTCCGACCCCGGGGCCACCCCGGCCAGCCAAGGATCCCGCGATGTTTTCCCTCCAGACCATCTTCGGCAAGGGCGACAAGTTCTACGGCCTGCTCGAGCAGAGCGCCGCCGCCGCCCGCGAAAGCGCCCGCGCCCTGGGCGAGCTGCTGGCCACCCCGTCGGCCCAGCGCTCGCTGGAGAAGTTCAAGCTGGCGCGCCAGAAGGAAAAGGACCTGGCGGCCGAGATCAGCCGCGAGCTGGTCAACACCTTCGTGACCGCGCTCGAGCGCGAGGACATCGAGGCGCTGTCCAACGCCCTGTACAAGATCCCCAAGGTGGTCGAGAAGTTCGCCGAGCGCTACGCGCTGGCGCACGAGCGCATCGGCGACGTCGACTTCATCTCCCGCGCGGCGATGCTCGAGCGCGCCTGCGTGGTGCTCGAGGAGATGGTCGGCCTGCTGCGCAAGGGCATGGCCCTGGAGACCACCAAGGAGCTCAACGACAAGCTGCAGGCCATCGAGGCCGAGGCCGACCGCCTGATCCTGGAGCTGTATCGGGACACCTACACCAAGGAAACCGACCCGATGCGCTACCTGATCCTCAAGGACCTGTTCGAGATCCTGGAGAAGGCCATCGACCGCTGCCGCGACGCCGGCAACGTCATCTACGGCGTCGTCCTCAAGAACGCCTGAGCCATGACCACCGCGCTGATCCTCGTGCTGGCCGTCATCCTGACGGCCCTGGTCTTCGAGTACATCAACGGCTTCCACGACACGGCGAACTCGATCGCCACCGTCGTGGCGACCAAGGTGCTCACGCCGATCCAGGCCGTTTCGCTGGCCGCGATCATGAACCTCATCGGCGCGCTCTGGGGCACGGCGGTGGCCAAGACCATCTCCTCGGGCCTGATCGACGCCGAGGTGGTGATGGTGACCTCGCAGATGATCATCTGCGCGCTCTCGGGCGGCATCATCTGGAACCTGATCACCTGGTGGTTCGGCCTGCCGTCCTCGTCCAGCCACGCGCTCATCGGCGGCCTGATCGGCGCCGCGCTGTCGGCGGCGGACAACAACTTCGACGTGCTGATCTGGTCGCGCGCGGCCGAGGACTGGACCAAGAGCCAGGGCATCTTCTGGAAGGTGATCGTGCCGATGGTCAGCTCGCCGGTGGCGGGCTTCACCCTGGGCCTGCTGATGATGGGCGCGCTGATGGCCATCATCTCGGCGATGAACGGCGCCGGCGGCTGGCTGGCGCGCATCTCGCGCCCGAAGTGGATCAACGCCGTGTTCGGCAAGGCGCAGATCTTCTCGGCCGCCTACATGGGCTTCGCCCACGGCACCAACGACGCGCAGAAGACGATGGGCATCATCGCCCTGGCCCTGATCGGCGCCGAGGCCGCGGGCACGCTGGACAACCTGCCGGGCTGGCTGGCCTTCATGCACCCGGGCGACAGCGAGGGCATCGAGACCTGGATCGTGGTCACCTGCGCCATCGTGATGGCCGCCGGCACCGCCGCGGGCGGCTGGCGCATCATCAAGACCCTCGGCCACAAGATGGTCAAGCTGCACCCCATCCACGGCTTCGCCGCGGAGACCAGCTCGGCCACCATCCTCTCGCTGGCCGCGCACTTCGGCATGCCGGTGTCCACGACGCACTCGATCTCGACCGCCATCATGGGCGTGGGCGTGGCCAAGAACCCGCGCGCCCTGAAGTGGGGGATCATCGAGAAGATCCTCTGGGCCTGGATCCTCACCATCCCCGCCTCGGGCGGCCTGGCCTGGCTGCTGTTCTGGGGCCTCGAGCAGCTCGGCTGGGCCTGAGCCTGGACTTCGGGTGGGTGGACGGGCGGTGGGGGTTTGTTTTTTGACGCGGATTGACGCGGATAAACGCGGATAGGGCAATCCGGTCAAGAAGCAACACCGTCGTAGGTTCCCGGCGTCTGCGCGCCAGCGTCCGGCGCGGCGCGCGCGATCGAAGCCGCTGCAGCTCGCGGCATCCCACTCCGATTAGCCTTATCGGCTCTTATCCGCGTTTATCCGCGTCAATCCGCGTCCAAAACCCAGTCTGGCCGAAGCCAGCGATCAAAGCAGGTCGCCGCCGGCGGAGAGCATGCGCTCCATCTGGTCGCCCAGGCCGCCGATCTCCAGCACCAGGCGGTCGATCTCGGCGCCGGTCAGGGTGTCGTAGGGGCGGTTCTCGCACAGCTGCAGGTAGGGCACGGAATCGAGTTCGCCGATGGCGAGGTAGCCCACGCGGCTCTGCCAGTTGAAGGCCAGCATGCGGCGGGCGTCGATGCCGGTCATCGGCGCGATCACGGTGCTCACGCGCAGGTAGGCGCGGCCGTCCTCGCCGACCATCTCCGACAGGAAGATGCTCTGGTGGCGCTTGCCCTTGTCCAGCGACAGCTGCACGCAGCACAGGTAGGGCTCGCTGGCGGTGAGCTTGTACTTGCCCTGGAGGTGGCCGCGGATCTGTTCGAAGTTCTGCATGGGGGCGTGACCGGTGCGTCGATGCGGCTATCCTAAACCCGCATGCCCGGAAAGCCCACCGCCGACAGCCCCGAGGCGCGCCGCCAGGCCATCCTGGCGGCCGTGCGCGCCATTCCCGCCGGCCAGGTCGCGGGCTATGGCGAAGTCGCGCGCCGCGCAGGGCTGGCGGGCAATGCCCGCCTGGTCGCGCGCGTGCTGTCGGCCGGCGACGAACCGGGCCTGCCCTGGCACCGCGTGCTGCGCTCCGATGGCGCGATCGCCTTCCCGCGCGGCAGCGAGGCCTTCGACGAACAGGTGCAGCGCCTGCGCGCCGAAGGCGTGGTGGTCGAAGGCGGGAAGGTGCGCGGGCAGCGCGCGGCGGCCAGCCTGGACGAACTGCTGTGGGCGCCGCCGCTCAGCGCAGGGCGCGGCGCCGGAACCAGGCGGCGACGCTGAAGCGCGGCCGGGTCGCCGGCAGCACCTCGTGCTCGACCTCGCCGCTGAGGAACACCGCGATCGTGCCCAGCCGCGGCGCGACGTCGCGCGGGCCGTCGGGCAGGTGCAGGCGCAGCGCGCCGCCGGCCTCGCCGGGCCAGTCCTCGTTGAGGTAGAGCACCAGCGAGAGCACGCGTGCGTCGCTGCTGGCGAAGCGGTCGCGGTGGCGCGCGTAGGCGGCGCCGGGCGGGTAGTGCGCGAAGTGCGCCTCCACCTCCTCCAGGCCCAGCAGCAGGCGGCGGTTGAGCTCGCCGCGCAGGCCGTCGAGCGCGGCCAGCAGGGCGCGCGCGGCCTCGCCGCAGGCCGGGTCGTCCAGCCAGAGGGTCGAGTCGCCGCGCAGGCCGGCGAACTGGCGGCCGTCCGCGCGGCCGGTGGCGGCGGCGCGCAGGCGGCCGGCGCCGGCATGCGCGCGGGCCTCGTCGGCGGCCGCGAGCAGCAGCGGGTGGGCCGGCCCGGCCTCGGCCAGGGCCCAGTCGGCCTGGCGCAGGGTGTCGGCCAGGGCTTCCAGGCCGGCGGGCGTGAACAGGGCGGGGGCGTGCATGCCGCTATGATACGGGCCGGTCACCACCGCGAGCCTTCCGCATGCGACTCCCCCCGGCCACCACCGGCCTGCTCTGGGCCCTGGGCATCGGCTTCCTGCTGCAGATGCTCGCGGGCGACGTGGTCATGCAGTACTTCGCGCTCTGGCCGCTGGGCGAACACCCGGTCGGCGTCACGCCCGCGGGCGACCTGGTCAGCGTCGGCTTCCTGCCCTGGCAGGTGCTCAGCTATGGCCTGCTGCACGGCGACTTCGTGCACCTGTTCTTCAACGCCTTCGCCCTGTACATGTTCGGCGCGCCGCTGGAGATGACCTGGGGCCGCCAGCGCTTCCTCAGCTACTTCGTCACCTGCGTGGCCGGCGCCGGCGTGGTGCAGCTGCTGCTGGTGAGCTCGGGCCTGCTGGGCACCGGCCTGCACCCGACCATCGGCGCCTCGGGCGGCGTGTACGGCCTGCTGCTGGCCTACGGCATGCTCTTCCCCAACCAGCGCCTGATGCTGCTGATCCCGCCGATCCCGATGCGCGCGCGCACCTTCGTCATCGTCTTCGGCGTGATCGCGCTGGTGATGGGCGTGATGGACACGCGTTCGGGCATCGCGCACTTCGCGCACCTGGGCGGCATGCTGTTCGGCTGGCTGATGATCCGCTACTGGCGCGGCCAGCCGCCCTTCAAGCCGCGCGGCCCGCGCCTCGTCCGCTGACCCGGGGACTGTGGGAGCGCCTTCAGGCGCGATATCTCAGCTTCGTGGGTTTCGCGCCTGAAGGCGCTCCTACGGGTTAGCGGCGGAGCTGGAGGAAATCGGGGCTGCAGACCAGGCGCAGGCTGTCCAGGCGCGGGCGTGCGCCCGGCAGCGCGGCGAGCACGGCCTCGCGTTCCTTTTCCAGCGCGGACACTTCGGCCGGGTGCACGGCCGGGTTCACGCGCGAGAGCGCCTTCAGGCGCTGGATCTCGGCCGACAGCGCGGCGTCGGCGCGGGCCAGGGCCTCGGCGGCCCGCGCCGCGGCCTCGGCCTGGGCCAGCTCGCGTGCCTTCTCCAGCATCGGCGGCACCAGCGCCGCCAGCACCTTGCGCTGCGGCGCGAGGTCGAACACGCGGTCGCCGGCGCGCAGGCGCGCGCGCTCGCCGGGGGCGAAGCCGGGGCGCGGCTGCAGGCGCGTATCCACCGCCACCGTCACCGGCGCCGGCGGCAGCCAGCGCTCGATGTCCAGGCCGCGCGGCGCCACGCACTCGAGCACGTTCACCGCCTCCATCACCACGGTGCGCGGCGGCAGCGCATCGTCCACCAGCACCGCGGCGTTGCCGGTCTCGCCCGACACCAGCAGGTCGAGCGCCGAGAGCAGCATCGGGTGGTCGCCGCGCAGGTAGAGCAGGTCGTCGCGCGCCAGCGCGGTGGCGCGGTCGAAGGTGGCCTGGCGCGGGCCGGCCTTGAGCTCCTCGAAACCATCCACGGTGATGTGCTCCGGGTCGAGCAGCCACAGCTGCGCCGACAGCGGCTCGTGGTGCACGCCGAAGGCCTCGAGCAGGCGCAGCGGGAAATCGTCCATCGGCGCGTGCGCGTCATCCTCGCGCAGGGCGCGCTGCAGGGTGTCGTCGCCGTCGCCGCGGCGGCTGCCCAGCTCGAGCAGGCGGTCGCGGCCCTCGGCGATGATGCGCGAGAGTTCGGCGTGCTTGGCCTGGCTGCGTTCGAGCAGCTCCGACAGCGCCGGCTCGCGCGCCTCGGCGTCGGTGGCGGCCAGCTGCAGCAGTTCGGCGCCGACCGCGCGCAGCAGCTCGCGGCCGTCGGGCAGGACCTGGTCGAAGGCGCCCAGGCCCTCGTGCAGCCAGCGCAGCAGCACTTCCTGGGCGCTGCCGGCCACGGCCGCCGCGTGCAGGTGCACGTCGCCGCGCTGGCCGATGCGGTCGAGGCGGCCGATGCGCTGCTCGAGCATGTCCGGGTGCAGCGGCAGGTCCCAGAACACCAGGTGCTGGGCGAACTGGAAATTGCGGCCCTCGGCGCCGATCTCGCTGGCCACCAGCAGGCGCGCGCCCTCCGGGTCGGCGAAATAGGCCGCGTTGCGGTCGCGCTGCAGCAGGTTCATGTCCTCGTGGAAGCGCGCCACGGCGATGCCGCTGCGCAGGCGCAGCGCTTCCTCGATGGCCTGCACCTTGGCGCGGCTGCGGCAGAGCAGCAGCACCTTGCCCGGCGCGACCTGCTCGAGCACGCGCAGCAGCCAGTCCATGCGCGGGTCGCGGGTGAAATCGTGGGTGGGCTCGTCGTCGGTTTCGCCGACGTCGTGCGCGAACTCGGCGCGCAGCGTGCCCAGCAGGGTCGGGTCTTCGCCGGCGGGCAGCAGCTCGACGTGCGGGATGCGGCGCGGGAAGCCGCCGACCGCGGCGCGCCGGTTGCGCACCATCACCCGGCCGGTGCCGTGGCGGTCGACCAGGTCGGCCAGCAGCGCCTCGCGTTCGGCGGCGTCGCCGGCGGCGATGCGGCCCAGGCGCGAGGCCAGGGCCTCGTCCTCGCCGGGGAACAGGCCGGCCAGGGTTTCCATGTCCTCGGTGGTCAGCGCCTCGCCTTCGGCCAGGCGCCCGGCCAGCGGCGAGAGCGCGAGGTAGCGGCGCTGCTCGGCGCGGTACGCGGCCAGGTCGGTGTAGCGCGCCGGGTCGAGCAGGCGCAGGCGGGCGAAGTGGCCGCCCAGGCCCAGCTGCTCCGGCGTGGCGGTGAGCAGCAGCAGGCCGGGCGTGCGCGCGGCCAGGTGTTCGACCAGGGCGTAGCCGGGGCTGGCGAAGTCCTCGCCCCAGGCCAGGTGGTGGGCCTCGTCCACCAGCAGCAGGTCCCAGCCGGCCTCGCGGGCCTGGCGGGCGCGCTTGTCATGGCTGGCCAGCCAGTCCACCGAGGCGATGACGCACTGCTCGTCCTCGAAGGGATTGGCCTTGGGTTCGGTCATCTCCAGGGATTCGCAGCGCTCCTCGTCGTAGATGGCGAAGGCGAGGTTGAAGCGGCGCAGCAGTTCGACGAACCACTGGTTGACCAGGCTCTCCGGCGCCAGCACCAGCACGCGGCGCGCGCGGCCGCTGGCCAGCTGCTGCGCCACGACCAGGCAGGCCTCGATGGTCTTGCCCAAGCCCACCTCGTCGGCCAGCAGCAGGCGCGGCGGCCGGCGCGAGGCGGCCATCTGCGCCACGCGCAGCTGGTGCGGGATCAGGTCGATGCGCGCGCCCAGCACGCCCCAGCCCGGATGCGCGCGCGCGTCGGCGCGGCGCTGCAGGCATTCGCGCCGGAATTCGAACTGGTCGTTGCGGTCCACGCGGCCGCTGAGCAGGCGCGAGTCGGCCTGAGACACCGGCTGCTCGGCGTCGAGCTCGCCCTCGGCATGCACGGCGCCGCCGCAGTGGTAGTGCAGCAGCGCGCCGTCGCGCACCACCTTCTCCACCTGCTTGTCGGCGCCGCCGACGCGCACGCGCTCGCCGATGCGGAACTCGGCGCGGATCAGCGGCGCCGAGCCCAGGGCGTACATGCGCACCACGCCACTGCCGGTGAAGACGATCTGCACCTGGCGGCCGGCCAGGCGCAGCACCGTGCCGAGCCCCAGCTCGGGTTCGGCGCTGGAGAACCAGCGCTGGCCGGGGGCGAACGAATCGCTCATCGCCAGAGCGCCACCTGCGCCTTGGCCGGCTTGAGCATGGCGTCGCGGCCCTTGCAGCCATAGGTGGCGGCGAAGGCCGGCAGGTTCACCAGCGGGCCGTTGACGCGCCATTTGGCCGGCGCGTGGTTGGCGGTGGCCTGGGCCTGCGCCAGCGGCACGGCCTGGTCCTGGCGCGCCCACATCGCCGCCCAGCCGGTGAAGAAGGCCTTCGCGGCCTCGGGCGAGGGCGCGCCGCCGGCGTTGAGCGCCGCCCAGGCGAGCTCAAGGCCGGCCAGGTCGGCCTGGTTCTGCGCGAAGCCGCGCGTGCCGTTGACGCGGGTCGCGCCGCCGGTGGCGGAGTAGGCGCTGTACTGCGCCACCAGGGGCTGCGCGCGCTTGGCCCAGGCCGCGGCGTCGGGGCCGTCGAAGCCCTGCAGCGAGACCGCGACCTGCTGCGCAAGCAGGCCACCGAAGGCGCCGAAATCGCCGGCGCCCGGGGCATCGCCCAGCACCGGCGGCTGCAGCACGGCGGTGGTGGCGACCAGGCGGTTCTCCTGCGGCAGCCAGGCCAGCAGCGGCACCCACTGCTCGGCCGGCCAGGCGCGGCGGGCGCGCTGCAGGGCGTTCTGGTGCAGGCCGCGGCGCAGCGCCAGCACGTTGCCGGCGAAATCGTCGCGACGCATGCGCAGGCCGGCGAAGGCCTCGGCCGGCACCTGCCGGCCCAGCTGGATCTCCATCGCCTGCAGGCGCTCGCGCGCCCGGGCCTTGCCGGCGTCCGACAGCCAGGCCGCGCCATCCACGGCGGCGATCGCGCTGGCGCGCACCGCCTTGGCGATCGCGTCGGCGCGGGCCTGGCGCGGCGCCGGCAGCCAGCGCTCGTCGTAGGCGGCGTCGAGCAGCTCCGGGGCATCGGCCTGCAGCCACTCGCGCAGCCACAGGGCGCGCGGCAGCGGCTCGGCGCGGCCGGCCAGCAGCTGCTCGTAGACGTTCGTCCACGGGTCGCGGAATCCCTTGGGCAAGGCAGGCGCCAGCGAACGCACCACGTGCGCGCGCAGGTAGGCCTTCCACTGCTCCGGCTTGGCCTTGGCCAGCTGCTCGTTCACCGCGGCGAAGAAGGCCGGGTCCGCGAGCGCGACCTCGGTGGCCTTCAGGCCCTGCGCGGCCAGGAAGTCCCCGAGCGCGAGCGCGCCGGTGGCCTTGGCCGCCTCGGCCAGCGGCATGCGCCGCGGCGTCGCGTCGGCCTGCGTGGCCTTCGCCAGCGCACCTTCCATCACCACCACCCAGGACGATTCCTCGGCCAGTTTCTTCGGCGCGCTGCCGCTCAGGCGCAGCCACTCCGAGACGGCGGTGCGGTAGCGCAGGTCGAGCGCGCGCACTTCCGGCTCCTGGCTGGCGTAGAAGCTCGGGTGCGGCAGGCCCAGGCCGCCGGGCGCGAGTTCGGCGTAGGGCTGGCCGCGTTCGTCGCGGCGCACGCGGAAGTCGAACAGGACCGGCGCGCCGGCGGCGTGCAGCGCGGCCACCACGGCCGGCACGTCGCGGTTGCGGCGGATGCGCTCGATGCGGTCGAGCAGGGGCTTGAGCGCCCGGGTGCCGGCGGCCTCGATGGCGACTTCGTCCTGGCTCGAGGCCACCAGGTCGGCGAGGGCGCGCGAGGCCGGCAGGCCCTCGGGCGCTGCCGTGGCCGCCAGCAGCTCGGCGCGGCGGGTCTGGCCGAGCGCGGCCAGCTGGTCCCAGCGGCTGAAGCTGGCCTGGCCGGGCTCGAGCGCGTGCTGGGCCAGCCAGGGTGCGTTGACATGGGTGTAGAAGTCGGCGCAGGCCGCGGGCACGGCGGGCGCGCGCTGGGCCTGCGCGGCCGGGGCGGTCGCGAGGGTGATCAGGAGGGCGGCGAACAGGGGGGACGAGCGTCGCATGGGGCATCCGGGCTCCGCGGCGGGGGAGGCGATTCTACTCCCCGGCCCGGGGCGGCCCAATCCCGGCGACCGGCGGCGGCGTGAACGGATGGGGGCGCCGCCGGCCGCCGCCGGGCCCCAAAAGAAACGGCCCGGCGCGGGGCCGGGCCGTTCCAGGGGGCGCGCCGGCGGGCCGGCGCGCGGGGTGGCTCACCAGATCGAGACGCGGTCGGCCTCGGCCCGCACCATCGGGTCGCCTTCCTTGCAGCCGAAGGCGGCGGCGAAGGCCGGCAGGTTCGAGGGCGCGCCGATCGCGCGGAAGTTGGCCGGCGCGTGCGGATCGGTCTGCAGGCGCACCTTCAGCTCCTCGGGCTTGAAGTTGCGGCGCCAGACCGTGGCCCAGTTCATGAAGAAGCGCTGGTCCTGGGTGTAGCCGTCGATCTCGGCCACGCGCTTGTTCTCGAGCTCGCGCTGCAGGGCGTCGTAGGCGACGGCCAGGCCGCCCAGGTCGGCGATGTTTTCGCCCAGGGTCAGCTTGCCGTTGACCTTCAGGCCCTCGATCGACTCGTAGGCGTCGAACTGCGCCACCAGCCGGCCGGTGCGCTCCTCGAAGCCGGCCTTGTCCTTGTCGCTCCACCAGTTGCTGAAGTTGCCCTTGGCGTCGAAGCGCGCGCCCTGGTCGTCGTAGCCGTGGATCATCTCGTGGCCGATCACCGCGCCGATGCCGCCGTAGTTGAGCGCCGGGTCGGCCTTGGCGTCGAAGAACGGCGGCTGCAGGATCGCGGCCGGGAAGACGATCTCGTTGGCCAGCGGGTTGTAGTAGGCGTTGACCGTCTGCGGGCTCATCTGCCACTCGGTCTTGTCCACCGGCTGGCCGATCTTGGCCAGGTTGAAGCGGTAGTTGAACTCGTTGGCGGCCATCAGGTTGGCGATGTAGCCCTCGCGCGAGGTCTGCAGGCCGCTCCAGTCGCGCCACTTGTCCGGGTAGCCGATCTTCGGGGTGAACGCGGCCCACTTCTCCAGCGCCTGGGCCTTGGTCTCGTCGGACATCCAGGCCAGGCCCTCGATGCGCGCCTTGAGCGCGGCGGAGAGGTTGCCGACCAGCTGCTGCATCGCTTCCTTGGCCTCGGGGCCGAAGGCGACCTTGACGTACTCCTCGCCCAGCGCCTCGCCCAGCTGGCCGTTGATGGTGTTGAGCACGCGCTTCCAGCGCGGCTGCATCTCCTGCTGGCCGCGCAGGGTCTTGCCGTAGAACGAGAAGTTCTGCTCGGCGAAAGCGCGCGGCAGGAAGGGCGCGGCGTTGTCGATGGTGTGGAAGCGCAGGTAGGCCTGCCAGGTGGCGACCGGCACGTCGCCGAGCATCTTGCCGACCTCGGCGTGGAAGTCCGGCTGGGCCAGCGAGAACATCGCCGGGCGGGCGACGCCCTGGGCGTCGAAGAACTGCGACCACGGGAAGGCCGGGCTGATCGCGTCGGCCTGGTCGAGCGTGACCGGGTTGTAGTACTTGGAGACGTCGCGCGAGAGCTCCTCGCTGGACATGGACTTGCCGGCCAGGCGGGTCTCGAAGGCCATCACCTCCTTCGCGGCGGCGGCGGCGTCGGCCTCGCTGGCGCCGGCCAGCACCAGCGTGGCGGCGATGTGCGCCTCGTAGGCGGCGCGGATCGCGGCGTGCTGCTCGTCGAAGTAGTAGCCCTTGTCCGGCAGGCCCAGGCCACCCTGGCCGGCGTAGGCGATGTTGATCGAGGAGTCCTTGAAGTCCGGGCTCGGCCCGAAGCCGAACACGTAGCTGCGGCCCTTGGCGTGGCTGCTGCGCAGCCAGGCGGCCACGGCGCCGCCGTCGGCGAGCGCGGCGATTTCGTCCAGCACCGGCTGCACCGGGGCCAGGCCGGCGGCCTCGATGGCGGCCTCGTCCATGCCGGTGGCCCAGACGTCGCCGATCAGCTTGGCGGTGCCGCTGGCGTCGGCCTGCGCGCCCAGGGCCTGCACCAGCGCGTGCTGGACCTCGAGCGAGCGCTCGGCCAGCAGCTCGAAGCTGCCCCAGGTGGTGCGGTCGGCCGGCACCGGGTTGGCCGCCAGCCACTTGCCGTTGACGAAGGCGTTGAGGTCCGAGCAGGCCGGCACGGCCGGGTCGAGGTCGGCGGCGTGCAGCGAGATCACCGGGGTCTGCAGGGTGGCCATGTCCACCAGCGGCTTGGGCGCCTCGGGCGCGGCGGCGGTGGTGTCGGCGGGGGCCTCTTCGCGCTGGCAGGCGGCGAGGGCGACGGTGATGGCGAAGGCCAGCACCAGGGGCTTGGCGAAACGGGGATTCACGTGCGGCTCCAGGCCCGATCGGGCCGGTTGGGAAGAAGGGTGCCGGCTATCGGCGTCGGCCGGTGGATTCTCGGCCCCGCGCGGGGGCGCGGCATAGGTCAAAGGTCACGCCGGCTCGGCCGGGAAGCGGCAGATGCGGTTGCGGCCGCCCTGCTTGGCCCGGTACAGGGCCGCGTCGGCCGCGGCGACCAGGGCCGCCGGGCCGGCCTGGCCGTCGGCATGGGCCAGGCCGATGCTCGCGGTGAGGCGCAGGCCGGGCGCGAAGTCCTCGCAGGACATGGCCTCGACCGCGCGGCGGATCCGCTCGAACACGCCGGCCGCGTCCGCGGGCGCGGTGTGCGGCAGCAGGATGGCGAACTCCTCGCCGCCGAAGCGCGCGACGTAGTCGATCTCCCGGCAGCTGGCCAGCAGGGTCGCCGCCACGGCCTTGAGCGCGGCGTCGCCGGCCTGGTGCGAATAGCGGTCGTTGACCTGCTTGAAGTGGTCGATGTCGAGCAGGCCCAGGCAGAGCGTGGTCCTGGTGCGCTGGGCCCGGGCGAATTCACGGGCGAGGATTTCGTCGAAGCCGCGGCGGTTGCTCACGCCGGTGAGTGCGTCCTCGCGCGCCTGGCGCTCGAAGCCCTCGGCCTGGCGGCGCAGTTCGGCCAGCAGCTCGGTCTTCTCGGCATCGGCGCTGCGCAGGCGGCCGGCTTGTTCGCTCAGCTCGCGGGTGCGCTGCTCGACCTCGGCGCGCAGGCGCATCTCGCTGCGCACCAGCCGGCGGGTGCGCAGTCGCACGCCGCCGACCACGGCGGCCACGCCGGCGACGATCAGCAGCGCCCAGAAACCGCTGCGCTGCCACAGCCGCGGCATCACGCGGAAGGCGAGGCTGGCGCCGGCCGGGTCCCATTCGCCATTGGGGTTGGCGGCGGTGACGACGAAGCGGTAGTCGCCCGGCGGCAGGTTGGTGAACTCGGCCGCGTCCACCGCGCCGCGCTCGACCCAGTCGGCGTCGAAACCCTCGAGCCGGGTGCGGTAGCGGATGCGCCCGGGCATGACGAAGCTCAGGCCGGCGTATTCGATCGCCACGCGGCGCGTGCCGGCGGGCAGGGCGATGTCGCCGTCCAGCGCCACCCGGCCGCCGTCGGCGAGCAGGGCCTCGACCACGACGGCCGGGCGCAGCGTGCGCGACGCCGACAGCCGCCGCGGGTCCACCAGCGCCAGGCCGCGGGCGGTGGCGAAGGCCAGGCTGCCGTCGGCGCGGCGCGCGGCCGGCGGGCTCGAGCCGCCATTGCCCTGCGCGCTGAGCATGCCGTCGGCCTCGTCGAACAGCGCATAGGCCGGCAGCGGCCCGCCGTCGGCGGCGGCGGTCGCCGCGCGCGCCGACAGGCGCATCACGCCGCGGTTGCCCGGCAGCCAGAAGTCGCCGGCCTCGTCGGCCAGGATGTGGAAGGGTTTGCCGACCGGCAGCCGGCCCTCGGGGTCGACCAGGCGCGCCTGGCCATCGGAGGGCCGGTAGCGCAGCAGGCCACGGTCGGTGGCCAGCCACATCCGGTCGTCCTCGGCCGGTTCGTGGAAGCCGAACACGAACTGCACGTCGATGTCGTCGCCCAGGCGCACCGGCACGACCGCCTCGCCGCTGAGGATCGCCGCGCCGACGCCGGTGCCGACCCAGACCCGGCCCGCGCGGTCGCGGTGCAGGGCGATCACGAACTTGTCGGGCAGGCCGGCGACCGGCGCCGACAGCCGACCGTCGGGTCCGCGCCGCACCAGGCCGGCGCTGGTGCCGAACCAGGCCTCGCCACCGGGGCCGGCCAGGATCGCGCGCACTTCGTCGGCGGGCAGGCCGTCGCCGCGTCCCAGGCGCTCCAGCACGCGACCATCGCGCCAGCGCAGCGCGCCGGCCGACAGCGTGCCGACCCACAGGCTGCCGTCGGGCGCCTGCGCCAGGCTGAGCACGGCGCGGCCCTCGAGCAGGGTGCCGGCGCCGACGGTCTCGATGCGGTCGCCGGCGATGCGGCTCAGGCCGTTGCTGGTGCCCACCCACAGCACGCCGTCGGCGTCCTCGAGCACGGTGCGCACGTAGTCGCCGGCCAGGCCGCGCGCCTGCGTGAGCGTGCTGAAGGAGGCCTGGCCCAGGCGCACCAGGCCGCCGTTGGTGCCGACCCAGACGCTGCCCTCGCGATCCTCGAACAGGGCGGTGACGCGGTTGTTGGGCAAGCCGTCGGCCACGCCCAGCGATTCGAGCCCGCGCCCGCCGAGCCGGAACACGCCGCGGTCGAGCGTGCCGATCCACAGCTCGCCGGCGCGGTCGACGTAGAGGCGGGTCACGCCCAGCCCCTCGGTGCCGGGATGCGGCGCCTGCAGCGGCTCCTCGCCGGGCATGCCGCGCAGCAGGCCGCGGTAGGTGCCGACCAGCAGGCCGCCGCCGCGCGGGTCCTGGGCCAGCGCGGTCACCGGCACCGGGCGCAGGGCGGGGTCGTGCACGGCGCGCACGCGTTCGCCCTCGACCACGGCCAGGCCACCGCTGGTGCCGATCCAGACGCGGCCGTCGCCGGTCTGGGTGAAGGAATAGACGCTGTCGCCGGGCAGGCCGTCGGCCAGGCCGAACACCCGGCGCGTGCCGTCGGGATCGACCCGCACCGCGCCCCGGCTTTCGGTGCCCAGCCAGAGCCGGCCGCGGCTGTCCTCGAAGACCTCGGCCACCATGCCCGGCGCCGGCGGCAGCGCCTGCCAGCCGCCGGGCCCGTGCCGGGCGATGCCGCCGCGGGCGCCGCCGACCACCAGGCCGCCGTCGCGCAGCACGCGCAGCGTGCGCAGGCCGGGGTCGGGCAGGCTGCCGTCGGCGCGGCCGGTGTGGGTCTGGAAGTTGCGGCCGTTGAAACGCGCCGCGCCTTCCCAGGTCGCGAGCCAGAGGTAGCCCTCGGGCGTCTGGGCGATGGCGTTGACGGAGTTGTGCGGCAGGCCCTCGCGCGTGCTCCAGGTCTCGAGCACGAGGTCTTCGAGCGGAACGCCGGCCGGGACCTGGGCCGAAAGCAGGCCCGGCAGGAGCAGCGCGAGCCAGGCGAAACCGCCGGCGAGCGGCCGGCGGCGGGAAACGCGGGGCGGAGCGGTCGGGGCTGCCGGCACGGACGGTTCCTGGGCCACGGGGCCGGCACGCGCCGGCCACCCGGCCACAGGATACCGGCTCGCGCCGGCCCCGGAAGCGCCCGGGCCGGGGCCCGGGCGCGACGGACTTACCAGATCACGACGCGGTCGCCGCCCGAGCGCACCATCTTGTCGCCGTCCTTGCAGCCGAAGGCGGCGGCGAAGGCCGGCTGGTTCGAGGGCGCGCCGATCGCGCGGAACATGCCCGGCGAGTGCGGGCCGACCTGCAGCTGCTGCTTGAGCTGCGCCTCGGTGAAGGCGATGCGCCAGACCGTGGCCCAGTTCATGTAGAAGCGCTGGTCCTGGCTGAAGCCGTCGATCATCGGGTCGGTGTAGCCCTCGCCCTGGGCGCGCTTCATCGCGTCGTAGGCGACGGTGGTGCCGCCGAGGTCGGCGATGTTCTCGCCCAGGCCCAGGCGGCCGTTGACGAACAGGCCCGGCAGCGCCTCGTAGCCGCTGAACTGGTCGGCCAGCTTGCCGGCCGCGGCCTCGAACTTGGCGCGGTCGGCGTCGGTCCACCAGTTGGCCATGTTGCCGGCGGCGTCGAACTTGCTGCCCTGGTCGTCGAAGCCGTGCAGCATCTCGTGGCCGATCACCGCGCCGATGCCGCCGTAGTTGAGCGCGTCGTCGGCGTTCACGTCGAAGAACGGCGGCTGCAGGATCGCGGCCGGGAACACGATCTCGTTGGCGGTGGCGCGGTAGTAGGCGTTCACCGTCTGCGGGCTCATGCCCCACTCGTTGCGGTCCACCGGCTTGCCGATCTTGTCGAGCATGTAGCGGGTGTTGAAGGCCGCCGCCGCCATCACGTTGCCGGCGTAGCTGCCGCGGTCGACCGACAGGCCCGTCCAGTCGCGCCACACGTCCGGGTAGCCGATCTTCGGGGTGAAGGTGGACCACTTCTCGATCGCCTTGGCCTTGGTCTCCTCGCTCATCCACTCCAGGTTCTCGAGGCGGACCTTGAGCGACGCCATCAGGTTCTGCACCAGCTGCTCCATCTTGGCCTTCGATTCCGGCGGGAAGGCCTGGGCGACGTAGAGCTGGCCGAAGCCTTCGCCCATCGAGCCGTTGAGCGCGCCGAGCACGCGCTTCCAGCGCTCCTGCATCTCCTGCTGGCCGGCGAGCGTCTTGCGGTAGAACTCGAAGTTGGCCTGCTCGAAGGCCTTGGACAGGAAGGGCGAGGCGCCGTCGATGGCCTTGAAGCGCAGCCAGGTCTGCCACTGCTCCAGCGGCACGTCGGCCAGCATCGCGTCGAACTCCTTGAAGAAGCCCGGCGTGGCCAGCGAGAACTTCTCCGGCGCCTGCACCTCGATCGCGGTGAAGAACTGCGTCCACGAGAAGTTCGGCGTCGCGGCGTCGGCCTCGGCCAGCGTGACCGGGTTGTAGCGGGTGGCGGGGTCGCGCAGTTCGACGCGGCCCAGCGAGGCCTTGGCCAGGCGGGTCTCGAAGTCCATCACCTGCTGCGCCTGCGCCTTGGCGGTGGCCTCGTCGGCGCCGGCCAGCTGCATCAGCTTGGCGACATGGGCCAGGAAGGCCTCGCGCGCGGCCTTGAAGTCCTCGCGGTCCTCCAGGTAGTAGCCCTTCTCGGGCAGCGACAGGCCGCCCTGCATGGCGTAGGCCATGTTGGTGGTCGAATCGTTGTAGTCGGCCATGGCGAAGAAGCCGAACAGCATGCCGCGGCCGCTGGCGTAGGCCTGGCCGAGGTAGGCGGGAATCTCGGAGGTGGCGGTGAGCGCGGCGATGCGGTCCAGGTCGGGCTGGATCGGCGCCAGGCCGGCGGCCTCGATCGCGGCCTCGTCCATGCCGGCGGCGAAGAAGTCGCCGACCTTCTGTTCCATCGAGCCCGCGGCCCAGGTGCCCGCGGCCGCGGCCTTGGCGATCTCGTGCTGCACCTGCAGCGAGCGCTCGCCCAGGGCCGGGAAGGCGCCCCAGGTGGTGCGGTCGGCCGGCACCGGGTTGGCGGCGAGCCACTTGCCGTTCACGTAGCCGTTGAAGTCCTGGCAGGCCTGCACGCCGGGATCGAGGTCCTCGGCGCGGAAGGCGATCGGCTGCTGGGCGACGTTGGCCAGGTCGATCGCCAGCTTGGGCGCCTCGGCGACGGCCGGGGCGGCGGGTTCTTCCGCGCGCTGGCAGGCGGCCAGGGCCAGGGTGATGGAGGCGGCGAGGATCAGCGGCTTGCTCAGGCGCAGGGTCATGGCGTGGCTCGGGTGCGGGTGGAAGTCGCCGAGGGTAGGGACTTTCCTCGCGGCGCGGGTAGGCCAAAGGTCATGGCCGGGCCTTGCCGGCCGGCGCGCCGCCGGGTTAGGGTCGGGGCGTTGGTCCTGGACTCCCATGCTCATGAAGCCCCGTCTCCAGACCCGCAGCCACGCCGGTGGTCCGTCCCTACGCCGGTGTCCTGAAGGTCTCCGCGCCTGCGCGCGCTTCGCCCGAATCCCGGCGTCGAATCCGGTCGCCCGCGTTTGCGCGGCGCGATCGACGGTCCGCTTCCCGAGCTTCCCGCCCGTCCCCGCGACGGGCGCCGGCGCGTCCGGGGCCTGAGCCCCCGGGATGCCGACGGCGCCCGCGGGCGCCGCCGTCGTCCTTCCACTGCAAGGCGAAGGAGAGCGGTATGCGTGTGCTGGCGTGTGATGGCATCCACGAGGATGGCCTGGCCCTGTTCCGGCAGGCCGGCTGGGACGTGGAAGTGAGCGAGGCGATCAAGGACCCGGTCGTCCTGGCCGATCGCCTCGAAGGCGTGGACGCGGTGCTGGTGCGCTCGGCCACCCAGGTGCCGGCCGAGGCCCTGGCGAAGGCGGCGAAGCTGCGGGTGATCGGCCGCGCCGGCGCCGGCGTCGACACCATCGACGTCGAGGCCGCCACGGCCCGCGGCATCGCCGTGATGAACGCGCCGGACGGCAACACCCTGGCCGCGGCCGAGCACGCGATCTCGCTGCTGTTCGCGCTCGCGCGCCACGTGCCGCGCGCCGACGCCGGCATGAAGGCCGGCGAGTGGCCCAAGGCCGGCCTCACCGGCTTCGAGCTGGAAGGCAAGAAACTCGGCGTCATCGGCCTGGGCCGCATCGGCGCCACCGTGGCGCGCAAGGCCCAGGGCATCGGCATGGACGTGGCCGCGCACGATCCCTTCCTGCCCGCCGCCGCCGCCGGCAAGGGCAGCGTGCCGCTGATGGCGCTGGAGGACCTGCTGGCCTGGGCCGACGTGGTGACCCTGCACATCCCGCGCACCAAGGACACCACGAACCTGCTCAACGCGGCGCGCCTGCGCGGCATGAAGAAGGGCGCCTTCCTGGTCAACGCCGCGCGCGGCGGCCTGGTGGACGAGGACGCGCTGCTGCAGCTGCTCGACGAGGGCCACCTGGCCGGCGCCGCGCTCGACACCTTCGCCACCGAGCCGCTGCCCAAGGATTCGCCGCTGCGCGCGCATCCGCGCCTGGTGCTCACGCCGCACCTGGGCGCCAGCACCGGCGAGGCGCAGCAGGCGGTGAGCACGATCCTGGCGCGGCAGATCATCGACTTCGTCGCCACCGGCGCGGTGGCGGGCTGCGTCAACCTGCCGCCGCTCACGCCCGAGGTCGCGCGCGAGGTCGGCCCGTGGATGCCGCTGATGACCGCGCTGGGCAAGCTCGCCGCGCGCCTGGTGCCGGCGCCGGCGAAGCTGCACATCACCTATGCCGGCCGCACCGAGGGCCTGGACCCACGCCCGCTGACCCGCCTGCTGGTGGCGGCGCTGCTGGGCACGGCATCCGGCCGCGTCACGCCGGTGAACGCGCTGCACGAAGCCGCGGCGCGCGGCCTGGTCGTCGCGGAGACGCTCGGCGGCGACGGCGACGGCTTCGACCGCCTGCTGCGCCTGCGCGTCGAGGGCGGCGGCCTGGTGCGCGAGATCGAGGCCACGCTGCACCGCGGCCCGCGCGTGGTGCGCCTGGACGGCGTCGAGCTCGACTTCGACCCGATGGCGCACATCCTGCTGATGCGCAACGAGGACAAGCCCGGCGTGATCGGCCTGGTCGGCTCGCACCTGGGCGCCGCCGGGGTGAACATCGTGAACTTCTCGCTCGGCGCCACCGGCGACGGCGGCGCGATCGCCGCGATCACGGTGGACCGGCCGGTGCCGGAGGCGCGGCTCGCTTCCTTGCGCGGCATCCCGGGCATCCTTTCGATGGAGCAGCCGTGATGCGCGTGCTGCTCGCGAGGCACGGCGAAACGCCGTGGAATGCCGAGGGCCGCTACCAGGGCCAGCGCGACATCGCGCTCTCGCCCGTGGGCGAAGGGCAGGCGATGTCGCTCGGCCGGCGCCTGGCGGACGTGCCCGTCACCCGCGCGGTCGCCTCGCCGCTGTCGCGGGCGCGCCGCACCGCCGAGCTCGCGCTGGGCGAGGCGAGGCGGGCGATGCTCGCGCTCGAGCCCGACCTGGCCGAGATCGGCCACGGCGACTGGGAGGGCCTGCTGGCCAGCGAGATCCGCGAGCGCGACCCGGAGCGCCTGCGCGCCTGGCGCGAGGACCCGGCCTCGGTGCAGATGCCCGGCCCTGGAGGCGAGTCGCTGGCGCAGGTGGCCGAACGCGCCTGGCGCGGCTTCGCGAAGGCCTGCGAAGGCCTGGGCGCCGGCGACACGCTGCTGGTCGTCGCGCACGACGCGGTCAACCGCGTGATCCTGTGCCAGGTGCTGGGCCTGCCGCTGGCGCGGCTGTGGTCGTTCCGGCAGGCGCCGACCACGCTAAACCTGCTCGAGGGCGCGTCGGTGGACGGCCTCGAGGTCGTGCGCCTGAACGACTGCAGCCACCACACCGCGCTGTTCGGCGAGGCGGTGCACCGGGCGCTGTGAAACCTGCGCCCAGCCCCGGTCGTGGCCGGGGGTGGGCGTCGGTCGCGGATGGCGATGCGCGGCGGGCGCCGTCGGGCTCACGGCGTCCGGCGCGGCGTCCAGTCTGGCGGGCCGGGGTCGCGTGCGCCGATCAGGCGGCCGAGGTTGAGCGTGACCACTCCGCCCCGGCCGCCGCCCTCGCAGGCCAGGGTGCAGGCGAGCAGTGCGGCGAAGCGATCGGCATCGACATCGTCGTCGCTTTCCACCTCCAGCACCGTCTCATTGCCCCACTGCAGCCGGTTCTCGCGGATGTGGGCGATTTTCCGGCCCTTGTGCATCACCGAGGCCGTCAGGCCCGGATGGCCGAGCACGTCGTAGTCGCCGCCGGGACCGCTGAGGCGACCGATCAGGTCGGTGGAAAGCAATTGCCGGAATTGCCACAGGCTGCCGTCGCGGAACCGCAGGTCGAAGCGGTGCAGCAGGCTGAAGAAGCGCGGATCCAGGGTGGCGGACACCGGGCCGGGGACCTGGCGCATCGTGAGCCGCCGCGAAAACACGCCGCCAAACCGCGCAACCAGCCAGCCGGGCGCCGATTCGCCCCGGATCGAGTAGGGCGCCATGCCCGACCCCGAGCAGCGGGCTTCCCACTTCATCGCGTGGCCTATTCGCCGGCGGGAGGGGCGTCCTGGCCTTCGGCGGCGTGGTCGCCGGCGGGCGGCGCTACGGCGGCGGCGCGTTTGCGCGCGGCCTTTTCGGCCTCCTTCTCGGCCTTCTTCTTCTGCTTGGCGAGCTCGCGCTGGCGTTTTTCGAACGAATAATTGGGCTTGGCCATGGGGCGCTCGCGTCGGGAATGGCCGCCAGTCTACGCCCTTGCCCGGGCCGGCCGCCGGGCAACCGCCCGCCGGGGCCTGCCCGGGCCGCCGTCGCGGGCGGATAATGCGCGCATGGCACGCACCCTCGAGCAGTGGCTGGACTACCAGCAGCAGGTCCATCCCCGGTCCATCGACATGGGCCTGGAGCGCGTCGGCGCGGTCGCGCGCCGCCTGGGCATCGGCCGGCCGGGCCGCCAGGTCATCACCGTCGGCGGCACCAATGGCAAGGGCTCGACGGTCGCCTTCCTCGAGGCGATGGCGCGCGCGGCCGGGCTGTCGGTCGGCGCCTACACCTCGCCGCACCTGCTGCGCTACAACGAGCGCGTGCGGATCCAGGGCGAACCGGCCACCGACGCCGCGCTCTGCGCCGCTTTCGAGGCCATCGAATCGGCGCGCGGGGAAACCCCGCTGACGTATTTCGAATACGGCACGCTGGCCGCGCTCCTGCTGTTCGAATCGGCCGGCCTGGACCTGGCCATCCTCGAGGTCGGCCTCGGCGGCCGCCTCGATGCCACGAACATCATCGATCCCGATTGCGCGGTGATCACCACCGTCGACCTCGACCACCAGGAATACCTGGGCCCGGATCGCGAGAGCATCGGCGCCGAGAAGGCCGGCATCCTGCGCGCCGGCAAACCCTGCGTGCTGGGCGAGAAGGATCCGCCGTCCTCGGTGCTGCGCCGCGCGTATGCCATCGGCGCCTTTGCCATCCGCGGATATTCCGACTACCTGATGGACGACCTGGGCGACGGGCGCTGGCGCTGGCGCGAGCCCGGCTACGCGATCGAGCTGCCGCCGCCGGCGCTCGAGGCGCCGGCGCAGCGCCAGAACGCCGCCGCCGCGATCGCCGCGATCCGCGCGCTCGACCTGCCGGTGGATGACGCCGCCATCCACGCGGGCGTCGCCGCCGCGCGCGTGCCGGGCCGCCTGCAGCGCCTGCCGGGCCGGCCCGAGCGCGTGCTCGACGTCGCCCACAACCCGCAGGGCGCGCGCCAGCTGGCCGACTGGCTGGCGGCGCATCCGATGCCGACGGTGGCGGTGTTCAGCGCGCTGGCCGACAAGGACCTGGCCGGCCTGGTCGGGCCGGTGGCGCCGCACGTGTCGGCCTGGCACCTGGGGCCGATCACCGACGCCGGCCCGCGCGGGCTGGACGCGGCGACGCTGCAGGCGCGGATGGCGGCGGCGCTGCCCGGGGCCCGGCTGCACGTGCACGCCTCGCTGCCCGCGGCGCTCGCCGCGGCGACCACGGACGCCGGCCCCGACGCCCG
>VFQM010000928.1_pt1 | contig 28475 bp, 26 predicted proteins | sample 3512391 | NCBI WGS metagenome assembly VFQM01 (sample SAMN10412369, study PRJNA504923) | tailings metagenome | isolation source: Replicate 1 from Balatoc abandoned mine | place: Philippines
ACAGCATTTTCAATCTGTTGCTTTCGATTGCCGTGCCCTTCACGCTGTATATCTGGGTGTTCGAAAATTTCCGGATATTCGACCTGTCGGCCACAGCGTGGGGACTGTTGGCCGCCTTTGTTGCACATGAGCTTTATTATTACTGGACCCACCGGCTGACGCACCGCACCGGCTTCGGCTGGGCGTTTCACGCGCAGCACCATTCCTCGAACCAGTTCAACTTCACTGTGGCGGCGCGCGGGTTCCTGTTCGACGGATTGCTGATGACCGCCTTCATTTGGCCCGCCGCGCTGTTCGGTATATCGCCGGCGCAGTTTTTCGGGATGGTGATCCTCAAAAATATGTACGGTATTTTCAATCATGCGCGCTTTGTGCCCAAGTTGGGCGTGCTGGAAAACTACATCGCGACGCCCGCCAATCACCGCGTCCATCACGGCACCCAGCCCAAATACATCGACAAAAATTACGGACAGGTGCTGATCATTTGGGACAGGCTGTGGGGGACGCATCAGCTGGAAGAAGAAGAGCCGGTGTTCGGGCTCGTCAAGCCGCTCGAAAGCTATAATCCGGTGACAATCGAATTGTTCGGCTTTCGCTGGCTGGCGCAGCGGATGGCGTCGGCCGAGCGGTGGCAGGACAAGCTCGCCTATCTGTGGCGGCCACCGGAATGGTCGCACGACGGGGTGTGCCGCAGCGATTGCCCGAAATATAGTCTGGCGGCGCAGGGGGTTTAGTCTTTAGGGCGGGCGAATGTCCTCTGCCGCAACGCTCCTCCCCCTGCTCAAATCCACCTTTGGTTTCGATGCCTTTCGCGGGCGGCAGGCCGAGGTTCTCGACCGGGTGATGACGGGGCAGCATGCGCTGGCGGTGATGCCGACAGGGGCGGGGAAGTCGCTGACGTACCAGTTGCCAGCTTTGGCGCTTGAGGGGACGGTGGTGGTCATCTCGCCGCTGATCGCGCTGATGCACGATCAGCTGCGTGGGGCGCTGGCGGCCGGGATACGCGCCGCGACGTTGACCAGCGTGGATGCCGATCAGGCGGAGACAGTCGCGCGCCTGCGGAGCGGCGCGTTGGACCTAATCTATGTCGCGCCCGAACGGGCGACGCGCGGCGCCTTCGCCGAGCTGCTGAACGACGCCCGGATTGCGCTGTTTGCTATCGATGAGGCGCACTGCGTGTCCGAGTGGGGGCATGATTTCCGCCCCGATTATCGCGGACTGCGGCCCCTGCTTGACCGTTTCGCCAATGTCCCGCGCCTCGCGCTGACCGCGACCGCCGACGCGCACACGCGCGCCGACATTTTGGTGCAGCTGGGAATACCGGAGGAGGGCTTGATCCTTGCCGGGTTCGACCGGCCGAATATCCGCTATGCGATGCAGCCGCGCACAAATCCCTTGAAGCAACTGACCGAGCTGCTGAATGAACAGCCAGGGCCGGGCATCGTCTATGTGCCGACGCGCAAGAAGGCCGAAGACCTGGCCGAGGGGCTGGCGCGCACAACAGGGCGGTCAGTCGCACCCTATCACGCGGGCCTCGACCCGGACGTGCGCGCCAACACCCAAAGCCGATTTGTCGCTTCAGAGGACGGTGTCGTCGTAGCGACGGTGGCGTTTGGCATGGGCATCGACAAGCCCGATGTGCGCTTTGTCGCCCACGCCGGCATCCCCAAATCGATCGAGGGATTTTATCAGGAAACCGGCCGCGCAGGGCGCGACGGCGATCCGGCACTGGCGATCATGCTTTGGGGCGCGGGCGATTTCGCGACCGCGCGCTCGCGGCTCGCCGAACTGCCCGAAGAGCGGGTCGAGGGCGAGCGCGTGCGGCTGAATGCGCTCGCCGCGCTGGTCGAGGCGACGGGGTGCCGCCGCCAGATATTGCTGACCCATTTTGGTGAAACCGGTGCGCCGCCGTGCGGCAATTGCGACAATTGTATCAGTCCGCCCAAGGGGGCCGACGCGACCGAACTGGCGCGCAAACTGCTCTCGGCGGTCTATCGCACCGGGCAGAGTTTCGGGCTGGGCCATGTGGTGAAAGTGCTCACCGGCGAGGCCGACGAGCGCGTTGCGGCGCGTGGGCATGATCAGCTGTCGGTGTTCGGGATTGTCGCTGCGGACGAAGCGGCGCTGCTGCGCCCGCTTGCGCGCAGCCTGACCGCGCAGGACGCGCTGCGTCAGACCGAGCATGGCGGCTGGATGCTGGGCCCGGCGGCGCGCGCGATTTTGAAGGGCGAGGCGAGCGTGGCGCTGGCGCTGCAACCGCCGCGCGGGCTCAAGGCGCGGCGTGGCGGTGGCGGAGCGGGCGCGGCGGTCAATCCGGTGGGCGACCCACTGTTCGATGCACTGCGAATCCTGCGCCGCGATCTGGCGAGCGAAGCAGGGGTGCCGCCCTATGTCATCGCGCATGATAGCGTCCTGCGCGATCTCACTGCACGGCGACCGACGAGTCCGGCGGCGCTGGCCGATATCCCCGGCCTGGGCGCGCGCAAGATTGCCGCCTACGGCGAGGCATTGCTAGGCGTCATCCGCCAGCATTGACGTGAGCGTCAACCTTCACGCTTGTCAGTAGCGAACAGCGGGCATATCAGGCGGGCGGAGAGAGGATGCCCATGTTTCGCCGTCTGACAGATGATTTCCACGTCGCACCGCAGATCGAGCTGGCGGACTTGGCTGCTGCGGCAGCTCACGGTTTTCTCGTCGTCATCAACAACCGCCCCGATGGGGAAGAGCCCGATGCGCCGCAGGGCGATGCCGTGGCTGCTGCTGCTGCTGCGGCGGGCTTGGCCTATGTCGCAATCCCGGTCGGGCACGGCGGTTTCAGCGCAGCGCAGCTCGATGCGCTGGATGCGGCGCTTGGCCAGCATCCGGGCAAGGCCCTTGCCTATTGCCGCTCGGGCACGCGATCGACCCATCTATGGGCGCTGGCACAGGCGCGCGGCGGGGCCGATGTCGACGATTTGTGTGGCGCAGCCGCGGCGGCAGGCTATGATATTTCCATGCTGCGCCCCATCATGACCAGCCTCAGCGCGGGCGCTTGATGGACTGGCAGGTCGAGGCGTTGAAGCTGGCGGGCTCGCTGCTCGCGGTGTTTGGCGTGGCGTGGCTGGTGAAGAGCATGAAACTCGGTGGCGAAGTGCGCATCCGCGATGCTGCTCACGCGATCCGGCTCGCGGAGGAGGCCGAGGTCGGCTTTGGCGGGGTCGATGTCGGGCTCGACCGCGCGGGCTTTGCCGCGTTGGTACGCAATGCCGTGGGGCGCCAGATGTTGGTCCGCGCGCACGGCGTGCAATTTGCCGCGCGCGAGGTCGATACGCACTTCACCGGGCGGCTCGACAAGGAATTTCTCACGCTCACCGCGCCCGAACGCACTTTTGGCAGCGTCACCCTGCGGCTTGGCAAGGATGCCGGACTGTGGGCAAGCCGCATGCGCGATGTGGTGAGGGCCGCCTGATGCCGCCAACATTCAGCCCGGTTGATTACGCCATCCCGGCCTTCATCTTGCTGATCCTGATCGAAATGGTGGTGGCGCGGCGGCGCGATCCGACGCGCTATGAAGCCAAGGACACGCTGACCTCGCTGCTGCTGGGCACCGGCAGCACGGTGGCTGGGGCAGTGACGGGCGGGATCGTGTTTGCCTTGGCCTTATGGCTGTACGACCAGCGCCTGTTCGACATCGGCTGGGCCTGGTGGGCATGGGCACTGTGCTTCGTGCTCGATGATCTGGCCTATTATTGGGCGCATCGCACCGGGCATCGCGTGCGCTGGTTCTGGGCGGCGCACGTCAACCATCATAGCAGCCAGCACTACAACCTTTCGACCGCGCTGCGGCAGACCTGGACGGGCTTTTTCGCACTGTCCTTTATCTTTCGTATCCCGCTGGCCTTTGCCGGCTTTCATCCGGCGATGATCCTGTTCTGCGGCGCGGTGAACCTGATCTATCAATTCTGGATTCATACCGAGGTGATCGGGCGGCTGCCGAAGTGGTTCGAAGCGGTGATGAACACGCCGTCGCACCACCGGGTCCATCACGCCGTCAACCCGCGCTATCTGGATCGCAATTATGCCGGGACCTTCATCATCTGGGACAAGATGTTCGGGACTTTTGCGCCGGAGGTTGACGAAGACCGCCCGCGCTATGGCATCGTCAAACAGCTGGGCAGTTTCAACCTGCTCTGGGCGGTGTTTCACGAATGGATTGGTATGCTTGAGGACGTGTGGCGCGCACCGTGGCGGCATAAGCTGTCCTATTTGTGGCGCGAACCGGGCTGGACCCATGATGGCAGCCGCCTGACCAGCGATATGATCCGCCAGCGCTGGATGGCGGCACAAGGGAATGAACATGGATGAATTTGACATCATCGTTGTCGGTGGCGGCAGCGGTGGCAGCGCGGTCGCCGGGCGGCTGAGCGAAGGCGGGAAATACCGGGTCTGTCTGGTCGAGGCGGGGGGCAATAACACCGGTTATCGCACCATCGTTCCGGGCTTTGTCGCGTTCCAGACCGACAGGACCAATTGGAAATTTGACACCGTTCCGCAGCCAGGCCTGAACGGGCGGCTGGGCTATCAGCCGCGCGGGAAGGGATTGGGCGGGTCGAGCGCGATCAACGGCATGGTCTATATTCGTGGCAATGCTTGGGATTATGACAATTGGGCCGCGCTGGGGTGCGATGGCTGGTCCTATGCCGATGTGTTGCCCTGGTTCCGGAAATCGGAGCGTAATGTCCGCGGCGGGGATGATTTTCATGGGCACGATGGCCCGCTGTGGGTCAGCGAACAAGTGTCGCCCTATCAGGGCTCGATCGACTTTGTTGAAGCCGCTGCATCGCTGCAACTCCCGCGCAACGATGATTTTAACGGGGCGCGGCAAGCGGGCGTCGGCCTGTATCAGGTAACGCAGCGGAATGGCGAGCGCTGGTCGGCGGCACGCGCTTATGTTGAACCCAACAGGGCGCGCGACAATCTGACCGTGCTGACCAATGTCACGGTCGAACGTGTGTTGTTCGACGGTAAGCGTGCGTGCGGCATTGCCTGCCGCGAAGGGCGGACATCGCGCCATATCAAGGCACGCCGCGCGGTCGTGCTCGCGGGCGGAGCGTTCGGGACGCCGCAGCTGTTGATGTTGTCGGGCATTGGCCCAGCCAGTCATCTGCGCGAACATGGCATTGACGTGGTGGCGGACCGCCCAGCGGTCGGTACCAATTTGCAGGACCATCTCGATTACTCGATTGCCTATGAATGCGATGACACCAGCTTCATGGGCCAGACGCTGGTCGGCCTCAAAAATTCAGCAAAAGCGGTAGTGCAGTGGTTCTGGAACCGGTCGGGCAAAATGACGACCAACTACGCCGAAAGCGGAGGGTTTGTGACGGTCGATCCCGCATCGCCCGCACCTGATATCCAGTTCCACTTCTTCCCCGTCGCACTGGAGGATCATGGCCGCACCGTCGTGAAATCGCACGGCTTCAGTTTGCACATCTGTGTGCTGCGGCCGCACAGCCGGGGTACGGTGCGATTGGCATCGGCCGACGCCGCAGCTGCGCCGTTGATTGATCCCAATTTCCTGTCGGACGACCGCGATCTGGATTTGCTCAAGCGGGGAATCAAGCTCGGCTACCGCATTATGGAATCGCCGCCGCTGACCAAATATGCGGGGCGCGACCGCAACCCGGTCAACCTTGACGATGATGCGGCGTTGGAGGCGATGATCCGCAACCGCGCCGATACCATTTATCATGCCGTCGGCACGTGCCGCATGGGGGCGGATGACGATGCCGTCGTCGATACAAGGCTGCGCGTACGCGGCGTCGAGGGGCTTTATGTTGCCGACGCCAGCATCATGCCGCGCCTCGTGTCGGGCAATACCAATGCACCCAGCATCATGATCGGCGAGCGCGCGGCGGAATTCGTGGCAGCCGATTTTCAGTAAGATATTGCTGCGCGGCAGCACCGATACGAATCACAGCTATGTTATGTTTATGCTGCAATTTTGCTGCAACATGTGCTGCACTCAAGCCATTGAAAAACCAAAAAAAGAGGGCCGGGACTTGCGTCCCGGCCCAGCCTTTCAGGCTCTCCCCTCCTGAAACTGTTGCGGCGTGAATGCCACATTAATGTCATGCTGAAAAGGGGGATTTTTGTGACAATCCCCACCTTCCAGTTCAGCCTTAAAAGCTCTTGCGTGCGGTGACGCCGAACGTCCGCGGCTGGCCGACATTATACCCAAGGCGGGCGCGCCCGCCGCGCTCGCGGTCGAACGACAGCAGCGCATTTTCGTCGAACACATTGTTGACATAGGCGGTCAGCGACAGCCCGCCTTCAAAGTCCACGCCCACGCTTAGATTGACCAGTTGGTAATCGGGCAACCGCAGGTCGACCGTGGTTGCCGAGGCCGCCGGTGCGCCGCCAAAGGGCAGATTGTGGGTAAAGGTGCGCGGGTTGTTTTCCTGGTCCGCTGGCTGGGTGAAGCGGCTGCCGACATGCTGGAACGAGGCGGCGACAAAGGCGTCGGCACCGTCGCTGATCGGCCATTCATAGCTACCCGCTGCTGACAGCTGGAACTTGGGCACCGACGGCAGGCGGTTGCCCTCGCGGATGCCCGTGGCGCTGGCCAGTGCACCGGGCAGGGTGGTGTCAAATTCGGCTTCGATGATGCTGCCCGACAGGGTGAAGTCCAGCCCGTCAGCCGGTTGCAGGCCCAATTCGAATTCAACGCCTGCGCTATGTGCCTTGTCGACGTTGAAAACGATGCGCGATGAACAGCTGCCGGCGTCGAGCGTGACCTGCAGGTTCTTGATGTCGGTATAGAAGCCCGCGGCGTTGAAGGTGAAGCCATCGCCCTGTGTCTTTACGCCCAGCTCATAGTTCCACAGCGTTTCGTCGCCATAATCCTGGAATCCGCCGAATAGCGCCAGATCGGTCGCGTTGCACAGCGGGGTATTGAGCGGATCGTTGACGCCGCCCAGACGGAAGCCCTTCGACGCCTGCGCGTTGATGGTCACGTCCTCGCTGACGTCATAGCTGACCAACAGGCGCGGGGTGAAACCGTCCGAGGCGGTGCGGTCGACCACGCCGGCATCGCCGTTGGCGAACAGGCCGCCGGTGGTGATGACGCGCTCTTCCTCGAAATCATAATAGCGCCCGCCCGCGGTCACCGTCAGCGCGTCGGTCAGGTCATAGCTAACCTCGCCAAATACCGCGAACTGCTTGATGTCATAGGGCAGGTCCGAATTGAACGGCGAATCGGTACCAAAGCCGTTGGCCACGGCCGCCGATGTGCCCGCGCCCAATGTGGCGTCGGTAAAGGCGTCATAGCCCGGGGTCGGGAGCCGCTGGGCATAGACACGGTCGATCTTGGAATAAAATCCGCCGACGACCCACTGGAACGGGCTGTCATTGTCCGATGCGAGGCGCAATTCCTGCGTAAAGGTTTCGAGCTCGGTCGTGTCACGCAGGTTTGACGGCAGCAGCACCGCAGCAGCGGGATAGCCAAGGTCGACCGACACCGATCCCGTCAGCGCGCTGGCATCGCGGCTCACCAAAATGCTGCGGTCGATATAGCTGGTGACCGAGGTGAGCTCGGCGCCGCCGAAGCCAACTTTGATGGTCGCATCGGCGATGAAGGTTTCATCCTCAAACGCCTCGCGCAGCAGCAGATATTGTTCGCGCTCGTCGAACGTCACCTGTGGGCGCGTGGTAGTAAAGCGATTGCCGAACAGGTTATAGATTTCCTGCCGGTTGAACCCGTCCGCCTCGATCTTCTGATAAACGATGCGCGGGGTGATGCTGAAATTGTCCGACGGCTCGAACGTCAGCGCAATGCGGCCGCCATAACGTTCGCCGCTGTTGACATCCTCGCCGCCGGCCGGGCCGATGGCGTTGATGAAGCCGCCATAGCGGGTGAAATAGCCGACGGCGCGAATGGCCGCGGTTTCGCCCAGCGGCACATTGACCGCGCCTTTCAGGTGACCACCGAAATCGTCGCCGTCGACGAGGTTGAGGTTCGCCTCGATCATCCCTTCGGTTGCGCCAAGGCGCGGCTGGTTGGTGATATAGCGGATGGTACCGCCCACCGAACCCGAACCGAACAGCGTGCCCTGCGGCCCGCGCAGTGTTTCGACACGGTTCAAATCGAACAGGTCAAGATCGGGGGTGAAGAGCGAGAGCGAGATTACGCTTTCATCGAGATAGACGCCGACCTGTTCCTTGACGCCGGGCTGGTCGCGCACAACTTGCCCCGCCGACACGCCGCGCACCGACACCTGGCTTTGCCCCGGCCCGAGGTTCTGAACCGAAAGCCCCGCCACATTGCGCGACAGATCCTCCAGCGTCACCGCACCCGATTTCTGAATGTCTTCGGCGGTCTGGGCATTGATCGAAAAGGGCACGTCCTGCAAATTGGCGTCGCGCTTGGTGGCGGTGACGATGATGACATTGCTGTCCTCGTCTTCGGCTTCCTGGGCGGCAACCGGGGCTGCAACGGCGACGGCGAGACCCGAAAGCCCCGCGAGCATGATGACACGTGCGCGCATAAAATCTCTCCTACAAACCACGGCGCGGCGTCGCTGCACCGCACTCGTTTCTGGGTGGCGGGAATCTGCGCCGAGTTCAGCGGCTTGGCAACCGGATGACAGGCCGAAGACAAAAATGGGCCGGGGTGTGTTGCACCCCGGCCACAGGTGGTTCGCAGGAGGAACCTGGGTTGGAACCCGCCGCCGCCCCGTGGAGTGGAGAGGAGGGGTGGCGACGACGGGCCCCAATCTCGTCAATAATTGTAGGCGCGCTCCCCATGTTCGGCGAGGTCGAGCCCTTCCTGCTCGACGTCTGCCGATGGGCGCAGCCCGATGGTATATTTGAGGCCAAGGAACAGCACCGCGCTGACCACGCCGGTCCACAGCACGGTGGTGCCAACGGCCCACAACTGCGTCATCACCTGACCTGTCAGGTCAAATTCGCCAGCCTTGGCAACGGGCGCGGTATAATCGATCCAGCCTTGGCCGCCCCAAGCGGGGTTGGCGACAAAGCCGGTGCCGATGGCGCCGATGATCCCGCCGACGGCATGGACGCCGAAGACATCGAGGCTGTCGTCATAGCGGAACTTGTTCTTCACCGTGGTGACGAAGAAAAAGCATCCGGCAGAGGCCACGGCGCCGAGCAGGATTGCGGTTCCGGGATGGGCGAAGCCCGCCGCCGGGGTGATGGCGACCAAGCCGGCAACCACACCTGTCGCGCCGCCCAAGAGCGAAGGCTTTTTGTGGACGATCTGCTCGATAACCGCCCAAGTCGCGCCTGCCGCCGCTGTTGCAGTCATGGTGTTCAGGAAGGCGAGTGCGCCAAAGGCATTGGCTTCGAGACCCGAACCGGCGTTGAACCCGATCCAGCCCACCCACAGCAGCGAGGCACCGATCATGGTCATGACAAGGCTGTGCGGGGCCATCGGTTCGGATTTGTAGCCGATGCGCGGTCCCACAATCAGACAGCCGACGAGACCCGCAATCCCTGCGTTGATGTGCACAACCGTGCCGCCAGCGAAGTCGAGCGCACCCCAGCCCCACAATAGCCCCATATCGGTCGGCGCGGCGTGGAGGAAGTCCGGTCCGGCCCAGTACCATACCATGTGCGCGATCGGGAAATAGGCGAAGGTCAGCCACAGCACCGTGAAGATGATGAGCGGCGTGAACTTGATACGCTCGGCAAAGGCCCCAACGATCAGCGCGGGCGTGATGCACGCGAAGGTCATCTGGAAGATCACGAACACATATTCGGGGAGGTACACCCCGTTCGAGAAAGTCGCGGCAAAGGTCGTAACATCGACCCCGGCGAGAAAAGCCTTGTCGAACCCGCCGACGATGGTCGGAAAGGGCGTGCCGGTCGAGGTGAAGGCCATCGAATAGCCCCAGCTGAACCAGACCAGCGCCGCAACGCAGACGATGGTCAGCACCTGCATCAGCACCGACAGCATATTCTTGGCGCGCACCAGGCCGCCATAAAAGAGCGCCAGCGCGGGTACCGACATCAGTAGCACCAATGCCGAGGCGACGAGCATCCATGCCACGTCACCCTTGTTGACCATCTCGGCCGTCGGCACGAAAGCGGCGGGTGCCGCCGCTTCGGCAGCTCCATCGGCTGGTGCGGTGGCGGCTTCGGCCACCGCTTCCTGCGCCCAGACGGGCAGCGCGGCGAACAGGGTCAGGCTTGCTGCCGTCCCCGCGCCCGCGATTTTGCTCATCAGCTTCATTGCGTTCCCCTTTATCTTAAAGCGCGGCTTCGCCGGTCTCGCCGGTGCGGATGCGCACGGCCTGACCGACGTCGAGCACGAAAATCTTGCCATCGCCGATGGACCCGGTGCCCGCGGCGGCCTGCACGGTCTCCACGACGCGCGGCGCGAGCGCATCGTCGCAAACCAGCTCGACTTTCACCTTGGGCACCATGTTGGTGGCGTATTCAGCACCGCGATAAATCTCGGTCTGCCCCTTTTGCCGGCCAAAGCCCTTGACCTCGGTCACGGTCATGCCGGCGATACCCAGCGTGGTGAGCGCCTCGCGCACCTCGTCGAGTTTGAACGGTTTGATGATCGCCAGGATCAGCTTCATGCTTTGCTCCCCTTTGTTTTCTGGCTAAGCCTTGTTGCGGTGCAACATGCGTGCCAGATTGCGGGATGCGCGCGATCCGCCGCCGATTATGACGTTTTGACGTCATCACGAGCCATTTTGTTACGTAGCTGCGTTCAATTCGCTGGCAATCGCCAACCAAATTTGCCTATTTTTTAGGCAAAAATTGCAACTCCGCCCATATCGGCAGATGGTCCGATGCCCGCATCGCCAGCGCGCTGCGGTGCACCGCGGCTTCGGCAGCGGCAAAGTGCGGCGAGGCAAAAATCCGGTCGAGCCGCGCCACCGGGCGGCGGCTGTGAAAACTGGGGCCTGTGTCGATGCAAGGGTGCTGCTCGGCAAAGTCAGCGAGACAGCCGCCGCGCGGGCGCCATTCGTTGCAATCGCCCATCAAGATGGTCGGCAGCGGCTCGCCCTCCGCGACATGATGCAGAATGGCGCGCGCCTGCTGACGCCGCCGGATGCCCGACAGGTCAAGGTGCATGCCGACAACGCGCAGCCGCAGCCCTGCCGTGGTTCGCAGCGTCGCGGCCACCGCACCGCGCGGCTCGAGCGTGGGCAGGTGCAGCGCATGGCATTCCTCCACCACTGTCCCGCGCCGGACGAGCAGCGCATTGCCGTGCCAGCCGATGCTGTGCGGGCTTTCGTCGATGGCCACCGGGTCATAGTCGCTGTGCTCGGCAAACATAAAGGGCGGGATGGCGCTGGACCGCTGGCCAAAGCGGCGGTCGGCCTCCTGCAAGGCCGCGACATCGGCATCGAGCTCGTTCAGCACTGCCAGCACCCGTCCCGGGTCGCGGCGCCGGTCGAGGCCGATGGCCTTGCGGATATTATAACTGGCGACCTTGATGCGCGCGGCCTGGCTCACGCGTGTCCGAACTCCGCGAGCAGGGCCTGTGCCTCGGCCAGATCCTCGTCGAGCACCATCAGCCGTACAGGGATCATCAGTCCCGCGCTGTCGGCGATGTTCATGCCCGCGTCGAAACAGACGGCTTGCACGCCTGCGCCTTCCAGCCGTCCGCGCAGCAGCTCGGCTTCGGCCCCGTTGGGCAGGCGCGCCAATTCGACGAGCGCCATCAGCCTTCATCGCCCGCGATGAAGCGGTCCGTGGGACGTGTCGGCAAGCCGTCGATGCTGGTGGTGCGCCCGCCCACTTTCTCCAGCCACAGCGCGGGGTCGGCCTGCCGGTGCGCTTTCTTCAGCGTCTCGCGCTCGCGCTCCAGCGCCATGAATGGCACGCCCCAGCCGCAGCTGGTCTGGACGCTGTCGATGTCGATGACGAAAATCTGGCGCGTGCCGGGCAGCAGGGTGAAATGAGCTGCCAATGCCTCCCACCCGCTATCCCGCGGCAGCACGGCGCGCCCGCGCCCATAGATGCGCAAAATCAGCGCGCTGCGGTCAAACGCACAGAACATCAGCGTGATGCGGCCATCGGCGGCCAGATGCGCGTGGGTTTCATTGCCCGATCCGGCGAGGTCGAGATACGCTACCTGATTGTCGGCCAGCACCCGAAACGCGTCATAGCCCTTGGGCGACAGGTTGATGCGCGCGTCCGGCGCCGCGGTGGCGACGAAGAACAGTGGCTGCTTACCAATGAAATCGCGATGCTTTTCGGTCAGGGCGTCGGTGAATTCCATGTCAATCAATCTCCTGGCCGATGCGCGCGCTATCGCTGCTCACGAAAATTCGCTCGGCTTTGCCGACAAAATCACCTTCGGGGACCAGGCCAAGACCCCAGTCTGGGCCATCATAGCGGCTGTCAGCGGCGTTGCCGCGGTTGTCGCCCAGCAAGAAATAATGGCTCGCCGGGATTTTGATGGGCTGCTGGTCGTTACCGAAATTGCCGCTGCACCCCATGATGACGTGCGACGCGCCGCCCGGCAAAAACTCGCGCCGCATCGTTGCCGTGCCAAAGCTGCAAGTGCCGGACAGGCCAGCGACCCCTTGCCCGCTATATTCGGCGACGGCATTGTTGATCGACAATTTGCTGCCGGTGACAGCGATGATTTCTCCCGGCAGACCGACAACGCGATAGGCAAAGACGTCGCCGCGTTTGCGCACCAGATAGACATCGCCGCGCTTAATCGGCAGAAATTCGCTGGTGCGCACGATGAACTGCTCGCGCGTGCGCAGCGTCGGCTCCATCGATTCGCTGGGGATGCGGAAATTCTTATAGGATGGGCCGGTCGCGGCAAAGGGTGCCGCCGCCAGCAAACCCCCGCCGACCAGCACCCCTGCCAGCCCGACCGGCCATAACCAGCGCGGCAGGCGGCGCGGCTCAGCCATTATGCGGTGCCGCCCACCGTCAACCCTGCTACCAACAGGCTGGGCTGCCCGACGCCCGCAGGCACGCTCTGCCCGCCCTTGCCACAAATGCCGATGCCTTCGTCGATGGCCATGTCGCCCCCGATGCCGGTGACCTTGGTCAGCACGCTTGGCCCGTCGCCGATCAGCGTCGCGCCCTTGATCGGGTCGCCGAGCTTGCCGTTCTTGACCTTATAAGCCTCCGTGCAGCTAAACACGAACTTGCCGGACACAATATCGACCTGACCGCCGCCAAAACTGCGCGCGAAAATACCGTCTTTGATCCGGCTCAAAAGCTCAGCGGGGTCATCATTGCCGCCGCGCATGAAGGTGTTGGTCATGCGCGGCATCGGCGCATGGGCATAGGATTCGCGGCGACCATTGCCGGTCGGCGCGACACCCATCAGCCGCGCGTTCAAGCGGTCCTGCATATACATTTTGAGAACGCCGTCTTCGATCAGCACATTCTCTTGCGTCGGCGTGCCCTCGTCATCGATCGACAGCGACCCGCGGCGGCCACCATCCGCAACGGGGCTCGCCATGCTGCCATCGTCGACCACGGTGACGCCGGGTGCGGCCACACGCTCGCCGATGCGGCCCGAAAAGGCGCTCGTGCCCTTGCGGTTGAAATCGCCTTCGAGGCCGTGACCCACCGCTTCGTGCAGCAATACGCCGGGCCAGCCGGGGCCGAGCAGCACGGTGAACTCACCAGCGGGAGCATCGACCGCACGCAGATTGACCAACGCCTGAGCCAATGCCTCGTCGATGCAGCGTTGCCATTGCTCCTCGGCGAACAAATGATCGTACATGTACCGGCCACCGATGCCGAAAAAGCCGGTTTCGCGGCGGCCATTTTCCTCGACCACGATGCTGACATTCAGGCGCACCAGCGGGCGCACGTCGGTCGCGATAAAACCGTCGGCGCGGACAATTTCGACCACCGACCAGCTGGCCGACAGGCCGACGCTGACCTGGGCGATGCGCGGGTCGCGCGCGCGCGCGGCGGCGTCCACCTCTTGGCACAGCGCCACTTTCTGCGCGAAGGGAATAAGGTCGAGCGGATTGGCGTCGCCATAGAGCCGCCGGTTGGTGCGCGCCGGCGGCGGCGCGGGTGGGCTGGTCGCTGGATCGAGCAAAGCCAGCGTCTCGGCAGCGCGGCGGATGGCGGGCGCGCTTAAATCGCTGGCATGGGCAAAGCCCGTCATCTCGCCCGACACGGCGCGCAGGCCGAACCCCGCTTCGGTCGAATAATCGGCGGTCTTCAGGCGCCCGTCGTCAAAACCAAAGCTCTCGGTCGCCCGATATTGCAGATATAATTCGCCATCATCGGCGCGCGCCAGCGCCTCGGCGGTCAACTTCTGCGCCAGATCGGGGTCGAGCGCATCGGCGCGGTAAAGGAAACGGCGGGGGTCAGATAAGGCTGTCATCGGGCTGATATAGGCACCAAGTCGCCGAAGGCAAAGCGCCGATGCGGCCAATCGTCAGATGTAGTTGACGGTTAAGCTAAAGCTGCCGACATAATCGCCGGGCGGCTGGTTGGCGGGCACGGTTAGCGTTCCGCCGACATAATAGATACGAAAGCCCCCGCCGAAAACGACTGCCGTATTGGGCAGGGCAACCGGCCCCCCGGCGGTCTGCCGGGCGCGCGTGAGGCTCGCAGTCATACTCGGTGCGCCGCCGCCGACGCGCGCCAGCGTTGCCGAATTGCTGCCGGTGATGATGATCAGCACTGCGCCGCCTGTGCCCTGGAATTCGGCGCGCTGCGCGGTCCCACCGACCGGAGTCACGCCGCCCGTGGTGGTGCGGGCACCGGACAGCGCGCTGATCGTGACGGTCCCGGCGGTGGGGCCGCTGATCATCGATCCGAAATCCAGATCCTCGACCTTGACCAGCGTGTTGGGGCGCAGGATGATAGCGCGGGTCGACGCGTCGGCGTCGGCCAACTGCGCCGCCGCCATCGAGGGCAGCCCGGTTGCAACGCCCGCGAGCGCCACCGCAATCACCTTGATCCGCATTGAAAGCCGCACTGGTCCGCCACGTTCCCTGCAGGCAATATGCTGCCATTATGGTGCGGATATGCCAGCCTATCCTTGGTATCGGGTTGAGCGACATGGCGAACAGCCGGTTAACGGCCGCGCCGCCCGCCATCAATGCTGGTCGGCGACCCCGCCGATCAGCACAAAGCGCCGATCGCAATAGCCGCAGTCGGCAAAGCCCTGGTCGGGATCAATTTCCAGCCACACGCGCGGATGGCCCAATGCCGCATCGGCCAGCCCGTCGCCGGTGCCGTCACAGGCAATGCGGGTCTTGGCAACGCGGAGCGTTTCGGGGGCGGGAGCGGTCATAACCGCGCGCATAGCAATGGTGCCGTGGTCATGCAATTGGGGCAAGCGCACCGTTACTGATAGTTGAACTCCACGTTATATGTACCGCTATAGGTCCCCGGTGCCTGATTGGCGGCGACATTCAGCCGTGCTCCGACGTTGAAGGTGAACTGGCCGTTGGCCGCAACAATGCGATAATTGCTCGAATTACCATTCTGGTTGAGGCCGTTAAGGCCGCCGATCGTGAAATTGTTGACAATCATTGACCCGCCAGCGCCATTGGTGATCGTAATCTGCGTTGGCGTTACGGTCAGCCTGATCAGACGGTTGCGCGTTCCGATGCCGATGAATTGCCCAGCACTATGGTTTCCGCCCAACGGCGTTACGCCGCCGGTGAATGTCATCGTACCCGCCGGAGCGACGGTCACCGTACCAGCCGTGCTGGCCAGTACATCGCCGAAATCAAGCGCGCGCGTCGATACCAGCTGCCCGCTGGACAGCATGACCACCCGCGCGTTGGCAGTGTCGCTTGCGGCTTGGGCCAGTGCTGCTGTTGACCACCATCCCATCGCGATGCACGCAAACATCGCGCCAGCGACATGGCGCCAACGACAAACGGCCGTTGCAAATCTTGATTTGGTATCTGGTCCCACGCACCGGACGTTAGCGCAAAACTGGCTAAGGTGACGTTAAGGCCGCCGCCAGGGATGGGCGATCTGCTGATCACCTTTGAAACGTTCAAAGATAGTTGAGCGTGATGGTATAGGTGCCGACATAATCGCCGGCGGGCTGATTGGCGCCGACTTCCAGGATTGCCCCGAGCGGGAAGTTGAACGCGCCGGTGGCGCTGGTGATGCGGAAACGCAGCGGGCTGGTCGACAAGATTGCCGTCGGAGTGCTGCCGATTTCGAAGTTGCGCACGCGCATGCGCGGTCCGGGGCCGTAAATCCAGATGCTGTTCGATTGCAACGAAATGGCTACCTGCTGGTTGAACCGGCCCAGCCCGGCGAAGCGCGAGGGTTGATGGCTGTTGCCGACCAGCACCACCCCGCCGGTCGCGGTGCGGGTGCCATTGGGCTGTAACCGCACCGTGCCGGCGCCGGTCGGATTGGGAATGATGTCGCCGAAATGCAGCTGGTCGACGATGAAAAAGCTCAAGGGGCGCAGGATGATGGCTTCGGTCTGCACATCGACATTATCCGATTGCGCGGCCGCCGGCGTGGCGAGCAGCAACGCGGCCACGCCAGCAAGCGCAGCCAGCACCGCTCGCGCGGCCCGCAGAATCGGAAATGGTCTGGTCCCCATTGCCTGACGGCACTAGCGGGATATGCTTTCACGCCGGTAAATGGCTTTCAACAAAGACTGCTGGCGGCTAAGCGGCGGTCCATGACCCAGTCCGCTATCGTCATTCGTGATCTCGCCAAAACCTATGCCGGAGGCAAACAGGCATTGGGCGGTGTCAGCTTCGACGTGCCGCGCGGGCAAATTTTCGGGCTGCTTGGCCCCAATGGTGCGGGCAAGTCGACGCTGATCAACATCCTTTCGGGCATGGTGCGCAAGACCGGCGGGACCGCAGAAATCTGGGGCTTCGACATCGACGAGCATCCGCGCAACGCTAAGAACAGCATTGGCATTGTGCCGCAGGAAATTGTCTTCGACCCCTTTTTCACGCCGCTGGAAACGCTGGAACTGGTCGCTGGGCTTTACGGCGTTCCCAAGGCGAAACGGCGCAGCATGGAATTGCTCGAAGCGGTAGGCCTTGCGGACAAGGCCAATGCCTATGCCCGCACCTTGTCGGGCGGCATGAAGCGGCGCTTGCTGGTGGCCAAGGCCATGGTCCATTCGCCGCCGGTGCTGGTGCTCGATGAACCGACGGCAGGGGTCGACATTGAATTGCGCCAGCAACTTTGGACTTACGTCCGCTCGCTCAACGCGCGCGGGGTGACGGTAGTGCTCACCACGCACTATCTCGAGGAAGCCGAAGAACTGTGTGACCGCATCGCGATCATCAATCATGGCCAGCTGATCGCCAACAAACCGACGCGCGAGCTCGTTGATATGGCACGTGAGAAAGTGGTGGTGGTGACCACCGATGCGGACATTGCCACGCCGCCAACGCATGATTGTTTTGAGAAGGTTGAGCTCGGCGGGGCGCGCGAGCTCGCCATCACCTACAACAAGGACCGGACCAACGCGGGCGAGGTGCTGGGCGCGGTGCAGGCGCAGGGCCACCGGATTGTGGACGTCTCGACGCGCGAGGCGGACTTGGAGGATGTGTTTTTGAACCTGACGCGGGCGGCGGCGTGAGCGACCCCGCAACCCACGACATCATCATCATCGGCTCGGGCGCAGCGGGGCTGACCGCCGCGCTATTGCTCGCCGAACGGCACCGGGTGCTGGTGCTCGCCAAGGGCGACCTCACGGGCGGGTCGACCGCCTGGGCGCAGGGCGGGATCGCGGCGGTGCTCGATGCGGGCGATACCTTTGCCAACCATATCGATGATACGATGGTCGCGGGCGCGGGGCTGAACCGGCGCGAGACGGTGGAATTTGTCGTTGAGAACGCCCCGCGCGCGATCGAGCGCCTCGTCGAGCTCGGCGTGCCCTTCAACAAGGATGATGAGGTATTGCACCTGACGCGCGAGGGCGGGCATTCGCATCGCCGCATCGTCCATGTCGATGACGCGACCGGCTGGGCGGTGCAGGCGGCGCTGCTGAAAGCTGCGGCGGACAATCCGAACATCACGCTGCAACCGCACCGTGCCGCGATTGACCTGATCACCGGGCGACATGAGGAGCGTTATTCGGGCTCAGGGCGCGTTTGGGGCGTCTATGCGCTCGATGAACAGACGGGGCAGGTCCACGCCTACACCGGGCGCGCGACGATATTGGCGACGGGCGGCGCGGGGCGCTGTTACCTGTTTTCCACCGCGCCGCGCGGGGCGACGGGGGACGGCATCGCGATGGCGTGGCGCGCGGGGTGCCGCGTCAGCAACATGGAAATGATGCAGTTCCATCCGACCTGCCTCTATAATCTGGAGGTCAAAAACTTCCTGATTACCGAGGCGGTGCGCGGCGAGGGCGGGATTTTGAAGCATCCGCTTAGCGGTCACCGCTATATGCCCGATTATGACGGCCGCGCCGAACTCGCCCCGCGCGATGTGGTGGCGCGCGCGAACGATGACCAGATCAAGCGTTATGGCCTCGATTATGTCCACCTCGACATCAGCCACAAGGACCCGGACTTTGTGCGCGGCCACTTCCCCAACATCTATGACAAGCTGATGGGCCTCGGCATCGACATGACGGCGCAGCCGATCCCGGTCGTTCCGGCGCAGCATTATACCTGCGGCGGGGTGCTGATCGACCTTAATGGCCGCACCGACCTGCCCGGCCTCTACGCGGCGGGCGAGGTCAGCGAGAGCGGGCTGCACGGCGCCAACCGGCTGGCGTCCAACAGTCTGCTCGAATGTTTCGTGTTCGGCGAAGCAGCGGCGCGCGACATCATGGCGCGCTGGGACGAACTTGATATTCCGCCGCCAATCCGCGCGTGGGACGCCAGCCGCGTGACAGACAGCGACGAAGAGGTGGTCATCAAGCAGAACTGGACCGAAATCCGGCGCTTCATGTGGAATTATGTCGGCATCGTACGCACCACCAAGCGCCTTGAACGCGCCGCGCACCGCATCCGCATGCTGAGCGAAGAGGTGAACGATTATTACGGCCACTTCCGCGTGACGACCGACCTCATTGAACTCAGGAACTTGCTCCAGACGGCCGATCTGATCGTGCAGAGCGCGCTCAGGCGGAAAGAGAGCCGCGGGCTGCATTATAATACCGACTATCCGGATATGCTGATGGTCGCCGAAGACACGGTGCTGGTACCGTGAGCGGCCTGCGCTGCGACGATTGTCCGGCCCGCGATCAGGCCGCCTGCGCCGCGCTCAGCGATGCAGAGCGCGCGCAGCTGGCGGCGGTCGGGACGCAGCGGATTGTGGCGGCGGGGGAGATGTTGTTCGCACCCGGCGATGATCATGGTTGCGCGACGCTCATTTCGGGCGTGCTCAAACAGGTGCGCACCGACGCTGACGGGGTCGAACGGATTGTCGCCCTCATCCATCCAGCAGGGTTCGTGGGCGAGCTGTTTGGCCCTAGCGACGAATGCGAGGTGCGGGCCGTCACCGATGCGCGGCTGTGCCTGTTCCCGCGCACAGCCTATGCGCGCATGATCGCCGACAATCCGCGCCTTGCCATGGGCGTCGCGCGCCGTGCGCTGAAGGCCAGCGCCGAATCGCGTGCGCTGCTCGACCTGATTGGCCGGCGGCGGACCGAGGCGCGGGTGGCGGGGCTGCTATTGGCGCTGGCCGATGCGGCGGGCAAGGAACCGTGCCAGCCCGCAGATCGGTTTGAGCTGCCGCTAACCCGCGGCGACATGGCCGCGCTGCTCGGTACCACCATCGAGACAGTCAGCCGCCAGCTTGGCGCGCTCGAGGCTCGCGGCCTGATCAAACGCGAAGGCCGCCGCATCCTGCATATAGTGGATGCAGCGGGCCTGAGCAGCGTGGCGGGTGAAATAGTCTAGCCGATTAGTGCGACAATCGTGGCCATCGCTACACCCCAGCCAAGGATCAGTGTTGGCAGCAGCAACACCTGAACAGTGGCATCGCGTCCAGCAAGCCGCCCGGTATGCGTATCAACGCCTTCGCGCATGAAACTGCGCCAGCTGAGCGGGCGGTCGGCGTGATCGGGCTTCATCCGCACCCACAGCGAGGGCACGCCGAACGCCATGATGATGTAGATATAGAAAATGCCCATCGGTACGATGAGGCCCGGATCGGCAAAGGCAACAGCCATCACGCCCAGAAAGGCGAAGTAAAGCCCGACGGTTGCCGCAAACAGCCGGGTCGGCAGATCAAAGCTGCGCGCGATCGTTGTTTCCGCGCGAATCTCTGGGTCCGCTACATTGTGCCCAATGGCGGGCAGGGCGTTTTGAAAGACTTCGGCGGGGATTGGCTTGCTCATCTTGGCCTCCTGACTGGTGGGCCGAATATGCACCGAACCGGCGTCGCGGACTTTGACGGTGGTCAAATTGGCAGGCGTGTCGCGAAATTTCTGTCCCTCTATCTAAACGGCGCAAATGCGCCTATGCGCGCTGCCATGCCTTTTTCGACACTTCCCGCGCTTCTTGGCGAAGCGATCGCTGCGCGTGGCTATGCCGCGCCTTCCCCGGTGCAAGCCGCCGTGCTCGCGCCCGAGGCCTCCGGACGCGACCTCATTGTTTCGGCGCAGACGGGGTCGGGCAAAACCGTCGCCTTTGGCATCGCCATGGCGGACGAGCTGATCCCCGAAGGCCAGCCCGCATCTTACGCGCTCGCGCCGCTGGCGCTGGTGATTGCGCCGACGCGCGAGCTGGCGTTGCAGGTCAGCCGCGAACTCGAATGGCTCTATGCCAAGGCGCGCGCACGGATTGTCACCTGCGTCGGCGGGATGGACGCGTCGCGCGAGCGGCGCAATTTGCAGGGCGGTGCGCATATCGTGGTCGGCACGCCCGGGCGGCTGCGAGACCATCTCGAGCGCGGCGCGCTCGACCTTTCGGCGCTGAAAGTTGCGGTGCTCGACGAGGCTGACGAGATGCTCGACATGGGTTTTCGCGAGGATCTCGAAGAAATTCTGGACGCGACGCCTGCTGACCGCCGCACCTTGCTGTTCTCGGCAACCATGCCCAAACCGATTGTTGCGCTCGCCAAACGCTATCAGCGCGATGCCTTGCGCATTTCGACAGTGGGCGAAGATCGCGGGCATGGCGACATCGCCTATCAGGCGGTGACTGTTGCGCCTGCCGACATTGAAAATGCCGTCGTTAACCTGCTGCGCTTTTACGAGGCGGAGACGGCGATGCTATTCTGCGCGACGCGCGACAATGTCCGCCACCTTCACGCCAGCCTGATCGAGCGCGGGTTCCAGGCGGTCGCGCTGTCGGGCGAGCATAGCCAGAATGAACGCAATCAGGCGCTGCAGGCGCTGCGCGATCGCCGCGCGCGGGTGTGCGTCGCGACCGATGTGGCGGCACGCGGGATCGACCTGCCCGCATTGTCGCTGGTCATCCATGTCGAACTGCCGCGCGATGCCGAGGCGTTGCAGCACCGTTCGGGCCGCACTGGGCGTGCAGGCAAAAAGGGCACGGCGATCCTGCTCGTTCCCTATCCGCGCCGCCGCCGCGTTGAAATGATGCTGCGCGGCGCGCGCATCGAGGCCGAATGGAAGCGGGCTCCGACCGCTGAGGAAGTACGCGCGCAGGATCGCGAGCGGCTGGTCGCCGCCATCACCGCGCCGGTCGAGGGCGATGACGAGGATCGCGCGCTCGCGGTGCGCGTGCAAGAGGTGCTGTCGCCGGACGATATCGCGCTGGCGCTGGTCCAAGCGCACCGCGCCAGAATGCCTGCGATTGAGGAATTGCTGGATAGCGGCAGCGCCGGGCCTGAGAAGCGCACACCGGTCAAACGCGAGGGATTCGACGATACCATCTGGTTTCGGCTCAACATTGGCCGCCGCCAGAATGCCGATGTGCGCTGGATTTTGCCGCTGCTGTGCCGCCGCGGCCATGTCACCAAGAATGAGGTCGGCGCGATCAAGATTGGCCAGCATGAAACGATGTTCGACGTGCCGCGCCACGCCGCCGACCGCTTTGCCGCCGCGCTGAAACGCACGGCGCAAGAGGATCCCGATGACGGGATCGTCATCGAGGCGATGGCGGGCAGCCCGCGTGAAGCGGCGCGCGCCAATGCCCGCGGCGGGCCGCCACGCCATGGGCCGCGCCCTGGGGCCCCGCGCAAATTTGGCGGCAAGCCGGGCCAAGGCCGGGGCCGCCCGCCGCGCGGATGACCGCTCCGCGCATCCTGGTCGATGCCGATGCCTGTCCGGTGAAGGACGAGATTTACCGCGTCGCCTGGCGCCTCAATCTGCCCGTGGTCATCGTCGCCAACGCGCGCATCCGCGTGCCCGACCATCCGCTGGTCAGCCGGGTGGTGGTTGCCGATGGCTTTGATGCCGCCGACGACTGGATCGCGGACGCGGCGGGGCCGCGCACCATCGTCGTCACCGCCGACATTTTGCTCGCCGACCGCTGTTTGAAGGCGGGGGCACTGGTCACCGGTCCCAATGGCAAGGCGTTTACACCTGGCATGATCGGCGGCGCTGTGGCGACGCGCGCGATCATGGCCGACCTACGCAGTGGATTGGGTGAAGGGATTGGCGGCCCGCCGCCCTTCACCGCGCGCGACCGCTCGGCCTTTTTGCAGACGCTTGATCGCATGGCGCATCAGCTATTACGCAGTGCTGCATGAACCGCGCGCAGATTTTCGAATTCTACAGCCGCCTTGCTGAGGCCAATCCGTCGCCCGAAACCGAGCTCGCCTATGGCAATACTTACCAATTGCTCGTCGCGGTGGTGCTGTCGGCACAGGCCACCGACGTCGGGGTGAACAAGGCAACGCGCGCGCTGTTTGAGCAAGTCAAAACGCCGCAGCAGATGCTCGACCTGGGCGAAGATGGCCTGAAAGCGCATATCAAGACCATCGGGCTGTTCAACGCCAAGGCAAAGAATGTGATCGGTTTGTCGGAGATTTTGGTGCGCGATTTTGGCGGCGAAGTGCCTGCCGACCGCGATGTCCTCACTGGCCTGCCCGGCGTCGGGCGCAAGACCGCCAATGTGGTGATGAACTGCGCCTTCGGGGCGGAGACTTTCGCGGTGGACACACATATCTTCCGTGTCGGCAACCGCACCGGGCTGGCACCGGGCAAAACCGTGCTGGCGGTGGAAAAGGCACTCGACAAACGCACGCCTGCGCCGTTCCGCGTCGGTGCGCACCACTGGCTGATCCTGCACGGCCGCTATGTGTGCAAGGCGCGCACGCCCGAATGCTGGCGCTGCGGCGTAGCGGATTTGTGCCGGTATAAGCCGAAGGTGCTTGCGCCGAAATCCCTAGGAAAACCCCGTCCGTCATAGGCTTCATCAACACTGCAAGTATGGCAACCGAGACTACCAATTTTCGTCATCCCGGACTTGATCCGGGATAACATGTCACCGTCGCTTGTTATCCCGGATCAAGTCCGGGATGACGAAATGAGGGATACAGGGAGCAAGCGCGACGTTTGTGCATGTTCAAGATGCCTTTGATGCCAAACTTGCCGCCGCCCGATCATCGTGCCACTAGCGCGCCATGCTTGGGGTGGCCGACAATTTAGCAGCAGCGCAGTGCGACCCGCTCGACGGCTGGTCGTTGCCCGCCTGGACCTACAGCGATCCCGAGTTTGCAAAGGTGGAGCAGGAACGGATTTTCCGCCCATCGTGGCAAATTGTTTGCCATGTCAGCGACATTCCGGGCGCGGGTGACTGGCACAGCCTCGACTATATCGGCGAAAGCGTGATTGTCGTGCGCGGCGCGGATGACGCGCTGCGTGCTTTCACCAATGTGTGCCGACATCGGGGGTCGCGGCTGGTCGACGGGGCGAGCGGCTGCGCAAAAAAGCTGGTTTGCCCTTATCATGCCTGGACCTATGACCTTGACGGGCGGCTGACCGGTGTGCCCGATAGCGCGACATATCCCACGCTCGACCGCAGCAAGGCAGGGTTGGTGCCGGTCGATTTGGAAATATGGCAGGGCTTTGTGTTCGTCAGGCTGGGGGGTGACGGGCCTTCGGTCGCCGCCATGATGGCGCCCTATGCCGACCAGATCGCCCCCTACCAGTTCGAAGATTTGCGTGCGCTCGGCCGCGTCACGCTTCGCCCGCGCGACGTGAACTGGAAGAATGTCGGCGACAATTATTCGGACGGGCTGCACATCGCGCCCGCGCACCCCGGCCTGACCCGCCTGTTCGGCAAAAGCTATGGCGTCGAGGCCGAGGCGCATGTTGACCGCATGTGGGGCGACCTGGTCGACCGGCCATCGGTCAATTGGTCGGAACGCGCATACCAGCGCTTGCTTCCTGACGTGCCGCACCTCCCCCCCGCGAACCAGCGGCGATGGCTCTATTTCAAATTGTGGCCCAATGTCGCGTTCGACATTTATCCCGACCAGGTTGATTTCATGCAGTGGCTGCCGACCGGGCCAACGAGCTGCATCATCCGTGAAATTAGCTATGTCCTGCCCGATAGCAGGCGCGAGATGCGCGCCGCGCGCTATTTGAACTGGCGCATCAACCGGCAGGTCAATGCCGAGGATACTGTGCTGATCACCCGCGTCCAGCAGGGCATGGCATCGCAAAGTTTCACCATGGGCCCGCTCAGCGACAAGGAAGTGTGCCTCAAGAATTTCTGCCGTCGGCTGCGCGACATCATCCCCGAGGCACGGCACGAACATGTCCCTGCGGCGGGGTGGAGCAAAGCATGACTCAGAAATATGACGCCGTCATCATCGGCGCGGGGCACAATGGCCTTGTCTGCGCCTTTTACCTTGCCCGGGCGGGCATGCGCGTGCGCATCGTCGAACGCCGCGATGTCGTCGGCGGCGCGGCGGTGACCGAGGAGTTCCACCCCGGATTCCGCAATTCGGTGGCGAGCTACACTGTCAGCTTGCTGCAACCCAAGGTTATCGCCGACATGGAGTTGGCGAAGCATGGCTACCGCGTTATCGAGCGCCCGATCAGCAATTTCCTGCCGCAGCCGGATGGTGGTTACCTAAAGCTGGGCGGCGGGCTGGAGCGGACCCAAGCGGAGTTTGCACGCTTCAGCCGCCACGATTCCGGGGTGCTGCCCGCTTATTATGATGCGCTCGAAGGCGTCGCCGAAGTGCTGCGCGATCTCGCGCTGAAAGTGCCTCCTAACGTGGGCGACGGTTGGCGTACATTGATGGATGCGGCGCTGCAGGGGCGCAAGCTCGCCGGGCTGGGGGTGGAGGCGCAGCGCGACGTGCTCGATCTCTTCACCAAATCGGCACGCGATTTCCTGAACGGCTGGTTTGAAAGCGAAGCGGTGAAGGCTGCCTTCGGCTTTGACGCAGTGGTTGGCAATTATGCCAGCCCCGACGCGCCGGGCAGCGCCTATGTGCTGCTGCACCATGTCTTTGGCGAGGTGAATGGCAAAAAGGGCGCATGGGGGCACAGCATCGGCGGCATGGGAGCGATCACGCAGATCATGGCGCAGGTGTGCCGTGATGCGGGCGTCGAAATCAGCCTTGAGGCACCGGTCGAGCGCGTGTTGGTTGATTGCGGCAAGGCCGTCGGCGTGCGCCTGGAAAGTGGGGAGGAAATCGCTGCGGCGCGCGTCATCGCCAATGTCGGGCCGAAACTGCTCTACAATCGGATGATCGACAGCGCTGATCTGCCGCCGGACTTCGCGCGGCGAATCAAGGGCTATAAGGTCGGCAGCGGCACGTTCCGGATGAATGTCGCCCTAAGCGAACTACCGCGCTTCACCTGTTTGCCCGAGATTCAAAAAGGAGAGATGGGCGAGCACCATCAATCGGGCATCATCATCGCGCCGACACTCGATTATATGGACGCTGCCTTTGTCGATGCGAAAGCGCATGGCTGGTCAAAGGCACCGATTGTCGAAATGCTGATCCCCTCGACGGTCGACGACAGCCTCGCCCCGGCGGGCTGTCATGTCGCCAGTCTGTTCTGCCAGCAATTCGCACCCGAACTGCCCGATGGGCGTGATTGGGACGCGGAGGAGGGCGCCGCCGCCGATACGATCATCGACACGGTCGAGGCGCACGCCCCCGGCTTCCGCGCCAGCATCTTAGGGCGGCAAGTGCTATCGCCGAAGGGGCTCGAGCGCAAATTCGGGCTGGCAGGTGGCGACATCATGCACGGGCACATGAGCCTCGACCAGCTCTGGTCGGCGCGCCCGATGCTGGGCCATGGCGGCTACAAAGGCCCGGTGCAGAACCTCTATATGTGCGGCGCGGGCACCCACCCCGGCGGCGGCGTCACTGGCGCGCCGGGGTATAATGCGGCGCAGGTGGTGCTGCGCGATATGGGCGGGTGGTTCGCACCGCGCTGGCTTCAATAGCGCGCCGTCACCGACACCCCATAGAAGCGCGGCTCGCCGGGGATGAAGGTCGGGATGCCAAAAGCGCCGCCGGTATTGCCCGCATCCAGCAGATAATCCTTGTTCGTCGCATTGCGGATGAAGCCGGCGATTTCGAAGCGATCGTCAGCGAAAGCCACGCCCCCGCGCGCGTTGAACAGCGTCACCGGCCCCTGGGAAATCAGCGGATTGTTCGGCACTTCAAAGAAGATGCGGCTGCGGTGGGTCACGCTTGGCGTCACAAAGAAACGCGCGCTTGAACCGATCGGCGCGTCGATGGTGAAGCCACCTGCCGCCTGCCATTCGGGTTGCAGACGGAAGCGCGCGCCCGCGAATTGCGGGGCGAAGCTGTTGTTATCGTCGATGCCGCCGTCAATGTAGCCGACATTTCCGAACAGGCTGAGCCAGTCGGCGGCGCGGACGTTAACCTCTAGCTCGACACCCAGGTTGCTGGCCTTCCCCGCGCTCTGTGTCAGCGTGGTGCCATTGGGCTGGATGACGCTGACCTGAAAGCCGTCATAGACCTGATAATAGACGCCGAGAGCGCCCGACACCGGGCCGAGCGTGCCCTTGATGCCCGCCTCATAGTTCCATACCGTTTCTTCGGGCACCAGCTGGCGGTTGGGCACCGGCACCCCGCCGACGCGCGCGGCATTGAGCTGGACCACCGGCGAGCGGCGGCCCTTGGACACGGTAGCAAAGATGTTGCTGCGTTCGTCGAGCCGGAACAATATGTTGGCGCGCGGCAGCACGGCGGCATAGCTGCGCTTGGTGCGGAACGTTTGCCCGCCGGTATCGACCTGTCCGGGGATCAGCGAAAAGGCTGCGGGGTTCAGGCGCGGGCGGGGCACGCGTGCGAAGAAGGTCGATTCGCGGTCCTCGATGAGCACGCGGGCACCCGCGGTAAATTCAACGCTATCCGACGCAATCCAGGTCGCATCGGCAAACACCGAATAGCTGGCGTTTATCCCGCGATTTTCGAACACCGAGCTATAGGGCACCTGCGTAAGCGCGCCGCCGGTGAGCAGCGCGGTGACGCGCGCTGCCTGCACCACACCTGCGGCATCGACGCACGGTATGCCGGGCACCACGCGCGCGGCGCACTGCAGGAAAATGCCCTCCTCGCTGCTGAACGGGACATTCTGGATGCTGTCTTCGCGGAAATAGTTCCAGCCAAAGGTCGCGCGCCAATTGGGGTCGGCATAGCTGAAACGGCTTTCGTGGCTGACCTGCTCGCCCTCGGCCAATTCGGCAAATTCCAGATACCAGGCGGCCGAACCGTCAGCGTCGAAAATTTCGAGGCTGTCGAATTTGCGATAGCCGTTGACGCTGGTGAAGGTGAGGCCTTCGGATATATCGGCGGTGATGGTGAAACTGACGTCATAGACGTCGCGGTCGAGCCCCAGCTGCGCCGCGCCGAGCGCGCTTTCAGACATCGGCGATCCGCCCAGATTGGCGCGCCCGAAAGGGTTGGCGGGGCCGTCTTCGGTCGGCAGTGAGCCCGAGATGAAGGGCGTACCGCCGTTGCGCTGGCGGTCATAAGTGCCGATGAGGTCAAAGGTAACATCGTCGTACGGGCGCCAGCGCAGCGAGGCACGGATGCCAAGCTGGTCCTGTGCATACAGCTCTTCGCTCTGCGAGGCAGCGAGGTTCTCGACATAGCCGTCGCGCGTACGCCATTCGAAGGCGACGCGCGCCGCGAGCTTGTCACCGCCGAGGTTGACGAAGCCGCCGAGCAACGTCTGTTCAAAATTGCCATAGCCGCCGGTCAATTCGGCCGAAAAGCCCTCGCGCGGGCGCGCCGAGGTCAGGCTGATCGCCCCGACCGCCGATGCGGTGCCGAACAGGGTCGCTTGCGGGCCCTTGATGACCTCGACCCGCTCAAGGTCGTAAATTGCCTGATAGGAACCGCGCGAACGCGAAATGTCGACGCCATTGTAGTAGAGCGTCACGCGCGGCCCTTGCTGTGCTGAGCCCGAATCGGAGGTGATGCCGCGGATGACAATGCCGGGGTTGTTGGCACTCTGCTCCTGGATATTGAGGCCGGGGACATAGGCCGACAGCTCGTCAAGGTCGCTGACACCCAGCTCGCGAATGCGCGTTCCCGACACGGCTGAGATGGTAATGGGAACGTCGACCGAGCGCTGCTCGATCTTTTGTGCGGTAACGATGATTTCGCCCGAATTGTCGTCGCCTTCGGCCTCTTGCAGATCT
>VFQM010000934.1_pt1 | contig 28422 bp, 26 predicted proteins | sample 3512391 | NCBI WGS metagenome assembly VFQM01 (sample SAMN10412369, study PRJNA504923) | tailings metagenome | isolation source: Replicate 1 from Balatoc abandoned mine | place: Philippines
GCGGGCTGTGAGTGACGGCCAGCAATTGCCCGCCGCTGGCCAGCCGCGCCAGCCGTTCGCCGATCGCGCTGGCGACTGCGCCGCCAACGCCGCGGTCAATCTCGTCGAAGATCACCGTTGCCGCCCCGCCCTGCTCGGCCAGCGCCACCTTGAGCGCGAGAATGAAGCGCGAGAGTTCGCCGCCCGAGGCAATCTTGGCCAGCGGCGCAAAGTCAGCGCCAGGGTTGGTGCTGATCAGGAATTCGACCGCGTCGATCCCGGATGGACCCCAGCGGTCCTCAGACAGCGGGGTGACGCTGGTCCGGAACTTCGCCGCATCGAGCTTCAGCGGGGCCAGTTCAGCCGCGACCGCCGCATCAAGCTTGCCCGCAGCGGCCTGACGCATGGCCGAAAGCGCCTCAGCCTTGGCGCGATAATCCTCGCCCGCCTTCGCCGCAGCGGCCTCAAGCGCGGCCAGATCGGCCTCGCCGCCCTCGATCGCATCGAGCGCGGCGCGCAAGGACCGCATCTTGGCGGGCAGTTCGTCGACGGTGCAATGATGCTTGCGGGCGGCGGCGCGCAGTTCGAACAGGCGGGTCTCGATCCGGTCAAGCATCGCGGGATCGTGGCTGAGCGCCTCGGCGGCGCGGGCGAGCCGGTCCTCGGCCTCGCTCGCTTCGATCACCGCGCGGTCGAGCGCGGCGAGCGCTTCGGCCAACAAGGGATGCTCCGGCGCAATCCGGTCCAGCCGCCGCGCCGCGCCGCGCAGCGCCGCCAGCGCCGAGTCCGATCCGGCCCAAAGGTGTTGCAGTTCGGCGAGATCGCCCGACAGGCGTTCCCCCTTCTGCATGTCGGCGCGGGCGCCGGCCAATTCCTCTTCCTCGCCCTCGACCGGTTCGAGCGCGGCGAGTTCAGCCAGGTGGGCGACGATCAGGTCGCGGTCTGCCGCCGCCTGATCAAGGGCAGCATGGGCCGCCGCCAGGGCATCGACCCGAGCACGCCATTCGCGCCAGGCCAGGTCCACCCCCGCCGCATCGCCGCCGCAATAGCGATCGAGCAGCGCTCGGTGGCCGCGTGGATTGACCAGCCCGCGGTCATCGTGCTGGCCGTGCAGTTCAACCAGCGCCGGGGCCAGTTCGCGCAGCAGGGCGACGCCGACTGGCTGATCGTTGATGAAGGCCTTGGACCCGCCATCAGCCTTGACCCGGCGCTTGAGGATCAGTGGCTCACCCGGTTCGACATCGACCTCTGCCTCGGCCAGCGCCGCTTTCACCAGTTCGGGCAGGCGGGTGAATTCAAAGCTGGCGGTAACGCTGGCCTGATCCTCGCCAGCCCGGACCAGCCCGGAATCCGCGCGGTCACCCAGCACCAGCCCCAGGGCATCGAGCAGGATCGACTTCCCCGCCCCCGTCTCGCCGGTCAGCACGCCCAGACCGCCCGCGAAATCGAGGTCGAGCGCCTCGATCAGAACGACATTGCGGATGGACAGACGGGTCAGCATGTTCGCGGACTGTTCTAGCCACTTTTCCGCGCACGGCAAAGCCCGTGCTCCACAAACTCCCCTCCCGCTGGCGGGAGGGGGCGGGGGAGGGTCTGTTACTTCCCAGCTGCCGTGTAGCGCGGCGCGAGGTTTTAGAGTCACGGACAAGACCTTTTAGAGCACTGCGCACCATCAGGGGCCGCTGATAATGAGTTCTCTGGCCGGTGTCACCTTCCCGCTCACCCGATAGTTGAGCTGGACCCCCTCGATCGCGAACTGGCCGAAGATCTGGCGCACCTCGGGTGTGTCGTTGATCGACAGGATGAAGCGCCCCTGAAGGGCTTCTAATTGGCCTCTGAGAAGGTCGAAATCGGCCGGTGAGAAGATGTCCTTCCCATAGTCGTCGGTGCAGCCCCAGTAGGGCGGATCGAGATAGAACAGGCTGCCTGGCCGGCTGTCGTACTTCCGGATGCAGTCCTGGTAAGGCAGCCGCTCGATCAGCACGCCGGCGAGGCGCTCGTGCACGTCCTCCAGCATTGGCACCAGCTTGGTCAGGTCGAAGCGTGCCGGACCGCTAAAGCTGATGCCGAAGGTCTGGCCGACCGCCTTCCCACCAAAGCTCGCCCGCTGCAGGAACAGGAAGCGCGCTGCGCGCTCCAGGTCGGTCAGCGTGTCCGGATCGACCTTTAGCAGCCGCTCGAACTCCGCCCGGCCGCACAGCTGCCACTTCAGCACGTCGAGCAGCTGCTGGTAGTGTCGCTGCAGCAGCCGGAACAGGTTCACGACATCGCGGTTGATGTCGTTGATCATCTCCAGCTTCGGCCGATGTCGGCGGCGGAAGAAGACTCCGCCCATGCCGACGAAGGGCTCGACATAACGCTCATGCGGCACAGCCGCGATCCGCTCGGCCAGGCGGCCTGCCAGGGCACGCTTGCCGCCCATCCATGGGGCCACCGGTCGCACCGGGTTTACCGGCTCCAGCCCCGCTTCAACTCTCAATCCTTCCTTCATGATTCACACCTATCGCAGCCCCGCCTGCACGGCCGGGGGTACTGAAGGCTGGCGCGCCAGCCCAAGGTGCGAGAGATCCGCTCGCGGTTTGAGGCGTTGGCGCGCCTCAGCCACCCCCGTTAGGGGGCGGCAAGATCAGACATTCCATTCCCCGCCCGGCACGCGGGCACCCATGTAGCGACCCGCCAGCAGCAGATTGCCGCCGACTACCGGGCTGAGATCGCTTGGCGCGTTGACATAGAGATTGGTGGTGGCGGTCGTGCTGTTGGTCGCGCCGCTCGGGCTGGCCGCCGTGCGGCTATTGATCCGGGCCAGCTGCACGTCCGTATCGGGCGTGCCGTTCCATTCCACTTGGTCCATCGCGCAATTGCGAATGCTGCAATAGGCATCGGGGTTGTACTTGCTCTGCCCGGCAAAATCGGCGCGCAGGGCCAGCTTCTGGCCCCACAGCGTCATATTGCGGACGACGACATGCTTCTCGGTCGAAGCGAACTGCGCAAAGAGCGTTTCGGAGCCCTGCTTGGTCCCCTCGTAGCAGCGGATCAGGAAATCGCGCACTTCCAGATTGTTGGTCTGGTCGATCAGCACGTGCTGCACATCGCAATTCTTCGATGACAGGAACTCAAGCAGCAGGTTTTCGGTGATCGAGGTGCTGGCCGGGCCGAAATACTGCGCCACATCGCCATGCACATCGAACTGCGCGGTGAAGGTAACCGGCGTGGTCTTTACGCTGGTGGCGACCAGGCTGGTGACGCTGGGCAGGTCAGTGCTGCGCAGCAGATAGGCCGGGCTGCGCACGTTCGAATCCACCGTCGCGCTCCACCCCGCCACGGCATTGATCGCGTTGGCCACGTCCTGCATCGTTGTGTTGGCCGTGATCGGCAGGGCCACCCCGCCATTGAAACCGGCCGGGATCGTCCCGTTCTCGCGGATCGCGCAAGTGGCGGTAAAGCCGGATCGGGCGGGCCGCTCAAAGGTGGCAGCGGCCGAGGCGCCAGTATAGACCACGGTCAGGCTGTTAAGCGGATCGCGCAGCGGCTGCGGGTTCATCCCGTCAAGCCCGCCGCTCGGGGCATGAACCGCCTTGTTGCTCTGCAGGCCATCGGCGGCAATATCGGTCATCACCGGATTGCGGACCAGGCGCGCATGGGATGGCCCGTTGAACACGTCGTCAACGATCACGTCGGTGAAAAAGTAGTTTGGCACGAAGCTGGCCGTTTCGGTGCGCAGCCAGAACGAACCAGGCGGATAGCCACCCATCATCAAGGCGTAACGCCCGCCGCTCTGGGTCGAGCTGATCGTGCAGCCATCGAACCAGTAGAGCTTGTTGGAAGCGTCCTCGGCATAAAGCTGGCGCACCGGGCTGGTGCTGCCGGTGCCCATCTGGATCGGGTCGAGCACGATCCCGCTGCCGCGAAAGCACAGCCCGTCATAGCCGGGGCGCATAAGCGTGGCGTTGCTGGTCAGCCGCGCGGTCACACCCGGCGCGTGAGTAATTACCACCCACTTGACCCCGGCGTTAAAGCTGCTCGCCTGCTGGATCAGCGGGTAATCGCCGCTCTCGGTAATGGTAATCAGCGCTGACTTTGCGTTCTGCACCGTGCGAATATAGGCCAGCGCGTTGCGCAGGTTTTGATAACGCGATCCGACAATTTCGCCCTGGCTGGGCGTGACAGTCAGCTGGACTTCGTAAAGCGAAGCGCGCGGGTAGAAATCGAACGGACCGATAACACGGGCCTGCATTGTCGGATCGGTCGGCGTCGCGCGAAAATAGCACCGCGCCGTACCCGAGCCGGTCACCGCCATGAAAGCCGAGTGATCCAGCCTGCACGATGCGCCATACATTCGCCGCACTGACCCGTTGGCATCGGTATAGGTGTGCCAGGCCGGGGCGGCCATCGGCACGGTGGTGCCCTCGATCAGCGCTTCCCAGCTGGCCACACCTTCCACGCCGGCCAGCCCGCCAGCATCGCCGCCCACCACCAGCAGCAGATCTTCGGCAAACTCTTGCAGCGGCGTAACCAGCAAATGCGCGATCGGCTTGGCGTTAGTACGCACCGGATCGCTCGGCAGCGCGCCATTGAAGCCGCTACCGGCCGTGCCGGTCCAGAACGCCGAAGGCGCGGCCAGCGGGATCGCCGGGGCGGACGCAACAGCCACAGAGAATGGCGCAGCGATTGCCAAGGCCCCGCGCGAAACCGTGCGGAGCAGCGAGCCGAGGCGAATGGTGGTGCTGCGCAGCGGCATCTTACTTCTCGCCCACCCAGAGCTTCACCTGGCCGACGCCGGCGGTCACTTCGAGCTGGATGTAGGGCACCCAAGCGATCGAGTGCAGCAGGTCGGCCGTCTGCGCCGCAACGATCTCCATCCACGGCGCGTCGGGATGGACCCGGCCATTGATCTTGAAGGTGGTTGCGCCATCGCCGTCGACCTGGATCGGCAGCATGCCGGTGCCCATGCTGTCATAGACTCCGCGCTCGGTGTTGGACTGGACGCCGACGCCCGTCTGGGTCAGATAAATCATGCCTTTTCTCCTGCTGAATTGGCCACCCCAAGGCGCTGGCGCGCGTCCTCTTCGGTCAGCCCGGTATCGATGAAGAATTCGTCGGTCTGTTTGACGGTCAGCCGGTTCTCAAGCACCCCAGCGACGTCTTCCTCGCCGATCGCCTTGATGATCGCCTGCTTGTCGAGTTCGACCTTCGTGCGAAGGAACCGGTCAGCGTGTTCCCAGCCTAGATCGCGCAGCCGCTGGATGAATTTGATGACCGTCTTCGCGGTCTCGCCACGCTTGAACTTCACGGCTGCAGGCGTCTTCCGAATGCCCAGCAGGGCGCCCGCCAGCGTGGCCGATCGGCCCCGGCCGGCCAGTGCCTTACCGCCGGCTTCCCACCAGGCCTTGAGCGCCTGGAAGCGCCCCTGCTGCTCGGCCGCGATCCCGGCGAAGATGCGGTCGCGCTCGGACTTCAGCGCATCGATCTGCAGCTCGTAGCCGACCTTCAGCTCCAGCATGCGCCGGTCGGCCGAGACGTACTCGGTGGCCAGCTCGATCGCTTCCTCGCGGTTGTTCGGCACGTCGAGTGCCGCCTGCTTTTTGCGGGCCATCAGATCCATTCCTCCACGGTGAATTCCCAGCGGGTCCGGCCGGGGCTGCGGCGCTCGAAGCGGCGCAGCGAGACCAGACAGCCATAGTGGATGCGCTCGGCCTGGCCGTAGGTTGCGTCAGGATCCTCAACGACCAGCAGTGGCAAAGTCTCGCCATGCGCCCGCTGCAGGCCGTAGAGCGTCTCGACTTCAACATCGGTCAGATCGCCCAGCGTCCAGGCATAGGTGCCGAAGCGCGCGCCTTCGACCGTCGCGATCCCGCCTGATGGCAGACGCGTGGCTGTGCCGGTATCGACGATCCCGCGCCCTGCACCCCATTCCTTGTTGAAGGTCGGCGTAAAGCCTGCCCCCGCAATAACCCGGCCGAGCTTCAGCACCGGCTCGCCGCCCGGCTGGACCAAGCTGATGCGCAGGTAGCGGATGTTGAAGGTGGCCCCATTCCACAGCGCATGGGTCGGATTATTGACAACCGCGCCATCGACCGCGCGGAGCGCTCCGGATGCCTTCAAGGTCACTTCCGCATAGCCGGCTGCACCGCCGGAGATGGTCCAGGTGGCCCCTGCGGCAGCATCGTACAGGCCGCAGAGCGCAACCGTGCTGATCGGTCGAACAGCCCCGAGATCGATATCGATATAGGCGGCAGAGCCGACAGCGCTATCGGTCCAAACCTCTTTCGGATCATTGGTCAGCACGTTCTCGACGCCGCTGCCGCGCGATGCGGAAATCGCAGCGACGCTGGCAAGGATGCGCCCGGAAACGATCAGCAACTTGCCCACTTACAGCCTCCTCAGCACGGTTACGCGCGACAGGCCGGTTGACATCTCGTCCTCGGCGCCCAGTACGAAGACATCGACCCCGGCCTGATAGCCCAGACGGTCGCTGGTCAGCGTCACCACCTGGCCGCGCCGCTGGCGCCAGCTGCCTTTGAGCAGGTGCTCGTCAATAGCCGCCACCGGCCCCATGAAAGCCAGCTGGCGCGCACCTTCGGCCTCCGCGTCGGCCTTGGTGGCGATCGTCGTCATCCGGCTCGTGGTCAGCGCCTTGTCGCCCCAGCGCGCCTTCAGGGTGGCCTCTTCCGAGACCTCCCAAAGCCCGTCGGCCATCAGCCATTGCGCAAAGAGGGGATCGACGCTCGCCATGGATCAGGCTGGCACCGCTGGGGCAAAGGCGGCCATCGGCTCGGGCGCCGTCGCACCTTCCGGCAGGGTTTGGCCGCGCAGCAGCGCTTCCATGAACGCGCCGCGACTATCCAGGCCGAGGCCATAAAAGCCCATGGTCCAGGCGAAGTTGCCGACGTCCGCAAAAGCGGGCAGCAGCTCGGCCGGCAGCTCTTCGCGGCGGGCATAGCCGAACTCGAAGAAGTGGCTCACGCGCTCGGGCGGAACCGCGCCAGCCATGATGCTGGTCAGCTGCTCGACCAAGGCCTGTTCGGCCTCCGTGTCGGCCGCCACGCTCAGCGCGGCATAGGCCTGCAGCATCATGGTGTTGGCCTGAACGAAATCTGCGGGGATCGTCATGCTGTGGCTTCCTTTCTATCCGATAATGAATGACTGGGCTGAGATGATGGTGCCGCCGGCAGTGCCTGGCGTACGGACGATCACGACGCGGAATTCGAAGAGCTGCTCGGCGCCGGTGCTGTTAGTGTAGGTCCCGGTGACCTCGTCGAGCCCAGGCTCGGACGGCGTAACGGAGGCACCCGGCCCGGTATTGACCGTCGACCAGGATCCCGCGCCGAACAGCGAGACCTCGATCCGGGCCTTGATGTTGCCTGAGCTGGAGCCGCCGGCGTCGACCGAGACCTGCGCCGATAGATCCAGGCTGGCCCCCGCAGCGATCCGGCGCTTGAGCGTCTCGCCATAGCCGACCGTCTGGATCCCGCCATTGTACGCGGTGGTAAGCTGGGAGGCAGCGGTCGGATCGAACGCAGCAAGGTTGGCGGCAGTCGCGCCAGGCCCCTGGCCCACGATCGCGGCGGCCGTGCCGAGCGAGGTGATTGCCATCGCCTCCGTCAAGGCTGTGCTGCCATCTGCCCGCAGGAGCAATGTCATTCGTCGATCGACAACACGATTGAGCGCCGAAAGCTGACCCGAGGTGTCGAGGTACTGGACCTGCCCGGCCACATTGGCTGGCGTGAGGCCACCATAGGTCGCCCAGGCTGTCTGTCCGGCGATCGCGGCGGCCGTACCGAGCGCGGTGATAGCCATCGCCTCGGTTAACGCCGTGGAACCATCATCGCGTCGCAGCAGCGTGAGGCGTCGATCGACAACGCGATTGAGCGCAGACAGCTGCCCGGACGTGTCGAGATACTGCACCCGCAGCGTGTATGTGGACGGCGAGTCGCCGGTATAGGTCGCCCAGGCAGTCTGGCCAGAGATCCCGGCTGCGGTGTTTGTATTCGTTTGGTCGGCGATCGGATCGCTGCGCCCAGGCTGATAAGGTGGCAGCACGGTCTGCCCAGCCGGGACAATACCCATCGCGGGTTCGGCCATGAAAATGTAGGGATCGCTCTCGCCCGTGCCCAGCATCCGGATCATGAACTGCATCGATGCAGCCGCAGCATTGCTGATCGTGTGGAGCCCACCAACCAGGTTGAAGTTGGCCGGATTGCCATTGCTGCCACCGCCAGCCAGTGCGCCGGTCCACGAGGGCGCTTCCAGCAGATTGAAGTCCTTGTCGTAGACCAGCAGATAAAGCTGCGCGGTGCAGCGGTGCTGGCCCAGCAAGGCGCGGATGTAGACGCGGTCGCCTTGCTTGACCGGAACACCGAAGTTCTTCTGGAAGGTGGCGTTGGCCGTGCCCCACCAGCCGGTCTGGCTGCAGTCGATGACATCGCCCGAGGCGAGCGCGCCGGATTTGTAGAACCACAGCACGTTGCGCAGGCCGAACCAGCCCGGGAGGTTGATCCCGCCGTCGGTTGCAAAGGCGCTGAAGAACCAGCCGTAACTGCCGCGCACGAAGTCGCTGTTGACGATCACGTTCTCACCGAAGGCCAGGGTGGCCCGATTGGCGGTCGCTAGATCACCCTGGCCGGCAATCGCCGCCGCCGTCCCCAACGAAGTCACCAACTCGGCCGCCGTTGGAATGGTGGTCGGCAGCCGCAGATCCACGCCAATATCGGCCCCAGCCGTCGCGCCTGGATCGGCCGGCTTCAGCGTCTCGATCGGCGTGCCGTCCAGGTAGTTAACGTCGGAAGAGAGCACGATCGCGGCCAGATCGCCGCGCGCCATCTGGGTCTCGTTGCGCTTGTAGCCCAAGCGCCGCGTCGCCAGCGGGCGCAGCACCTGCTTGCGGCTCACGTCCTCGCTCTTAACCGAGGCTACCGGCGCACCCCAGGACCACTCGCGCAGCACGATCGCACCGGCATCGTCGAGCAGCCACAGCAGCGACGAATTGCCGAGCAGCTCGTCCAGCATGGCGGCCACGGTGGTGCTGTCATCGTCGGCCAGCCAGCCCACGGCGGCCGGGCGGACAGTGACTGCGGCCGCCACGGTCCCGGCCGCAAAGGCCGGCCCACCAATCGCCTCGACCAGGCGCTGCGCGATCGCCGCCGTCGTCTCGACATAGCCCGCGCCCACTTCGCCCCGCAGATCCACGCAGAGGTCGCCGGCCGGCTGCGTCCACCACTTCACGCAGGCGATCGACGGGCAGACCACGCCGCCGCCGCTGGGCGCGACGGCCGCCTGCAGCGCAGCAAAGGTTGCGGCCGCGCTGCCTTGCCAGGCCAGGGTAGTCAGCGCCGCCGCCGCCGCGCCCTTGTCGCGCACCGCATCGAAGGCCTGGATCGGCCGCAGCGGATCGGCGAAGCAATAGATGTTGTTCGCCTTGTCGATCGGCTCGCCGGCCAGGTTCCAGATCCGGCCCCAGACCCGCTTGCGGATCAGACCATCCCACTCGACCGGGCCTTCCAGCCCGCCGGTACCGGCGAAGCGCGCGGTCAGCAGCGGCTTCTTCAGCGCGGCGGCCGGATCGGCCAGCGCCAGGGTCAGCTTGCCGGCGTCAGCGGTCGCTTCCAGAACCTTGCCGCTGATCAGCACCGGCGGCAGCGCGCCTTCGGGGCCGACCCGCACGGTGATCGCCGCATCGGTCCAGAGGTAACTGGACAGCGTTGCCAGCAGCGCCCGGCTGCTACCCTGCCACTCGATCGCGGCGGCCGAAGGAACGCTGCCGGCCGGAAACTCGCCGCCCTCGTACTCGAGGCTGGCAATCATGGTCGGCAGGCCGCGAATGCCAGCCCGCCAGTCACTCTGGCCGCTGTAGTCATAGGGCTTCGTGCCGCCGCCCCCGGCCAGGCGCACTGTCACCGTGCCGCCGGTCGAAACCAGCGCCGGTTGCGCCTCAACCAGGATGACCGACGCGACCATCAAGCGTTCCGCGCCAGTTCGGTCAGCGCCCGCGAGGTGCCGCCGGTCACCCCGGAGAACGAGCCAAGCTGGGCCTGGAAGGCCTGCAGGATGGCAATGATCTGGGCGTTCTGGCCGTTGTTCTCATCGAGCGCGGCATTGGTTTCGACCGCCGTGAGTTCGGCCGGAACCTGCCGCGCGCGCTGGCGTGCATCGATCAGCGCCTGCGTGGCGTGGATGCGCGCCAGGGCTGCGCGGGCAGCCGCGCGCTCCTCGATCTCGCGGATCTTCGCCTCGGCCTCGCGCGGAGTGATCCCCAGCTCCAGCGCGAGCGTGAAAGCCTCGCGATGGCGGCGCCATTTTTCGGCCTGGGTGAGCTTCGCCATCAGGCTTGCCCTCCCAGCGGGGGCAGCCAGAACGTGCGGGTATCGCCAGGCGCGGTCGGATTCTGGACGTCCCAGACGATCCAGCAGTAATCGATCACACCGCCCCGAAACGCGCGGTTGCCCATCAGGTGAATGACATCGCCCGGCGGCATCGACGGGCGGGTGGAAAAGTGCAGGATTCGGGCCGGGGGGTGGTCTTCCCGGAACAGCCGCGAGCGGTTGCTCCAGACCTTCTTGTCGACGCCCGGCGCCAGCCACTTGCCCGGCAGCAGCGCGCAGACCAGGTTGCTGGAAAGCTTCAGCGCATGCCGGACAAAGGCCTCGGCAATGCCCTTGCGGTAGCTGTAGGGCGGATTGAACACGATCGAGCAGCGGGCCGGTGCCTCGGTCAGCTCCAGGAAGTCGGCCGAGAACCATTCCGGCACCGTGCTGCCTGCTTCGACGAAGCTGGCGCGATCGAAGTTGTCGACCACGTCTGAGCCAAAGCACTGCAGGCCCTGGGCGGCAAAGTGCTGCAGCGTGTTGCCCATGCCGCAGCACGGGTCCCAGATCGCATAGCCATTGGCCTTTTTATGGAAGAAGCCGGCCATGTGCTGGATCAGCTGCTCGGCGCACCACTGCGGGTCGACATACCAGTCGAGCGGGTGGCGCTTGTCGACGCTGGCCGAGGACATGTCACCGCGCATCGGTGACCTCACCATCAAGCGTCGAATCGAAGGTGAGCCCAGCATCAAGCAGGATGCCAACAACAGTCTTGGCCTGATCTTCAGAAAGTCGCGGCCGCAGCGCCAGCAGTAGCTCCTCGGCTGTCGCACATTCGATGATGTCTAGGGCCAGCTCGGCGTAGAAAAACTCTACCCGAGCGGAAGAGCAGTCGCCGGCCAATTGCTGGAACGAGGCAAAGTCGCGGATAATGACCTTCTCAGACATCGCCCAGCTCCTCGTTCAGCCGGTCGCGCAGCTCGCGCTTCTGGTCTTTGGTCAGCAGGCTCGGCAGCTGCTCACGCACAAAGCGATTGCGCTCGGACAGACCAAGTCGCCCCCAACCTCCGGTGATTGCGTCGTAATGCTTCTGATAGGGCTGCACCGGTGCGCCCTTGGTTGGGCGATCGATACCGGTCTGGACCCGCGCCTGGTCGGCACTGAGCTCGTTGTCGGCTAGAATCAGGTCAATCGCGCGCCGCCGCAGATCGGTCCGTTCGATTGCCGCGAGTTCGAGCAGCTGGCTCTGGTTCCTGCCGACAATCGGGTGATCGGAGAGCGCCTGGGTAAGCTCCGGGAACGGCTCGACCAGCATCTTGTAGAGGGTCAGCGCGCGGCGGATGTCGCGCTTGCTGCGACCGAAGGCATCGGCCACCGATTCCTGCCAGCCATATGCTGCGGACATGATGTCCGCAGCATCGTCGCTCTCGTCCTGGAGCGCTTGGCTAGCCTTGATTTCACCCGACTTGACCTTCGCCCAGCGCGCTTTCGCCCCCAGCTTGTGCTGGCTTGCGCCGCCCAACCTGGCTCGCGCAGCCTCGCAGGTTGCGTGGATGAAAATCGCGCGCTCGAGCGGCACCTGATCGCGCCGATCAAGGTTCTCGCTGGCCTCTTCGTCTTTGGCATCCGTGGCCGTCCCGCCGATTCGTTCCAGCGCGAAGACGTGCGGCAGCTGCTCGATAATCGCGCCGTTCAGGCGGTGCATACCCACGATCAGGGTCCACGGCTCGGCAATGTCACCAGCGGACTTGCAGACCGTGATCGGCGTTCGCTGGCCATGCATGGCCATCAGGCGCCCTAGCGCGGCAGCCTTATCCGGGAAGAACAGGCCGAGGCGACGGGGGATGTGAATTTCATTCGGTGCGATGCGCAGCAGCGCCTCGCCGAAGGTGGGCGCAGCGTTCATTTCAGACCTTCGATTTGACTATGAGCCGCGCTGTCAGCGGCAGTAGGCTCTGAGTCGTCTTCAACCACCGGAGCCACGGAATGACTGTCGAACAGCGCCTCGCCATGCAGGAACAGCGCCTGGAGTTTCTCGAGGTCCAAATCGGCGCCATGCGCGGCCTGCTGACCGCTCAACTCGCCATCATGGAAAAGCGCATGCCAGGCATCGCGCAGACGGCGCATGACGCCGCGCTGGCCATGATGACCAGGCTCGGAACAGAGCGGCTTGGCGCCCTTGCTGGCTCCCTGGAATCGCTCGTCGAGGATGCGCAGGCTTTCCGCGACCTGAAAGCGAACGATTGATGCGCGCCGATCCCGCCGCTTGGCCGCAGTTTCGCGCGCTGCATCCGGGCTCAGGAAGCCGCTGTCGGCGATCAGCGATGCACTGCACAGGCGCTGGGTCCGGCCTGCCATGTAGACATGCGGGTAAAGCTCGTCGTCGCGCTCGAAATGCAGCTCGACTTGCCAGCCAACCTTGCCCGTTAGCTCGGGCGCCCAGTAGCGCCGACCGAGCACTTCGATCACGCCGTTCGGGCCAACTACGCAGGGGACGCTCATGCCGCCCTCCGGCGCCGACGCCGACCGGATTCAAGCTCGGTTAGCGCATCATACAGCTTGCGAACCGAATGGAGCGTTGCACCTAGAGGCTCAGGGTTTCGTTCGGACTTCTTCCAGCGACTGAATGTCGTCGGGTGGACACCAGCACGCTTGCAGAGTGCATTGATCGAGATGCCCATGCTCCAGGCGCGGCCCTCGATATCGGCGATGATCGATTCCTGATCCATACCGATTGGATAATAGCGAATTTGCTATTTGCCAATAGCGAAACCGCAACACCCGCTATTTAGCGAAAATGCTAAGGCACAGTCATGGACTATTTAGCTCAGGACACGGCGCTAGTTCGAGATTTGGTTCGCTATGCGGGAACCACTCCGGCGGCTGTGGCGAAGCAGGCTGGTATTGCAGTTTCGACTGTAAACAGGCCTTTCAACGGCAGCGCGACAAACCGTCTCGGAAGGTCCGTGATGGAGAAGCTTCAGGCGGCATACCCGGATTTCCCTGGTTGGTCCGGACCAGTGTTGGCGGACGCCGATGTTCCGTCAGCCAAGCCAAGTCCAGCTTTGGTCGAAGTGGCTGGGATTGATCTCAACTTTGGACTTGGCGCAGCCTTCATGGATCAGGAGATCGTCGAGTATCAGGCCGAGAAGCTTCACTTCCCGCAATCGTGGCTTCGGACGATCACGACAAGCCCAGCAGACCAGCTCTACTGGACGCGCGGCGTTGGAAACTCGATGGAACCTACCATCAGCGACGGCGACGTCATCCTGATTGATCGGTCGAAGGTGGGTTCGACCTTTGGTGACCTCTATTGGGCAATCGCCTACGGTCAGACTGGGATGATCAAGCGCCTGCGGCCGATGCCGGATGGTGGGGTAAAGATCTTGTCCGACAACCCGTCGGTCCCGCCGGAAGTGGCCTATGATGGTGAGTTGCACATATTTGGGCGGGTCGTGGCAGTAGTGAAGAGGATCTGATGATGAGGAAGGCTTTGCGACTGGTGGTCTTAATATCCGCTTTGGGAGCCGCACCAGCAAGCGCTGCGCCCGTCTACCTGACTTGTGACTTTCCGAATGATGGGGGATCCTTCATCGTAAACGTGACTGCCGATGAGCAGGCTGGAACGGTGTCGCTGTTCATGCCCAGCACTAATAACCGGCAGCAACTGACAGGCACATTCACTGCAGATCGCCTCATCTTTTCCGATCGGTATATGCGGTACACTATCAACCGGGTCGATCTCTCGATAGTTCGAGAGACGCCGATGATCCGTTCAGTAGAAAGTGGCCAGTGTAAGGTTCAGCAGCCTCCCAAGCGAGCCTTCTGATCCGGGGAGCCTGCTTGGAAAAGTTGTCCCACTTCCAGCCGCGCGGCGCGACCCTGATGGCGCGATCGGGCCGCCATGAGAAGCCGGATTTCGGCCATTTTGGGGCTGGATCGGCCCTGCAGGCGAACTGGGACACGATTTGCGCCCACTTGTCCCACTTCAGCAGCCTCTCAGAGGCGCATAATGGGCCTCTGAGAAGGCCACGAACGCCGGTTTTCCGCGCTCTAATGCGATTGTTGCCCAGCCGGCGGCACTCCGACCAGTCCTGTCCGCCGATCGTCTATCTTAACCAAGACTCTAGACAGTCGATCGCGCCCGTTTTTGCGCCCAGGAGGCCTCATGAATGCCGCAAAACCGCCAAAAATCTCACGAGGCCCCGGAATTCCCCGCTTCTCCCCGGACTCTAATCAGTCCTGTCCCCTTACATGCCGAGGAACAAGCCCTCCCCTAACCCCTCCCGCAAGCGGGAGGGGGACTGGTCAGATCGAAAGTTTGAGCGTCGCCCCAAAGGTCCGCTGGTCACCCGGCGTGCCGGCGATCAGCCCGACATTGCCCGGCGCGACCTGCAGCAGCTCGATGTAGTTCACGTCAAAAGCATTGCGGACCCAGCCGAACAGCTCGACTCCCTCACCCCGGAAGCCCAGGCGAAAATTGGTCAGGGCATAGCCATCGACCTTGGTATAGATCGAGGGCGAGGCGTTGGAGTTCCAGTCCGAGCGGTAATTGCCGTCGACCCCGAAATAGACCTGCCCCTCCTTGCCCAGCAGGGTGACCGGGGTGTTGACCTCTGCCCCATAGGAGAACGACCACTTCGAGACGCCCGGCAGATCCTGGCCGGAAATGTCGCACTGGCGCGGGCTGAGCGTGCCGGGCCGGCCAGCGTTGGAATAGTCGGGAGTGGCGCCCACCGGCTGCAGCGTGCCGCCGGAGAGTTCGGGCGGGCATGGCGCATTGGTGAACTTGACGTACTTGGCGTCCGTGTAGGCGAGATTGGTATAGGCGGTGAAGCGATCACTGGTGCGGATCTTGAAGTCCGCCTCAAACCCTTGCGAACGAACTCGCTCGGCATTGGCAAGATAGCCGCGCACCGTGCCGAACTGGCCGCCGTTCACCGTTGCCTGGAATTCGTCGATCGTGGTCCGGAAGGCGGCAATGTTGAAGGTCGCGAGCCGGTTCAGGAACGAGGTCTTGAGGCCGATCTCGAAGTGGTTGACCGATTCCGGCTTGACCGTCCCGGCCGAAAGATCGGGCAGGTTGGTCGCACTGTTGAGCGGCAGGCCGTTCTGGTTGATGCCGACCGTCTTGAAGCTCTTGGCATAGGTCGCATAGGCCAGCACGTCGCGCGCCAGCTTGTAGTTCAGGTTGAGATCGTAGCTGAAGTTCCAGTCGCTGACCGACGGCGCGGTGCTTTGCGGCTGATAGACCCCGCATTGCGCGGCCAAAACGGTCCCGGCTGCGGGAACCGGGTTGCAGGAGATTACCGTGCCCGCGCCGGTCGTCACTACGCGCTGATAGAAGCCTTCCTTCTTGTCGTAATTGATTCGCACACCGGGCTGGATCGTCAGCTCGGGCGTCACCTTGTAGCTGACCTGGCCATAGAGCGCGGCGCTGTCGCTCTTGAGGTACTGGGTGTTGCTGGCGGTCAGGCCAGCGAGGATCGAGGCGTCGGCCGCCTGCGCCCCGGTCAGATTCCAGCGGCTGGCATCGCTGCCCTGCTGCTCGGTCCCTTGCGTATCGATCCGCTGCTTGAAGCCGAACAGGCCAACCACGAAATCGAGCCTGTCGCCCGAATAGTTGTAGCGGAATTCCTGGCTGTACTGATCCTGCTGCGAGGGGTTCTGCGATTTCGACACGATCGACAGGCCGGTAAAGTCGCGATCGTTCTGCGGCTTCCAGTCCCAGAACCGCCAGGCCGAGATCGAGGTGAAGGTGCCGCTGCCCACGTCCCATTTCACCCGCAGCGATGCGCCGCCGATCTTGTTGCCGGCCTGCAGCGTCGCATCGATATCGGTCAGCCGGTCATAGATGTCGCGGCTGGGCACCGCATAGTTGCGGCCCGGATCGGCGGCGTTGATCGCGGCGACCAGCGCCTCGTACTGGCGATTGAGCGCGCGCTGGGTGGTGCCGACCCGGACAAAGGCTGTGCCGAAGCCATAGGGGTCCTGCGTGCTGTAATCGCCAGACAGGGTGATGCTGAGATCGTCGTTCGGCTTGAACAGCAGTTGCCCGCGCAGGCCCAGGTTGTCCTGCTCATTGATCCAGCGCTGGGTGCGGGTGTTGTAGAGCGTCCCGCGCCGGCTGGTCGTGGCGACAGCGATGCGCGCGGCAAGTCTGACCGAGAGCGGACCCGAGACCGCGGCCTTGGCCTGGCGGTAGGAGAGGTTGCCAACGCTCAGCTCGGCCCGCCCCTCGAACTCGAAGGTCGGCTGGTTGGTGGTGATGTTGATCGCCCCGGCGGTGGTGTTTTTGCCATAGAGCGTACCCTGCGGCCCGCGCAGCACTTCAACCTGCTCGACATCGAGGAAGTCGAAGGTCGCAGCCGCGACGCGCGAGTTGTAGACGTCATCGACATAGATCCCGACGCCCTGTTCGAACCCGTCGCTGGTGAGACCGAACGGCACGCCAAGGCCGCGGATATTGACCGAGGTGTTGCGCGGGTTCGAGGTGTAAACCTGCAGCGTCGGGGCCAGCTGCTGCAGCTTCACGACGTTGAAGTTACCGGTCGATTCGATCGAATCCCCCCGGATTACCGAGATTGCGAGCGGCACCGATTGCGCGGTTTCCTGGCGGCGGCGGGCGGTGACAATGATCACATCGCCGCCCGGGGTCGAGGCGCTGAGGTCTTCGCCATCCTGTGCAGCCGGGGCGGCGGCATCGGAGGCAGCGTCGGTTACGACAGGATCGGCATTGGCAGTGGCAGGCAACGCAGCAGCGCTGGCCAAAAGAACGGAACGGACGAACGGATGCATGACTCGGCTCCAGGGATTGGGTCGGGTCGCATCCGGCGGTCCGGTCTGCGTAGAAGGGGTTGCGAGGCCGGCCATGCGCCGCCGGCCCCGCGAAGGGATCAGGCGAAGCGCTGGCGCTCCGTCACCTCAAGCTGGACCACCCGGCCGTCATGAACGACCAGCTGGACCACCCCGAATTGCAGCCGTCCGATTGCTTCGGCCGCGGCGCGCAGCGCGGCTTCGGTTGCTTCACTCGGCGCAGGGTTCGGCTGGCGGACCGGCAGGGGGCGAGAGCGTTGCATCGGACGATTCCTTTCGCCCGCAAGCTATCTCCACCTTTTCGATAGACAATGTAGTTTTTCCTTCTCACCGACGAAGCGCCGCTTTCTTGCGGCAGCTTGCACAGCGATCCGATCAGCTATCCGCGAAGGGCGGTTCGAGCGTGATCGGATCGGCCAGGCTCATCCGATCGAGCATGGTCGCCATCTCGTCACGCAGGGTCAGCATCAGCCCGCGCAGACGGCATTCGGCTTCGGGCAGGCAATTCTGGCAATGCTCATGCGCGTTGCGGCTGGCACAGGGGACCAGCGCCAGGCTGCCGCGCGTCAGGCGGATGATATCGCCATAGCGGATATCGACTGGCGGCAGCGCCAGCTCATAGCCGCCATCGCGTCCGCGGGTCGAAACGACCAGCCCTTCACGCCCCATTTCCGAGAGGATCACGGTCAGGAACTTGCGCGGGATGTTCTGCGCCTCGGCAATCGCGTCGAGCCGGATCGGCCCCTCGCGATAGTGATCGGCGAGGTGTTGCAGCGCGCGGATGGTGTAACGGGTCTTCTGCGAAAGCATCTTGGCGCAATTCAGCGCCTGCCAGACCCAAATGTCAACCTTTGGAGTAGAACTCGGCCTGCAGTGCCGCACAGCGCTGGTCGATCGGCGCACGACATTCGCGGGGTTGCCTCTTCACAAGCGCGATCTGCACGCCAATATCGTGACAAACGGTTGAAGCCACGTTCGGCAAGGGAGCAGCATCGTCTTGGGCCTGTTTGGCAAGACCTTCCGGACATCGCCGACCAACGCGCTACCGCCAAGTGGCTGGGATCCGCGCCTGCCCCCAGGCGCGTTGCCGCCGCACGAGGGTATGGCGCCAGCGCCGCTGCCGGCCCAGACCCGCGGCAAGTGGTGGTGGTTCAAGCGCTCATTCCAGGCGCTGCTGCTGCTCTTTGCACTGCTGATCGCCTGGCTGGCGCTGACCGCGCCGCTGTCCAAATCGCTGGAGCCGATTGCCCCGCCGCAGATCACCCTGCTCGCTGCCGATGGCACGCCGTTTGCGCGTAACGGGGCCATCGTTGACCAGCCCGTCAAGGCGGCCGAGCTGCCGCCCCACGTCAAGCAGGCCTTCATCGCGATCGAGGACCGGCGGTTCTATTCGCACTGGGGGGTCGATCCGCGCTCGATCGCCCGCGCGGTCATGAGCAACATCATGTCGACTCGCACCCAGGGCGGCAGCACGATCACCCAGCAGCTGGCCAAGTTCACCTTCCTTACGCCCGAGCGGAGCCTGACCCGCAAGGCACGCGAGGCGCTGATCGCGTTCTGGCTGGAGGCCTGGCTGAGCAAGGATGAGATCCTCGAGCGCTATCTCTCCAACGCCTATTTCGGCGACAATACCTATGGCCTTCGGGCCGCTTCGCTGCACTACTTCTATCGCCAGCCCGAGCGGCTGACCCCGGCCCAGGCCGCGATGCTGGCCGGCCTGGTCCAGGCACCATCGCGCCTTGCCCCGACGCGCAACTATGACGCCGCCAAGAAGCGGATGGAGCTGGTCAAGGCGGCGATGGTGGCGGAAGGTTACCTGACCGCCGATGCGGCCGCACGGATGCCCTTCCCCCAGCTTGACCTGCGGAGCCGCAACGAGCTTCCCAGCGGGACCTATTTCGCGGACTGGGTGCTGCCGCAGATCCGCGCGGAGAATGAAAGCGGCTATGCGCGTGAAACGCTCAAGACCACGCTCGACACCCGCCTGCAACGTCTGGCGCGCGATGCGATCGCCCGCGCCGGCCTTGGCCAGGCCCAGGCCGCGCTGGTGGCGATGCGGCCAACCGGCGAAGTGGTGGCGATGGTCGGCGGGCGCGACTATGCGGCATCGCCCTTCAACCGCGCCACCCAGGCGCGGCGTCAGCCGGGCTCTACGTTCAAGCTGTTCGTCTATCTCGCCGCGCTCAAGGATGGGTGGGAGCCCGATGACCGGATCGACAACCGCCCGATCCTGACCGGCGGTTATCGGCCCAAGAACTATGCCGATCGCTATTCGGACACGATCACGCTGCGCGACGCCTTTGCCACATCGAGCAATGTCGCCACCGTCCGGCTGTTCAACCAGGTCGGCGATCGCAAGGTGATTTCCCTCGCCCGCGCCATGGGGGTGACTGCGCCGATGGAACCGGGCGATCCCTCGGTCGCGCTCGGCACTTCCGGGATGACGCTGCTCGAGCTGACGGCAGCCTATGCCGGGGTGGCGGGCAACAGTTACCCGGTCAAACCGCGTGCCTTTCCGGCGGAAGAACAAGGCTGGTTCGAATGGCTGGTGTCCGGCCCATCGCGCTTTTCGAGCGGGGTGCACGAGGATATCGAAACCATGCTGCGCCGAACGGTCGAAGCCGGGACCGGCCGCGCCGCTGCCCCGGGCAGAGCGGCCTTCGGCAAGACCGGTACCAGCCAGGACAATCGCGATGCCCTGTTCGTTGGTTATTCGGGCGATCTGGTGGTGGGCGTGTGGGTCGGCAATGATGACAACACCCCGCTCCAGGGAGTGACCGGGGGCGGCCTGCCCGCCCGGATCTGGCGTGACTTCATGCGCTCGGCCCGCGGGGCGCCGCCGGCCCCGGCCCGCCCGCGGCCCAATCCAAGCGGACCGGTCGAGCCGCTCGACGCGCCCGATGCGCTCCCCCTCCCCGAGATCCCGCTCGGCGATGCGCAGGTCCGCTTCGAGAACGGCCGCGCGGTGATCAGCACCGAGGTGGGCGGCACGCCGGTCGGGGTCGATATCAATCTGGGCCCAGAGGCGGCGGAAGCCCAGCGCCGTGCCGCCGCTGCCCTGCGCGAAGCCACCGCGCGCAGCAGCGAGGCGGCCCGCGAAGCGCAACGGCGGATTGAAGCAGAGGCCAGCCGCCGGGCGCAGGGGCCCGGCTAGGCCCGGCTAAATCAGGTGGCGGGGGTGTTCGGCGCGTACTTCTGCATCAGGTCGAAGGCCTTCTTGTACCACTCGCTGCCCGGATAGTTGGCACCGAGCACGGCAGCGGCCTTCTGCGCCTCGGCCGGAACGCCGATCGCCAGGTTGCTTTCAACCATGCGATAGAGCGCTTCGGGGGTGTGGCTGGTCGACTGATAGCCTTCGATCACGTTGCGGAAGCGCAGGTTGGCGGCGAGCCAGCGCCCCGAACGCTGATAGAACCGCCCGATCTCCATTTCCTTGCCGGCGAGGTGATCGTTGATCAGGTCGATCTTGAGCCGCGCGTCCGAGGCATAGCGGGTGTTGGGATAACGCCGCACCACTTCGTTCATCGAATCGAGCGCGAGCCGGGTGATCTTCTGGTCACGGCTGACGTCGCTGATCTGCTCGTAATAGCTCAGCCCGATCAGGTAATAGGCATAGGGTGCATCGCGGTTGCCCGGGTGGATCGACAGGAAGCGCTGCGCCGACTGGATCGCCTTGGTGTAATCGCGCGCCACATAGTACGAGAAGGCGCTCATCAGCTGGGCGCGGCGGGCCCAGGGCGAATAGGGATGCTGGCGCTCCACCTCGTCAAACAGGGCAGCGGCGAGCCGGGTATCGCCCTTATCGAGCCGGTCCTTGGCCGCCACGTAGAGCGTATCGACATCGCGCGCGACGAAGGCCGTATCCTTGGCCTTGTTGCCCCGCCCGGCGCACCCGGCGGTAACCAGCATCGCCGAAGCGGCGGTGACCATCAGAGCGAGCTTGAGCGGCGAACGGGCGTTGGGCATTTCTGGCATGGGGCCAGCCTATAGCCAGAGCCTGCCTGAACGCCAAGTGAAGTTGCGCGCGCTATCCCCGCCCGCCGTCGGTGCACCCGGGCAGGTCAGATATTGGTGCTGGTCGGGATCCGGCTGGGCAGCAGATAGGGATAGGCCACGCGTCGCTGGGCGTTGCGCGCCACGATCCGCTGCTCCACGCCCTGCAGGCTCGCCTGGAACCGCGCCAGCGGACCTTCCGGGCCGGTCACCCGCGGATCCTGGAACCAGGCGGGATAAGGGAAATTGCGCGACTGATAAGTGCCGAGCGGGCGGTAATGGAGCGAACCGAGCAGGTAGAGCGTTTCCAGCTGCTGCAGCGCCGGGGCGAGCGGCGGCATATAGCCGAGCCATTCGGCCCGATCGTGTCCCTGACGCTCGAGCGGCGCGTCGGCCCAGCCGGCGCCGGTCACGGCCGGGGCGAATTCCATCACGTCCTTCTGCGGGAAGTTCACGGCGGCATGCTGGGCGCTGCAGGTGAACAGGATCATCGTGCAGGCATCGACCAGTGCGGCCACGGTGGTCAGCGTCGGGAAGCCGGCAAGCTGCCCCGCGCCCTGCAGTTCGGCGCACCAGGCGGCCAGTTCCGGGTCGCCCGACACATCGGCATCGCTGGCGTAGTAGAGCCCGACATAGCCCGAAACCCATTCGCGGATCGCCTGCCAGACCAGCAGGGCATCGTCGCGATAGGGATAGTCGGGCAGCACGCCGGCATCATCGACCCCACGCTCCTTCAGGTCATGCGGCAGCATCCGGCGGGTAAAGTCGAACTCCAGCCGCGCCGCAACGGCCTGGGCCTGGCTCGAGGCGATCGTGCCGGCAAAGATATGGTCGATCGGTCCGCCCGGCGTAATCAGCGAGGTGGCAGCGGCGTTGTTGATGAACAGCGTGCCCTCGTAATGCGGTACCAGCAGCGCCCAGAGCGGGTGAACTTCGGCTAGGTGGCGGCGGGTGGCGAGCGCCAGCGCCTCGATCACCAGATGCGTGTGGGCCAGGTGCGCGACCAGCTCATGGTAGTTGCCGTCCGCGACCTGAACGATGAACTTGGCGATGTCCCAGCCCCATTGCTCATCGGGCCGGACGCTGGGGGTGAAGACCGGATCACTGCCGCCGTCCTGCCCACACTGGATTGCCACCGGCACCAGGCTGGCCCCGCCCGGCGGCACGGCGAACAGTGCCAGCGGGCGATAGGCGTATTTGGCCTGGCCCTGATAGGATCCGGGCACCAGCTTGCTCAGCGCCGCATAGTCGCACAGGTAGACCCGGCCGGCGGCCAGCGCGGTGCTCAGGTCGTCACCCGCAACAACGGCGGCATAGCGCTCGGCGGTCAGGGCAAAGTTATCGGGCAGCGCCGCGATCCGCCTGATCAGCGCCGCATTGGGCCCGGCAACGCGCAGCCGGGCAAATTCGGCATCATCCTGGAAGGTCCAGCCGATCCCCGGCAGGGTCAGCGTCTGGAACAGCTCGCGATAGCGCTCGAGGTCGCGCGGGGTACTGCTGCCCAGCGCGGCGTGTTCGGCCGCGCTCAGGCTCACCACCTCGAACAGGTGGGCCAGCTGATCGCGCAGCGCGGCATCAAGCGCGACTGCTCCGGCGGCGCCCAGCGCCAGCTCGATATCCTCGGCAATCCGGCTCCAGATCGTCCCGCCGGAGGTGTTGTGGGCGATCTTCTCCTTGATCCCGTCGATCGCCAGTTCGATCGCGGCCAGCGCGGCGATCTCGACCGTGATAGCTGCCGGGGTGGCGGGGAGCAGCGCCTGCTCGGCCCACAGCTTCTTCACCGCCAGGTGGTTTTTGACGATCGCCAGCAGCTCGTCGGCCAGCAGGATCAGCCAGGTCAGCGTCGGCTGCTCGTTCGCGGGCGGCTGACCTTCGAGCAAGGGCGCACCGGGAAGCGACGGCACCGCCGTGGTCCAGCGATAGACGCCCTGCGCGGCCACCAGCTGGGCGGCTCGGGCGGCCTGCTGCGCCGGCGTATCGTGCTGCGGCAGGCTTGGGTGGGCGGGCGCCTGATGCGACATGGCAAGTATCTCCCCGGTTGGTAGTTCGTTTGAACTGGCCAAGTCCTTGCCACGGCGGCGTTAAAATCCTCCCAATCCAAGTATCCGGCTTAAGAAATATTTCAGGGGCTCCCCTTATTCTTGCTGGAATGACCAGGCTGGCGGCCATGCTTCGGGGCTATTTCATGCCCGACGTGCCCGACGCGATCCGCGACGAGTTCGTGGTGCGCGGCGCGGTACAGATGCAGCACAATTCGCGCCTGCTGTTCTTTGCCCTGTTCCTGACCACACCCACCGGCGCGCTGGCTGCGGCCGAAGGGGCGACCTGGTGGGTCCGGTTCGGCACGCCGACTGCCCTCGCCGTCTTCTGCCTGCTCGGCGTCTGGAGCCTCAGCCGCGACCTGCGCCTCTCCACCTCGGTCCGCCGCTCGCGCCGGTTCGTGCGCGATGCCACGGTCAGCTCCTCGCTGATCGCGGTGATGTGCAGCGCCTGGTGCGTCCATTCCTGGCTCGGCGCGCCGCCGGGCGAGCGGATCTATTACCCGATCATCATCGCGCTGGGGGCCTTCTCCACCGCCTATTGCCTGTCGAGCGCGCGCACCGCCGCCGTCGCCAACCTGGTGATCAACCTGGTGCCGATGCTGGCGCTGCTCTACACCTCGGGCGAGCGTATGGACCTGGCCGTTGCAGTCAGCCTGACGGTCGCCGCGCTGTTCCAGCTGCATATGGTCCATTCGCACTTCCACACCGTGATCGATCTGCTGACGCTCCAGCGCCAGAGCCGCGAGCTGGCCCGCACCGATCCGCTCACCGGCCTGCTCAACCGCCGCGCCCTGCTTGACCACGCGCTTGAGCTGGGCAGCGAAGGCCCGGTCCGGCTGCTGCTGGTCGATATCGATCACTTCAAGGCGATCAACGACGGCCACGGCCACGACATGGGCGACGAGGTCCTCAAGGTCGTTGCCGAGCGCCTCGCCCGGATCGCCGAGATCCGCGCCAGCGTCGCCCGGATCGGCGGCGAGGAGTTCGCCCTGGTCGGCCATGCCGATGACCTGCCCGAAGCGCTCGCCCTCGCCATTCTGAGCGAAATTCGCACCGCGCAGATGCCGCACGGCCGCCAGGTGACGGTCAGCGTCGGCCTCGCCGATGGCCCCGCGGCGGACGAGGCCGGCTGGCGCCACCTGTTCAACCGCGCCGACGCCGCGCTCTATGCCGCCAAGGGCAAGGGCCGCAACCGGCTGGAACAGGCCAGCCCGCTGCCCGCCCTGATCGCAGCGCGGACGGCCGCCGCCTGAGGGAGCAACTGGCCAGCCACCACAAACCATTTTCCTACAATGCCTTGGATAAGGCATGATCCCGGGTTTCCTGCCCCTCCCCCGCAACAGGACACCCCGCCCGATGACGATCGACAAGCGCCAGCTCCCCGCCGCCCCCGGCCAGATCCCGCACTTCGACCCCGTGCCGCGCGGCACCAACCGCCACGATGGCTGGACGGAAGACCGCCAGCGCCGCTTTATCGAGGCGCTCTCCGTCACCGGCAGCGTCAAGGCCGCGGCCCACCGCGTCAACATGACCCCCGAAGGCGCCTACCTGCTGCGCCGCCACCCGGAGGCGGAAAGCTTCCGCAAGGCCTGGGAAGCCGCGCTCTCATTGGGCGTGCAGCAGCTGGAGGATATTGCCCTCGAACGCGCGCTCCACGGCACCGAGGTGCCGGTGTACTCGTACGGCAAGCTGGTCGGCAGCCGGATCAAGCACAATGACCGGCTGCTGATGTTCATGCTCAAGAACCGCGCCCCCACCCGCTTCAACGCCCAGGGCCAGGTCACCGCGCGCCGCAACACGATCGGCGATCCCGCCCTTGCGACCGAGCTGTCCCGGCTCAAACGCAAGTGGCGCAAGGAATGGGAAGCCGATGCCGCCGCCGAGCAGGCCCGACGCGAAGCGGAAGCCGCCCAGACGCTCAACACCAAACTGGAACGCATGACCGAAAGCTGGCTGGAAGCCATGAGCCCGCGGTCCCGGCGGCTGTACGAGGCCTATTGCCGGTCAGAGCGGCTGGATGAGGTGAATGCAAGGCGGAGGGGGGAGTGAGGGGATTCCCTCCATTTCGGAAGCATTTCCTCTTTCGGCGGTATAGTATTGTAATCCTTTGCCGATTGACATTGATGTAAGCGAGCGCCACTCCACCTGCGTTGAATGAAGCATGAGGCGATTCGGGTCCCGCCTATGAGTTCGAAGAAAAATCTAGCCGGCGAAAGCCGAAGGCCCAATACATCCAAACTGGAGGTAATTTCTGATTGCGTTTCGTTGGTTGAGCAAGCGCAAGCCAGGTTAGATTTTCTCGGTCAATCAATGGCTTCAGTGCATTTGAGCCAAGCCCTTGAAACGCTAAGGGCGCTTCAAGTTAGAGTGAGTTCTGGACTCGATTGAACAGCAAGCGCTGTTAACCGATTTCATCAACCCCTGTCATTACTGGTGTAATATGCTATAAACACACCGTAACAGGGCCAGGGCAACAATGGACGACATCGCTATAGCGCACGCAAAATTGGCGTCGCTGACTGACAAGCAGCGAGCCGTTCTGGATCTATTGATCCAGCATAAGTCGTCCAAGGAGATTGCCCGGACGCTATGTATCTCTCCGTATACCGTTGACCAGCGGCTTGGTGCGGCACGACAGAAGCTTGGCGCGAACAGCCGCGGCGAGGTAGCAAGGGCTTACGCTGCCTTGCTCTCAGTATGCGAAGAACCCGCATATGGATTTCCGTATGTGGAAACTGAACAGGATAGCAGCGACTGTCCCGCTCGGGCTGAAAGCTTGGAACCAACATACAACTTCTCGGACGCAGTAGCTTTGCAGCATCGCGCGCCTTGGGAGGCGAGTTCGGAAAGAGCCTTCAGCCTGGAGGCATACGACAATCGTTTCGGCAAAGCCGGGCGGGTGTTCGCCATATTTGGTCTGGCAGCAGTGTTGGCTTTGACGCTGCTGGCTATGGTCTCGATGGCGAAGACACTCTCGGAGATGGTCTAAGCGAAGCCTCCGACGAAACCATTGCGCCGAATGAGCGCGGCCGGAGATGACCAATGACTCTCACCCCCCAAGTTGCCACCAATCGGATCATTCGCGAGTTGTGCGAAAGTGAAATCCAACTTGACCGCACTCTGGCGCGAAGCGCTTCGCTGCTATCGACCATGGCTCAGGCGCGCGTTGATACTGGTGCGCCTTTTGCTGTCGGCCAAGTTGCAATCATGCGATTGGTTCGCTCGCTTTCTGCGCTGGCTGATGCCCGTGCTGATCTTGCGCGGACTCACGGTGAACTGCGGCAGGTCGGCGAAACGCGGGCGGACATTGTGTTCCCCAGCGAGTCGAAAGGGAGCATCACGTCGGTCGAAGATGCCACAGGTGCCGAAGCCGCTTGAGTTGGTTTACGGCGGGACATGGGCCAACGAATGCAATGCATGACATTCTTCCTGTCTTGTCTTTGACCACGATAGCCGTCATAGGTTGGACCCGAGGTGCCGCGCCCGAAAGGCGCGGTGCCGTGGCACTTCTAATTCTGATTTTGCTTGGTTTGGCCAGGTTGGAGCTTAACGGACCGGCGAATGGCACACTCGATTTGATCGGGTTTAGTCTTGATCTGGCCGCTCTACTCTACTTCGGTCACCTCGCCCTCCATGCTTGGAGAGTATGGCCGATATGGGCAGCATCACTGCAATTGCTGGCAATTTGCGCACACGTAGTGCGCGTTCTCCAGATTTCGATGGACCCGCTCGCGTATTTGATAATGCGGAGCGGACCGAGTTACTTTATGGCGATCGCACTGCTGATCGGGACGATTTATCATATTCGCTTGTCGCGCGCGGGCGTCAGCAGACCCTGCTGGCGCGATTGGTCGCCGCCTTCTAACCGAATGGGTCCAACGCGGTAGCAAGTCTCTTGCTATCCACATTCGGGTCATTGGGACAAGTTCTTGCAGCCCCTCGATCTGCAATAAGGAAGGTAACTGGCAAAAGCGATCTGGCTGAAGTGATACAGCTTGCGAAGAGTATTGTTTTTGAGGCGATGCGCGAAGACCTTCGGCAAAGCGTGTTCAATCCACATGCTCCAAGTTTCAATCAGTTCGTCATCGCAACGTTAGGCAATGTTCGCCAGGAAAAGATGCTGGCCATCTTTCTGGACGCCCATTCACGCTACATTTGCGATGAAATTGTTGCGCACGGCGGTTGGTCGGAAGTGCAACTGCGCGCCAGAGTCTTGTTGCGGCGTGCGATCGAGTTAGACAGCGCGCGGATCGTCTTGTGCCACAACCATCCGTCCGGGCGTGCTGAACCTAGCAAGCGGGACGTTGAGTTCACCGAGCGTCTGGCGAGGTGCGCAGGCTCACTCGGCATTGAGATCGTAGATCATTTGATTGTCGCAGGACCCAGAGTTTGTAGCATGCGAGCAGTAGGAGCAATGAAATGACTCCTACGAGGAAGCAGATTCGGCAGCTCCGGGCGAATGCCGCACAGCTACTTGAGTTGGCCAATGATCTTGAGTCTCAGCTTGGGAAGCCAGAACAAGGTGAAAAGGGTTTCATGCTTGGTTCGCCCCGGATTTCGCCAGCCCTTGAGCGAGAGCTGCTGATCGACAGGGCTGAACTCGAATACAACAATCGACGGCGCCGCCGGAACTACCTTGAGGCCGACCTCTTTGGTGAGCCCGGTTGGGACATCCTCCTCGACCTGTTTGTCGTACGCCTGAAGGGTCAAACAATATCGGTTACAAGCGCTTGCATAGCAGGTGACGTCCCCTCCACGACAGGCTTGCGCTGGTTGAAACAACTCGAATGCTTTGGGTTGGTTGAACGCGTGGACAATCCAAAAGATCAGCGCTCAAGCTGGGTCAGCCTGACTGACAAAGGGTACAGTGCAATCAAAGATTACTTTGACAGCGTATTCTCACAAACCGATCGGATGAGGCGAACGTTCGAAGAAAAGGTATTAATCGCACACGAAAGGTTGCGGACCTGACTAGAGTCCAAAACGCAGTAACTATGCCAGCATGCTGGCTCAATCGAAGTGTATTGGAGCGAGCGGAGCGTTAGCGCCTCACTCCTCCCCCATCCGTAGCGCCGCGATGAAAGCTTCCTGCGGGATGCTCACGTTGCCATATTCCCGCATCCGCGCCTTCCCCTTCTTCTGCTTTTCCAGCAGCTTCTTCTTGCGGGTGATGTCGCCGCCATAGCACTTGGCGGTGACGTCCTTGCGCATGGCGCTGATGGTCTCGCGGGCCACGACCTTGCCGCCGATCGCGGCCTGGATCGGGATCTTGAACAGGTGGCGGGGGATCA
>VFQM010000935.1_pt1 | contig 28383 bp, 28 predicted proteins | sample 3512391 | NCBI WGS metagenome assembly VFQM01 (sample SAMN10412369, study PRJNA504923) | tailings metagenome | isolation source: Replicate 1 from Balatoc abandoned mine | place: Philippines
ACTTTTGTAGTAGCCGAGTTGAATGACTTATAAAATTGAATTTTCTGCTGATGTGAAATAGCATAAATTTTAAATCTGTCAGACCGCTTTTTTCCGAAGCAAACAGCGGTAAGCCGGATTTTCGATAATGAGAGGATTAACATATTGAATAATTAAGATAGCGAATACATAAGTGAAAAGGAAGAAAGAAAGATTCAAGGTAATTGAAGAGCGAGCTAATGTAATTGAGCCTACCAAGGAAAATTACCACGACATTAAAGGTGAATGGAATAAGCAATATTTTAAAAATGAGCATCCGATTACCATAGAATTAGCTTGCGGTCGTGGTGAGTATACAGTTGGTTTGGCAGCCTTGTTTCCGGATCGCAATTACATTGGTATTGATATGAAGGGAGAGCGTATCTGGAAGGGAAGTAGTTGGGCCGTAGAACGTAACTTGACAAACGTAGCCTTTTTGCGAACCCATATTTTGATGATCGAAAATTTCTTCGCACAAAATGAAGTAGACGAAATCTGGATTACCTTCCCAGACCCACGCCCCAAGAAACGTGACATCAAAAGAAGAATTACAAGTCCACGTTACCTGGATATGTATAAAAAATTTATTAAACCGGGTGCTTACGTTCGATTAAAAACAGACAATACCTTGTTGTACCAATACACACTCGAAGTGCTGGCAGAGCGAAACGATATAGACGATCTTCAATTCAGCAATGAAGTTTATAACTCGGCTTTAAGTCCGGAGGTGTTTGATATCAAGACGAAGTATGAAATGATGTTTGCCGAGAAAGGTGAGACGATTAAGTATTTACGGTTTAGGTTTAAGTCTTAAAGTCTGATGTTAGGGATACTTTATTGAGGCTATTCTTACCATAAAAGCTCATGTGGAAGGCTTGACACAATTTTTGAAAGAAAAAATGATTAATTTGGAGCGTGGGTTTCATTGAGATATATAAAGATCAAATACAGAAACTTTGTAAAAGCTACAAGGTGAAGACTTTGTATTCATTTGGATCAGTCAATACGAATCTGTTTTCTGCAGAAAGTGATGTTGATTTAATGGTGGAGTTTGACACGAATGACCCTATTGAATACACAGATAATTATTTTGATTTAAAATTTGAACTCGAAAGAGTTCTTAATCGATCTATTGATCTATTAGAGAATAAAGCAATTAAAAACCCCTTCCTAAGAGAGCGTATTGACAAATCAAAAGTGCTTATCTATGGATAATGAAGTAAAGACTTGGCTTAAGGACATAGAACAAGCAATTATTGAAATCAACTCGTTCATACCAGAAATTAGAAATTTCTCAGATTTTCAAAAAGACTTAAAAACTAAGCGGGCAGTCGAGCGTAACATCGAGATTATTGGAGAAGCAATGAGCAGGATACTAAAACTTCATCCAGATATCAAGATTAGTCATACTAGAAAAATCGTTGACACCAGAAATAGGATAATTCATGGATATGATTCAGTTTCTGAAGAAATTCTCTGGGGAATTATTGTCCGAAATTTACCTGATCTTGAAAAGGAAGTTAAGGCATTGTTGAACTAAGTTGAGATAACAAAAAAGCTGCCCGATTAAGTCAAGCAGCTTTTTTATTTTGAGGCTTTCGATCGATTAAACAAAAGCCGGTATACCCGTAATCTTATTACCCAATATCAATAGATGAATGTCATGTGTACCCTCATAGGTCACTACCGACTCCAGGTTCATCATGTGACGCATAATAGAGTATTCACCGGTTATACCCATGCCACCGTGTATCTGTCGTGCTTCTCTGGCTATCTCTAAAGCAACAGCCACGTTGTTTCTCTTCGCTAGTGAAATTTGTGGTGTAGTGGCCTTGCCTTCGTTCATTAACACGCCAAGTCTCCAGTTTAATAACTGAGCTTTAGTAATCTCGCTCAGCATCTCTGCCAATTTCTTTTGTGTTAACTGGAAAGAAGCGATTGGCTTACCAAACTGAATGCGCTCAGCCGCATAACGTCTTGCGCTTTCGTAGCAGTCCATGGCAGCACCTATGGCACCCCAGGCTATACCATAACGCGCTGAGTCAAGGCACATCATGGGTGCACCTAAACCACTTTTCCCTGGCAATAAATTTTCCTTTGGGACTTTTACGTTATCAAATACTAATTCTCCGGTAGCACTGGCGCGTAAGGACCACTTGCCGTGGGTTTCTGGGGTTGAAAAACCTTCCATGCCGCGCTCTACAATCAAACCATGAATACGACCTTCTTCATTTTTAGCCCAAACCACCGCCACATCGGCTCTGGGTGAATTCGAGATCCACATCTTGGCACCATTCAATAGATAATGATCACCCATGTCTTTAAAATTGGTCACCATCCCGCTAGGGTTAGAGCCGTGATCGGGTTCTGTCAGACCAAAGCAACCCAACCATTCGCCAGAGGCTAGCTTAGGCAAATACTTTTTGCGTTGAGCTTCAGAGCCGAATTTATAAATAGGGTACATTACCAAAGAACCTTGCACAGAGGCTGTTGAACGCATCCCTGAATCACCACGCTCAATTTCTTGCATAATAATGCCATACGAGATGTAGTCTAGCCCACCGCAACCATACTCTACTGGTAAGGTAGGACCAAAGGCACCGACATCACCAAATTTCTTTACGATTTCATATGGAAAATGAGCGCGCTGTGCCCAATCTTCGATGTATGGGGAAATCTCTTTTTTAACGAATTGACGGACACTGGTTCTGATCAATTTATGTTCTTCTGTCAGAAGATCGTCAATTGCGTAGAAGTCAGGGTGTTCGTATAAATCTTGTTTCAGCGATTTCTTAGCGTGTGTGCCATTTTCGGTAGCGTTAGTCATAGGTTTGACGTTTATGCGTAATTTTCGGAGCAATTTACTACATAATCCTTAACCGATGCCAACCACATCCTTTGATCCAGCACTGATTGAGCAATTAAAAAAGCTTCAGGACAAATACGCTGTTATGGGGCAGGACTTATCCAGTTACCTGGATGGCCTACTGTACGCTGATTACCTAACGTATTGGGACTACATACATGTTGACACCCTCTTGAGTTTACAAAACCCCAAGACCAGTTTTCCGGACGAAGAAGTGTTTATCATGTACCATCAGGTTACTGAACTCTACTTTAAAATGATTTTACATGAGATGGGTCAAATTGCTAATAATCAGCAACTTGATGCTACTTTCTTCATGGCCAGAATTGACCGCATCATCCGATACTTCAGGCAGTTGGAAAACTCATTCGATATCATGGTGGATGGCATGGAAAAGGAACAATTCCTGAAGTTCAGAATGTCCCTTTTGCCGGCCAGTGGCTTTCAGTCGGCACAATACAGAATGATTGAAATTGCTTCAACCGCTTTAGTAAATCTGTTGGATGATGAGAGCAGAAAACAGGTAAAGGCAACAGATACCATCCGTCAGCAAATGGAGAAAATTTACTGGCGTAGTGGTGCCACAGAATTGGCCTCAGGTAAGAAAACCCTGACCCTGCAGCAATTTGAGGAGAAGTATCTTAACGACTTTTGCGAACAGGCTGAACGAAATAAGGACACTAACCTATACACCCTCTACCAAAAGCATTTTGCTAAGAGTGGTGAAGCGCAGCAGATTAAAGAACGATTGCGTGACTTAGATGTACTGGCCAATGTTAAGTGGCGTTTGGCGCACCTTCGTTCTGCCGGTCGCTACTTGCAAAAAAGTCCGGAAGATATAAAAGCCACCGGAGGAACCAACTGGCAAAAGTACCTACCACCCCGCTTCCAACGAATTATGTTTTTCCCGGAACTTTGGTCGGAGGAAGAAAAGGCGAACTGGGGTCGCGCAGCATTTGAGCGCTGATTAGAATCCAACGTACTAGCTTTTTTCGTAAATTGCTCACTATAAATGAGCTATGCGTTTTACTATTATTTTGCTGCTATTCATCCTGACACTTCAACAAAGTGGAGTGGCGCAGCTTTATAACCGCACCAGCTACCACGATCTCGAGAAACGCCATATCAAGGAATTCTATCAGGTTAAGGATACAACGAAGAATATCCTGCATGGTCGTTACATTTCCTTCTACCTGAATGGCCATCCTGAATCGAAAGGACAATTTATTAATAATGAAACCAGCGGTGTGTGGGAGTTTTTCTATGAGACTGGTAATATTAGGATGAGGGGGATACTGCGCCAAAATTCTAACTATGGTTTGTGGGAATTTTTCTATGAGAGCGGCCAAAAAAGTATGGAAGGCACCATCAATGGTAAGTTACGTGAAGGTGAATGGAAGTCTTATTATGAAAATGGCCAACTAAAAGAAATTGGTAGTTACGATAAGAATAAACATGTAGGCTTATGGAAAGCTTATTTTGAAGATGGTGTATTAAAAGGTGAGATTGATTATGTGGATGACTTCGGCCGCTACATTGAATACTATCATTCAGGGAAGGTTTACGGTGAAGGTCCTAAAATAGGGAATAAGAATAGTGGACACTGGCGCTATTTTGCAGAAGATGGAACCCTGCAAATGGAAGGCGAGTTTGTGGCAGGTAAGAAACAAGCGGAGTGGATACATTACTTCAGTAGTGGTAAGCAGCATTCAAAAGGACATTATGAAAATGACATTCCTGTTGGCGTGTGGGAATATTATTATGAAACAGGGGAGCTTCATAAAAAAGGTGAATATGTAAACGGTAAGAAATCAGGTGAATGGAAAACCTATGACTTAAGTGGAACTGTTGTAAGTGAAGCTAAGCTTGCTGACGGAAAAGGTGTTTACAAGGAATATTATGCCAATGGGCAAGTCAGGGTTATTGGCAATCTTAAAGATGATAAGCGAGAGGGTAAGTGGGAATTTTATTACGACAACGGAAAGAAAGAAGCGGATTGTGAATATGTAGAAGGAAGAGGTACTTATTACGGCTATTATCCTGATGGTGCCATGCAAACAAAGGGACAGATGGAAGATGACAAGAAGGTAGGTACCTGGGAGATTTTTGAACGTGATGGTAAACTGTCCGGTTATTACAAGCCATTTTATGATGATAAGAATACAGGAAAGGATATTGCTTCGATGGCAGCCAGAAAGTATGAACGTACAAATGCATCTCGCACAAAGGGTATGTCATATTTTGATGCACGCCATAACGAGTTTAAAGGTGTGATTGTAGGCGCTAACCCCTTCTTTTCAGTTGTTGGTCGTTTACCAGTAGCTATTGAGTTTTATTCTCAAGAGCGCCTTGGACATGAATTTGAATTCATTGGCATAAGAGAGCCATTCTTCAAAAAAGATGATGACATCTCTTTAGGCAAGAACTTTATGCGCGGGTACAGCATTGGCATAAAGCAGAAATTGTATAATCCCCTAAAAGCAGGGATGTGGTATTTCGGTCATGAAATTCGCTTTACTAACCTGGGGCATTTTATAAACATTGAATGGCCGCTTTCTCCTGATAAATTTTCAACAGTAAGCTCTGCTGAACAGCGCATAGCCTGGGGTGGATTAACAGGGTACCGTATTATGCGTAAGAATAATGCCAAGGGTTTTACATTGGATGTTTTTGGTTCATTTAACCTGGGCTATAGAAGTTTTGTAGCTGATGCCCAACATGAAGACTTGTTTCAGATCATTGACCAGAAACCATTTTATACCTCTTTTCATTTCGGCTTGAATATTGGAAATGTCTTTTCTTTCCGATTATAAAAAATCTTTCCAGTAGCATTTATTACCTTTACGCAATAATGATTGTAGATTGATCTGTTGGTCAGCGCTGCCATTAAGGAAAACTTGAAGGATAAACACCTTCCGTATGCAGGTAAAAGAATTAATATTATCGCCCGAAGAGGCTTTCGATGAAGCACATTTTCTCACCACGCTTTATCAAAAATTATCCATCCCACCAGACGGAGAATTGATTGTTCAGCCCATAAAACGATCAATTGATGCAAGAGGTCGTGAGATTAAAGTACGCATGCAGTATGAAGTACTGAACAAAAAAAATCTTATACCCTTACGTGGTAAAGACTATCATTCAGTACATAACAAAAAACCAGTGCTGGTCATTGGCTCCGGACCGGCAGGCCTTTTTGCTGCCTTGCGTTTGATTGAGTTGAACTTTAAACCCATTGTCTTAGAAAGGGGTAAGGATGTGCAGGCACGCAGGCGTGACCTGGCTGCTATCAACAAAGATCATATCGTTAATCCTGATTCTAATTATTGTTTTGGAGAAGGTGGTGCCGGTACTTATTCTGATGGTAAACTCTATACGCGATCCAAGAAAAGGGGCGATGTACAACGCATCATGGAAATATTGGTAGCTCATGGCGCTAAAGATGAAATCCTCTATGATGCCCACCCGCACATCGGCACGAATAAATTGCCCAAGCTGGTAGCGGCTCTGCGCGATAGCATTATTGAAGCAGGTGGAGAGATTCACTTCAATACAAGGGTTACAGATTTTATTATTAAAGGTGATGCCATCGAAGGTGTTGTCACCGAAAAGGGAGATAGAATTACAGGAGAAGCAACCATTCTTGCCACAGGGCACTCAGCACGTGATATTTTTGAATTACTGCATCATAAGCAAGTATTCATTGAAGCAAAACCATTTGCATTGGGAGTAAGGGTAGAGCATCAACAAAATTTGATTGATAAGATTCAATATCACTGCAGCACCGATCGTGGGGACTACTTGCCGGCATCCGCGTATGCCTTAGTGCATCAGGCGTCTATCAACGGTAAGGATAAAGGTGTCTTTTCTTTTTGCATGTGTCCTGGTGGCTTTATTGTTCCGGCTGCCACTGCGCCAGGTGAGTTAGTGGTAAATGGCATGAGCCCTTCTAGAAGAGATTCTAAATTTGCTAACTCAGGCATTGTGGTAGCCATTGATGAAAGAGATTTCAAGTCTTATCATAAATACGGGCCCCTGGCTGCCATGCATTTTCAGGCAGCAGTCGAGCAAAAAGCCTGGACCTTAGGTGGAAAAACACAAACTGCTCCGGCACAGCGACTCGTTGATTTTGTAGAGAAAAGAGAATCCTCTTCTTTAATTGATACCTCTTATCAGCCGGGCTTGGTTGCTGCAGACATGGGTGCCTTCCTGCCGGCTTTTGTTACCGATGCCTTGCGTCAGGGTTTTAAAGCCTTTGGTCAGAAAATGAAAGGGTATTTAACCAACGATGCACAGATCATTGGTGTAGAAAGTCGAACCTCCTCTCCGGTACGCATTCCACGCGATAAAGAAAGTCTGCAACATCCACAGATTAAGAATTTGTTTCCTTGCGGTGAAGGAGCAGGTTATGCCGGTGGCATTGTTTCGGCAGCTATGGATGGTGAGCGTTGTGCGGAGGCAGTGGGGAGATTGGTGTTGAGGTAGCTAAGAGCGCTACTAGCTACTAGCTACTAGCTTCTAGCCTCGAACTTCGAACCTCCAGCTTGTAGCATGAAGCGAAATAGCCTACTTTTGCACTCCTTTTAAAAATTACATCCCGTGAATTACCTTTCAGCAGAGAATATATCCAAAACTTATAACGATCGTTGGCTTTTTAAAGAGATCAACCTGGGGATTGCGCAAGGCGAAAAAATAGCCTTTGTAGGTAACAACGGTGTAGGTAAATCCACTTTACTTAAAATTTTAACTGGTGAGGTTATTTCCGACTCCGGTAAAGTCGTTTTACGCGATGGTATTCGCTTTGGCTACCTTACTCAACAACCAAATGTTGATGAGAACCTGATTGTAAAAGATATTCTCTTTAGCGAAACAAACGAAGTAGCTAAAGCAGTTAAGGAGTATGAGGACTGTTTACATCACCCGGATGTAGCCCCAGAAAGAATGCAGGCTGCTTTAGAAAGAATGAGTGACCTGAATGCCTGGGATTACGACAATAAAGTACAGGAGGTCATTGGTAAGTTGGGAGTGCCTGACATGGACAAGCGTTTTGGTGATTTATCAGGCGGACAGAAGAAACGAATTTTTCTGGCGCAACTCTTATTGCAAGAGCCTGATTTGATTATCATGGATGAACCAACCAACCACTTAGACCTTACGGCCATTGAGTGGTTAGAAAATTTTTTAGCGGGACCTAATGTAACCCTCATTATGGTTACCCACGACCGTTATTTTCTGGATGCAGTAGCGACCGAAATTATTGAGTTGGATCGTCAACAACTTTACAGGTACAAAGGGAACTATGCTTATTACCTGGAAAAGAAAGCCAATAGAGAAGAAATTTTAAAATCAGAAGTGGCTAAGGCACGCAACCTGATGAAGAAGGAGTTGGACTGGATGCGCAGACAACCCAAAGCGCGTGGTACAAAAGCCAAGTATAGAATTGAAGCCTTTTATGAATTACAGGAAAAGGCATCAACCGATTTGCGTAAGGAAAGATTGGAACTTGATATTAAAGAAGCCAGGCAAGGCGGTAAAATTCTTGAGTTAGAAAAGGTTACTAAAAAATTTGGTGATCAAGTGTTGGTCGATAATTTTTCCTATGTATTTAAGAAGAAAGACAGAATTGGTGTTGTTGGTAAAAACGGCATTGGTAAGTCTACTTTCTTAAACATGATTACACAACGTCTCAAACCAGACAGCGGTGAAGTGATTCCTGGTGTTACTACCAAATATGGTTACTTTACACAGGACGCCATGAATTTGAATCCTGCCAACCGTGTGATTGAAGAGGTAAAAGACATCGCAGAGTTTATCACCCTTTCTGATGGTACACAGATTTCTGCTTCTAAATTTTTAGATAACTTCTTATTCCCGCCAGAGAAGCAATATACGTATATAGAAAAATTAAGTGGTGGAGAAAAGAAACGCTTACAACTTTTGAAGATGTTGATTACCAATCCAAACTTTTTGATTTTAGATGAACCAACCAACGACTTCGATATTGATACCCTGAATGTATTAGAGGAATTCCTGGATAGCTTTACCGGTTGCTTATTGCTGGTCTCTCACGATCGATATTTCATGGATCATTTAGTAGATCAGCTTTTTGTGTTTGAGGGTGAAGGAAAAATCAGACTCTTTCCTGGTAATTACACTGACTACCGCGATTGGTTAGAGGAGGAAGAAGCGATGAAGGCATCACCAAAAGCAGAGAAGAAAGAAGCAGCACCTGTTGTCAATACAAGTAGTGAGGCGAAGAAGAAACTGACTTTCAAGGAAAAGCAGGAACTTGAAAAACTGCCGGAAGAAATTAATCAGTTAGAAGCCAGAAGAACGGAGTTAACTACTTTATTGAATAGTGGCACTACCGATCATACACAGTTGCAACAATGGGCAGCTGAAGTAAAGAAAACGGGTGAACTGATTGACGAGAAGACCATGCGTTGGATGGAATTGTCAGAGCTGGCTGGCTAGCCAACATTTGCTCAGTGATAGCAAAAACTTTTTCTGTGTCAATCTCTGTTATCTGTAGCCTAAAACAAAAATGGCTTTCTCAGGTTTGATAGGTATGAAAATCATTGCTAAAGAAACCGTTCAAAACTGGGAACGCTTTTATCGTGGTAATTTTGTAAATAGCTTATCAGGCTTTAAATCCGTCAGCCTGATAGCTACTGTCAATAAAGAAGGCATTCCTAATTTAGCCATCTTCAGTAACATCGTACACCTTGGCGCAGATCCAGCACTTATTGGTTTTGTTAACAGACCCCTTGAAGCGGCACCACACACCATCGCCAACATTGAAGCCACTGGCTTTTATACCATCAACCATATTCACCCTGATTTTGTAGTGCAGGCTCATCAGACCAGTGCCAAATATGGAGCAGGTGTAAACGAGTTTGTGTCTGTTGGTTTACATGAAGAGTATGTTAATGATTTTCCTGTGCCTTTTGTAAAGGAGAGTAAGTGTTCTTATTCGATGAAATTGGTTGAGATTATACCCATCAAACACAACAATACATTTTTTGTGATAGGGGAGTTGCAGCAAGTAAGAATTGAGGAAAGTATTATTGCAGCTGATGGTTTTATTAAGCTCGAAAAAATTGAGAGCATAACATCACTTGGTATTGATGGCTACTATAGCGTAACTCCGATGGGTAGATATGCTTATGCTAAGCCAGGAGTAATGCCAGTTAGTTTCAAGGAGTAGAATGTTAATTGATAATAGACAAAAAATAAGGCAATGTTTACCAGAAGGCACTTCAAAAATACTTCAAAAAAATCGCGTCATTGCGATGAACGAAGCGTTGAATGTGTGCTGGGGTGAAGAAGCAATCTATTTATGAGAATGTAAGCCATTAGTTAGATTGCTTCACCCTACTGAACACAAACCTTACACACGGGGCTCGCAATGACGAGTCTTCTTATTTTTGATCTGACTTCTAATATTTTACCAATTTACCTGTTTCAAGTAAACCTTCAGCATCTTCAATAATGTATTGATAAAGACCAGCGCTTAGTGTGGAGGCGGAGTAAGCATAGGGTAGTCGTATGCACTCATTCAAAGCCATGTCTCCTTTAATATCAATCAGTTTAAACCAAAATTCGTTATTTGATTCTCCATCTACATTCAGGATATGTTCAATCGGATTTGGGAATACGCGAATACTGGCCTCTTCTTTTTTCTTCTTAATGTCAGTCACTGTATTTTTTATATAGCGAATAGAGTCGTTGCTGAGTATGCGGTCCACCCAGGCCTTGTACATTTTACCAGAAGGATGCAAGCGATCACCGGCTACCAACTCCGGATCTTGTAAGCCAAGTCTTGATATATCCGTGATGTTGATATAAAGCACGCCTATTCTATCGGCAATGCTTTTGTTGATACGGTTAAATTCATCCAGCTGTGCACTGATGGTGGTTTGGTTGGATTCCCCAAATGGCGTATATCCGTAATCAGGAATGGAGACAACAAATACACGCTCCTTATGACCAGCCAATGCAATGGCCATTTGTAATAATTCTTCGAATTCCTTGGCGTATACTTCAGCAGACCGACCCTGGTATTGGTTATTTACGCCAATTAATAAGGATATGAGATTATAACTTTCAGGAGTGATAGCAGCATTGAGTATGGCAGCCTTCAATTGGTCTGTACGCCAGCCGGTAGTGGCAATAATCCTGGGTTCATCAGCAGCAAAGTTCTTTTCGCTTTTGAGTCGTTCAATCAATTGAACGGGCCAGCGTTCAGTTACTGGCACACTTTGCCCTATGGTGTAGGAATCGCCAAGTGCCAAGAACTTTACTTTTTCTTCAATCGATAGCGATTGAGCAGTAGCGGCCGAGGAAATCAATAACAGGAATAAAATTCTCATAAGCTTAAAACAACTAAGTACTAAACAAGTTCAGGACTTTCAGTATTGGTGTACATTCCTTAACTTTCAATCCTATGCCTAAAGTAACTACTTGTTCCTCAGGTAAAAAAGTATTTCTGTCCATGAGTTTGGCAGAAGAAGCGCTCTTGTCTGCCCATGTACATTTTGACTTCAGGCAGGGTAAGGCACCCGTGGCTGTTTACCAGTGTGAAGATTGCGGGCATTTCCATTTAACATCAAGCGGAGAAATGACTTCAAGATTAAAAGACTTTTTAGCTTCACCTGATTTTAAGAGACTGAAGCAGGCAGCTGAATGGACTGATAAATTAAAACATAAATATTAGCAAGTGAACTGGATTGAAATGATGGGCCATACTGGCTCGCTGCTGAGCAGCATTACCTTTATACCACAGGTGTATAAAGTCTGGAAGACAAAGCGCACACAAGACTTAAGCATGACCATGATGCTGATTGTTTTCACCAGCACAATTGTCTGGCTTGTGTATGGTGTTGGACTTATGCTTTGGCCCGTAATTATTTGTAACGGCATTATCTGTTTTCTCAGCTTACTGCTTATTTATTTCAAATCAAGCTTCGAGAAGAAAAATGGCTGATCTTTCAATTGGTACCCCATTAACAAAGGGCGCACGCAAAGCCATGTTGCTTGGCTCGGGCGAGTTGGGTAAAGAAGTGGTGATAGAGTTCCAGCGCTTCGGTGTAGAAGTGATTGCTGTTGACCGCTATGCGAATGCCCCTGCCATGCAGGTGGCGCATAGGGCTTACGTTATTTCCATGTTGGATGGTAAAGCATTACGGGAAGTGATTGAAAAAGAAAAACCTGATTACATCATTCCGGAAGTAGAGGCTATTGCCACTGATACCTTGGTGGAGTTGGAGAAGGAAGGATACAACGTAATACCTACTGCAAATGCCACACGCCTGACCATGAATCGCGAAGGAATTAGAACCCTGGCTGCTGAAACCTTACAAGTAAAAACTTCACCCTTCCGCTTTGCCGGCACTAAAGGTGATTTTGATAAAGCTGTTAAAGAAATCGGTATACCCTGCGTTGTAAAACCCATCATGAGTTCATCGGGTAAAGGACAAAGCGTTATAAAAGCTGAAAAGGATATCGATCATGCATGGAAATATGCACAAGAAGGAGGGCGTAGTGGTGGTGGTCGTGTAATTGTGGAAGGCTTTGTTGATTTCGATTATGAGATCACCTTGTTGACCATACGTCATAAAGCAGGTGTTTCTTTTTGTGAACCGATTGGTCATCGGCAGGAACATGGCGATTATCAGGAATCATGGCAGCCACATCCCATGAGTGAACGGGCCTTGCTTGAATCGCAAAACATTGCACGCAAAGTGGTTGATGCCCTGGGTGGTTATGGCATCTTTGGCGTGGAGTTCTTTATCAAGGGCGATACAGTATATTTCAGCGAGCTATCACCCAGACCACACGATACCGGTATGGTCACCATGATTTCTCAAGACTTGTCTGAGTTTGCTTTACATGTACGTGCTATTTTAGGTTTGCCAATTCCCGCTATCCGACAATTAGGACCATCTGCATCAAGTGTAATATTGGTGAAAGGGCATTCTGCTTCTGTTACTTTTACGGGAATAGAAAAAGCATTGCGTGAGGAAGATACCCAGGTGCGCTTATTTGGCAAACCTGAAGTTCAGGGTGAGCGAAGGATGGGAGTATGTCTGGCCAAGGGTAATAATATTGAGGAGGCCAGGGCGAAGGCTAACCGTGCTGCTACAGCCATTCAATACACTTTATAATTTAATAGTCTGTGTCTCAAACATAAATGATAATGTCGTTTAGTTAAGCTTCCATATTCATCCTCTCCTTTGGAGAGGATTGGAGGTGAGGCGAGAAAAAAGGCTTAACTAAACGACATTATTAACAATATTAAAATAATCAAGCATGAATCAGGAAAAGCATTGGAATACTATAGGCGCTTCATACAAAGACGAAATATTCGATGTCTTTGCCAGTGATAAAAATAAACTCTTAGCAAAGTATTTTCAAAAGCATGCCAACAAACAACATACAGCGATTGATTTTGGATGTGGTATAGGCAAGGCCTTTCCTTATTTGTCGCCCTTGTTTAAAAAGGTAATCGGAACAGATATTTCTTCCCGCTTACTCAATCAGGCAAAGAAGCAGCCCTATACTAACATATCCCTGCTCAAAGCAGATTTATCAAAACCGGATTTGAATTTCCCTAAAGTTGATTTTGCTTTTTGTTGTAATGTCATCATGCTACCAGAAATTGAAAAAAACTATGTCATGTTCAGGAATATACAGCGTTCGCTCACACCTGGCGGTCATGCTTTACTGGTATTGCCTTCTATTGAATCCATGATGTTTGCCAGTTGGCGCTTAATAGACTGGTATCAAAAAGAAGGTGTAGCACTGGAGGAAATTCCCAATAGTGAGCTGGCTTATTTTAAAAGTCCGAAAAAAGAAATTTTAAGAGGCAATGTGCACATCAACGGAGTACCCACTAAGCACTATTCGGAACCTGAATTGGAGGTGATTTTGCAAGAGGCTGGTTTTGTAGTAAAGGCCATTAAAAAGATAGAATATGACTGGAATACAGAGTTTTCATCGGTTCCGGAATGGATGAAGGCACCTTACCCCTGGGATTGGCTCGTTGAATGTAAAAAAGTCTGAACAAGTTTGCTTGTGATCTGAAAAGCTGACTATCTTTCTTCTCGCCTTTACCTATGCATTCACTTTTTTACCGTTTCAAAAGCTTTCTAAAATCGTGGAGCATCATTGTTTGGCGCTTTATTGTAGAGCGTTATCAGCAGATCAGGCTTTATTACAGCACGCACCCTAAACAAAAAAAGTGGTCAATCATAGCCGCTTGCTTCTTTGGTCCTCCCTTACTTTTATTATTTGTTGTCTGGATAGAGATACCCAGTAAACGTGCCTTACGCAACATTCGTAATCAGCTTCCATCAGAAATATATACTGCCGACAGTGTTTTAATTGGCAGGTTCTACATTCAGGATAGAACCGAAGTTAACTATGAGTCCATTGCCCCTGTTGTGTTAGATGCCTTGATTGCCACGGAAGATATTCGTTTTAAACAACATGGAGGTATTGACTATGCCAGCATGGGGCGTGTATTGATTCGCTCGATCATCATGGGTGATGAATCTTCCGGAGGGGGTAGCACCATAACACAGCAGCTTGCTAAAAACCTGTATCCACGCAAACGCTATTGGATAGCTTCCATGCTGCTCAATAAAATGCGTGAGATGATTACGGCTATCCGCATCGAGAAAATTTATTCCAAGGAGGAAATTATCACTATGTACCTCAATACCGTTTCATTTGCTGACCAGACTTTTGGTATTGAGACAGCAGCTAAGCGTTTTTTTTCTGTGAGTGCCTCAGGCTTAAAACCACATCAGGCAGCTTTACTGATTGGTATGTTGAAGGCTACACACTCTTACAATCCACGTTTATTTCCGGAGCGGGCACTCGCCAGAAGAAATGTGGTAATAAGTCAAATGCAGAAGTACCAGTTTATGGATTCGCTGCGTGCTGATTCCATTAAACGCTTGCCTTTGTCACTCAAATATTCAAAAACCTTAAACCAAACACCACTTGCACCTTACTTTAAGGAATATTTGCGAACTGAGTTACAACAATGGTTTAATGATCATCCGAATGAAGAAGGTGACGTATATAATATCTATACTGATGGGCTGAAAATATATACAACATTGAATTCAAAGTTGCAACGCTATGCCGAGAAGGCCATGGTGCAGCAAATGACAGAAGTGCAGAAACAATTTTTAGCACACTGGGGGCAAGACGGTATTTTTAAGAGTAATCCCGCTATTGCAGAAGATGCCATTAAGAGAACGACAAGGTATCAGCGCTTAAAGGAAGAAGGCCTTAGTGAAGAAGAAATCTTAAAGGAATTAAATAAGAAGATTCCTACACGCTTATTCTCATGGCGTGGTGATAAAGAAGTATTAATGAGTCCTATAGACTCAGTAAAACATCATTTGCAATTTCTTAATGCCGGATTGCTGGCTGTTGATCCACGGAACGGCCACGTAGTTGCCTGGGTAGGTGGCATTGACCATGAATTTTTCCAATACGACCATGTGCGTGAAAGTACCAAACGACAAGTGGGGTCTATTTTTAAACCCATTGTTTATGCTACAGCAGTAGAGCAAGGTATTGAACCATGTGAATTGGTGCAAGCTAACCGCGAGACATACATTGATAAAGAAGGAGAAGAGTGGTCACCAAGAAACTCACAAGTCGATTATGAGGTAAAATATACCATGCGGGGTGCCATGGCTTACTCTGTTAATACCGTTGCAGTCAAGGCCATCTTAAAAGCAGGTGTTGACAATACCATTCGCCTCGCCAGAGACATGGGCATTGTGAGTGAATTGCCGGATGTACCCTCAATCTCGCTTGGGTCTGCATCTGTTTCATTGATGGAAATGACAACAGCTTATACCACCTTTGCCAATGGTGGGGAACGCGTAATGCCAGTTTTGATTTCTTCTATAGTGGATCAGGATGGTCATGTATTCACTGCCATGATGCCGGAGGAACCAAGAAAGAAAGTATTATCTACGAAGGCCAGCGCGATTACCAATGCGATGTTAAGAACAGTAGTTACTGAAGGAACTGCTTCCCGCCTTCGTTGGCGCTATGGTGTTTACAACATGGAAGTGGGTGGTAAAACAGGCACAACTCAGTCGAATGCAGATGGTTGGTTCATGGCTGTTTCACCTCATCTCGTTGTTGGTTCGTGGGTGGGTGCAGATGATCCGCGCATCAGGTTTAGAAATACGGAATTAGGGCAGGGGGCAAGCACAGCATTACCGATAACAGGTTACTTCTTAAACCAAGTAGTGAACGATAAACAATTTGACACAATAGCGCAGGCTAAATTTCCTGAACTGGAAGAAGACTGGAAGAAGATGCTTGATTGTGATCTATATGAACTGGATTCAACACTTATCAAAAGAATTGAAGTAATGGCCATGAAAAGAGATTCTTTGATACAAGCCGATACTACAGCCAAAGCAGATGAAAGTTTTTTAGAACAATTGTATAATAGAAAACTGCGTATGCAACGACAACAGGAGAAGCGTGACAGTATAGCGCGTGCCAACCTGATTAAAATTATTGAGTCAGAAAACGAAACCGAAAGTGATGACAATTGATAAAATGCTCGGAATAGATTATCCGATTATTGTAGCACCCATGTTTTTAATATCTAATACGGCCATGATTAAGGCTGCCTTAGACAATGGCATTACTGCGGCATTTCCTGCTTTAAATTACAGAACAGATGATGAGCTCCGAAAAGCAATTGACGAGATTAAGGCCTACACCAATAAACCTTTTGGTGTTAATTTAATAGTCAATCAATCTAATCCCAAATACAAGGGGCAGTTAGCTATTTTGATAGAGAAGAAGGTAGCTTTTATCATTACCTCCCTGGGAAATCCTAAAGAAGTAATTACACAATGCAAACCACTTGGTATCAAAGTTTTTTGCGATGTAGTAGATCTTGCCTATGCAAAAAAAGTAGAAGAACTAGGTGCCGATGCCGTGATTGCCGTGAATAGTGAGGCGGGAGGGCATGCCGGCAATATCAAACCACAGGAATTGGTAACGCTGTTAAAGTCGAATTTAAATATTCCTATTATTTCAGCCGGTGGCATTGCCAAGGCTGAGCATCTGAATGAAGTAATGCGTTGGGGAGCAGCAGGCGTGTCGGTAGGTACTATTTTTATTGCCAGCGAAGAAGCACCGGTAACACCAGATTATAAGCAGGCCATGATTGATTATGGTGCTAAAGATATTGTAAGAACAACGAAACTATCAGGTTCTGCACTTACTGTAATCAACACACCCTACGTGCAAGAATTGGGTACAGAAGCGAATTGGTTAGAACGCTTGATGAATAAAAACAAACGTTTAAAAAAATACATTAAATTATTTATCGCCCTAAAAGGCATGAAAGCTATTGAAAAAGCTGCTTTTGGTGCTACCTATAAAACACTTTGGTGTGCAGGACCCTCTATCGAATATGTCAAGGAAGTAAGACCGATGAAAGCGATCATTGGGGATTTGATCAATGGGTATAAGAAGCTTGGGTAGCTGCAAGCTACGAGCTACTAGCTGCGAGACATGCTAGATGTTGAGATCGAATTGTATTTCGTTTTAGTCCACTCATCGTCTCCGAAGGGACGATGAGTTTATATTTTTATCTTCTCCTCGTTGAACTAATATTGAAGTGAAATAGTCAATCCTTTATAACTGACTAAAGTGTTGGCAGTTTAACAGTAAAGCAAGATCCTTCACCAACGGTACTTTCCACTTCAATGGTACCTTGTAGTCTGTCAACCGAACGTTTTAATATGTATAATCCGAGTCCGCTGCCCTGTGCATGCTGACTGGCTCTATAAAACATTTCAAAAATTCTATTTTGATATTCTTCTGGAATACCCGCTCCATTATCTTTTACCTTAATTTCAAGTCCGTTGCGATCTGTTTTAACATAGACATGCACATAAGGATTATCCGGACGGCAATACTTGACCGCATTCTCAATTAAATTTTGGACAATGGCGTTTAACAAAGTCCACTCAGTATAGTAAACAGTCTCTATCTTTAGCTCTCGTTTAAAACTGATTTTCTCGAAACTGTGCAAACTCCTTGATGATTCAATGCAATCAGTGATTAATTTTTCAAAATCAATAGCCTCCCGTTGTAAGGCCGCAATGTTGAGTCTGGTAAGATTGATGAGGCCATTAATAATTTGGTGAAGTCTTTCTACCTGACTGTGTTGTTTAGTAACATAATCAAGAGCGAGTTCATCTTTAATATCCATCTTCGCCAGGGCATTTAAACCCAGGAGGGAGGCAATTGGACCTTTTAGATCGTGAGAGATTCTGTAAAAGAAGGCATCAAGTTCAGCATTTTTATCTTCAATGATTTCTTTTTGAATTTTAATGGTGTCCAAGGTCTGCTGTAGTTCCTCGGTACGTTCTTTTACTTTCAACTCCAGTCTTTCATTCGCTTCTTGTTGTAACTGCAGGGCTTGTAATTGTATTTCTTCTTTCTCCTCTTTATATCTTCTGTATCGGTCACCAAGAGCAATGGCGATAATGGTAGTTTCAAGAACGGCACCAATTTCAACAAAATGGGTAGTCCAGAAATTAAAGACAAGCACACCTGAATTGCGAAGGGTTAGTAATAATCCACCAATCAGGTAGAAACTCCAGGCAGCAATAAAAAAATTAGCAGTTCTATTGCCCTTAATACGACATACGATACCGGTGCACAAATAAATTAGTGTAGAAAGTGAAATGAGGTTATTACTGGCTGATGACATGATGCCACTTGCAGTAAGTACTCCCGCCACAAGCCCAAGAAAAGGAAGCGCGTATAAGGCGTAATACATCGTTTTGGTATACTGCTTCACTTCCAGAAAACGAATGGTAAAAATAGCCAGGAAGATGGTAATCACCGGGAGCGACATGCGTCCTGCGTAGAAATTCCATTCGGGATGTTCAGGCCAGAAATATTTGCCTGCATAACCGGTAGCTGAGGCAAATATGAAGAAAGTGCAAACAATGGTACAGATATATAAAAGGTAATTGGTTTGCTTCAGGGTAATGTAGATAACAAGGTTATAAAAGAACATGACGATTAAAATCCCGAAAAATATCCCATAGCCTATATCTTCAAATCGTGTCTTTTGATAAAAATGTTCTTTTTCAATAATGTAAACTGGAAAAGTCTTAGGGCTTCTTCCTGCTACTTGTATATACACTTGGCTAATAGAATCAGCACCGAACACAAGGGGTTCGAGGTGAGCAGTATGTGAGATGACTCTTTTACTCTGCGCCCTATAATAACCCGACTCATGATGAGACCATGAGCCATCAGGTTGTTGTTGATAGAAATCAACAAATTCAAGAAAGGGCGCTGGTAATTCAAGTAGCCATTCGGCATTGGAAGATGTTTTTTTTACTGAAAGTTTCAGCCAGATGGTGGACTTACTATAACCGAATTTTAAATGGCCATTACTCGCAATAAACTGTTCTTGAATATCTTTTCTGAGTATATCAGCATGTGTTAATTGCTCACTGTCATCGATATAAATTTGTACATGTTCGTCCAGCCTATGATTTCCTGCCTCATGGTGAAGCTCGTAAGGCTTCTGCGCAAAGGCAATTGAGACGGTGAAGATTAGTAGCCCCAAGAGCATGAAGCACTTGAAGCCTTTAGGAGTAAGGGGCATGATTAAAGCATTACAAAGCGTTGTAATGTAGCGAAAACATGTAAAAATTCAGCATGAATTTTTTTAACAGATTTTCTACGATCTGTTTAATGAAAAGCACCAATAGATAGGTGAAGGCTTGACTAGTAGCAGGATCGTATAAAGCGCCACTATAGGTATAGTTAGGAATGGTTTTTTAATTGGTAATCAATAGATTAGGCCTTGCCTTTTAAGGGTTCTAACAAGTAGTCCAGTCCGTTTATTTTTATCTCGAACATGGTTTGCAAGAGCATACCCAGTTTACCATTCGGATAGCCCTTTCGTTGAAACCATTCGAGATAGGATACTGGTAAATTACATAAGATGATACCTTTATACTTACCGAAAGGCATGCGCATGCGAACAAGTTCTAGTAAAAGGTTAGGGTCTAAAGACATATTTACTTAGCGGTGAAAGACGGATGAAAAGTGAATAAGCCCTTGTTTAACCTCCAGCATTTCGCCCACATAAAGCTCTTCTTCATGGTCAACACGTCTTACATATTCCATGAAAACGCGATCCTGATAAGGTGTGAGCCTGATTAATTCATATTGTAAGCTGGGTAAACGGTCGAAGGCCTCCTGCCACCATGTGCGCAGATTCTTTTTGTGTTGTATAAGTCCTTTTGTTTCGGGGTGCCGTACTTTTAATTTAGGACTGTAATGCTGGGCATCCTCGTGGTACAAAGCCAACAATGCTTCCAGGTTTTTACTGTTAAAAGCGGCCATCCACTTTTCGGCCAGTTTAATCAGGTCTTCGTTTGTCATTTGCCTGTAAATATACTTGTAATCAAAAGAAGGAGTGCAGACCTTGTGATTTCTTTTGTAACATGTTTACATTTACCAGTCATGGCCTTATATACAGCATCATTAAATTCCGGTAGCAATGGCAATTGCTATTATGTAGGAAATGCAGATGAGGCTGTATTGATTGATATTGGTATTTCCTGCCGAGAAGTTGAGAAACGAATGAAACGTCTCAACTTGAATCCTAAGCAGGTTAAGGCTATTTTTGTATCACATGAGCATGGCGACCATATTCATGGTGTGCCTGCTTTCGCTGCCAAGTATCAGGTTCCGGTTTACATTACACTGGCAACGTACCGTGCGGCTAATCTTTCACTGTCGAAGGTAAATGTTCATGACTTCACTAAACATCAGGTAATAGAAATTGGTGAATTACAGGTAGTAGCTTTTCCTAAAAAACACGATGCCGCAGATCCACACAGTTTTGTAGTCCGGCATAAGGGTATTCATGTTGGTGTAATCACTGATATTGGCAGAGCCTGTGATCAGGTCATTGAATATTTTAAAATGTGTCACGCTGTATTTCTTGAATCGAATTATGATACAGAAATGCTGGAGAAGGGTGGATATCCCTTAGCCTTGAAAAACAGAATCAGAAATGGCTTTGGTCATATTTCCAATCATGAAGCGGCTGCCTTGCTGATGCAACACAGACCTGATTTTTTAAGTCATGTATTTTTATCACACCTATCGAGGAATAATAATTCTCCTGAACGGGCGCTGGCTGCCTTTCAAGGTCTCGCGCATACTAGTCAGATAGTGATAGCTCCCAGAGACAGAGAGACACCTTTATTTTTTATTGATGGAAGTGTAAGTCATCATCAGCCATCAGCGCTGGTAGTACCGGAAGGAATGCAGTTAAAATTATTTTAGCTCCACATAAATAATCCAACCAATACGGCAATGCTAATGGCTATGGCATTGTTTATCCACATATTGGTAGTTTTGTCCAGTTTATAAAAAAACCTGAGATGTTGCGTATTCATTATCGCAATGGGTAAGATCAAAGCAATAATGGCCAGTATGTAGGTGAGTGTATTAATGGAAGGCAGTAGTTGATCAAGTTCAACCAAAACAGTTATGATAGCACCCACAAGTGAGTAAAAGAACTGCGCTGTTAAAATCCATCCCTTGGCCTCCTTTACCACCAGTCCCGTTGCCGATAAAAGAATGAGTAAAAGAATCAGTAGATCTTCTTTTCGGTATTGAATTACATACGACCAGCTTAAATCACCTTGTTGTAAAAGTTGATTAAAATCGAAGGCTAGGTTATATAATACTAATACATAGCAGATGCCAAGAATAAGTATGATGAGCGCGATGCTAATATTTTTCATACTAATAGTTTACTGTTAATTCAAAATTTGAAATTTTGAATTTTGAATTTTGAATTTAAAATTTCCTCTACTCCTTATTCACCATAAACATGGCCGTGGGGATAAGTCTTTTCATCATGTCCTGCTTTATACTATCTTCTAGTGGTAAGGTAGTAATGGCCTGCGACATACATGATAACCAGGCCTCTGCTTCTTTCATGCCAATGGGATGAGGCAGGTGTCGTGCGCGCATTTTCGGATGTCCATATACATCAGAATATAAAGCAGGGCCTCCAAAAAATTGGGTTAGGAATAACCTTTGTTTTTCTTTGATTAAAGCCTTATCTGTTTTGAAGAGCGGTGTGAGCGTCTTATCCTCGAAAACGAGATCGTAAAATCTATTGACTAATAAGGCAATATTCTCTTCACCTATTTGTTCAAACAAGGTTTGCTCCATTGTTATTCTGAAGGCATAACAACAGCCAGTATTACGTAAAGTAATAAACCGGTTCCAAAAAACAATAGGGCGATCAGAAAGGCAAGTCTGATCAGGGTTGGATCAAGCTGAAAGTAATCGGCAAGACCACTGCACACACCCCAAATCATTTTTTTTCCTTTGATTAATCTTTTAGACATAGTGTAAGCATTAATTGTACGCTTAATTTACAAATTCCTAAGTATTTAAACTCGATTTCTCAGGATGTTTGGCCGTGAATTGTCTGTAAAAATTTTGAATTGCTGCCAGGTCTTTTTCGTAGTTGCCAGTAGGGTAGAAGAGATCACCAAAACCCGCAGTCTTTTTACCGTAGTCGAGGTAACCCATTACAATTGGTACCTTAGCACCAAGCGCTGTATGATAAAATCCGGATTTCCATTCCTTCACATAGCTACGTGTACCCTCAACAGGAATCATTAAAATTAACTCCTTATGTTCTTTAAACATGGCAATCATATTATCAACCAGGTTATTGTGCTTTGAGCGATCCACCGGTATGCCTCCGGTAGCGCGCATAAGTATGCCCAATGGAAAATTGAACAAGGATTTTTTTCCAAGAAAGCGAACCTTAACGCCATTGGCATAGAGTGTAGCCAGCGATATCGGATAGTCCCAATTGCTGGTATGGGGTGCAGCTACTAACACACACTGTTTGATTGAAGGATCGAGTACACTGGCTGTCTTCCAACCAATCATTTTCAGATAAAGTTTACAAAGCCACTTCATTGATTTCAGGTCTAATAGTTTGCAAAATGCAACTTTGTACTGAATGAATGGTATCCGGCAGAGAAATTATTTAGAATAGATACTTCATGAAGATGATTCATGAACTTAACAGTAAGAGGAGCTTAGTGCGGAGCCAGCTTAAAAAATATAGGCAGCACAATTCTTTGCTTAACAGGTTTACCTCGCTGTTTTGCGGGTAGCCAATCAGGTGATAATTTTAGAATCCGAATCGCTTCTTCATCGCATCCTGCTCCTATGCCCTTCACAACAACGATATTACTGATTTTACCCTCTTTGTCTACTACAAATTCAACGAAAACCTTTCCTTCTACATTCATTCTTCTGGCTTGTGCCGGATAGCGCAAATTTTCTGAAGCCATTTTATAAAAAGCAGGCATACCACCTTTGGGTACTGCACTTTCTTCTACCACAATAAATATTTCGTCAGCCTTTTCTGTTTCGTTATCGATTACACTTGGTTCTGAGAGTACAATTTCTTCCAGCTTGGTATCAGTACCAATTTCCACATCAAAGTTGGCTTTTACTTCTTCAATGATCTCAGCTTCGTTGGGTACTTCAGTTATTTTTGGTAATTGTATAGTTGGAGGTGGTGGTGTAATTGTGGTGGGCGGTATCTCAAGAATTTCCTCCATCACATTACCGGTATTAGCCAGTTCAACTACCTCATTACTGGTTTTTGTTTTGATAGAAAAAGCAACAATAACTAATAAGAGGGCACTTGTTAAACCTATACTTAGGAATAAAGGTCTGTATAACAAGAGATCAGCATGCTTGTATTTTTTAGCTTCCAGATAGGGGTGTATTTCTGTGTGTCTCATAGAACGAAAGTATTTGAATACACATTATTCGCCTATGAGATTACTTAGTTTAGCCACTGACATTTGTAAGGTTTAATCTAACTGACTTGAATCAATATGTTGCCTGACAATGATCAGGGGCTTTGTGTGACTACAGTTACAATAAATCCCTTGATGTCGGGTGATCTTAGTATCAACAAAAGCAAAAGACTATGAAAACCAGACAAATTATTGTTTTAGGAAGCAACTTTGGCGGAGCCACAGCTGCTATGGAACTTAAGCGTAAACTTAAAGGCAAGGCCACTGTTACGGTGATTTCACCAACTACCGATTTTACCTATATCCCTTCCATGATCTGGGTCCCCTTCGGCAGAAGAAAAATGACTGATATTAAATTTCCAATCAGTCCGGTTTTTGCCAAAAAAGGAATTGAATTCATTCAGGATAAAGCAGTAAGTGTTAACCCCAGGCTGAATGAAGTGCAAACAGAACAACATGGCAGGCTCATTTACGACTACCTGGTGGTATCAACAGGTATTCAGATGGATTTTAATGTTGTCGAAAACCTGCATCCTGAAAAGGGTATGATTGAAAATATTGTGTTGCCTAAGTATGGTGAAAGAGCCTTACAACGTTTTGAAGACCTGGTGAAAAATCCGGGGCCAGTCGTGGTTGGCGCAACACAGGGCGCAAGTTGCATGGGTGCTGCTTATGAGTATCTTTTTAACATGGATAAAGAATTAAGAAGAAGAGGGGTTCGTAATAAAGTAAGTCTTACCTGGTTTACACCAGAGCCCTATCTGGGTCACTTTGGTATTGGCGGTATCACCGGTGGCCAAACCATGCTGGAGGCTTTCATGAAAATGTATAACATCAACTGGATCACCGATGCCGCTGTTGAGAGAATTGAGAAAGATAATATCTACCTCAAAAATGGTCAGGTGCTGCCCTACAAAATGGCCATGATTATGCCACCATTTGTAGGAACGGAAGCCATGAAGCAGTCTCCGGAATTAGTGGATGAAAAAGGTTTTGTAGTTTGCAATGAGGGCTATCAGCATATAAGCTACAAAAATGTTTACGCTGTCGGGCTTGCCGTTGAGGTAAAAGCACCATTTAAGTGCATAGTACCTTTTGGTGTGCCAAAGACAGGTTTTCCTACGGAAGTATCTGCTAAGATCGCGGCTCAGAATATCGTAGCTGAAATAAAGGGCAAGCAGGAATTTAAAAAGAGAGATTGGGGTAAAATTCCTGCTGTGTGCGTAATGGATGCCGGACATAAAGAGGTAATTATTTTCGGTGATAAGCTGTTTCGTCCAAGGAATTTTGCGGTAATGATTCCCAACATATTTAACGATTGGGGTAAGCTGCTTATTGAAAAATACTTTTTGTTCAAGTTCAAGCATGGCTTATCTATGCTACCATAAAATTATCTGTCTTTGTCTGGTAGGTGCCTGAGCAATATTCTCTACTTTAGCAGCATGACCACGTTGCAATATGTATTGGAATTGCTTGGCACCTTCTTTTTTGCCATTTCGGGTGCCCTGGCAGTACGCGATCAGCATGACGATTTATTCGGTGCAGGTTTTATGGGCTTCGTTACGGCCATTGGTGGGGGTACTTTAAGAGATATTATGTTAGGCAGCTACCCGCTGGTATGGATTGGTGACATCAACTTTCTATATGCTATTCTACTAGGCGTTATCATAGCCTATGTGTTTTTCCGCTTTTTGATTCAATTGCGAAGAACCTTTGTTTTATTTGACACCATTGGTATTTCTTTCTTTACCATTCTAGGTGTTGAGAAGGCCCTTAGCCTTGGTGTGCAACCCGAAATAGCTGCTATTATGGGTATGTTTAGCGCTGTTATGGGGGGTGTTATCCGCGATGTGCTGACCAACGAAACACCAGTGCTTTTTAAGAAAGAAATTTACGCAACGGCCTGCCTGGCGGGCGCGCTTGTTTACCTGCTATTGGTTAAATTCAATCTCGACCGAGATGTGAACCTGCTTGTGTCAAGTATAGTTATTTTCGTGTTTAGGATCATATCGATCAAGTATAAATTATCCTTACCAAATTTTAAGCGTTGATTCCTGCACTTACTTATATTTGTCTGAATAAAACAAAGCGGTGAGAATCGACTGCTCAATTTTTATAAATGTTAAACTATGAAAAAACTGGTATTTATTGTCGAGGATAATTTAGTACAGCAAAAAATGCTGCAGATTCATTTTGAAGAAATCCTTGGCGACTATGCCGTGCAAACTTTTGAGCATCCGCAAGACATGCTACCGAAGCTTAAGGAAAAACCTTTTGCCGTAGTACTCGATCATTTCTTCGGTGATAAAGAAGGTAAAACCGGTTTGGATTACCTTAAACAATTGAGACAAAATTATAAGACCATTCCGATTATCTATTATACTTCCTTAGACGATGAAAGTATAAAAGGGGAGGTGATGAAGTTGGGTGCTGAACAATATATCATTAAAAATTCTGCGTCCTTGGTGCGCTTAAAAACTGCCCTTGATTCACTTCATCAAAAAGATGCCGATAAGGGTTTCTTTAAAAAATTATTCTCTTAATAAAAGCCTTATAAGGGTAAGGTGAAATAGAATACAGAGCCTTTATTGAGTTCACTGCTCACGCCAATTTTTCCACCATTTTTCTCAATAAAATCTTTACAGAGAATTAGTCCCAGACCCGTTCCTTTCTCGTTGGCTGTTCCCTTGGTGCTGTGCTTGCTATCAATGCGGAATAATTTATCCATTACTTCCTGGCTCATGCCCACACCGGTGTCCTGAATGCTGACTCTAACAAATCCATTCTCCTTTTCCATATTCATCGTAATGGCACCACCCTCAGGTGTAAACTTAATGGCATTGGAAAGTAAATTTCGAACAACAGTAGTAACGGAATGCCTATGCGCCTTTAAAGGCATGGGCTGCTGATAACGTTGCTCAATCATAATTTTTTTTGCGCCAGCTTGTGCGTCCAGCAAGGCTTTATTTTCATTTAGGATTGCCGTCAGGTCCAGCGGCTCTGGAGTAAACTCAATATTGCCTGTCTGAGAGCGAGACCACTCCAGTAGATTTTCCAATAGCGCAAAAAGATTTTTAACAGACTTGTCAAGGTCAGTGGCCAGCATCTGTATATCTTCCTTACTGAGTTTATCCGTATGATTAATCAATAGCCCAGAAAAAGAAGTGAGTGAGTTGAGCGGACCTTTTAAATCGTGACTGATAATAGAAAAGAATTTATCCTTTGTGGCATTCAAATCCTGTAGTTGCAGGTTTTGTTGCTGTATTCTTTCATTAGAGGCGGCCAGCAGTCTGTTAGCCCTGCGTTTTGAAATGTAGAGTATAAAAATAAGCGAGGCAATAATGGCTACCAATGCCAGACCAATCATCAGCATTCTTCTGAATTCCTTCTGGGTTTGTAATTCTTTTTCCCTTTGAAGTCTTTCCATTTCCAGCTTTTCAACTTTTGATTCCTGGATGGCTATTTCTCTTGCTGCTTCTTTTGATAAAATACTGGATTGATCATTTTCCTGCTGCAGCATTTCGCTGTAGCTGGTAAATTGTTCCAGGTAATACATGGCTCGCTGAAAATCGTTAAGGCTTTTGTAGCAGAGGTACAGGTATTCGTAACTTCTTCGTGTTTCACTGGTCGCGTTAATCTCTTTAGCTTCTGCCAAGGCTAATTCAAGGTTCGGAATAGCTTTTTGAATGTTGCCCTGCTCAAAGTATAAGATGGCAATATCATTGTAGGTTTGTGCTATGCCGACTTTGTCTTTAAGACTTTGTCGTATTTCCAGTGCAGCAGTATAGTTGGCAAGCGCACGTTCATAGTTTTTATTTGACTTGTATAACTTACCAATATCATTTAAGGCAATGGCTTCTCTTTTCTTTTCTTTTACCGAACGGTATTCATCTAAAGCCATTTTATAATACTTAAGGGCTTTCTCGAAATCACCATCAATAGAGATAGCATTGGCAATATTGTAATAGGCTTCACCACGCAGACTTGGTTTGTTAATATCTGCCAGCAGTTCGAGTACCACTTCATATTGTTCGATGGCCAGGGCTGTTTTTTCATTAGCCAGGTATTGTTTACCTAATTGGGTATAATAATAGACGCGTAAATTCAAGTCGTCAGTTTTCTCCTGAAAGACAATGCCTCTGTTTAAAATTTGCAGGCTTTTGGCTGGTTCTTTTACCTGCTGATATAGTTGGGCAATAGACAAATAGGTAATGGTTCTTTCATAATTGAGAGAAAGTGAGTCTTCTATGTCGAGTGCCTTGGTGAAATAATCGTAGGCTTGTGCATAGTTATGTGTACGGGTAAGCGCCAGCAATCCTTGCTCTTTATAGGCTCTGGCCTGGCCAGCCAGATCCTGGATCTCCAGGGCAGTTTGCAGGCGTTTATTACTCTCTTCCAGCAGTACCGCAGGGTCTTTCTTGCTGTAATCTAAAAAGCCTAGATACCAGGCCAGGTCTTGATTTTCCTGTGCGAGTAATCCGTTTTGGGTGATGAGAAGTAAAACAAAAATAAAAAAGGATCGGATCAGCATGATTTACATGTATATTCAAAGGTGGAAAAAATCAGAGAGATTCCTTCTATCTATTTAGA
>VFQM010000936.1_pt1 | contig 28360 bp, 29 predicted proteins | sample 3512391 | NCBI WGS metagenome assembly VFQM01 (sample SAMN10412369, study PRJNA504923) | tailings metagenome | isolation source: Replicate 1 from Balatoc abandoned mine | place: Philippines
CAAGTCCGGCTTGAGTCTCAAGCCGATACCTGTCCGTGGAAGTGGGGTAAGTCCAACCCACCACCAGCGCCGTTCCTTTCCAGACCAGTACGGCTACAACGTCGGCTGCCTGGAAGGGATCAATCCGTTCGACCTGGAGCCAGTTCCCTTGAACGATGGCGTCAACCATCCTGCAGACCGTCATGGGTGAAACATCGTTCGGTTGGGAGGGTCTGTGACGGCAGGCCCAGGGTTCCCTCTGGCCGCTCTCGCTGCCGGACCGGCGGAATACAAGGGCAGCGGGGTCAATCACGAAGGCGAGAGCTTCGTTGGACGCCTCCGAGTGCAGCCGTTGTTGGCCGGCCAGGGTGTCCTTCTGCACTACGAGGCTCGCATCGATGGAGGCGAGGTCGTCCACGCCGAGTCCACGTTGATGGCGCTCGACATGCATGGAATCCTCACGCTCTGGCCTGTGATGTCAGAGTTGCCCGGGGTGCTGCCACACAAGGCGGTACTGCAGCGCGAGAAGGCATGCCGGTTTGCCAGCGGGCCCAGGGACGACGACGCCGTCTTTCGCGAAGAGATTTCAATCGTGCTGGGCGAAGATGGGGCTCTGACCTACGCGCACGCCTGGGGCATGCCAGGCGGCAGGTTTGAAGATCGCTCGTCCTGCACGCTGTGGCCGGTCGATGCCCGACACCGCCATTGAAGCTTCACACGCCGGGGAACGGCTGCCCCGAGCGCGCGGACCGGCACCCATCGGGCGCCAAGCTCACACGATCACGGGCTCGGGCTCCAGCCGGATGCCGAAGCGCCCGTACACGCTCTCCTGGATGGCCCGCGCCAGCGTGACCACCTGCGCCCCGGTGGCCTCGCCACGGTTCACCAGCACCAGCGCCTGCTTCTCGTACACCCCGGCGTCGCCCACCGACTTGCCCTTCCAGCCGCAGGCGTCGATCAGCCAGCCGGCGGCGAGCTTGAAGCTGCCATCGGGCAGCGGGTAATGCACCACGTGCGGGTCGCGGCCGATGATGTCGCGGCACTGCTCGGCGCTGACCACCGGGTTCTTGAAGAAGCTGCCGGCATTGCCGATGGCGGCCGGGTCGGGCAGCTTGGCGCGGCGGATGGCGCACACCCAGTCGAAGAGGGTCTGCGCGTCGGGCGCGTTGTTGCCCGTCTCGGCCATGCGGCGCTCGATGTCCAGGTAGCCCAGCACCGGCGCCCAGGGGCGCGGCAGGCGCAGGCGCACGCGCGTGATCAGCGACTTGCCCGCCAGCGCCTGCTTGAACACGCTGTCGCGGTAGCCGAACCGGCAGGCGCGGGCGTCCAGCGTCACCGTGCGGCCGGTGACCAGGTCCACCGCATCCAGCGACTCGAAGCGGTCGGCCAGTTCCACGCCGTAGGCGCCGATGTTCTGCACCGGCGCCGCGCCCACCGTGCCGGGGATCAGCGCCAGGTTCTCCAGCCCGGGCCAGCCCTGGGCCAGCGTCCAGGCCACCAGCGCATGCCAGGACTCGCCGGCGCCGGCCTCGACGATCCAGGCGTCGGCGCGCGTCTCCAGCAGCCGCAGGCCCGGCACCTCCACCTTCAGCACCACGCCGGGCGGGTCGCGCGTGAACACCAGGTTGCTGCCACCGCCCAGCACCAGGTGCGGCAGGCGGCCGATCTCCGGGTCGTCGAGCACGCGGCGCACGTCGGCCTCGCCGGCAATGCGCACCAGCCGCCGCGCCATGGCCGGCAGGCCGAAGCTGTTCATGAGGCGCAGGTTCACCTGCTGCTCGATCGCGGGCGCCATGCCGGCATTGTCGGGCACGCGTGACAGCCCCCGCCGCCGTTCAAGATTCACGAATCACTTGGATCATTTTGATCATTTGACGTCGATAATCGCGGCATGACGATCTGCTCGACCCTCCTCCCCCGGCGCCGGGTCCTGGGCGCCCTCCTGGGCGCCGCCGCCGCGCCGGTGCTGGCTGCGGCGCCCGCCGCCCCCCGCGTGGTGCTGACCATCAGCGGCGAGATCTCCCGCGGCGGCCCGCAGGGCACGCTGGACCTCGACATGGCGGCGCTGTCGGCGCTGCCGCAGCACAGCTTCCGCACCCGCACGCCCTGGTACCCGACCGCGGTGGAGTTCACCGGTCCGCTGCTGCGCGACGTGCTGGCCCTGGCCGGCGCGCGCGGCCGCGCGCTCACCGCGGTGGCGCTGAACGACTACAAGGTCGACCTGCCCGTGGAGGACGCCCAGCGCTGGAACGTCATCGTCGCCCGCCTGCAGGACGGCAAGCCGATGTCGGTGCGCCAGAAGGGGCCGCTGTTCATCGTCTATCCCTTCGACGACAGCGAGGAGCTGCGCTCGGAGCGCTACTACGGGCGCTCCGCGTGGCAGCTGCGCCAGCTGGTCGTGAAATGAAGCCGGCCGGCCTGGGCGCCGGAAAGCTGTGGCTGGGCCTGCTCGGCAGCGCCCTGCTGGCCGCGTTCGCGGCCATCGCCTGGGTGCAGCACCGCCAGGTGCAGCTGCTCGAGACCACGGTGCGCTGGGAAGGCGACAGCCTGGTCTGGGGCTATTTCCGGCTGGAGTCGGAGTTCCTGAAGCTGCACCGGCAGCTGGAACAGGCCGCACGCGACCCCGGGGCCGCCGACGCCGAGGCCCTGCGCCTGCAGTTCGAGATCATGGCCAGCCGCCTGCCGCTGCTGGACCCGCAGCGCTCGCAGACGGTGCTGCCGCTGGGCCCCGAGGGCGAGGCCGTGCTGCCGGCGCTGCATGCCTTCGTGGCCGAGGCCGACCCCTGGCTGGCCGAGTTGTCCGACCGCCCCCTGGCCGAGGCGCCGCTGGTGGCCTTCGCCACCCACCTGGCCGGGCTGGCGCCGGCGGTGCACGCCATGATCCTGCAGGCCAACCAGGCCAATGCCGACCAGATCGCGGCGCGCAACGCCGCCTCGGGCGCGCTGGTGCGCCAGGGCATCGGGCTGACGCTGGCGCAGTCGGCGCTCACGCTCGCCTTCGCCGGCGCGGCGGTGTGGCAGCTGCGCACGCTGGCGCGGCGCCGGCGCGAGCTGGAGGCCTCGTCGGCCGCACTCCAGGCCGCGCGGCTGCGCGCCGAGGCGGCCAGCGCCGCCAAGACCGACTTCCTGGCCACCATGAGCCACGAGCTGCGCACGCCGCTGCACGCGCTCGGCGGCATGCTCACGCTGATGCGCACCGCGCCGCTGGGCAGCGCGCAGGCGGCCCACCTGCACACGGCGCAGCAGTCGGCCGAGCACCTGCGCGCGCTGCTCGACGACCTGCTCGACGTCTCGCGCCTGGACACCGGCGAGCTGTCGCTGCACCCGGCCCCCGCCTCGCTGCCGGCGCTGGTGGACGAGCTGCAGGCCATGCTGGCGCCCACCGCTGCCGAGCGCGGCCTCTCGCTCACCGTGGCGCTGGACCCGGCCCTGCCCGCGTGGTGGGAGGTCGACCGTGCGCGGTTGCGGCAGATCCTGCTCAACCTGCTGGGCAACGCCCTGAAGTTCACCGAGCGCGGCAGCGTGGACCTGCGTGTGGCGCGGGACGCCGCCGGCGCCCTGCGTCTGCAGGTGCACGACACCGGCATCGGCATGGACGCGGCGGTGATGGCGCGCCTGTTCCAGCGCTTCTCGCAGGGCGAGCAGGGCCGCGCCCGGCGCTACGGCGGCACCGGGCTGGGGCTGGAGATCTCGCGCCGGCTGGCGCGCGCCATGGGTGGCGACATCGAGGTGCAGAGCCGCCCGGGCGCCGGCTCCGTGTTCACCGTCACGCTGCCGCTGATGCCGTGCGCCGCACCGCCGCCGGGCGACCCCGCGCCTGCGGGCGGCGGCCGCGCGCTGTCGGTCCTGGTGGTCGACGACCAGCCGGTCAACCGCCAGCTGCTGCGCGGCCTGCTGGAGCACATGGGCCACCGCGTGCGCGAGGCGGCCGACGGCCGCGAGGGGGTGGACGCCGTGCAGCGCGAGGCGCCCGACCTCGTGCTGATGGACCTGCACATGCCCGTGCTCGACGGGCTGGACGCGACGCGCGAGATCCGCGCCCTGCCCGCCCCGGCCGGCGCCGTGAAGGTCGTGGCCGTGACGGCCGACGCCTACGCCCACACCCGCGAGCGCCTGCTGGCCGGCGGCATGGACGGCTTCCTGGGCAAGCCGCTGCAGCTGCCCGAGCTGCAGGGCATGCTGCGTGCGCTGGGCGCGCGCTGGGAGCTGGCCGAGCGCGACGCGCCGGACGCCCCCGGCGCGCCGGCGGCCCCGGCGGCACCGTCGCCAGCGCCCGGCCCCGCCCCCGCCCGCCGCGCCCGCCCGCGCGTGCGCCCCGGCGACCTGGCCGAGCTGCTGGACATGAACGTGCTGGGCGACATCTGTGTCGGCATCGGCATCGACGGCCTGCGGCCGTTGCTGCAGGGCTGGCTGGCCGACGACTCCGGCGCCCGCGCCGCGCTGCGGGCGGCGCTGGAGGCCGGCGACGGCGGCCAGATCCGCCCGCTGGCACATGCGGTCAAGGGCTCGGCCGGCAGCCTGGGGCTCAAGGCGGTGCAGGCGCTGGCCCGCCGGCTGGAGCTGGAGGCCGACGACACCGGGCCCGCCGCCGGTGCCGAGGCGGCCGCCGCGCTGGACGTGCTGGTGCAGCGCAGCCAGGCCGTCTGCCGGCGCATGGGGCTGGCAGAATGAGCCGCGACCTGCTGCCCCAACGGACCCCGCCATGCCCAGCTTCGACACCGTGCTCGAACCCAACCTCGTCGAGGTGCGCAACGCCGTCGACCAGGCCATGAAGGAGATCGGCACCCGCTTCGACTTCAAGGGCTCCAGCGCCGCGGTGGAGCTGGCCGAGAAGAGCGCCAAGGTGCACGAGCTCACGCTCAGCGCCGACAGCGACTTCCAGCTCCAGCAGGTGCAGGACGTGCTGGTTGGCAAGCTCACCCGGCGCGGCGTGGACCTGCGCTTCGTCGATTTCTCGGCCAAGCCGCAGAAGGTGGGCGGCGACAAGCTCAAGCTGCTGGCGCCGGTGAAGAACGGCATCGACAGCGACAACGCCAAGAAGATCCAGGCTGCCGTGAAGGCCAGCAAGCTCAAGATGCAGGCGTCCATCCAGGGCGACACCGTGCGCATCACCGGCGGCAAGAAGGACGACCTGCAGGCCGCCATCGCGCTGCTGCGCAAGGAGATCGCGCTGCCGCTGGCCTTCCAGAACTTCCGGGACTAGCGTGCGCGCCGCCCGGCCTGCGCTGCTGCTGGCCATGCTGGCCGCACTGCCTGCGCTGGCGGCGGCGCAGTCCGTGCAGCTGTCGGGCCAGATGGGCCGCAAGGCGCTGCTGGTGGTGGACGGCCAGCCGCTGACGCTGGAGGTGGGCCAGACCCGGCAAGGCATCACGCTGAAGGCGCTGGACGCCGACGGCGCGCTGCTGGAATGGGACGGCCGCAGCCGCCGGCTCGCCGTGGGCGCCGCGCCGGCCAGCGTGGGCGGTGCGGGCGGTGGCGCCGATGGCCGCAGCATCGTGCTGCCCATGGGCCCGGGTGGGCACTTCATGGCCCAGGGCGCCGTCAACGGCCGGCCCATGCGCTTCATGGTGGACACCGGCGCCACCACCGTGGCCTTCGGCCGCGCCGACGCCGAGCGCCTCGGCGTCGACTGGCGGCGCGCGCCACCGGTGGCGCTGAACACCGCCGGCGGCGTGGTGCAGGGCCACCGCGTCACGCTGGGCACCGTGCGCATCGGCGAGGTGACGCTGGCCAACGTGGATGCCGTGGTCATGCCGGCGGACATGCCCTTCGCGCTGCTGGGCAACAGCTTCCTGTCGCGCTTCCAGATGCGACGCGAGAACGACGTGATGCGGCTCGAGCTGCGCTGACGGGCGGCACACCGGCCCGGCCGGCCGCCGGGCGCGCAACTGCCGCGGGTTTTCCCGTGTGTTCGATGGAACCGTCGCGCTCGCGCGGCGCAATACTGACGCCAGACTGACGCACCGGGAGTCGTCACATGGCCCAGCCCTCCGCCCCCATCATCCCCGACCGCGGCGAGTTCATCGACGCGCTGCACCTCCTGCGCAAGGGCCACGTGATGGTCCACGTGGGCGAGAGCGCGCACGGCATCGCCATCGACGGTGGCGCCGTGCGCCACTCGGCCGAGACGCTCAAGCGCTACGGCCTCGTCGACGAGTTCGACAACCCCGACGGCTTCCCCGGCGTGCGCTACTACCGGCTGAGCCCACGCGGCCGCCACTTCGCCGACCAGGCCTGGGCCGCGTGGCGCAGCCGGCGCCTCTGGGAGCGCGCGCTGGTGCGGCTGATCGGCTGATCGGCTGATCGGGCCGCCCCCGCGGGCGGCCCGGCGCCGTGCGCGGCGCCACCGCCCCTGTCACCGCGCCGACAGCGCGGAAACGAACGGTCGTGCTAAAACCGCTGCGCCGTCGCGGGGACGGCGGAGACAAGGCATGGACCTCAATTTCACCCCCGAGGAACTCGCGTTCCGGGCCGAGGTGCGCGACTGGGTGCGCGCCAACCTTCCCGCGGACATCAGCCACAAGGTGCACCACGCGCTGCGGCTGAGCCGTGACGACATGCAGCGCTGGGCGCGCATCCTGGGCGCCAAGGGCTGGCTGGGCCACGGCTGGCCGAAGCAGTTCGGCGGGCCGGGCTGGAACGCCGTGCAGAAGCACCTGTTCGAGGAGGAGTGCGCGCTGGCGGGTGCGCCGCGCGTGGTGCCCTTCGGCCCCGTGATGGTGGCGCCGGTGATCATGGCCTTCGGCACCCCGGAGCAGCAGCAGCGCTTCCTGCCCGGCATCGCCAGCGGCGAGGTCTGGTGGAGCCAGGGCTACAGCGAGCCCGGCTCGGGCAGCGACCTGGCCAGCCTGAAGACGCGCGCGGAACGGCGCGGCGACAAGTACATCGTCAACGGCCAGAAGACCTGGACCACGCTGGGCCAGTACGGCGAGTGGATCTTCTGCCTGGTGCGCACCAGCAGCGAAGGCAAGCCGCAGACCGGCATCAGCTTCCTGCTCATCGACATGAAGAGCCCCGGCATCACCGTGCGGCCCATCGTGCTGCTGGACGGCGAGCCGGAGGTCAACGAGGTCTGGTTCGACAACGTCGAGGTGCCCGCCGCCAACCTGATCGGCGAGGAGAACAAGGGCTGGACCTACGCCAAGCACCTGCTGGCCCACGAGCGCACCAACATCGCCGACGTCAACCGCGCCAAGCGCGAGCTGGAGCGCCTCAAGCGCATCGCCAAGGCCGAGGGCGTGTACGACGACACCCGCTTCCGCGACCAGATCGCGCAGCTGGAGGTGGACATCGTGGCGCTGGAGATGATGGTGCTGCGCGTGCTGAGTGCCGAGAAGAGCGGCAAGCAGAGCCTGGACGTCGCCGGCCTGCTGAAGATCCGCGGCAGCGAGATCCAGCAGCGCTACACCGAGCTGATGATGCTGGCCGGCGGCCCCTGGAGCCGCGCCTTCGTGTGGGAAGCCATGGAAGCCGGCTGGCAGGGCGACCACGTGGGCGCGGCGCACATCGCGCCGCTGGCGTCCACCTACTTCAACTACCGCAAGACGACGATCTACGGTGGTTCCAACGAAGTGCAACGCAACATCGTCGCGCAGACCGTCCTGGGGAGCTGACATGGTGCCCCCAAGCTCGCTTGCGCTCGCTACCCCCCGAGGGGGCCGTCCGCCAGCGGACCGGCAGAGCCGGATCCGCGGCGGGAAGCTTGGCTTCCGCCTTTGTCTGCCCAGCCCCCGCGCTGAGCGCCCCTTGCTGGAGACCTGACATGGACTTCGACTTCACCGACGACCAGGAATCGCTGCGCGACGCCGTGCGGCGCTGGGTGGACAAGGGCTTCCCGTTCGAGCGCCGGCATGCGCTGGCCAAGGCCGGTGGTGCCACGCGCGAGGTGTGGGCCGAACTGGCCGAGCTGGGCCTGACCGGGCTGACCATCTCGCCCGACCACGGCGGCATGGGCTTCGGCCCGGTGGAGGCCATGGTGGTCGGCGAGGAGCTGGGCCGCGGCCTGGTCAACGCCCCCTACGCGCACGGCGCCCTGCTGGCGCCGGCCCTGCTGGCCGCTGCGCCGGCGCCGCTGCAGGCCGAGTGGCTGCCGCGCATGGCCGACGGCTCGGCGCTGGTGGTGCCGGCGCTGCAGGAGCGCGCCGCGCGCTACCGCGGCCTGCACGTGGCCGCGCGCGCCGCGCACAGCGAAGCCGCCCCCGGCGGCTGGCGCATCACCGGCACCAAGGGCGTGGTGCCCGCCGGCGACGAGGCCGACGCCTTCATCGTGCCCGCCCGCACCGCCGGCAGCGACGACTCCACCGAAGGCATCGGCTTGTTCCTGGTGGAACGCGGCGCCGACGGCCTGGCCGTGCGCGGCTACCCCACGCAGGACGGCGCGCGCGCCGCGGACCTCGCCTTCTCGGCCACGCCGGCGCGCATGATCACGGCCGACGCCGCCGCGGCGCTGGGCTTTGCCAACGACCTGGGCATTGCCGCCGTGGCCGCCGAGGGCGTGGGCCTGATGGACAGGCTCACCGCCATCACCGTGGAGTACATGAACACCCGCAAGCAGTTCGGCGTGCCCATTGCCAGCTTCCAGGCGCTGCGCCACCGCGTGGCCGACGTGAAGATGGCGCTCGAGCTGGGCCGCTCGATGAGCTACTACGCCACGCTCAAGCTCGGCGAGCCCGAGCCGCAGCGCCGGCGCGCGCTGTCCCAGGCCAAGGTGCAGCTCGGCCAGAGCATGCGCTTCGTGGGCCAGCAGTGCATCCAGCTGCACGGCGGCATCGGCGTCACCGACGAGTACGTGGCCAGCCACTACTTCAAGCGCCTGACCATGCTGGAGATGGCCTTCGGCGACACCCTGCACCACCTGGGCGAGGTGTCCGACCGCATGCAGGACACCGCTGGCGTGTTCGCGTGAACGGGTCTGCCCCCGGCCGTCTGGCGGCCGACCGCCGGGTGGGCACCGGATCCGACCGGGGGACCCGGCTCGGACCCGGCCCGCGAAGGGCCAACCCGCCCCGGGCCGGCCTTGCCGGCCTGGCCCGGAGGGCCTGACATGCCCGGTGCCATCACCGACGTGGCCGGCCTGCGCGTGGGCCACCACACGCTGGCGGCGCGCGCCACCGGCTGCACCGTGGTGCTGTGCACCGATGGTGCCGTGGCCGGGGTGGACGTGCGCGGCGGCGCGCCCGGCACGCGCGAGACCGACCTGCTGCGCCCGGAGAACGTGGTGCCGCGGGTGCACGGCGTGCTGCTCACCGGCGGCAGCGCCTTCGGGCTGGCGGCGGCCGACGGCGTGATGCGCTGGCTGGAGGCGCAGGGCCACGGCCTGGCCGTGGGCCCGGCGCGCGTGCCCATCGTGCCGGCGGCCGTGATCTTCGACCTCTGGCACGGCGACCCGGCCGTGCGGCCGGACGCCGCCGCCGGCTGGGCCGCGTGCGAAGCCGCCAGCGCGCCCGCCGGCAGCGGCGCGCCCGCGGTGGGCGCCGTGGGTGCCGGCGCCGGCGCCAGCGTGGGCAAGCTCTGGGGCCCGGCGCACAGCATGCGCGGCGGCCTGGGCACGGCCTCCATCACCGTGGGTGGCATCACCGTGGGCGCGCTGATGGTGGTCAACGCCCTGGGCGACGTGCTGGAGGCCGACGGCCGCATCATCGCCGGCGCGCGCGGTGCCGACGGCCGGCCCCGGCGCAGCACCGATGCGCTGGCGGCCGGCGACCTGCCGCAGCGCCTGATGCCCGGCACCGCCACCACCATCGGCGTGGTGGCCACCGACGCCGTGCTCGACAAGGCCCAGGCCACCAAGCTGGCCGCCCTGGGCCACGCCGGCCTGGCCCGCGCCGTGGACCCGCTGACCATGCACGACGGCGACACCCTGTTCGCGCTGGCCACCGGCCGCGCCGGCCGCGCGGCCGACCTCTCGCTGCTGGGCGCGCTGGCCGCGCGCGTGGTGGCCGAGGCCATCCGCAGCGGCGTGCGGGCGGCGCAGCCGGCGGGCTGAGGCTCAGCGCGGCCGGGCCGCGGCGAGCGCGCGCACCAGGGCCACGAAGCGCGCCAGGGCGCCGTGGCAGCGGTCGGCGCGCCAGACCAGGGTCAATGGTGCCTCGAGCCCGGCGCTGCGCCGCAGTGGCCGGTAGACGATGGCCTGGGCAGCCCGCAGCACAGCGCGCGCCCGGGGCAGGCGGCGCGGCTGAAGACCATGAACAGCGAGACCCGGCTCCCTGACATGTCGGCGCCGGCCCACCTGAACGGGGCCACATGGCATGTCCAGAGCATTGCGCGCAAGCGCACCGGCGGCGGCAGCCCCTTCGACAACCTGCGTGCGCGCCACGCCGGCCCACCCGACGACGCGGCGCTCGACGCGCCACCCGACCGGCGCTGTTCGACGCCCTGCGGGCCTGGGTGGAGCGCGGCGACAAGCCCAGGCCGGCGGCCGTGGCGGCGCGCTGCGAGGCCGCCACCGCGCGCTGGGGTGCCTGCGCCTTCGACGTGGCCCACACGCCCAGGCCGCTGGAAGCGCGGGTGTCTCCGCGGCGAGGGCACGGCGATGCTGGACTTGTCACCTGACCCGTCATTGAGAGCGAACCCATGCAAACTTGGCCCGCCGCGCGCCGGAGCGGCACCACCCCCATGCCACGCCGGCGCCCGCAGGTCATCGATGCCGAATCTCAGCTGCGCGCCCTGTGCCGTCGAAGGCAGGCCGCCGCGGCTGGACGTGCTGGTGCGTCTCGCTGAGGGCTGAACCTCTACGGGCAGTCGGCCGCAGGTTTCAGCGTCAGTTCCGATGGATCGAAGGACTTCAATCCACGGGGAATCTGCGGCCCAGCGATCGCGGACACGCAGGATCCTGACTCATGCTTCTCGAATGTGCGGACCGTTCGCATCCGACCGTCAGCCGCCCTGATGGACAGGATTCGAACTTCCGGCGAGACCACCGGAATGAATACCTGGCCGCCACCGGGTGTCGGTACAGGGACCACCCGACTGGACGATGCAATGACTTCGACCGCGGCGATCTTGCCTTTGAAGATCTCTCTCTCGGTCGCGCCGGGCGTTGTATCCGGGCCCTCTGGCACTGCGCATGCCTTGGGACTCATGTACGAGGCCAGTTGCATCATTCGCTCGTCCGCTGCGGCGATGGACTTGTTTGCATTGATGACCGATCCAGCGACAAGCGGCCAGAAGATCGCCCTGGCCAGATTGCGTTCGACGGTCTTCTCTTTCCCTGCGTCCAGTTTGATGCGCTGGACCTCGTTGTACTGGTCCTGCAGTTGCTCACAGGTCAAGGTCTCGTCACCCGCCTTGACCTTGTCGATCACGGGTGGCGACGCACATCCCGCAGCGACGATGGCGACTGCGGCGGTCACAAGGACGTGTCGCATGGAGGAGCTCACGATCGAGGCACCACGGGATCGACCGTCATCGACGCGCGCCGTGCGACCGGAGCCGCGCGGCACGGTGCGGCACCCTGCCCGCGCATCGAAGGATGCACAGTGATCGCTGCCCGGGGAGCGTGTGGTCCTGTTGATGGTCGCCACCTGGGCGAATGGCAAGGCATCACCGTTCATCCTCAATGGCCCTTGGCCGACACGACATCTTGGACTTGCCGTCAATCCATTCGCGCAGAATGTATTGCCGTGCGTCAATGATGTACTCACTCAGCGATGCAATGGCTTCCGACAATTTGCAGGTGGTCGTTTCAGTTCGAACACCTTCGATGAGGTTGCCAGCCCCCCTTGGAGAACAGTGCGAGCGCATCGAGCGCCGCTGGCTCCGGATGCAGTTCGTCGGTCTGGGCTTTTGCATGCATCGAGAGTGCAATGACGAGTACGACAAGTGCGGCTGACTTCATGACGGGATCCCTGTTCACCCCGGACAAGGCATTCGACCGCGATGCCCAATGTTGCAGACCGCTCCCCACACGCAGTGCATCTGGCACGAGTAAGCCCGGCACGGTGCATTGCAGGCCGGTTGGTCAGGCCTTGCCGCTGCTGTCCTGGAACTCCAGGAAGGCGCGACGGAACGCCATCGGGTTGGAAATGCCCGGAATGGGCGCCTGGGGATTCCCTGCGCCCGAGATCACCAGCGTTCCGAAGTTGAAGATCCGGCCCAGAACGCCCTGATTGACCTGCAGGCTCTCGACCTTCGAGAGATTGAGCTCGATGGTCTGGCGGCTGATGAAGCCGAACTTGGCCATCACGCGCTTGTTGGTGAAGGCCAGCTCCGTGCTCTTGTACTTGATGAAGGCAGCTGCCCAGAAGAGCAGGCCGAGACCCCACACCGGCAGAAGCACGAATCCGACGAGGATCAATGGCGCGAGGGACCAGATGCTGACCCTCGCCTCATGGATCACCGCTTCGTCCGCGATCAGCGTGCTTTGGACATAACCTCCCACGGCCTTCCCCCTTCAATGCCGATACGTCGACTTGTTGACCGCCGCGCGGGTCATGCAGATCGTTCAGCGCGGAAGACAGCGCCACATGCTGCCAGAGAGACTCACCGGGGAACCGACGGTCTTGGCCTTTCGAGAGTTCAGATCGCGCAATGCATTTGCAGACTCGCAGAGCCTGCTCGGCGCTATGCCAGGCCCTTCGCCTGGTAACTGGCGAACCCGGCCTGGGTGAGCTCGGCCAGTTCCCGGAACAGGTCCGGCTCGCATGCACGGAAGTTGAAGCAGGACTTGCCCTGCATGCGCGCCTTCAACGCCGGCGAGACCCCATGCAGCAGGTCGGGCTGCAGGTAGACCGGCATGAGGTGGTAGCTCACGGCCGCCTTCTTGACCTGGACGGCGCCGAAGAACAAGGGCTTGCCGTTCTTCTGGACGTGCCGGGTGTCGACGTACAACTCCCGGTCGTCATCCCGGGTCACCTGCAGCCTGGCGGCATGAGGCGCCATGATCTCGCGCAGCGCTGCAAACACGGGTGCAAGGTCGGACATGGCAGCACTCCGGCTTCGGACAAGGCCCACGCGCCAACCTGCGACGGCAGGGGCAGCCCTCAGGCGGATGATGCCTGCCGCCGACCGGGCGGCCAAGGTGAACAGGGCGGGCAGGGGTGTCGGCGCCGGTGCAACCTCACGCCACCCCAGGCCGCGATGCCAGCCACGCCGCCGCCCCCTCCCCCGCCCGCCGCCCGGTGGCGAAGCAGGCGGTCAGCAGGTAGCCGCCGGTGGGTGCCTCCCAGTCCAGCATCTCGCCGGCGCAGAACACGCCGGGGTGGCTGCGCAGCATCAGGTGTTCGTCCAGCCCGTCGAAGCCCACACCGCCGGCGGTGCTGATGGCTTCGTCCAGCGGGCGCGGGGCGGTCAGCACCAGGGGCAGGGCCTTGATGGCGGCGGCGGCGCGCGCCGGGTCGGCCAGGCCCTCGGCGCCCAGCAGCTCGTGCAGCAGCGCCAGCTTCAGGCCCGACAGCCCCAGCCGGCTCTTCAGGTGCGTGGCCAGGCTGCGCGTGCCGCGCGGGCGCCGGAGCTCCGCCAGCACCCGCGCGGCGTCGTGGTCGGGCAGCAGGTCCAGCGTGGGCACGGCCCGGCCGCCGCGTGCGATGGCCTCGCGCAGCGCGGCGCTGAAGGCGTAGACCAGGCTGCCTTCGATGCCGGTGTCGGTGAGCACGAACTCGCCCTGCTGGCGGCGGCCCTCGAAGCTCATCACCACCGGCTTGACGGGCTGGCCGGCGAAACGCTGGCGCAGGAAGTCGCTCCACGGCGGCGCCACGTCGAAGCCGCAGTTGCTGGGGCGCAGCGGCGCCAGCGGCACGCCGGCGGCCTGCAGGCCGGGCCACCAGGTGCCGTCGCTGCCCAGGCGCGCCCAGCTGGCGCCGCCCAGGGCCAGCACGGTGGCGCGGGGGTGCACCACCAGCGGCCCGGCCGGGGTGCTGAAGTGCAGCCGGCCGTCGCTGGCACCGGCCGGCCAGCCCTGCCAGCGGTGCCGCGCGTGAAAGCGCACGCCGGCCGCGCGCAGGCGGTGCAGCCAGGCGCGCAGCAGCGGCGCGGCCTTCATGTCGGTGGGGAAGACGCGGCCGCTGCTGCCGACGAAGGTGTCGATGCCCAGCCCGCCCGCCCAGGCGCGCAGCGCATCGGCCCCGAAAGCCTGCAGCGCCGGGCGCAGCGCCGCCGTGGCCTCGCCATAGCGCTGCAGGAAGGGCTCGGCGGGCTCGCTGTGGGTGAGGTTCAGGCCACCGCGCCCGGCGAGCAGGAACTTGCGGCCCACCGAGGGCATGGCGTCGAACAGGTCCACCGCGTGCCCGGCGGCGGCCAGGGTCTCGGCGGCCATCAGGCCGGCCGGGCCGCCGCCGATCACGGCAACGTCGATGGGGGTCTCCGGGGAGGGCGTGGCGGGGAGGGACAAAGGCACGGGCATGGGCAGGCGCCGGTTGTACCGCAGCGCCTATGCTCGCGTCCCATGCGAACCCTGCTCATGGCGCTGTGCATCGCCGCGCTGCCCGCCGCCGCACCGGCCAGCGACGAGGTGCCTTTCGTCACCACGCCCGACGCGGTGACGCAGGCGATGCTGGAACTCGCCGGCGTCGGGCCCGCCGACCACGTGGTCGACCTCGGCTCCGGCGATGGCCGCATCGTCATCACCGCCGCGAAGCGCTTCGGCGCCAGCGGGCTGGGGGTGGAGATCGTGCCGGCGCTGGTGGAGGCCAGCCGCGAGCACGCGCGCCGTGCCGGCGTGGCCGACCGGGTGGCGTTCCGCGTGCAGGACCTGTTTGCCACCGACCTGTCGCGCGCCACCGTGGTGACGATGTACCTGCTGCCCGACGTGAACCTGCAGCTGCGCCCGCGCCTGCTGGCGCTGGCGCCGGGTACCCGCATCGTCTCGCACGACTGGGACCTGGGCGACTGGACGCCGGAGCGCACGCTGGAGATCCCGCGCCCCGACAAGCCGCTGGGGCGCGAGAAGCTGTCGCGCGTGCACCTGTGGACGGTACCGGCCCAGGTGCAGGGGCTGTGGTGCGCCGACGGCGACGGCGCCGGCGCGGCGCTGCAGGTGGCGCAGCGCTTCGACCGCTTTTCCGCGACGCTGCAGCGGCCGGGGCAGGCCGCGCCGGCCGTGGTGTTCGATGGCCGCATCACCGGCGGCACGCGGCTGGAGGCCACCGGCCTGTCGGCCATCGTGCTGCGCTGGACACCGCAGGGCCTGGTCGGCGAGGCCGGCCCGCCGGGCTGGGCAGGGCAGCGCTTCCGCGCCGCCCCGGGCGGCCGCTGCGGCTGAGCCTCAGGCGGGCTCGGGCCGCAGCCGGGACGGCCCCGCGGCCAGCGTGCGCGCCAGCAGCGCGGTGGCGGCGTGCACCGCCTCGATGGTGGGCGTGGGCACGCCGACCACCTGGCCGAGTTCCACCACCGCACCCACCAGCGCCGCCAGCTCCAGCCCGCGCCCGGCCTCCACGTCCTGCAGCATGGAGGTCTTGTGCGCACCCACCGCCTCGGCGCCGGCCAGGCGCTGCTCCAGCGTGATGCGGAAGCGCACGCCGAGCGCTTCCGCCACGGCCTGGCCCTCGGCCATCATGCGCCGCGCCAGCTCGCGCGTGGGCGGGAAGCGGCAGATGTCCTCCAGCGTGGCGTGGGTCAGCGCGCTGATCGGGTTGAAGCTCAGGTTGCCCCAGAGCTTGACCCACAGCTCGCCACGGATGTCGCGGCTCACCGGGGCCTTGAAGCCGGCGGCCATCAGCGCCTGCGACAGCGCCTCGATGCGCGCGCTGCGGCTGCCGTCCAGTTCGCCCAGCGAGAAGCGGTTGCCCTCGATCACGCGCACCACGCCCGGGGCCACCAGCTCCGACGCCGGGTAGACCACGCTGCCGATCAGGCAGGCGGGGTCGAAGGCCGAGGCCAGCACGCCACCCGGGTCCACGCTCTCCACCACCCGGCCCTGCCAGGGGCCCTCCAGCCGCTGGAAGTACCACCAGGGCACGCCGTTGACCATCGTCACCAGCATCGTGTCGGGCCCCAGGCCGCTGCGCAGGCCGGGCAGCAGGTCGGCCACCTGGTGGGCCTTCACGGTCAGCAGCACGGCGTCTGCCGGGCCGGCATCGGCCAGTGTGGCCACGGCGCGCACGCCGGGCGCATGGCGCTCGCTGCCGTCCTCCTCGACGAGGCGGAAGCCCTGGGCGTTGATGACCTCCAGGTTGCGGCCGCGCGCCAGGAAGGCCACCTCGTGGCCGGCCAGCGCCAGCCGCGCACCGAGGTAGCCGCCGATGGCGCCGGCGCCGACGATGGTGAACTTCATGCCGGCACCTCAGGCGAGGTTGAGCTTCTGCGCCAGGCCGATGCGCTGCAGCTTGCCGGTGGCGCCCTTGGGGATCTCGTCCATGAACAGGATCCTCGCGGGCACCTTGAAGTCGGCCGCGCGGCCGGCCACGAAGGTCTGCAGCTCGCGCTCGGTGGCCGCCGCACCTTCCTTGAGCACCACCACCGCGCCCACCTCCTCGCCCAGCTTGGGGTGCGGCAGCGCGAAGCACACCACCTGCGCCACCGCGGGGTGGTCCATCAGGATCTCGTCCACCTCGCGCGGGCTGATCTTCTCGCCGCCGCGGTTGATGATCTCCTTCAGGCGGCCGGTCAGGCTGAGGTAGCCGTCGGCATCCAGCACGCCCTGGTCGCCGGTGCGGAACCAGCCGTTCACGAAGGCCTCGGCATTGGCCTTGTCGTTGGCCTCGTAGCCCCGGGTCACGTTGGGGCCGCGGATCACGATCTCGCCCACCTCGCCGCGGGGCAGCAGCGCGCCGTCCTCGCCCATGATGGCGATCTCCGGGCCGGCCGCCAGGCCCACGCTGCCGGGCTTGCGCAGCGCCGGCGGCAGCGGGTTGCTGGCCATCTGGTGGGTGGCCTCGGTCATGCCGTAGGCCTCGATCAGCGGCGCGCCGAACACCTCCTCCAGCTCGCGGATCACCTGCGGCGGGATCGACGAGCTCGACGAGCGCAGGAAACGCAGCGGGTGGCGGCGGATCACGTCCAGGTTCTTGGGCGCGCGGCCCAGGATGGCCTGGTGCATCGTGGGCACGGCCGTGTACCAGGTGGGCCGGGCCTCGTCCATCCAGGCGAAGAACTTCAGCGCATTGAAGCCGGGCGTGCAGAACACCTGCGAGCCCGCGGCCAGCGGCGCCAGCACCCCGGCGATCAGGCCGTGGATGTGGAACAGCGGCATGATGTTCAGCCCGCAGTCGGCGGCGGTGAAGCGCAGGGTGTCGCGGATGTGCACCGCCGAGGCCGCCAGGTTGCGCTGCGACAGCGGCACGATCTTGGGCCGCGAGGTGGTGCCCGAGGTGTGCAGCAGCATCGACACGTCGTCGGCCTGCGCCGGGCCGCCCTCGGCCGCCGGCTGCAGCGGCAGGGCGTCGGACGCCAGCGTGAACTGCCCGGCCGCCTCGCCGGGCGTCAGCGCGATCAGCGCCACGCCCAGGCGGCGCGCCACCTCCACCGCGGGGCTGGTGCTGCCGGCCTCCACGATCAGCGCCTTGGCGCGCAGGTCGGACAGGTAGAACTCGAACTCCTCGGCGCGGTAGGCCGGGTTCAGCGGCGCGCTGGTCACGCCGGCGGCGCAGGCCAGGAAGCTGCTGGCCATCTCGGGGCCGTTGGGCAGGACGATGGCGACGCGGTCGTTGCGGCCGATGCCGCGCGCGTTCAGCCAGGCCAGCGTGGCGTCGATCTGCGCGCGCAGGCCGGCATGCGTGAGCGCCGGGCGGCCGGGGGCGGCCAGCGCCGGCGCGGCGGGGTCGGCGCCGGCCAGCAAATTAACCAGGGTCAAGTTCGCGTCCATACCCTCAGTGTAGAGTCCCCGCCGTGCTGGAAGTCCAGGATCTCGAGGCCCGCCGCGGCCGCCGCGTGCTGTTCTCCGGGCTGGGCTTCCGCGCAGAACCCGGCCGGCTGGTGCGCGTGGCCGGCCCGAACGGTGCCGGCAAGACCACGCTGCTGCGCATGCTGGTGGGGCTGTCCACGCCGACCGCCGGCCGCGTGCACTGGCGCGGCCAGCCGCTGGGCGCGGCGCGCGAGCTGTTCCACCGCGAGCTGGCCTGGGTGGGCCATGCCGCGGCGCTGAAGGACGACCTCAGCGCGGTGGAGAACCTGCGCGCCATGGCCGTGCTGGGCGGCGACGACCCCTCGCCCGCCGAGGCCGCCGCCGCGCTGGCCGCCGCCGGCCTGAAGGGCCGCGAGCGCCTGCCGGCGCGCGTGCTCTCGGCCGGGCAGCGGCGGCGCGTGGTGCTGGCACGGCTGGCGCTGCCGCAGGCCGCCGCCCTGCGCACGCTGTGGGTGCTGGACGAGCCCTTCAACACGCTGGACGTGGCCGCCTCGGAGTGGCTGAGCCAGCGGGTGCGCGAGCAGCTGGCGCGTGGCGGCATCGTGGTGCTCACCAGCCACCAGGCCATTCCGCTGGACGGTCTGGCCGACCCGGTGACGGTGCGGCTGGGCGAGGCGGTGCCCGCCGCCGCCGAAACGGCCCCGGCCTGAGCCGCGCATGAAGGCTGCCGGCCACCTCGCCACGCTGCGCGCGCTGTTCCTGCGCGACCTCGTGCTCGCCCAGCGCCGCAAGGCCGACGTGCTGGGCGCGGCGGTGTTCTTCGTCATCGTCTGCAGCCTGTTCCCGCTGGCCATCGGCCCGGAGCCGCAGCTGCTGCAGCGCATGGGGCCGGGCGTGGTGTGGGTGGCGGCGCTGCTGGCCGCCATGCTGGGCATGCCGAAGATGTTCGCCGACGACGCGGTGGACGGCACGCTGGAGCAGCTGCTGCTGTCCACCACGCCGCTGGCGATGCTGGCGCTGGCCAAGGTGGCGGCGCACTGGCTGCTGTCGGGGCTGCTGCTGGTCATCGTCTCGCCGGTGCTGGCGCTGCAGTACGGCCTGCCGGGGGAGCAGATCGGCGTGCTGATGCTGTCGCTGCTCATCGGCACCCCGGTGCTCAGCCTCATCGGCGCCATCGGCAGCGCGCTCACGGTGGGCGTGCGCGGCGCGGCGGTGCTGCTGTCGCTGCTGGTGCTGCCGCTGGTGACGCCGGTGCTCATCTTCGGCGCCGGCGCGGTGGAGGCCGCCGGCAGCGGCATCGGCCCCGGGGCCCACCTGTCGCTGCTGGGCGCCATGCTGGCCGCCGCCACCTTCGGCGCGCCGCTGGCCGTGGCCGCCGCGCTGCGCATAAGCCTTGACTGATATAGGGCATCCCTTCGGGCACAATCGCACCCCGTCCATGGCACGCATCAACTGGTTCTATTTCGCGGCGCCGCAGCGCTTCCACGCCCTGGCCGGCCGGCTGGTGCCGTGGTGTGCCGCCGCGGCGGTGGCGCTGGCGGCCTACGGCCTGTGGATGGGCCTGGGCGTGGCCCCCACCGATTTCCAGCAGGGCGAGAGCTACCGCATCATCTTCGTGCACGTGCCGGCCTCCTGGATGGCCATGGTGCTGTACCTGGCCATGGCCTTCTGGGCCGCCATCGGCCTCATCTTCAACGCGCGGCTGGCGGCCATGCTGGCGCAGGCCATCGCGCCCACCGGCGCGCTGATGGCCTTCCTGAGCCTGTGGACCGGCGCGCTGTGGGGCAAGCCGACCTGGGGCACCTGGTGGGTGTGGGACGCGCGCCTCACCTCCACGCTGATCCTGCTGTTCATGTACATCGGCTTCATGGCCCTGCGCGGCGCCATCGAGGACGAGCGGCGGGCCGACCGCGCCTCGGCCCTGGTGGCCATCGTCGGTGCGGTCAACGTGCCCATCATCTATTTCTCGGTGCAGTGGTGGAACACGCTGCACCAGGGCGCCTCGGTGCGGCCGCTCAAGGGCTCGACGATGGCCGAGGTCATGCTCGAGGCCATGCTGATCATGGCGCTGGCCTTCTGGGCCTACGCCTTCGCGGTGGTGCTGGCGCGGGTGCGCACCATCATCCTGGAGCGCGAGCGCGGCGCGGCCTGGACCCGCGCTCACCTGCCCCCTGAATCCGGCAAGGCCGGCGAGGCCCTGGCATGACCGCGCTCCACTGGAAGAGCCTGGACGACTTCCTGGCGATGGGCGGCTACGGCCTCTACGTGTGGGGCTCCTTCGGCATGGTGGCGCTGGTGATCGCCGTGGAACTCTGGGCCCTGCGCCAGCGTCGGAAGGCGCTGTCATCGGAGATGGACGAATGAAACCCCGTACCAAACGCACGCTGGCCGTGGTGGCCGGCGTGGCCACGCTGGGCGTGGCCACGGCCCTGGTGCTCAACGCCTTCCAGAGCAACCTGGTGTTCTTCTTCAGCCCCACCCAGGTGGCGGCCAACGAGGCCCCGAAGGACCGCGCCTTCCGCGTGGGCGGCCTGGTGGAGGAAGGCAGCGTGCAGCGCGACCCCAACGGCCTGACCGTGCGCTTCGTGGTCACCGACACGGCGCAGACGGTGCCGGTGCGCTACACCGGCATGCTGCCGGACCTGTTCTCCGAGGGCAAGGGCGTGGTCGCGCAGGGCAAGCTGGGCCCTGACGGCGTGTTCGTGGCCGACCAGGTGCTGGCCAAGCACGACGAGAACTACATGCCGCCCGAGGCCGCCGAGGCGCTGGCCAAGGCCAAGCAGGGGCAGATGCCCTCGCTGCAGCAGCCGGTGGAGGCGCGCCAGTGATCCCCGAGCTCGGCCACTTCGCGCTGGTGCTGGCGCTGGCGGTGGTGCTGCTGGCGCAGACCGCGCTGCCGCTGCTGGGCAGCTTCCGCGGCCATGCCGGCTGGGTCGCGCTGGCCCGGCCGGCCGCGTGGGCGCACTTCGGCCTGCTCGCGGTGTCCTTCGCCTGCCTGACCATCGCCTTCGTGCAGAACGACTTCTCCGTGCTGCTGGTGGCCGAGCACTCCAACACCGCATTGCCGATCTACTACAAGGTCACCGCCGTCTGGGGCAACCACGAAGGCTCCATCCTGATGTGGGCGCTGATCCAGGCCGGCTGGACGGTGGCGGTGGCCGCGTTCTCGCGCCAGCTGCCGGCGGTGATGGTGGCGCGCGTGATCGCGGTGATGGGCTTCGTCAGCGTGGGCTTCCTGCTCTTCACGCTGTTCACGTCCAACCCCTTCGAGCGCCTGCTGCCGGCGGCCGAGGACGGCCGCGACCTGAACCCGCTGCTGCAGGACCCGGGCATGATCTACCACCCGCCGCTGCTCTACATGGGCTATGTCGGGTTCTCGGTGGCCTTTGCCTTCGCGGTGGCGGCGCTCATCTCCGGCCGGCTGGACAGCACCTGGGCGCGCTGGTCGCGCCCCTGGACCACCGCCGCCTGGCTGTTCCTGACGCTGGGCATCGCGCTGGGCAGCGCCTGGGCCTACTACGAGCTGGGCTGGGGCGGCTGGTGGTTCTGGGACCCGGTCGAGAACGCCTCCTTCATGCCCTGGCTGGCGGGCACGGCGCTGATCCACTCGCTGGCCGTGACCGAGAAGCGGGGCGGCTTCAAGATGTGGACGGTGCTGCTGGCCATCCTGGCCTTCAGCCTGAGCCTGATGGGCACCTTCCTCGTGCGCTCGGGGGTGCTGTCCTCGGTGCACGCCTTTGCCACCGACCCGACGCGAGGCGTCTTCATCCTCAGCTTCCTGGGCATCGTCATCGGCGGCTCGCTGGCGCTGTTCGCCTGGCGCGGCCCGAAGGTGGGCGTGGGCGGGCTGTTCGAGCCGGTGTCGCGCGAAGGCATGCTGCTGGCCAACAACGTGCTGCTGATGGTGTCCACCGCGGCGGTGCTGCTGGGCACGCTGTACCCGCTGGTGGTGGACTCGCTCGGCCTGGGCAAGATCTCGGTGGGCCCGTCGTACTTCAACGCCGTGTTCGTGCCGCTGATGGTGCCGGCCATGTTCCTCATCGGCATCGGCCCCATCGCCCGCTGGAAGAAGGCCGCGCTGCCGGAGCTGGCGGTGCGCCTGCGCTGGGCGGCGGCGGCCAGCTTCGTCGCCGCGCTGATCGCGCCCTGGCTGATGGGTGACTGGAAGCCGCTGGTGGGCTTCATGCTCTTCCTGGCCTTCTGGATCATGGCCACCACCGTCTACACGCTGTGGCAGCGCGTGGAGGGGCAGCCCTTCGCGCTCTGGGGCCAGCGCCTGCGCACGCAGACCGGCAGCTGGTACGGCATGCTGCTGGCGCATTTCGGGGTGGGCATCTTCATCATCGGCGTCACGCTGGTGGGCGGCTACGAGACCGAGCAGGACCTGCGCATGGAGATCGGCAGCACCGCCCGCGCCGCCGGTCACGACTTCAAGCTCGTGGGCCTGCAGGACGTTCGCGGCCCGAACTACATCGCCGTGCGCGCCACCTTCGAGGTCACCAGGGACGGCCGCTTCGTGGAGTTCCTGTACCCCGAGAAGCGCACCTACACCGTCAGCCGCATGCCCATGACCGAGGTGGCGCTGGACCGTGGCGTCTTCCGTGACCTCTACGTCTCGATGGGCGAGCCGCTCGAGGACGGCCGGGCCTGGAGCGTGCGCCTGTACGTGAAGCCCTTCGTCAACTGGATCTGGGGCGGCTGCGTGCTGATGGCGCTGGGCGGCGTGTTCGCGGTGGCCGACCGCCGCTACCGCCTGCACACGCGGCGCACCGCCGAGCTGCCGCAGGGCGCCCAGGGGGCCGGCGCCGCATGAAGCGCTACCTGATCCCCCTGGGCATCTTCGTGGTGCTGGCGGCCTTCCTGGGCGTGGGCCTGAAGCTCGACCCGCGCGAGGTGCCCTCGCCGCTGGTGGGCAAGGCCGCACCGGCCTTCACGCTGCCCACGCTGGCCGACCCCGAGGCCCGCTTCAGCGCCGAGCAGATGAAGGGGCAGGTCTGGGTGCTCAACGTCTGGGCCTCCTGGTGCGTGCCCTGCCTGGCCGAGCACCCCTACGTGACGCAGCTGGCGCGCATGCCCGGCGTCACCGTGGTGGGCCTGAACTACAAGGACAAGCCCGAGGACGCCAAGCGCTGGCTGGCCCGCCACGGCGACCCCTACCGCGCCATCGCGGCCGACGCCGACGGCCGCGTCGGCATCGACTTCGGCGTCTACGGCGTGCCCGAAACCTTCGTCATCGACCGCCGGGGCATCATCCGCCACAAGCACATCGGGCCGATCACGCCCGAGTCGCTGCGCGACGAGATCCTGCCGGTGATCAAGGACCTGAATGGCTGATGCCCTGACCCGGTGGCTCGTGGCCGCCGCCCTGGCGCTGGGCGCGGCGTCCGCGGCGTCGCAGGAGGCCCGCCCGCTGGCCGCCGACCCCGCGCTCGAGGCCCAGGTGCTGGAGATCGCGCACGACCTGCGCTGCCTGGTCTGCCAGAACGAGACCATCGCCGCCTCCAACGCCGACCTCGCGGTGGACCTGCGCGGCCAGATCCGCGAGCAGCTGCAGGCCGGGCGCACGGCCGACGAGATCCGCGCCTTCATGGTCGAGCGCTACGGCGACTTCGTGCTCTACAAGCCGCCCTTCAAGCCGCTGACCTGGGTGCTCTGGATTGGCCCCTTCGTGCTCCTGGTCGCCATGGCGCTGGTGATGGCACGCACGCTGCGCCTGCGCCGCAGCGCCGCGGCCGCCGCCGCCACGCCGCTGAGCGAGGCCGAGGCCCGGCGCGCCCGCGAACTGCTGGCCGGCGACGCCGCGGCCGACCCCGAGACCCCCCGATGACCCTGTTCTGGATCCTGGCCGCCGCCATGGTGGTGGCCGTGCTCGTGGTGCTGCTGCGCCCGCTGCTGAGGCCGGCCCAAGCCACCGTCGACGAGACCGCGCGCACCAACCTGCGCGTGCTGCGCGACGCCATGACCGAGCTCGACGCCGAGCTGGCCTCCGGCGCGCTGAGCCCGGAGCAGCACGCGCAGGCGCGCACCGAGCTCGAGCGCCGCGTGCTCGAGGAGACCCAGGCCGCCGAGCCCGGCAGCGGCCGTGCCGGCGGCGGCCGCGCGCGCGCCAGCGCGCTGGTGCTGGCGGTGGCCGTGCCGGCGGCCGCGGTGCTGCTCTACGGCCACCTGGGCGAGCGCCGCGGCCTCGACCCGGTGCTCGCCCAGCCCGCCTCCCAGGCCACGCCGGCCGACGTGGAGACCCTGGTGGCGCGCCTGGCCGAGCGCATGAAGGCCGAGCCGTCCGACCCGCAGGGCTGGCTGCTGCTGGGCCGCGCCTACGCCGGCCTGCAACGCTTCGAGGAGGCGCGCGACGCCTTCCGCGAGGCCATGCAGCGCAGCACCCCCGACGCCGACCTGCTGGCCGACTACGCCGACGTGCTGGCCATGACCCAGGGCCGCACGCTGGCCGGCGAGCCGGAGAAGCTGGTGCAGCAGGCCCTGGCCCTGCAGCCCGACCACCTGAAGGCGCTGGCCCTGGCCGGCTCCGCCGCCTTCGAGCGCGGCGACCCGAAGCAGGCCCTGGCGCACTGGACCCGCGCCAAGCGCGTGGCCCCGCCCGACAGCCCGTTCGCCACCGGCCTGGACCCCGGCATTGCCGAGGCGCGTGCCGCGGCCGGCCTGCCGCCGGAGCCGGCGCCGGCCGGCGCCCCGGCGGCTGCGGCGGCCGGCGCCGGCCTGCAGGTGACCGTGCAGGTGGCGCCCGAGCTGGCGGCCCGCCTGCAGCCGGGCGACACGCTGTTCGTGTTCGCCCGTGCCGCCGAGGGGCCGCGCATGCCGGTGGCCATCGCGCGCGTGCCGGCGCAGGCCGGCCCGGTGCAGCTGACGCTGGACGACAGCAGCGCCATGTCGCCCGACCTGCGGCTGTCGGCGCAGTCGCGCGTGGTGGTGGGCGCCCGCGTCTCGCGCAGCGGCAACGCCACCCCGCAGCCCGGCGATTTCGAGGGCGAGACCATGCCCACCGTGCCCCAGGGCCGGGTGGACGTGCTGATCCAGCGCGTGCGCGAATAAGCCGGCGCCCGTTGGCGCTCTGCGCAAGAAGTTTGCACTCAAGCCGGGCAATGATCGGCCGATGACGCGGGGGTGGACCCCCTGGGCCGCGCCATCGGGCGTGGCAGGGCTGTCCCCTGGAGCCCGGCATGAACCAGCACTGCGCCCCGCTGCCGCCGTCCCCGGCGCGCCGCACGGCCATTCACGAAGGAGCCGTGACGTGAGTTCGCAGCAGGACAAGACACAGGACAGCGTGTACGACGAGCTCGGCCACGTGGCGCGCCAGCTGCACAGCGCGGTGGTGCAGCTGGGTGTGGACGGCTACCTGCACCGGATTGCGGCGGAGATCCCCGACGCGCGCGAGCGGCTGGTCTACGTGGGCCAGCTCACCGACCGCGCGGCGCACAAGGTGCTGGGCCTGGTGGAACAGGGTCAGCCGGAGTGCCGCGCGCTGCGCGACGAGGCGCAGGGCCTGGCGGGCCGGCTGCAGGCCGCCGAGGCCGGCGCCAGCCCCGAGCAGGCGGCGCTGCTGGCCGAGGCACGCGCCTTCGCCGAGCGCGCCGCCGCGCGCGCCGACCAGCAGTACGAGACGCTGAGCGAGATCATGCTCAGCCAGGATTTTCAGGACCTCTCCGGCCAGGTGATCCAGAAGGTGGTGAAGATCATCACCGAGACGGAGGACCAGTTGCTCGGACTGCTGCTCAAGCACGCGCCGCTGCACGCCTCGGACCTCAAGCACACGCCCAGCCAGGACCTTCAGGGTCCGCAGGTGGAGGGCAAGGCGCTCGACCAGGGCGACGTCGACGACCTGCTGGCCTCGCTGGGGTTCTGAGGTCCGCGCCGGGGCGGGCCCGCTGCCGGTCCGTTCCCGGTCCGTTCCCGGCCCGCATCCGGCCCACCCGGTAGCATGCCGGCATGCCCGGCCCCACCCTGCCCCGCCGTACGCTGCTGGCCACGCTGGCGGCGGCCCCGCTGGTGCCGCTGCGCGCGCAGCCGGCCTTTCCGCAGCGTGCCATCACGCTCGTCGTGCCCTTCGCGGCGGGCGGCATCGCCGACCTCACCGCGCGCGCGGTGGCGGAGCAGATGGGCCGCCACCTGGGCCAGCCGGTGGTCATCGACAACCGCCCCGGCGCCGGCAGCATCGTGGCCAGCCAGGCGGTGGCGCGGGCGGCGCCCGACGGCCACACCCTGCTGCTGATCAGCAACGGCCACGCCGTCAGCGTGGGCCTGTATCCGCGGCTGCCGGTGGACCCGCGGCAGGCCTTCGCGCCGATCACGCTGCTGGGGGCGTTCGACCTCGGCCTGTTCGTGGCCGCCGACAGCCGCCTGCGCACGCTGGGCGAACTGCTGGCCTTCGCGCGCGCCCAGCCCGGCCGGCTGACGGTGGGCAGCATCGCCCCGGGCAGCACACAGCACCTGGCGGCACGGCTGTTCGAGACCACCGCCGGCATCGAGGCACTGCCGGTGCCCTACAACGGCAGCCCGGCGCTGCTGGCCGCGCTGCGCGGCGGCCAGGTGGAGGTGGCCTGGGAGATCGTCGGTCCCATGCTGCCGCAGCTGCAGGCCGGCGCGGTGCGCGCGCTGGCCGTGACCGGGCCGCAGCGCAACCCGGCGCTGCCGGCCGTGCCCACGGTGGCCGAGGCCGGGCTGCCCGGCTACGCGGTCAGTTCCTGGAACGGGCTGGCCGCACCGGCGGGCACGCCGGCGCCGGTGCTGGCGCGACTGGGCGAGGCGGCCCGCGCGGCGCTGCAGGCCCCGGCGGTGCGCGAGCGCCTGGGCGCCCTGGGCGTGCGCCTGGGGGGCAGCACGGCCGAGGAGATGACGCTGCTGCTGGCCAGCGAGATCGACCGCTGGGGCGCGGTGATCCGCCGCGCCGGCATCACGGCAGACTGACCGGGGCGGGCGGCGCCGGAGGCGGGCCGGGCGGCGCGCCGCCCAGCAGCGCCGCGTCGTGCGCCGCGAGCATGGCCTCGCCGTGCTCCAGCACGAAGTAGCGCAGCGCCTCGGCCGCCGGCGACAGCGTGCGCCCCGAGAGGTGCACCACGTTCCAGCTGCGCACGATGGGCGTGCCCGCCACCGGCACGATGCCCAGGAGGCCGCTCCGCACCTCCAGGCCGATGGTGTGCAGCGACAGGAAGCTCAGCCCCATGCCGGCCATCACCGCCTGCTTGATGCTCTCGTTGCTGGGCATCTCCATGGCAAAGGGCGGCGCGATGCGGGCGCGCTCGAAGAAGTCCTCCATGTGCTGGCGGGTGCCCGAGCCGGGCTCGCGCACGATGAAGGGCTCGCCCTCCAGCGCCGACGCCGGCACCGACGCCTGGCGCAGCAGAGGATGGTCCGGCGGGGCGACGAAGACCTGAGGGTGGGCGGCAAAGGCCTCGGCCCGCGTGGCGAGCTCGCGCGGCGGGCGGCCCATGATGGCGAGGTCGATCTCGTTGCCGCGCAGCAGCGCCACCAGCTGCTCGCGGTTGGGCGAGACATGGAGCTTCAGCTCGACGCCCGGGTGCTGCGCGCGGAAGCGCACCAGCAGCCGCGGCACGAAGTACTTGGCCGTGCTGACCAGGCCCACGTCCAGCCGCCCCACCTCCACGTGCTTGAGGTGCGCCATCGCGTCCTCGGCGTCCTTGAGCACCGCCAGCATGCGCCGGGCGTGCAGCAGCAGCACCTCGCCGGCCGTCGTCAGCGACACCTGGCGCCCGCTGCGCTCGAACAGGGGCAGCCCCACCGCCGCCTCCAGCTCCTTGACCTGCATGGTCACCGCCGGGGGCGTGAGGTGCAGGGCCTCGGCCGCGCGCACGAAGCTCAGCCGCCGCGCCACCTCGGCAAAGGCCCGCATCTGGCGCAGCGTGATGTTCATTCAGCTTCTCTTAGTCTGCGGGTCAGTGAAACTGAATTTACCTTATTTCAGTGGCTGCTTACATTGGGCGCCATCCACCCCGAGGAGACCCCGCATGAACGCTCCCGCAGAGGCCGGCCTCGCCGACCTGAAGGCCGACGCCACCCAGATCACGGACGCCAGGAAGCGCTACAGCGCGGGCGTGCTCAAGTACCGCCAGATGGGCTACTGGGTGCCCGACTACCAGCCCCGGGACACCGACACCATCTGCCTGTTCCGCATCACGCCGCAGGAGGGCGTGGACCCCATCGAGGCGGGTGCGGCCGTGGCCGGCGAAAGCTCCACCGCCACCTGGACGGTGGTGTGGACCGACCGTCTCACCGCCTGCGAGAACTACCGCGCCAAGTGCTACCGGGTGGAGCCGGTGCCGGGCCGGCCGGGCGAGTACTTCGCCTGGGTGGCCTACGACATCATCCTGTTCGAGGAAGGCTCCATCGCCAACATGACGGCGAGCCTGATCGGCAACGTCTTCTCCTTCAAGCCGCTGAAGGCGGCACGGCTGGAGGACATCCGCATCCCGGTGGCCTACGTGAAGACCTTCAAGGGCCCGCCCACCGGCCTGGTGGTCGAGCGCGAGCGGCTGGACAAGTTCGGCCGGCCCCTGCTGGGCGCCACCACCAAGCCCAAGCTGGGGCTCTCGGCGCGCAACTACGGCCGCGTCATCTACGAGGGACTCAAGGGCGGCCTGGACTTCATGAAGGACGACGAGAACATCAACTCGCAGCCCTTCATGCACTGGCGCG
>VFQM010000937.1_pt1 | contig 28354 bp, 30 predicted proteins | sample 3512391 | NCBI WGS metagenome assembly VFQM01 (sample SAMN10412369, study PRJNA504923) | tailings metagenome | isolation source: Replicate 1 from Balatoc abandoned mine | place: Philippines
AATTTGGGATTACCCCATAGACTTATCTCAAAAAATTTCAACTGCGTGATTTGGGTTTAACAAAGAAAACTATTTAAAATATGAAGAAAGAAATCGGGCTAGTACTTTCAGGCGGTGGAACTAAGGGAATTGCAGAAGCTGGTGCACTGAAATTTTTAGAAGAAAAAAATATTTTTCCAGAAGTCATTGCAGGAACGAGTGCTGGTGCAATTGTTGGCGGATTGTATTCTTTCGGGAAGTCTCCAGATGAGATTTTAGAATTTTTTAAATCGGTTTATTTTTTCAATTGGAAACATTTTACTTTGACTAAACCGGGATTTATCAATTCTGAAGTTTTTAGATTGTACTTGAAACCCATTATTGGAGAAATTAAAATTAAAGATTTAAAATTAGAATTGCTCATTACAGCCACTGATTTGGTTCAAGGCGTTACGCACGTTTTTGATGGAGACACCTATTTGCTAGATGCAATTATAGCTTCATGTTCGGTTCCTGGTTTGACAAGTCCGTTCCAAAAAGATGGAATGTTGTTGAGTGATGGAGGAATTTTGAATAATTTTCCTTCAAATCTCATCAGAGAGAAATGTGAAAAACTAATTGGAGTATATGTTTCGCCACTTCAAGACATTGAAGGCAAACAGCTCAATAGTATCAAAGCGGTTTCTACCAGAGCTTATGAATTGCTGAGTCATAGTGTAGAAAAATATAAATTTAGAGATTGTGATTGGTTTATCTCTCCCAAAGAATTATCCAATTATGGAATGTTCGAGAGCAATAAAACCAGAATGGACGAAATTTTTAAATTGGGTTACGAAGAAGCTGTAAAAACTTTCCCCGAAAATTTTTAAAATTTTCTAAAAAACATATTTTGAATAGACTAAAACTCCTGTAATTAAGGAAAGTAGAGTAGCCGTTACTACACTTGCTGCTGCTAAATCTTTGATTAAGCCTATTTTTTCATTGAAATGAGGTTCTATGAAATCACAAATTTTTTCAATGGCTGTATTGATGATTTCTGCAATGAGAACCAAAAAACAAACGATAAAAATTAAAACAGCGTCTGTAGAGTTTAATTGGAAATAAATAATTAAAAATAAATTAATAACAAGTGCTAAAACTTCTAACTGAAAGTTTCTTTCGGTTTTTAGCATCCAAAAAAGTCCTTTGAAAGCATAATAAACACTTTTGTAAAATGGAGGTCTTTTCATTACCAATTTTTATCAACCATGTAAATAAGTTGTGTCATAACCACAGCTCCCAATAATAATTCTCTGCGATTTACTTTCTCGAAAGTATCTTCTGGAGTATGATGAATGTCAAAATATCTTTGTGAATCTGTTACCAATCCAGATGCAGGAATTTTAAGTTCTCTCAGAGGTTCTATGTCTACGCCAGAATGATTTCCTGCAAATTCATAAATTCCGTATGGGTTAAAAAGTTTTTCCCAAGATTTCATAGATTTGGCTTTGTCAGGATGCATTCCTAAGCTAAAACTTCTCGGTGTAAAACCTCCACTGTCACTTTCTAAGGCAAAAACGTGCGGTTCTTCAGATTTTTTTACCGTTTCCATGTATGTTCTTCCACCTCTTACACCATTTTCTTCATTGGCAAAACAAACTACTCTTATGGTATGATTATTTTTGAGTTTTAAATTTTTGAAAGTTCTCAGCACCTCTATACTTTGTACAATTCCAGCACCATCATCATGAGCGCCTTCACCTACATCCCAAGAATCAAGATGTGCGCCAACTACAATTACTTTTTCGTCTGATTTTCCTTTGATTTCGCCAATGACAGATTTGGTCATCATTTGTCCATTCATTCCGCAATTAGAATTGAGAACGGCTTGAACTTTTTGTTTTTTGAGTAAGATTTCTTCTAAATAATCAGCAGATTCTGCACCAATTGCAACGGCAGGAATTTTAGGAATTCCATCTTCGTAACGAGTAGAGCCAGTGTGAGGAACATCGTCAAAAGAAGAAGTAAGTGAACGAATAATTACGGCTTTTCCGCCTTTTTTTGCTACTTCAGATGGAGTAACTCTTCTGTATTTTCCTGCATCTCCATAAGCTTGTCCAGTTACCACAAACTCTTGTTTAAAGGCATAGTTGAAAAACACAATTTTATCTTTTACAGCGTAATCTGGTAGTTTTTCGAAATCTTCTAAAGTTTTTACTAAAATCACTTCGCCTTCCAAATCTTTACCTTTGGTTCCTTCAGAATTGCCTAAAGAAAGCATTTTTACTTCTTTCCATTTTCCGTGATTCACTCTTAATTTTAAAGATTCATCACCGCGAGTCCAAACATTTACCATTACAGGTTGAAACCAAACTTGGTCTGCACCAGCTTCTAGCAGTTTTTTCATCGCCCAGTCTGCAGATTTTTCGTAATTACTGCTTCCGGATAATCTGCTGCCAATGTCTTTGGTCAATTCTCTAAGGTTTTCATAAGATTTACCATTGACCAAAATTTCGTCTGAAATTTTCTTGAATTGAAGAGAATCTTGTTTGAAATTTTGAGACCAAAAAAATCCGCCCAAAAAGAGCGGAAGTATGTAAAGTAGTTTCTTCATGTTCTGATTTCTTTTTTGGAAATCTAAAAGTACTATTTTTTTGTAATAAATCAAGAAAAATTACCAATCCATATCGTACATTAACAGTGCAGTAACCAATTTTGGTTCAATGTAAGTACATTTTGGAGGCATTTGTAAATTCTGATTTGCCAGTTTGGTAATATCATTAAAACTTACTGGGAACAATCCAAAGCCGACGGAATAATCGCCAGAATCTACCTGTTCTTTAAGCTTGATGATACCTTCAATATTAGAATTTCCTTTTACAAAATTCATTTTACTGTTTTCTTCTTCTTCATAATCGTTAATTCCGAGAATAGGTTTGAAGATGTATTTGTCTAATAAATGATGGTCTACATTATCTAATCCTTGGTCTAAATCTCTTAGATTATGTTTTACGTGCAGTGAATAGAATTTACCACCCAAATACATAGAAATGTGGAATTTCTGTGAAGGATAGTAAGCGTTTTCACCTTTTTCGTGGATAAGGAAGTTCTCTGATAGTTTTTGTAAAAATTCTTCTTCAGAATTTCCGTTTAAGTCTTTTACAACTCTGTTATAGTCATTAATTTTAATCGATTGACTAGAAACAATAAAACTGAAAACAAAATTATAAGGTTCATTGCCATTATGTCTCTTGTTTTTTTCTTTGTGTTTTTGAGCATATAATGCTGCAGAACCTATTCTGTGGTGACCATCAGCTACATAAAAAGAATCAATTTGGTCTATTACTTCTTTAAATTGCTGAAGTTTTAGACGATTGTCTATTCTCCACACTTTGTGTCTTACTCCAGTTTCGTCTGTATGATTAATGATGGGAACATTTTTTTCTTCGTGGTTCATCAGTAATTCTATTTTAGAATTAGCTTGATAGGTAAGAAGAACTGGTTCTGCTTGAAGTGAAACTTTCTCTAAGAAATGAGCTAGTTTTTCTTTTTTATAAGTAAGAGTAGACTCATGTTTTTTGATTTTTCCGTTCCAGAAATCTTCCACACTTGTCAATCCTAATAATCCTCTGAAAACAGATTTATTGGGTAAAATTTGTTCATACAAATAATAAGAAGAGCTGTCTTGAAGAAGTTTATTGTCGCCCAACATTTCTTCGTAATTGCTTCTTACTTTTCGTAGATTTCTATCAACATCTTTCGATTTGCTGCATACATATGGTTTAATCATCTGTATGTAAGAAGAGTCTTCCGTCGCTTTTTTATTGATTTCTTCCTGCGTAAAATTATCCAAAGGATGAGTTGGGAATTTATCAATATAATCAGGGTGCGGTCTAACTCCTCTAAATGGTTTAAAAACTGGCATGTTCTACGTTTAATTAATTTGAGGTTTTATATAGTTTAATTTTTTAAATTTTGCGAATATAATAAATTTTTAAATTATATAAGTTTTTGTAAGTCAATAATTTGTTGTGCTAATTCTGTTCCTATTCTTTCGTGGACTTCTAAAGTGCTTCCACCAACATGCGGAGAAAGCGAAAGCGAAGGATTCATCAGAATCTGAATTTCTGGTTTTGGTTCGGTTTCGAAAACATCTAGAGCAGCTCCTGCAACTTTTTTATTTTCTATATAATCTATGAGTGTTACTTCATTGATTACACCGCCTTTTGCAGTATTTACAATGAAAACGCCATCTTTCATCATTTCAAATTCTGGCGTATCTATTATGTATTCAGGAGTTTCCGAAGTATTGATGCTGATGAAATCTGCCTCTTTTAGAAACGCTTCCATATCATTGGTAGAAGTTAATTCAAAATCCATAGTTCTTCCGTCAAAAAATTCTAAAGAAACGTTATCTGTTTTAGGTTTTCTGGTGTAGAAAATAATTTTCATTCCAAGACCAATTCCTATTTTGGCAACTTCTTTTCCGATATTTCCAAAACCAATGATTCCTAGTGTTTTTCCTGAAAGTTCTGTTGCTTTTTCGTAAGATTTTTTGAGAAACGCAAATTTAGAATCACCTTCTAAAGGCATATTTCTATTAGAATCGTGCAAAAATCTAATCAAAGTTAAAAAATGAGCAAAAACCAATTCGGCTACGGATTTAGCAAAAGCGTTTGGAGTATTAATGACATGAATTCCTTTAGATTTGGCAAATTCTACATCTATATTATCCATTGATTCGCCACCTTTTCCTATGATTTTTAAACTTGGACAAGCATCTATGAGTTCTCTAGTTACTTGTGTAGCGTTTTTTACCAATAAAACTTCTACTTGGTTTTCATTGATAAAAGTAATGAGGTGTTCCTGAGAAACTCTATTGTCAAGAAGATTTAATCCAGCTTCTTTCAAAACTTTTTCTCCAGAATTTGAAATACCGTCGTTTGCTAAAATTTTCATATTTTTTTTTTAGATTTTAAATAGATTTCATAACATCTACCAAAACCTGTACGCTTTCTATTGGTAATGCATTGTAAAGACTTGCTCTGTAACCACCTAAACTTCTGTGTCCGTTTAATCCATTGATTCCAGCAGCTTTCCAAGCGTTATCAAAAGCTTCTTTTTTAGATTCATCTGTAATTTTGAATGAAACATTCATTAAACTTCTATCTTCTGGAACGCAGAAACATTCAAATAATGGATTTCTGTCTATTTCATCGTAAAGAAGTTTCGCTTTAGCAATATTTCTTTCTTCTGCAGCAGCTATTCCGCCATTATTTTCTAACCATTGTAGGGTAAGAAGTGAAGCATAAACTGCAAAAACTGGCGGCGTATTAAACATAGATTCTTTCGCTACATGTTGAGCGTAATCTAAGTATGAAGGAATAACTCTTCCTGATTTTCCTAGAATTTCTTTTTTTACCACCACTAGAGTCGTTCCAGCTGGTCCCATATTTTTTTGAGCACCCGCATAGATTAGGTCAAATTTAGAATAATCAATAACTCTAGAGAAAATATCCGAACTCATGTCAGAAACCATTAAAGTATTTACTTTTGGAAAATCTTTGATTTGAGTTCCATAGATAGTATTGTTAGAAGTGCAGTGGAAATAATCATATTCTGCACCTACTTCTTCAATTTTTGGAATGTAAGAATAATTTTCTTCCTTAGAAGAACCGATTATATCTACTGTTCCTAATTTTTTGGCTTCTTTAATTGCATTGGCAGCCCAGTTCCCAGAATCTAAATAAGCGGCTTTTCCGTTTTCTTTCATTAGGTTAAATGGAACCATCGCAAATTGTAAACTTGCGCCACCACCTAAAAATAATACTTCGTAGTCATCATTAAGATTCATTAATCTTTTTACGATGGCTCTGGCTTCATCCATTACTGCGATAAAGTCTTTGCTACGGTGAGAAATTTCTAAGATAGAAAGTCCCATTCCGTTAAAGTCTAAAATCGCTTCTGCTGATTTTTGGAAAACTTCTTGAGGGAGAATGCAAGGTCCTGCACTGAAATTATGTTTTTTCATATTTTTATTGAGATTGATAGTAATTTTATTGAAACAAAAAATCCCGCTCATGCAGAATGAAGTGGGATTTTTTTAATTTTTATTCGCCGTGTAAAAATGCTTTTTTACCTAAAAGTTCTGCGTCTGTTTCTACATGGTTGTCATCTGGTACACAACAGTCTACCGGACAAACCGCCGCGCATTGTGGTTCTTCGTGGAAACCTTTACATTCAGTGCACTTATCTGGAACAATGTAGTAAACATCATCACTTACAGGTCTTTGAGGCGCATTAGCATCTATTGTTAAACCTGATTTCAAAGTTACGATTCCTTTTAAACTGGTTCCGTCTGAAGCTTTCCAGTCTACAGCTCCTTCATAAATCGCGTTATTAGGGCATTCTGGTTCGCAAGCTCCACAATTAATACATTCGTCTGTTATTATAATAGCCATTGCTAGGTATTTTTTTTAAATTTGCACAAAATTAGTAAATTTCAGTTGATTTGGAAAAGTTTTGCATGGTAAAACTTATCTTTTTTGAGGTAATTTTTAATAATAAGTGCAAAAATAATAGGATTAAATAAATAAAATGAAACAAGATCTCAAAATACAGGGTTTAAGTAAATTAGGACATTATCTTCATCAGTTTTTACAAAAATCAGAAATTGATTATACTCATGATGAGCAAGAACTAGCTGCATTGATGAGACGAAGCGAGGTAGAAAACCCTTGGTTTACTCAAGAAAACATAAGGTTTTGTTTTAAAAATTGGGCAGATATTTTAACCCAAGAAAATATTAAAAATTGGCTTTCAGGATACAAAGTTTCTCAATTATCTAAAAAAGTAGGATTGATTTTGGCGGGGAATATTCCTTTGGTGGGATTTCATGACGTGATGTGTGTGATTCTAAGCAATCATATTCCGCTGATTAAACTTTCTTCTAAAGATAGACTTCTTTTGCCTTTCTTTTTGAAAAAATGGGGTGAATTTTCTGAGTGGAATTTAGAATTTCAAGTTGTAGAAAGATTGACAGAATATGATGCGGTAATTGCTACAGGAAGTAATAATACAGCGAGATATTTAGAATATTATTTTAAAGATGCTTTGTCTATTATTAGAAAAAACAGAACTTCTGTGGCAGTAATTAAAGGAGATGAAACTGATGAAGAATTGCAACTATTGGCAGAAGATATTTTCAGATATTTTGGTTTAGGTTGTAGAAATGTAACGAGACTTCTTATCCCGAAAGATTATGAATTAAGCAGGCTTTTCGAAAACTTTTTAGGTTTTAAAGACGTGATTAATCATCACAAGTATGCTAACAACTATGATTATAACAAAGCAGTTTATCTCTTGAATCAAGAAAATTTTTGGGATAATAATTTTGTAATGCTCAAAGAAGATAGCGCACTATTTTCGCCGCTTTCTGTGCTTAATTTTAGCAGATACGAAAGTGTAGAAGAAGTTCACGCTTTTCTCGTGGAAAATGAATCAAATATTCAGTGTGTGGTAGCAAAACCAGAATTGGGAATAGAAAATTCTTTAAACTTTGGAGAAGCGCAAAATCCTAGTCTCAATACTTATGCAGATAATATTGATACGATGGCTTTTTTAAGTGTTGTTTAAATGTTAATATTATATATTGATAAAAACTAAAAATCCAGATTGTTAAAATCTGGATTTTTTTTCGTTCAATTCTGTTTTGAAAATCATCACGTTTTCCCCGAATTTTCGAGCGATTATTTCAGAAAGATTGTAGAGTTCAGTCTCTGTGAATTCTTGTCTTTTTTCATCGCTTTCGAAGATGAGAAGGAGATTAGTGTTCTTGCCTTCGGTAAGCATTTCGGTATTTACTTCAGAAAGAATGTAGTTTTCTACATCTATAAAGTTTTCAACTAAAGTTATCAATTCATTCTCAAAATACTGTTCCCAAGTTTGCAATTGGCTTTCTACGGTATGGAATGTTATGCTTAAAATACTCATTTTTCTTATTTTTGGAAATTATTTTGCAAAAATACTCAAAAATGACAAAAGGAATTCTTACCGTTCTACTTTTATTGATTTCTAATATTTTCATGACGTTTGCGTGGTATGGTCATCTCAAATTCCAAGAATGGGGTTGGATGAAAAAATCTGTACTTTGGTCAGTTATTCTCATCAGTTGGGGATTTGCCTTGTTTGAGTACATCTTTCAAGTTCCAGCCAATAGAATTGGTTTTAGAGAAAATGGTGGTCCTTTTACCTTGTTTCAGTTGAAAATTATACAAGAAGTAGTTACACTCGTTGTTTTTACCGTATTTGCGGTGTTTTTCTTTAAAAATGAATCGTTTAAATGGAATCATTTAGCGGCTTTTGTCTGTTTGGTTTCGGCGGTTTATTTTGTTTTCAAAAAATGATAAATATTAGCTTATTTGTGGATAACAAATTGTAAATTTCCGTCAATTTTTCGGCATTTTTTCGTATATTCGTGCGTTATTTAAAATTGAAAAATTTAGGAATCAGTTTATTTTGTTATAAGCTTGATTTTCAAATAATTAAAAAATAAAGTATGCATAAAGAAGGAGAAAGACTAATTCCTATCAACATCGTTGATGAAATGAAATCCTCTTACATTGATTACTCAATGTCGGTAATTGTTTCCAGAGCGTTACCAGATGTAAGAGACGGCTTAAAACCTGTTCACAGAAGAGTTTTATACGGGATGTATGGTTTGGGCGTTTTTTCGAACAGAAAATATTTAAAATCTGCAAGAATTGTAGGGGATGTTTTAGGTAAATATCACCCTCATGGAGATTCTTCGGTTTATGATGCGATGGTGAGAATGGCGCAACCATGGAGTTTGCGCTATCCGCAAGTAGATGGTCAAGGTAACTTCGGTTCTATGGACGGGGATCCACCCGCTGCAATGCGTTACACCGAAGCGAGATTAAAGAAAATTTCAGACGAAATTCTTTCTGATTTAGATAAAGAAACGGTAGATTTTCAGAATAACTTTGATGATTCATTAACTGAGCCAAAAGTTCTTCCTACCAAAATTCCTAATCTTTTAGTAAATGGAACTTCGGGGATTGCTGTAGGTATGGCTACCAACATGGCGCCTCACAATTTATCTGAAGCTGTAGATGCTATCTGTGCTTATATTGACAATAAAGAAATCACTATTGATGAATTGATGAAGCATATTATTGCTCCAGATTTTCCAACAGGTGGTATTATTTATGGTTATGAAGGAGTAAGAGATGCTTTCCACACAGGAAGAGGCAGAATTGTGCTTCGTGCTAAAGTAAGTTTCGAGGAAATAGGCAATAGAAATGCCATCATCGTTACCGAAATTCCTTACCAAGTGAATAAAGCAGAAATGATTGCCAGAACTGCAGAGTTGGTAAAAGATGAAAAAATTCCTGGAATTTACGAAATCAGAGATGAGTCAGACAGAAACGGTCTTAGAGTAGTTTATGAATTAAAGAATGACGCGATTCCAAATGTTGTTCTTAACTTATTGTATAAATATACTGCTTTACAAACTTCTTTCTCTGTTAATAATATCGCTTTAGTTCATGGTAGACCAGAACAATTAAATCTTAAAGATATTATTCATCATTTCGTAGACCACCGTCACGAAGTGATTGTGAGAAGAACAGAATATGAGTTGAAAAAAGCGAAAGAAAGAGCGCATATTTTAGAAGGTTTTATGAAGGTAATTGGTTCGCAAGAATCTCTTGATAAAGCCATTGCCATTATTCGTCATTCTGCAAATCCACAAGAAGCGAAAGAAGGATTAATTGCAGAATTTGAACTTTCAGAAATTCAAGCTCAAGCGATTCTAGATTTACGTCTTGCTCGTTTAACAGGAATGGAGCTTGACAAAATTAGAGCCGAATATGAAGAAATTATGGCTTTAATTAAAGATTTAGAAGACATTCTTTCTAATGAACCTAGAAGATATCAAATCATCAAAGATGAATTGCTAGAAGTTAAAGAAAAATACGGTGACGAAAGACGTTCAGAAATAGATTACTCAGGTGGAGAAATGTCTATCGAAGACTTAATTCCAGACGAAAAAGTAGTTCTTACAATTTCTCACGCTGGTTACATTAAGAGAACACCACTTTCTGAATATAAAGTTCAAAGTAGAGGTGGAGTTGGTAACAAAGCTGCTACTACTAGAGATGCAGATTTCTTAGAATACATTGTTTCGGCGACTAATCACCAATACATGATGTTCTTTACCGAAAAAGGAAAATGTTTCTGGTTAAGAGTTTTCGAAATTCCTGAAGGTTCTAAAACAGCGAAAGGAAGAGCGGTACAGAATTTAATTAACATAGAACCAGATGATAAAATCAGAGCGTACATCAGAACCAATGATCTAAAAGATGTAGATTATGTAAATTCTATGTATGTAGTAATGGTGACTAAAAATGGTATTATCAAGAAAACTTCTCTTGAACAATATTCTAGACCTAGAGTCAATGGTATTAATGCTATTGAAATTAGAGAAGATGACCAATTATTAGAAGCTAAATTAACTACAGGAACTTCTGAAATCATGATTGCGACTAAAGGGGGTAAATGTATCAGATTCCCAGAAGAAAAAGTAAGAGCAGTTGGTAGAAGTTCTATTGGAGTTCGTGGTGTAGATTTATCTGATGGAGATGAGGTAATTGGCATGATTGTGGTAAATGATATTCAAAATGAAACGGTTTTAGTAGTTTCGGAGAAAGGATATGGTAAACGTACCGCAGTAGAAGATTATAGAATTACCAATAGAGGTGGAAAAGGAGTAATTACGCTTAATATTACTGAAAAAACAGGAGATCTTATTGCGATTCAGTCGGTTACAGATGAAGATGGTTTGATGATTATCAATAAATCTGGAGTTGCCATCAGAATGGGAATGGACGACCTAAGAGTAATGGGTAGAAATACTCAAGGAGTAAGAATGATTAATTTGAAAAATAATGACGAGATTGCTGCTGTTGCTAAAGTGATGATGGATAAAGAAGTAGAAGAAGAAACTGAAGAGACAGTAGAGAATATCGACGAAGAAACTCAGAATCAAGCTCCTCTAGAATCTCAAGAAGATACATTAAATAAGAACGAAGAAGAATAGTATTATATTGAGGACAAGCCATAAACTTGTCCTTTTTTTAAAAATTTAATTTTTACATTATGAAAAAAATAATTTTAAGTGCAGCAGTTATTGCCTTTGGTTTTTCATTTGGACAAAAAAAAGAAATTTCAGCTGCTTTCAAAGCAATCGAAGCAAATGATACTGCTACAGCAAATACACAGATTGGTGCTGCAGATGCAATTTTAGGTGGTAAAACTTACCTTTTAGAGCCTACCGTTTTAGAACAATATTATTATGCTAAAGGTCTTGGACTTTTAAATACAGGTAAAGTTTCTGAGGGAGCAGAAGTATTAGCAAATATCTCTGCACTTGGAAAATCTAAAATTTATGTAGGTAAAAATGCAGAAAAACAAAAAGTGTATTATGTAGGAAAAGAAGCAGCAGATGCTTCTGGAGTGGCTAATCTTAAGGAAGAAACTTACGCACCTACACTTGCAGGAAATCTTGGAGCAAAGATTAATCCACTTTTGACTAAAGCTAATGAAGAAGCTATGGCTGCTTATAACGCAAAAAACCATGAAGTAGCAGGTCAAAAATTCTTAGAAGTAAATAATTTATTAGCTGCAGCAGGTAGTGAAGATAAATTATATAAATATTATGCAGGTGTATCTTATGCTCAAGGTCAAAAAAATGTAGAAGCTGCTAAGGTTTATAATGAGTTAATTAATGAAGGTTATACTGGTGTAAAAACGGAATATAAAGCAAAAAATAAAAAAACAGGTGCAATTGAAAACCTAGATAAAAACACTTTTGAGCTTTATAAAAAAATGGGTGCAACCGGAGATTATACTGATTTTAAAACAGAAAACACTCCAAGTGTAGAACAAGAATTATATGAAACGGCTGTAGCTTTAGAGATAGAAAATCAAAATTATGACTCAGCTTTAGCATTAATAGATAAAGGATTGGCTAAATTTCCAAAAAGTAGCAAATTAACAGAACAACAAGGTACGGTTTACTACAAATCAGGGAAAATAGATCAATTCATGGCTAACTTAAAAGATCAAGTTGCCAAAAATCCTAACGATAAAGTTTCTTGGTATAATTTAGGAGTTTTAGCAAGTAAAGATCCAAGTAAATTAGCTGAAGCTGAAGGTTATTTCAAAAAATCTTTAGAAATTGATCCTAATTACATGGAAGCTTTACAAGGTATGATTTATAATATTTATGTAAATGGAGATGATAAGGCAATCGCAGCTATAGATGAAGCTAGAAAAGCTAAGAAAATGGATGTATTCAATAAATTATTAGGTGAAAGAAGAGCGAAATTAAGCAAGGCTATTCCTTATGCAGAGAAAATTTATTCTCTGAATCCTAAAGATGTAGAAATTGTATCTTTATTAAAAGGTTTATATCAAACTTCACATAATGATGCTAAATTCCAAGGAATGAAAGCAGTAGAGGCTGCTCTAAAAGCTGGAAAATAATTCATATTTCAATGCATAAAAACAAAATCCCGAAGAAATTCGGGATTTATTTTTTTACCAATAGTTTCTCGCAAACCATCTTACTGAGAACTTCTGTTCTATTAGAAAAAGCTATCTGCATAGAACCATCAAATTTTTCTATGTTTTTAATTAAAATTTCTGCACCTAAAGCTAAATTTCTCTGGTTGAGGTAATTCAGGAAATCATCTGTAGAAATAGTCACAGAAGTAAGAATTACTGTTTCATTTATTTTACACTCACTTAGTTTTTTAAGATTTTGAGTGATAATGATACCATCTTTATCTGGAATAGGTTCACCATGAGGATCTACTTTTGGGAAATTGAGGATTTCATCCATCTTATCAAAAAAATCTTCAGAGTGTACATGTTCTAATTGTTCTGCAATTTCGTGTACATTTTCCCAACCGAATCCCATTTTTTCAACCAAAAACATTTCTGTTAAACGGTGTTTTCTTACCACTATTGCCGCTTCTTTTCTGCCCAATTCTGTAACTTTTATTGGTTTATAAGTCTCATAGATTACCCAATTTTTGTCTGCAAATTTTTTCATCATGCTGTTTACAGAAGGCATTTTGATTTGTAAAAATTTGCTTAATTCATTTACAGTAACCTGATTTTCAGAATCTAATAGATGGAAAATGGCTTTTAAATAGTTTTCTTCGGTAAGGGAATTCATGTTGTTAGATGTAATATTTTTCAAATCTAACATTTTATTTTTACATAAAAAAACCTCCAATTGCTTGGAGGTAAAAACTAATAACCATGAAAACTCAAATTAAACATGAGAATCGTTATTAATATTGCAAATAACGTGCCAAAAGAAAATGGCTCTCTTTGAAATAAGTTTCCTTTGCAAAAGTACAAAAAAATCTTACATTTGCAAAAAATATTTTAAAAAAATTATGTCAGGTAACATTACATTTACAATGATTAAGCCAGATGCGGTTGCAGATGGGCACATTGGAGCAATTTTAGGGAAAATTGCAGAAGCTGGATTTACATTCAAAGCATTAAAATTAACTCAACTTACGGTTGCAGATGCTAAAAAATTCTATGAAGTACACGCAGAAAGACCTTTCTACGGAGAATTAGTAGAATTTATGTCTTCTGGACCAATCGTAGCTGCGGTTTTAGAAAAAGAAAATGCAGTAGAAGATTTCAGAAAACTAATCGGTGCTACCAATCCTGCAGACGCGGCAGAAGGAACCATTAGAAAGATGTTTGCAAGAAGCGTAGGTGAAAATGCAGTTCATGGTTCAGATTCTGATGAAAATGCTCTAATTGAAGCGCAATTCCATTTTTCTGGAAGAGAAATTTTCTAATCAAATATTTTTACCCAAAATTTATAAAAAAAGTTCGAGAATTTCTCGAACTTTTTATTTTTTATCTTTTACATATTCATCTATGTCTGGTGATGCATCTACTTTTGAAATAAAATTTGTTGCTCCATATTTCTTAGAAACTTTATTGGCCAATAAATTCCTAAAACAATTCCTGCTATGACAAAAAATCCAAAAAGGAAATCACTATTCAAGTAATATTGACACGCGTAACCAATTCCGATTACCAAAAGAGTAGGCGATGCAACTATCTTCAACCAAGAAATAGCATCAATAATGGTTTCGAAAAAAGATTTTTCATTTTTCATGATAATGGTGATTAGTTTTTTTTGAAATTAAACTTTTAACAGTTCAATTGTTCTTTCTGGATTTTCACTGGCGAAAACTGCATTTCCCGCTACCAGAACATCTGCACCTGCTTCGAAGAGTTTTGGAGCGTTTTCGGTATTTACGCCGCCGTCTATTTCAATAAGCGCTGTAGAATTATTCTCCAGAATCAATTCTTTGGTTTCTCTGATTTTTTTGTAAGTGTTTTCTATGAATTTTTGTCCACCAAAACCAGGATTTACGCTCATCAAAAGTACCAAATCAACTTCGGTAATAATATCTTCTAAAACCCAAACTGGAGTAGAAGGATTAAGCACTACACCAGCTTTTGCACCTTTGTCTTGAATTAAATTAATGGTTCTGTGAAGATGTGTACACGCTTCATAATGTACAGAAACCAAATCTGCGCCGTAATTGATGAATTCTTCTACATATTTTTCAGGCTCTACAATCATAAGATGTACATCTACAAATTTTTTGGCGTGTTCCTGAATCGCTTTCATCACTGGGAAGCCAAATGAAATATTCGGAACGAATCTTCCATCCATTACATCTACATGAAACCAATCGGCTTGACTGCCGTTAATCATTTCTATATCACGCTGTAAATTCCCAAAATCTGCAGATAAAACTGAAGGTGCAATAAGTTTTGTTTTCATTTAAATTGCTTTCTGCTGTCAGCTTTTAGCTTTCAGCTTAATTAATAAAATATTTTAAAATAAAAAAGATAGCTTTCGCTATCCTTTTGCTGTTTGCAGATAGCTGAAAGCCGACTGCTAAATTATTTACCAAGGTAAGACTTCAAGATTTTGCTTCTAGAGTTGTGTTTCAATCTCTTAATCGCTTTTTCTTTAATCTGTCTTACTCTTTCTCTCGTTAAGTCGAAAGTTTCACCTATTTCTTCTAGAGTCATAGGATGTTTTCCGTTTAGACCGAAATATAATCTTACCAAATCTGCTTCTCTTGGAGTAAGCGTTTGTAAAGCTCTTTCAATCTCTATTTGTAGAGATTCTAGCATTAAGTCTTTATCAGGACTTGGTGATTCACCAGAACGTAAAACGTCATACAAGTTAGAATCTTCTCCTTCTACTAATGGTGCGTCCATAGAAAGGTGACGACCAGAGTTTTTCATAGATTCTTTAATGTCTTCTTCGCTCATATCTAGAACTTCCGCCAATTCTTCTGGTGAAGGTGGTCTTTCGTTTTCTTGTTCTAGGTGTGCATAAGCTTTGTTGATTTTGTTAATAGAACCAATTTTGTTCAAAGGTAATCTTACAATTCTAGATTGCTCTGCAAGAGCGTGTAAGATAGATTGTCTAATCCACCAAACCGCATAAGAAATAAATTTGAAACTTCTAGTCCCATCATATCTTTTAGCAGCTATCATTAGACCAAGGTTTCCTTCATTAATAAGGTCAGGAAGAGATAATCCTTGGTTTTGATATTGTTTTGATACAGACACCACGAAACGCAAGTTGGCTTTAATCAACTTTTCTAGAGCAGCTCTATCTCCGTTACGGATTCTTTGAGCGAGTTCTACTTCTTCGTCTGCTGTGATGAGTTCTACTTTACCAATTTCTTGCAAATATTTGTCAAGGGAAGCGGTTTCTCTATTGGTAACCTGTTTTGTAATTTTTAACTGTCTCATATCTTATTATACGTTCATTATAACGAAAAGGTTACACACTTTATTGAAAATAATGAAAAAATAGCTAAATTTTATAGAAAAAGCTAATAATTTGGGCGCCATTTCCAGCTTTCGCCAGTCGCTATCTCAAAAGCCAATCCTAATTTCCATATTTTTTGAGATGAGCTCCAACAATGGCTCAATCTGGGGCGCAGTTTTCGTATTTTACTAAACTTTTTGAATTAAGTTTTTCGATTTTTATGACCTAGGAAACGGAGGCGTTTAAAAATTTTGAAAAATTTTTGTAAAGAAATTTCCACTGTTTGAGTAAGTAAGGAAAAAGCTAGGGACGAGTTTTGGAAATTTTAGAAAATTATTTAAAATTTTAGCCGAGTTTCCAGTCTTGAATTTTTGGTTCTTTTGTTTCAAGACAAAAGAAAATGTTAATTTTAAAATTAATATTGTAAGTATTAACAATCTTGCACTTTTTCCTTAATTTAGTCCTATGAAATATTCTTTTAAAAACGACTATTCAGAAGGTTGTCATCCCAGTATTTTAGAAGCGTTAATGCGTACTAATTTTTCTCAACAAAATGGATATGGTTTAGATGATTATTGTGCAGAAGCAGAAAAACTCATTCTCAAAAAAGCAAATGCACCTCATTCCAAAGTTCATTTTGTAAGTGGAGGCACTCAAGCGAATTTATTGGTGATTTCAGCAATTCTAAGACCTCACGAAAGTGTGGTTTCTGCGACTACCGGTCATATTTTCACCAATGAAGCTGGTGCGATAGAAGCAACAGGTCACAAAGTTCATGGGGTAGAAACTCTCGATGGAAAACTGAAACCAGAAGATATTCAGAAAGTGTTAGATGTTCATACCAATGTTCCTCATCAATTAAAACAAAAGCTGGTTTATATTTCTAATTCTACCGAAATTGGAACGATTTATACCAAAAAAGAATTAGAAGATTTATCAAATTTTTGCAAAGAAAAAAATCTCTATTTATTTATGGATGGTGCCAGATTAGGACACGCTTTAACGGCAGAAAGCAATGATGTAACGCTAGAAGATGTAGCGAAGTTTACAGATGTTTTTTATCTTGGCGGAACTAAAAACGGAGCTTTATTAGGCGAAGCAATCATTATAAACAGACAAAGTCTGCAAGAAGAATTCGGGTTTCACATTAAGCAAAAAGGCGCAATGCTCGCGAAAGGAAGATTACTCGGAATTCAGTTTCAAGAGTTGATGAAAGACGATTTATATTGGGATTTAGCGAAGCATGCCAATCAACAAGCTATGAAAATCAAGCAAACTTTCAAAGAAATAGGTTGTAATTTTTTGGCGGAAACAGATACCAATCAGATTTTCCCAATTTTAGAAAATTCTCAAATTGAAAAACTTTCAGAACAGTTTGATTTTTATGTTTGGAAGAAAATAGATGCACAAACATCAGCCATTAGAATTATTACTTCTTGGGCTACAGAAACTGAAGTGGTAGAACGTTTTTGTCAAGAAATTTTGAAATTGAATGTCCGTTTAGTGTCATAAAGCACTAAATTTTATGGTTTAGAAAAATTTGACAAAAGTAACTGATTGATTTTCAATAATATTTAATTTTTATAAATCTTCAAAATTGTTTCAAAATTGCAATTATGCTTTAAAACGGACATTCAATTTAAATTTTTAATAAAATGAAAAAACGTAATGCAATTTTCGGTTTAGGTTTATGTGCTGGTTTAGTTTTATCAGCCGGTTCTATTTCAAAAAACACATCCGCTAATGCTGGCTATGCAATATCATCTTACCTTACTAGTAATGCAACTCTTCAAAATGGAGCTGCTGGAGCTGGTGGAGCTGCTGGCGGTCTTGCTGCTTCTTAGGAGGAAAAGTTGGTGCCGTTGTAGGTGGACCAGTTGGAATTATTATTGGTGCTGGGCTTGGTGCTATGTAAATGAAGTTATAATTCATTAATTGATAAGGCATTGAAACATATGCCTTATCATTTTATAAAATAAAAAGAATATGATGATAAGTTTTTTTTCAGGTTGCATGCTAGTTATAATTCTATATTGCATTAGACTTTTAATTGTTATTTTGATTTCAAAAATTAATAAAGAAAATTTTTTCAAAGATTTTGAATTTGATTTTAAGCAATTCACTTTTGAATTATTCTTATTTGGATTTATATTTTTAAGTTTTCATTTAATTTTTAGTAAAATTAAATCAATTGATTATATACAACATATAATGGTTATACTTGTCATTTTACTTATACCTACTTATGTTTATGTAATACTACCTATTTTTTATTTATTACAGAAAAATAATTTTAAAAATATTCATTTAGTTAATCAAGTTTTTGTAAATAAATATGAAGTTAAAGTTATTGATAAAGATTTGATTAATGCCTACGCAACTGGTATTATTCCCTTCTCAAAAAAAATATTAATAGGTAGCCCACTTATAGATAATCTAACAGAAGAAGAACTTCTAAGCATTCAATTTCATGAAGCAGGACATTTAGAAAAGAAGCATATAGATAAATTATTTTTAGTAAATATCTTGTTAAGTGTTTTATCCTACTTTCTTTTTGTAATTCGTTCAATATATTTAACTTTTGAAAATGAACTTATTAATTTTATAACAGTTGGTGTTTTAGGTATGTTTTATGGTGTATTATTATGGTATATACCCGGTAAAATACAATATAGGTTTGAGTTAGAAGCTGATAAGTATTCTGTAGAAAATAATGGTAAAGAAAATTTAATAAATGCACTAAAAAAGCTTGATACTCTTTCTAAAGGTGATGTTTCAAAGGGCGGTATTACTCACCCTAAACTTAGTGTTAGAATAAAATATATAAACAAACTATGATAAGATATGTGTTAATTATAAGTACTTTTATTTTTGGCTTTCTATTATATGAACCACAACAGGTTATTAATAGTACGACTAATTCAAATTATAATTTTGATGTAGCTGAACTCAACAATTTTAATACAGGCATCTTATTTATTGATATTTTTATTAATAACTTAATAATCTGTTTTTTTTATTGCTTTTTTTGGGTTAAAATAAAATCGTAAATTGCATCTAGGTTATTCATAGTGTATTAGATTGATAATCAATGCAATATACGATTTTTTTCGTATTATGAATAACCTTTTTATAATGCACTAAGAGTTATATTACTTTATAATAATTTTAAGGAAGCAAAGAAAGTGAATAAATTCACTCTTGAAGCGTTCGCTTAATCAATTCCGTTTACGGAATAAGCTTTGCTCACTAAAAGAGATATTTTTTTTAAATTCTTTGCGTTTTAAAATCATAATTGCTTTTTGAAGCCCACTTCTTTTCTCCATTTTTTAAATTCTCCTGGAGACATTGTTCCTTGCGGAACTTCGGTTACTCTTTTGCTTTTAGATTTAGGTCTTTCTTTCACTTCCAGAGATTTCTTTTCCGTAAATCCATTGATGGAAATTTCTACTGTATATTTTCCTGGAGTGATATAAACATTGCCATCATCTGCTTTTTTAGACTTTTCAGTTGCATTTACTGTTAAATCATAACTGATGGTATTAAAACCTTTATCAGCAGAAAGATTAATGATTTTTATCGTTTCATTTTGAGCATTGATGATTTTAAGGGCAGCATTTCCTACATTTTTAGTGTAAAATTCTATTGGGAAATTCTGCTTTTCAATTTCAGTGAAATTACTGTAAGATTTGCCCCAATTTTCTTTAAAGTTGATATTTTCAATATCAAAAACGATTAAATCTTTAGCTAAATTTTCTGGCGTTAATTTTTGTAATTTCGTTACATCGGCAATGTATATACTTCTTCCGTGCGTAGCTACAATTAATTCATTATCTCTGTGATGAACTTTCAAATCGTGAACTGCTACATTCGGAAGTGTAGCATTATTGGCAGACATAAACGTTTTTCCTCGGTCTAGAGAAATGTACAATCCATTATCAGTTCCTAAATACAATAGATTTTCGTTGGTGTGATCTTCTCTGATGACATTAATAGATTCTGCTGGTAAATCTTCGCCAATTTTCTTCCAAGTTTTCCCGAAATCATCAGAACTGTAAAGCAATGCACGGAAATCGTCTTCTCTGTATGCATTTAAACTCAAATAAACTCTAGATTCTAAGAAAGAAGAAGGTTGCACCATAGAAACCCAAAATCCTAGGAAATCGCCAATTTTTTGCCAAGAATTTCCACCGTCTTTGGTTACATTTACCAATCCATCATCACTTCCTGCATAGATTAATCCGAATTTTTTCGGACTTTCTTCTATCGTTGAAAGAGTAGAATAAGGCACATTTTCTTGTTTGATATTTCTGGTTAAGTCTCCAGAAATTTTTTGCCAAGTTTCGCCTTTATCCATACTTCGGTAAACACTTTGCGAAGCAAAATAAACGATGTCTTGATTATGACGGGAAATCTGGAAAGGTGCTTCCCAATTAAAACGAAGTGGATTTTCGCCAATTTCTCTAGGAACTTCTAGGTATTTTCTTTCGTTGGTTTTTCTGTTAATTCTAAAATAATTTCCGAACTGAAAACCAGTATAAATAGTGGCATTATCTCTGAAATCTACTCGCACTTGCATTCCGTCTCCTCCTAGAAGAAATTTGAAATTATCGCCGTTATCAAATTTTCCTTTTTTATAGTGAAATTTATTGCTTGATGGGCCAAACCAAACACCATTATCTTGCATTCCTCCATAAACATTGTAAGGTTTTTCTAAATCATAATCCACCGAATAAAACTGTGAAACGGGCAATGAATTGCAATGAATGTAAGAATTACCATTGTCGTAAGAAATATTGATTCCGCCGTCATTTCCATTGATGAAATGATTGTCATTTTTTGGGTTAAACCAAATGGCGTGATGGTCTGCATGAACATTTGGAGAATCTATCGATTTGAATGATTTTCCGCCATTTTCTGAAACCAAAATCGGAACTCCAGCAATAATTACCTTATCTGGATTGGTTGGCGAAACCCAAATTTGCCCGAAATAATAACCATAAGTGTAGTATAAACCGTCTAGATTTTTTTCGTTGGTTTTTTTCCAAGATTTTCCTGCATCATCAGAACGGTAAACTTCTGCACCTTCAATTTCGATGTTGAATAAATCATCATTTCCATTGTGTGTATAGTTGAAAATATCTTTTACCGTGATTTTATTTTCTCTAAGCGATTTTTTTAGGTTTTCTGAAGTGTATCTTTCAGGGAAACGTTCTCCATCAAGATATTCATTAACCGTTTTATCATCTAAAGCCAAGAATTCTTCTTTGGTGATTTTTTGCATTTTGGCTTTGTCCAAAGATTTTTCAGTTTTTTCTTCTTTTGTAGTTGAAGCAGGTCTGTTTTTTTGATTGTCAACAATCGCATAAATGATATTCGGATTTTTCGGGAAAATCGAAAGTCCGATTCTTCCTACGTTTTCATCTGCTGGAAATCCAGAAACTTTAGTCGAAATTTTTTGCCAAGATTCACCACCATCATTGGATTTGAAAATTCCAGATGAAGCGCCACTTTCTACAAATTTCCACGCTTTACGTTCTTTATACCAAAGTGTAGCGTAAACTTCTTTTGGATTTTGAGGATTTATGGCTAAATCAATTGCTCCAGAATTTTGGTCTGCCGAAAGTGTTTTTTTCCAAGTTTTGCCACCATCATTGGTTTTGAAAACGCCCCTTTCTGCATTTGGTGAATATAAATGACCAACTGCAGCTACCCAAATTTCGTTCAGATTTTCTGGATTTACTACAATTTTGCCAATATGTTGGGTGTCTTTTAAGCCTAAATTTTGCCAAGTTTTTCCTTGGTCTGAGCTTTTGTAAATGCCCATTCCAGCGTAAGAAGAACGAGAAGAATTGCTTTCGCCAGTTCCTATGAAAATGGTTTTAGTTTTCCAATCTACGTAAATGTCACCTATTGTCATTACGGCTTCTCTATCAAAAATAGAAGTGAAAGTGGTTCCGTTGTTATTGGTGTACCACAATCCACCAGAAGCATAAGCCACGTAAAATTCTGCAGGATTTTCTGGATTGGCATCTATATCTGTAACTCTTCCACTCATGGTAGTAGGACCTACGTTTCTGAATTCTAAATTTTTGAGAATAGAATTTTCTTCTAATTTTTTTCTTTGTTCGTAACCTTTCCAGCGTTCTTCTGCAGAAGTAGGATTGAGTTTAAGGTTTTGCGCATGATGAAAAGAAAATGCTAAAATGGCGGTAGAAAGTAGAATTTTGTGGTAATTCATTGTAAAGAAGTTTTTTCCAAATATAACTAAATTTTCTTATCTGCGTTCACCGCGCTAACGATGGAAGCGGCATCCTTTTTTTAATTTTTAGCCTCGGAAAATATCTTTGGAGAAAATTTAAAAAAGATATAGCGGACAGCGTGTTAAAGCGCCATAAAAAAATCCATTCAACAAAGCGCTGAATGGATTTTGTATTGAGTACACCCCGTCAAAATTTTTAATTAAAAATTTTGCCACCCCTCTAAAAGAGGGGAATTGAGGAATTTTATTCTCCGTTGTATTTATCTACTACTTTTTGAGAAACTCCGGTGTTGCTGAAACCACCATCATTAAATAGATTTTGCATGGTTACCTTTCTGGTAAGATCTGAGAACATGGCTACACAATAATTAGCACAGTCTAGTGCAGTAGCGTTTCCTAGAGGAGACATATCTTCTGCAAATCCCATAAATCCGCCAAAACCTTTTACTCCAGAACCTGCTGTAGTTACGGTAGGAGATTGAGAAATGGTGTTTACTCTTACTTTTTTCTCTCCCCAATAATAACCGAAAGATCTTGCGATAGATTCTAGGTAAGATTTGTTATCTCCCATATCGTTGTAATCTGGGAAAGTTCTTTGAGCAGCGATGTAAGTAAGCGCTAGGATAGAACCCCATTCATTCATACAATCTTTTTCCCAAGCTGTTTTCATTACTTTGTGGAAAGAAACGGCAGATACATCCCAACCTTTTTCTAACCAATCATAATTAATATCTGTATAATGTTTTCCTTTTCTAACGTTTACAGACATCCCGATGGAATGTAAGATAAAATCAATTTTTCCGAATTTTGCGATAGCTGCATCAAAAAGATTTCCTAGATCTTCCATAGAAGTGGCGTCTGCGCCAATTACTTCTGAACCCGTTTTTTCTGCTAAAGAGTTTATTTCGCCCATTCTCATAGCGATAGGAGCGTTTGAAAGGATAAATTCTGCACCTTCTTCATGACAACGTTCTGCTACTTTCCAAGCGATAGATTGATCATTAAGTGCGCCGAAAATAATTCCTTTTTTACCTTTAAGTAATCCGTACATAATAATTTATTTTAGGCAAATTTATAAAAATATTACTTATAGCATAAAAGAATCCCGAAAAATTCGGGATTCTAAGTCAAAATGATGAATAAAAATTAATGGGTTCTGTCTCTGTATTCGTCTTTTACATCGTTTATCATGTCTTCGGTTTTATCCTTAACGTTTTCAGCGACATCTTTGGTTTTCTCCCAAATGTCATTGGCAACATCTTTGGTTTTTTCCCAAGCATTTTCTGCAGTATCTTTTACATCATCTGCAAAATTTTCTGCTCTTTCTGAGATGTTTTCTGCGGTATTTTCTACAGAGTTTACTGTTCTGTCTCTAGCTTCATCTAATATATCAGAAGCATTGTCTAATGGTTTGTTCGTGTCCATAATAATATATTTTGATTGGTTAGTAAAGCAAATGTAGAATTATTAAACACGGCAGTTATTACAGAATTATGAAGAATAGTTATATCGTTAAAAAATAAAGAACCTCTGAATTTTTCAGAGGTTCTTTGCAATAAAATTTGATTTTTTATGAATAACTATTATTAGGAAGGTTGTATCTTTACCTGGTTTTTTATGATTTACATTACAAATTTACACACTAATTTCACAAGATTTTGTTAATCATTTGATAAAGTTTTATTAAATTTTTTAACGTAAAATTTTAATTATCAATACTATCTATAATATGGAAGTAGTAAGATGTGCATGGTGCGAAAAAGACGATTTATACCGAAATTACCATGATCAAGAATGGGGAAAACCTATTTATGATGATGAAACAATTTTTGAATTTTTGATTTTAGAGAGTTTTCAGGCGGGGTTAAGTTGGTACACCATTTTAGCTAAAAGAGAGAACTTCAGATCAGCTTTTGATCATTTTGATTATCAAAAAATCGCACAATATTCTGAGGATAAAGTAGAAGAACTCATCCAAAATGCTGGAATCATAAGGAATAGACTGAAAATTCTCGCCACGATTAATAATGCTCAAAAATTTATGGAAGTTCAAAAGGAATTTGGTTCTTTCAGTAAATATATTTGGGGTTTTGTGAATCATGAACCGATTATCAATCGTCCTAAAACCTTGAAAGAAGTTCCCGCAACTACCGAAATTTCTGATGCTCTTGCTAAAGATTTAAAGAAACGGGGTTTTAAATTTATGGGTTCTACAGTAGTTTATGCACACATGCAAGCCACAGGAATGGTGAATGATCACGTAGAAGACTGTTGGATTAAAACCCAATAAAAAATTTCTCAAAAAATAAAAACCAGCTAATTTTTAGCTGGTTTTTTTATTTATAAAGTAAGAGATTTTTAATTACTTGATAACTCTTTCTAATACCCATTCAATCATATTTTTTTCTGATTGATGATGGTCTGCAGAAAACTCTCCACGTCTTCTATTTGCAATAACGTTATTAATGGTAACTGCTTTGTGTCCTAAAAGTTTAGACAAACCATAAATCGCAGAAGTTTCCATTTCGAAATTAGTAACGCCTAAATCATTAAGTGTTTCTAAAAATTTATCATCTACAGCTTTTAGACGCAATTGTCTTCCTTGTGGCGCATAGAAACCTGGGAAAGTAGCAGTATTTCCTACGTATTTAGCATCTTTGAAGTAATCGTACTGAGATTCTGTCCATTCAGAGAAATAAAGCATTGGCTTAATTCTTTCGTATGGGAATTTTTCCATGAAATTTCTAGAAAATTCATTTTCGAACTCATAATCTTGGTAAAAATGCATTAAACCATCTAAACCAACTACGTTCTGAGAAACCAACATGTTATCTACTTCTACATCAGGATTTACAGAACCACAAGTTCCTAGTCTGAATAATTGAAGCGCAGTATGTTCTGATTTGAATTCTTTTTCTTTTAAATCAATATTCACCAAAGCATCCAGTTCGTTCATCACGATATCGATGTTTTCTGTGCCGATTCCGGTAGACATTACCGTAATTCTTTCTCCTCTTAAAGTTCCAGTATGCGTGTAGAATTCTCTTTTATTTTTTTGAATTTCGATGGTATCAAAATATTGAGAAACTTTTGGCACTCTGTCTGGATCGCCTACTAATAAAATTTTCTCTGCAATATCTTCTGGTTGAAGATTAAGGTGATAAACGCTTCCGTCTGGATTTAAAACCAATTCTGAAGCAGCTAATTTATTCAACATAATTTTATTTTTTGCTTTCGGCTTTCAGCACTCTGCATTCAGCCAAATTGTTTAACAATTATTTTTTCTGCAGAAAGCTAATTGCCGACTGCCGATTGCATATTTATCCTCCAACTCTTTTGGTTTTATAGCCCATATCTTGAAGAATTTTCATGATTTTATCACGATTATCTCCTTGAATCACGATGATTCCGTCTTTCTCTGAGCCACCAATTCCTAGAGTGGTTTTTATTTTTTTAGAAATTTGTTTCAGTTCTTCTTCTGTTCCTTCGAAACCTTCTATTAAAGTTACAGGTTTACCATTTCTACCTTTTTTTTCGAATTTACAGATAAGAGGATTCTTCTGCTCAAATTTTTCTTCTGGCATTTCAAAATCTTGCTCCTCGTGTTCTGGGAAAAGGTTTTTTAATTGGTCTCTTAAATCCATATTACTGTTTCAAAAAAAGGAGTGTAAAGTTACAAATTAACTGACAACAGAAAAACTAAACTTTAAAAATATTTTAATTACTGATAAATATCGCTTTAAAAAGAATTATTCTATGCCTAGAAATTTCGTAAATTTGCATCATTAAAAAAAATACTAAAATGGCTAAAAAAGCAATACTTGCCATTCTTGATGGATGGGGTTTAGGAACGGATAATAAAGTGTCTGCAATTTACCAAGCAAACACACCTTTTATAGATTCTTGTTATACAAAATTTCCAAATACCACGCTAGAAGCTTCTGGACTTGCAGTAGGTTTACCAGCAGGACAAATGGGAAATTCTGAAGTAGGACACATGAATTTAGGCGCAGGAAGAGTAGTTTACCAAAATTTGGTAAAACTGAATATGGCGGTAGAAAAAAATACTCTAGGATTAGAGCCAGGAATTCAAATGGCTTTCGAATATGCGAAATTGAATCATAAAAAAGTACACTTTATCGGTTTAGTTTCAGATGGTGGAGTTCACTCTCATATCAATCACTTGAAAGGTTTATTAACTGCTGCTCAAGAATTTGGATTGACAGAAAATGTTTATGTACACGCATTTACAGACGGTAGAGACTGTGATCCTATGTCTGGAAAAGGTTTCATAGAAGACTTACAAAATCACATGAAAATCTCTACAGGGAAATTAGCAACTGTAGTTGGAAGATATTTCGCAATGGATAGAGATAAGAGATGGGAGCGTGTGAAATTAGCTTATGATGCAATGGTAAATGGAGTAGGAGAAATCACCAAAAATCCTGTAGAAGCGATTGAAAAATCTTATGCAGAAGGAGTTACTGATGAGTTTTTAAAACCAATTATCGTTTCAGAAAATAATAATCTTCCTACTGCTAAAATTGAGGAAAATGATGTAGTTTTCTGTTTCAATTTCAGAACAGATAGAGGTAGAGAAATTACAGAAGTGCTTTCTCAACAAGACTTCCCTGATTTTGGAATGAAAAAATTGGATCTTTACTATGTTACTTTAACCAATTATGACGAAAGTTTCCAAAATGTAAAAGTTATCTTTGATGAAGAAGTTTTACAAGAAACAATGGGCGAAGTTCTAGAAAGAGCAGGTAGAACTCAAATTAGAATTGCTGAAACAGAAAAATATCCTCACGTTACTTTCTTCTTTTCTGGAGGTAGAGAAAAAGAATATGTAGGAGAGAGAAGATTGCTTTGTCCGAGTCCAAAAGATGTTGCAACCTATGATTTAAAACCAGAAATGTCTGCTTTTGATATCAGAGATGCTATTTTACCAGAATTAGAAAAAGAATCTGCAGATTTCATTTGTCTAAATTTTGCTAATGCAGATATGGTAGGTCATACTGGTGTTTTCGAAGCGGCAGTAAAAGCTTGTGAAGCAGTAGACAAATGTATAGAAGCAGTAGCAACTACAGCTTATGAACATGGTTATGCTGTTTTCATTTTGGCAGACCACGGAAATTCTGATTATATGATTAATCCAGATGGAAGTCCTAACACACAACACTCTACTAATTTAGTTCCGCTAATTGTGATGGATAAAGACCAAACTTGGAAACTGAAACCAGGTAAATTAGGAGATGTAGCGCCATCTATTTTAAAAGTAATGGGCGTAGAAATTCCTGAAATTATGACAGGAGAAGTTTTAGTCTCTTAAATTAAACAGACTTTTACAAAAAGTAAATAATATTTAAAAAAAGGCTTATTAATAGCCTTTTTTAATTTCATATATTTGTCCAAAAATTCAAACGATATAATATGTTAAGTAGTAAAAAATTAGCTATAGACTTTGATGGGACTATTGTAGAGGATGCTTATCCATCAATTGGAAAACCTAAAATTTTTGCTTTTGAAACCCTTAAAAAATTACAATCAGAAGGTTATAGATTAATTCTTTGGACTTATAGACATGGCAAGTCTTTAGAAGAAGCGGTAGAATTTTGTAAAAAAAATGGAGTAGAATTCTACGCTGTAAACTCTAGTTTCGAAGGTGAAATCTTTGATGATGAAACTCAATCCAGAAAAATAGATGCTGATTTATTTATAGATGATAGAAACTTAGGCGGTTTTCCTGGTTGGGGAGAAATCTATAACATCATCACCGAAAGAATAGAATTCAGAGTAGAAGGAGGCGAAGTTTTAGCTTATTCTAAAATGAAAAAAGAAAAGAAAAGAGGTTTATTTTGGTAAAAGTAAAAGACCCAAGTAAAAAGTAAAAAGACACAAGTTTTAAAATCTAATGTATGCAAAATAATAATCTGTTAGATAGAACTTTTAAATTTGGGGTAAACTGCATTATTTTCTTAAGAACTTTACCTCATGATTTTGAATATAATGTAATAAAATTACAGTTAACAAAATCGTCAACTTCAATTGGTGCTAATTATGAAGAATCACAAGCTGGATCTTCTAAAGCTGATTTTAAAAATAAAGTAAGAATATCTCTTCGAGAAGCTAGAGAGTCCAATTATTGGTTAAGAGTAATTAAAGCTTTAGAAAGGTCAGAAAATGAACAGTTAGAATCTCTTATACAGGAG
>VFQM010000938.1_pt1 | contig 28349 bp, 26 predicted proteins | sample 3512391 | NCBI WGS metagenome assembly VFQM01 (sample SAMN10412369, study PRJNA504923) | tailings metagenome | isolation source: Replicate 1 from Balatoc abandoned mine | place: Philippines
CGTGGTGGCCGGCCTTAACGCCAGCGGCTGCGATGCGGTGCGGATCGGCATGGGGCCAACCCCGATGCTCTATTACGCCGAAGCTTCAGCCGAAGACGTGCATGGCGGCATTCAGATAACCGGCAGCCACAATCCCGCCAATTACAATGGCTTCAAGATGGTATTCCAGGGCCGGCCGTTCTTCGGTGCGGATATCCAGGAACTGGGCCGGATCGCTGCGGCCGGGGCCTGGCTCGATGGCAATGGCACCCATGAGCGCCGCGAAGTCCTGACCGCCTATGTCGCCCGGCTGACCGAGGGCCTGGCCGGGATCGACCGGACGAGCCTCGCCGACCTGCGGATCGGCTGGGATGCTGGTAACGGGGCCGCCGGCCCCGCGCTCGAATTGCTGGTCAAACAGCTTCCTGGCGAACACCATCTTCTCTTCACCCAAGTGGATGGGAACTTCCCGAACCATCATCCGGATCCCACGGAAGAGAAGAATCTGGCCGATCTCCGGAAGCTCGTCGCCGAGAAGAGCCTCGATTTTGGCGTCGCCTTCGATGGTGACGGGGACCGGATCGGTGCGATCGACGGCCAGGGCCGGGTGATCTGGGGTGACCAGTTGCTCATGATCTACGCCGAGGACCTCCTGAAGCTGGAGCCCGGAGCCGCGATTATCGCGGATGTGAAGGCCTCACGCGCTCTGTTCGATCACGTCGAAAGGCTGGGTGGACGGCCAACTATGTGGAAAACCGGACACAGCCTGATCAAATCCAAAATGAAGGAGATTTCCGCGCCGTTGGCTGGCGAGATGAGCGGGCACGTCTTCTTTGCGCACCAGTACTACGGGTTTGACGATGCGCTTTACGCCGCTGTCCGGCTGATCGCGGCGAGCGCGCGGCTGGGCAAATCGGTGACCGAACTGCGCGGGGCCATGCCGGCGCTGGTCAACACGCCCGAGCTGCGCTTCCAGGTTGATGAAAGCCGCAAGTTCGCCGTGATCGAAGAGGTCAAGGTGCGGCTCGCCGCTGCCGGTGCCGATGTGAACGGGATCGACGGGGTGCGCGTCTCCACCCCCGATGGCTGGTGGCTGCTGCGCGCCTCGAACACCCAGGACGTGCTGGTCGCCCGCGCCGAGAGCGAGAACCAGGCTGGCTGCGACCGGCTGCTGGCCGAGATCGATGCCCAGCTGGCGGCTTCAGGCCTGGAACGCGGACCCCAGGCCGGGCACTGACAGGCTCTAGAGCGCCGGCCACAGGAACGGCAGGGCAACTAGCGCCGCCACGGTGCTGCCCCCCAGCACTGCTGCCCCGCGCCAGGCCTTGGCCCAGCCGGCCAGCCCGATCGCGGCCCCGGCCTTGATCAGCGTATTGAGCAGCACCGGCGGCATCAGGATCAGCGCGGCCAGGCGCGGGTCGACCGTGCCTGCGGGCAGGTTGCCCATGGTAATGATTGCCGAATCGACATCGAGCATGCCGGACAGCGCCAGCACGGTTGCGAGGCCCGCATCGCCATAGCGCGCCAGGACCCAGCGCGCCGCGACGCTCAGCACCATGACCAATGCTGCCAGGAGCAGGGCCGGGCCAAGCGCAAAGGGATTGCGCAGCGGCATGGCCTGTTCAGCCGCAGCACCGGTGTCCGGGCGGCGGCGGCCGATCAGCCAGGCGCCGATCAGGCTCACCGCCATGCCGGGCAGGGCCCAGGCCAGCAGCATGGTCAGGGCGAAGGGGGCCAGCGCCGCGACCAGGGCCATGACCCGGATGAACATCACCGCCGAGGCCAGGGCGATCGCCGAATTGAGCGTGGCCGGATCGCCCGACCCATCGCGCAGCCGCCCCGCCACCGCAGCCGTAACAGCCGTCGACGAAACCATCGAACCCGCGGCCGCCGTCGCCAGCGTCCCTTTCGTGGCACCCAGCCGGTGCGCGGCAATATAGCCCAGGAACGAAAAACCGCAGACCAGCACCACCACCAGCCAGATCTGGCGCGGCCGCCAGGCATCGAGCGGGCCCATCGGGGTGTCGGGCAGCAGCGGCAGGATCACCAGCGCAATCAGTGCGAAGTGGGCGATGGCCAGCACCTCGCGTTGGTCGAGCTGGCGGATCCAGTCGTGGAGCTGGTGGCGCATGGCCAGCACCAGCACCATCACCCCGGTCGCGGCGCTGGCCAGGGCGTGCGCGCCCGCGCCGGCCACAAACCCGCAGGCGAGAGTGAGCAGGCCGACCAGGCTGGCTGTCCCGCTGATCGAGGCCGGCGCTGCAGTCTGGCCGCGCGTGCTGCGCCAATAGCCCATCACCACCAGCACGGCCGTCGCGGCCAGCAGTACGCCTGACAGCACCGGAAAGGCCGCCTGCAGGGCGCCGCCCAGCCCGCCGGCCAGGCCGAGCAGGCCATAGGTCCGGATCCCGGCAAAGCGCGTGCCCGGGGCTTGGTCGCGCTGGGTCCAGCCGCGTTCGACCCCCACCAGCAGGCCCAGCGCCAACGCCAGCGCGATGGAGGTCAGCGCATCCTGATCGAGCCCCGGCAACATCGCCCCAGCGTGGCAGGCCCGGCGGGGAAGGGGAAGCGCGATTTTCCTACTCCGGCCAAGCCTGTTATGTTCGCCCGGCCTTCTTCCGCGCCTTGCCCGGCGCCAGCTTCATACCCCTCTCCTGCGGATGCCTTTCATCAACTAAACCCCCCATGTCTGACCAAACCCCCGACCTCCCCCCTGAACTCGCCGGCTGGTTCGCCGCGCGTGGCTGGCAACTTCGCCGCCACCAGCGTGAGATGCTGGTAGTCGCGGAGCGCGGTGGGCATGCGCTGCTGGTGGCCGATACCGGGGCGGGGAAGACGCTGGCGGGCTTCCTGCCCACGCTGGCCGATTTCTGTCCGTCGCGGTTGGATGATACCGCGCCGCCGGAGGGGCTGCACACGCTTTACGTCTCGCCGCTGAAGGCGCTGGCCCATGACGTGCGCCGCAATCTGCTGCTCCCGGCTGAAGAGCTTGGCTTGCCGATTCGGATCGAGACCCGCAGCGGTGATACACCGTCAGACCGCAAGGCCCGCCAGCGCAGCAACCCGCCGCACGTCTTGCTGACCACGCCGGAATCGCTCTCGCTGCTGCTATCCTATCCGGAAAGCGCGACGCTGTTTTTCGGCCTCAAGCGGATCGTGATCGATGAGGTTCACGCCTTCGCCAATGGCAAGCGCGGCGATCTGCTCGCCCTGGCCATGGCACGGCTCCAGGCGCTCGCTCCGAACCTCCAGCGGGTGGCGCTGTCGGCCACGCTGGCTGATCCTGAGGCCTACCGTCGGTGGGTGGCGCCCCTTGGCGAGGCGGCGAACGTCGCCATGGTCGAAGGCGAGCAGGGCGCAGCGCCCGAGCTCGAGATCGTCTTGCCACACGAGGCGCGGGTGCCGTGGGGCGGTCACGCCGCCGCCTGGGCTGTCCCGCAGCTCTATCAGGCGATTCTCGCCAACAAGACCACCCTAGTCTTCTGCAACACCCGCTTCCTGGCCGAGTTCATTTTCCAGGAATTGTGGGACGCGAACGAGGACCACCTGCCGATCGGGATCCACCATGGCTCGCTCTCGGTCGAGGCGCGGCGCAAGGTCGAAAGCGCCATGGCGGCGGGGAAGCTGCGCGCGCTGGTCTGCACCGCCAGCCTCGATCTGGGGGTCGACTGGGGCGATGTCGATCTGGTGGTGCAGATGGGCGCGCCCAAGGGTTCGTTGCGCCTGCTCCAGCGGATCGGGCGCGCCAACCACCGGCTTGACCAGCCCAGCCGGGCGATGCTGGCACCAGGCAACCGGTTCGAGTTCCTGGAGGCGGTTGCCGCGCTGGAGGCTGTGCAGGAAGGACAGCGCGACGGAGACGCCTTCCGTCCGGGCGGTCTCGATGTGCTGGCTCAGCACGTCATGGCCTGTGCCTGCGCTGGGCCCTTCGACGAGGCAGCCCTGCTGGTCGAGGTGCAGAGCGCCGAGGCCTTTGCCTGGGTCGATGGCGCGACCTGGCAGCGCGTGCTCGGTTTCGTGGCGACGGGGGGCTATTCGCTGCGGGCCTATGACCGGTTCCAGCGGATCACCAAGGGCCGAGATGGCCTATGGCGGCTGACCCATCCGCAGCACGCCGCGCGCCACCGGCTCAACGCCGGGATCATCATGGACAGTGAGATGATCTCTGTGCGGTTCCGTAATGGCAAGGCGCTGGGGCGGGTGGAGGAGAGCTTTGCCGCCAGCCTCAAGCCGGGTTCGACGTTCCGCTTTGCTGGCCTGGACCTGGAGGTTGAGGCGATGCGCGAGACCGAGCTGTGGGTGCGCGCCGCCAAACGCAGCGGGCAGATCCCCAGCTATATGGGCGCCCGCATGCCGCTGACCACGCACCTTTCGAACCGGGTCCAGGCGCTGCTGGCGGATCGCGCAGGCTGGGTGCGCTTCCCGGATGATGTGCGTGAATGGCTGGAGATGCAGGACTGGCGCTCGGAACTGCCGGCACCGGGGCGGTTGCTGGTGGAGAGCTTTCCGCATCAGGGCCGCTTCTACACCGTGTTCTACACCTTTGAGGGTTGGCCGGCGCACCAGTCATTGGGCATGCTGGTGACGCGGCGGATGGAAGAGCGCGGGTTGGCCCCGCTGGGTTTCGTCGCCAATGACTATGCCCTGGCGGTCTGGGGGCTGCGGCCGATCGAGGATCCGGCGGCGCTGCTTTCACCCGATATCCTTGCGGATGAATTCGTCGACTGGGTCCAGAACAGCTACCTGCTGCGCCGCGCCTTCCGCGAGGTGGCGGTGATTTCTGGCCTGGTCGAACGCCAGCACCCGGGCAAGCGCAAGACCGGGCGGCAGGTCACATTTTCGACCGACCTGATCTATGACGTCCTGTTGAAGCACGAGCCCGATCACGTGCTGATCGAGGCGGCCTGGGCCGATGCCCGTTCACGCATGACCGATGTCGGACGCCTAGCCGGGGTCCTCGACCGCGCCCAGCACGAGCTGCACCACGTTCACCTCGATCGGGTCAGCCCGCTGGCCGTGCCGGTGCTGGTAATGATCGGCCGCGAGGCGACTCCGCAAGGCCAGGCCGATGATGAACTGCTGCTCGAAGCAGAGAGCCTCGCCGGCCTGGCGATGCGGCCGGTGCGTTAGTCAGCGGCTGGCTTGGCGAACTCGGCAAAGCGTTCGGTGCCGACAAAGCCGAAGCCGCTTACGCCTGAACCGTGAATCGTCCGCAAGATCTCTGCAGCGGCGGCATAGGGCGCCTGGCCGGATGGTTCGAAGCGGAGTTCGGGTTCGGGTTTGAGCCGAGTGGTCGCGGCAAGCATGCCGGCCAGCTCGCCCTGGCCGACCGCCATGCCGTTCCACGCAACTGCGCCGGAGGCATCGATGGTTACGCTGTTGCTGTCGTTGTGAACGGTCTTGGTGCTGCCGGTTGGCAAAGGTACTTCAAGGCTGTGCGTCGCCGCCGGGATCGTAATCACGAACAGGATCAACAAGACCAGCAACACGTCGATCAAGGGCGTTGTGTTGAGATCGGCAAGCGGGGCGGAGTTGGGGGCAAGCGTTGCGGCCATGGTTTCTCTCCCATCATGCCGCGCCACGCTCGACGCGGCAATGTGATAATATCACATTGCCTGTTTGCCGCAACCGCCTGTCTGGCAGGCAAACGAAAAGGGGGCGGATCGCTCCGCCCCCTTCAATCGCTTGAACCGTGAAACGGTTACTTGGCGTTCGGCGCCTTGCCGAATTCCGAGTACTGTTCGTTGCCGACGAAGCCAAAGGCCGTCACGCCCGAACCCTTGATGATGTTCAGCACCTGGACCGAGGTCTCATAGGGAGCCTGCGGGTCCGGCTGATACTGCAGTTCGGGTTCCGGCTTGATCGCCAGGGTGGCCTGCAGCAGCGACAGCAGCTGGCCGGATTCGACCGGGGTGCCGTTCCAGAGGATCGCGCTGTTCGGCATGATCACGACCTTGTTCTTGTCGCGCTTGACGACAACGTCCGGCGGTGGGGCCGACGGGTTAGGCAGGTCGATGTTCACGGCGTGCGTCGCCACGGGGATCGTGATGATGAACATGATGAGGAGCACGAGCATGACGTCGATGAGCGGCGTCGTGTTCATTTCCATCATCGGCGAGCCATCATCCTTGCCGCCTGACATTGCCATGTGGGTTACTCCTGAATTTCGAGTTGGGAGTGGGGCGGCCAAGACCGCCCCATGCCCTTAACCGTTGGGGTCGACCGGGGTCGAAATGAAGCCGACCGTCGGGTAGCCCGAGATCTGCACGTTGTAGATCGCACCGGCGATGCAGCGCCACGGAGCGTTCACGTCTCCGCGGATATGCACCTGCGGCACCAGCTCCGGATTGTCCCGCAGGGCTTCCGGTCCGCCAGCGCGCTTGACGATGGCGTCGAGCCGCTTGAACGCCTGGTCACGCAGTTCGACCGAATCGACCGGCGTGATGTTGTTGAAGTAGATGCGGCATTCGCCGCCGAGGTTCGCGCCTTCGAAGCCCGGTTCACCGGCACTACGGCCGGCCGAGTCGGTGGTGCTGACCGTCAGCAGCAGGTTTTCGACCTTGTCCTTCGATTCGGTCGAAACCAAGATCGGAAGCTTCAGCTTCTGGATCGTCTGGATCGCGACCGGAACCGCAATCAGGAAGATGATCAGAAGCACCAGCATCACGTCGACCAGCGGCGTGGTGTTGATTTCCGACATTGGCGCGTCATCGCCGCCGCCCGTTGAAATCGCCATGGGTTACATCCTGTCCTTGGGTTGGCAGCGAGTCCGCCGCGGCCACCTGGGCCGCGGCGGCTCTTAACGCTTAGGCCTTGGCGGCCGGAGCGGCAGCCGGCTTGGCAGCGGCCGGGGCCGGAGCCACGGCGGGCTTAACCGCACCCTTCGAGTTGATGTTGGCCAGCACGTCGGTCGAGAAGCCCGAGAGCAGCTCGGCGATGCGCTTGTTGCGGGCCTGGAGGTAGTTGTAGGCAAGCACGGCCGGAACCGCGACGAGCAGGCCGAGCGCGGTCATGATCAGCGCTTCACCGACCGGACCTGCGACCTTGTCGATCGAGGCCGAACCGGCGATGCCGATGTTGATCAGCGCGCGGTAGATGCCGACGACGGTACCGAACAGACCGATGAACGGCGAGGTCGCACCGACGGTGGCGAGGAACGGCAGGCCCGAAGCGAGGCGAGCGTTCACCGAAGCTTCCGAGCGAGCGAGCGAGCCGTGCAGCCAGTCATGGGCTTCAAGGGCATCGGTCATCTTGCCGTGGGCTTCTTCAGCGGCGAGGCCGTCATCGACGATCTGGCGCCAGGCGCTGTTTTTCTCAAGCTTCGCGGCACCGTCCTTGAGCGACGGGGCGCGCCAGAACGTGGCGCGCAGGGCGCTGTACTGGCTGAGGATCTTGCGCTGTTCAAACCACTTGGTGAACAGGATGAAGAACGAACCGAACGACATGACGCCGAGGATCACGACGGTAGCGTAGGCGATGAAACCGCCCTGCTCCAGCGCTTCCTTGAAGCCGAACTTGTTCTGCGGGGCTGCCTGGGCGGCCGCGGTCAGGAGGTCAACGATAAGCATGCGAAAAGTCCTCTCAAGCGAAATAGGTTGGTAAGCTGCCGGTCCCCCCGAGGTCCCGGCGATGGCCCGACCGAAGCCGGACCGGGAAGTTCAAACGTCAATCCTTCGGGATCACCCAGCGAACGCGGTTGGAGTAGGAGCCCGAGGTGGGCTGGCCTTCACCGTCCGTGGCCGGATTGAACCGGGCGCGGCGCGTCACGTTGGAGCAGGTCGCCTCGTCGAGATCGGGGCTGCCGCTCGAGCTGGTGACCGAGCAGCCGGTCACACGGCCATCCGGACCAACGGTAACGCGGAAGCTGGTGGTGCCTTCACGTTCCTCACGCAGCGCGCGGGTCGGATAGTCGTTGGTGGTCGCCCAGTTGGCCGGGTTGCCCTTCGGCGTCGGCTGCTTGGGCTGGACACGCGGCGGCGGCGGGGCCACCGGAGCCGGCGGGGCAATGATCGGCACGACCGGCGCCGCAGGCGGCGGGGTCACGACGGTCTGCACCGGCGGCGGAGTCACATTGACGTTGATCTTCGGCGGAGGGGCCACGATCGGCGGCGGCGCAGCAGCCTTCTTCGGCGGCGGCGGCGGCTCCTTCTTAGGCTCCTCCTTCTTGATATCGACAGTCGTCACCTTTTTGACGACCTGTTGCACGGCCTCATAGGCCAGGCCCGTTACAAGGGCATAGCCAACAACGACATGCAGCAGGGCGACGACGACGAAAGAGGCAATGCGATTGCCACTCATCTCCTGGTCAGCGTAAGCCATTCAGACGCATCACTCCTAGTCAGTCCCCGTCCCGGGCCAAAACCCGGGACCCGGCGGACGCCCGTTGCCGGGACGGCCACCCAAAATCTTAACATCCACCCTGCCGACCCACCCGGATTGCCCGGCGCAGCCCTGCACCGGATGGACCAGAATGTCGGGCCTTTGTTGTTCTATGGCCCGGATTTCCGTGTGCTTTAGCCAAGCGGGCGCAAGGGCGCAACGCTTTATCCATTAACCGCCGATTCACTTGTGTTAAGCTGGAAGCTGTTGAAAGCTCCCCTGAATCCGCGGCGTTCCGCGCGATAGAAAGAAACCTCGCATGCAAAAATCGGTTCCCGCAAGGCGCTTGGCCCTGTTTCGGCACGGGACGCTCACACTGCTGTTCTCAATGCTGGCCGCACCTGTCTCTGCCGCCGATTCGCGCCCGGCCGAATCGATTGCACCGGTTGCGAGCTATGCCGACCTGGCCGACCTTGCCGCGCCTGCCGCGCTGGTCGTGAAGGCGCAGGTCCGCAAGGTAGCTGAAGTTGAGCCGGAACGGGCGGCCGGACTGCGGGCCGGCTGGGCGCGGCTTTACATCGAGGCGAGGACCGAGGCTGTACTGGGCGGGAGGACCACCCTGGGCGAAGCGCTGCGCTATTTGGTCGATGTCCCGCGCGATGCGAAGGGCAAGCCGCCCAAACTCGGCAAGCGCAGCGTGATCCTGTTCGCTCGGCCGGTATCAGGGCGCCCGGGCGAACTGCAATTGGTCGCGCCCGATGCGCAATTGCTGTGGGATCCGGTGCTGGAGGGCCGCGTCACGGCGCTGCTGGCCGAATTCTATGCGCCTTCAGCGCCGCGCGCGATCGGCGGCTTGCGCGAGGTCATCCACGTACCCGGGGCGCTCGCCGGTGAGGGCGAGACGCAATTCTTCCTGACCACGACAGGCGGCGAACCGGTGGCCATTACCGTCTCGCGCACCCCAGGCAGCGCACCGCGCTGGTCGGTATCCTTCTCGGAACTGGTCGAGACTGGAGCGCCGCCGCCGGCGCGCGAGACCCTGGCCTGGTACCGCCTGGCCTGCTTCCTGCCGCGGCAGCTGGCGCCGGGCGTAAATGTTTCGGCCGCGCCAGAGGACCGCCAGGCTGCGGCCCGCGATTATCGCTTCGTGCTGGAGCAATTGGGTGCCTGCCCGCGGTTGCGTCGCTAGCGCCGCTCGCTTAGGGCGCGCGGGCGAAAGGGGGCGATCATGGCCGAACCGTTGAGAGTGGCATTGGCAGGGCTTGGCACCGTGGGGGCCGGAGTGATCCGGCTGGTCGAGGCCAATGCTGCGCTGATCGCGCGCCGCGCCGGACGGCCCATCGAGATCACTGCGGTCAGCGCGCGCGACCGCACCCGCGACCGCGGCGTCGATATTTCGCGCTACGCCTGGGAAGACGACATGACGGTGATGGCGGCGCGCAGCGACGTCGACCTCGTGGTCGAACTGGTCGGCGGGTCGGACGGTCCGGCGCTGGCGCTTGCGCGCAGGACGCTTGGTGCCGGCAAGGGGCTGGTCACCGCCAACAAGGCGATGATCGCACATCACGGGATGGAGTTGGCCGCGCTCGCCGAGCAGAACGGCGCACCGCTGCGGTTCGAAGCTTCGGTCGCGGGCGGCATCCCGGTGATCAAGGGCCTGCGCGAAGGGGTGGCCGCGAACCGGGTCGAACGAATCTACGGGATCCTCAACGGTACCTGCAACTATATCCTCTCAACCATGGAGGACACCGGCCGTGACTTTGCCGAGGTCCTCGCCGAAGCCCAGGCCAAGGGTTATGCCGAGGCCGATCCGACTTTCGACATCGAAGGCACTGATGCGGCCCACAAGCTTTCGATCCTCTCGGCAATCGCCTTCGGTTCAACGATCGATTTCGCCTCGGTCGAGACAAGCGGCATCTCGCGCATTCTCGCCGCCGATATCGCCCAGGCCGATGCGCTAGGCTATGTCATCCGCCTGATCGGCATGGCCGAGGCAGAAGACGGACGCCTGTTCCAGCGGGTCCAGCCGCATCTCGTCCCCTTCGACAACCTCCTCGCTCATGTCGATGGTCCAACCAATGCGGTGGTGGTCGAGGGCAACTTCTCCGGCCGGCTGCTGTTCCAAGGGGCTGGTGCCGGTGACGGGCCGACCGCCAGCGCCGTGGTTGCAGACATCATCGATATCGCGCGCGGTATGGACACCGGGTTCGAGGCCGACCGCGCCTTCTCGATTCCTGTCGCCGGGCTCGAAGCCATGGCGGTTGCGGACAGCGGCACGCGCCAGAGCCGGGCCTATATCCGCTTCATGGTGGCCGACCGGCCTGGCGTGCTGGCTGAGCTCACCGCCGCCATGCGCGATGCCGGGGTATCGATCGAAAGCCTGATCCAGAAGGGCCGGGCGGGCGATGCTGGCGCCGTGATGGTTGCGATGGTGACGCACGAGGGCCCGGAAAGCGCCGTGGCTGAGGCGCTGCGCCTGCTCGATGGATCGGCCAGCCTGACCGAGCCGCCATTGGTGATGCATCTGCTGGGCGAATAGCCCTCAGCGGTCGGGCAGTTCGCCCTTGGCGATCTTGTCGGCATCCGAACCTTCGGGTGCTTCCGGCAAGGCGGCAGGATCGATCACATAGATTGGCGGCGGGGCCCAGCCGCCGGTGATGCAGCCTGGCTGGCCTTTGCAGGACCTGGAAAAGGCCGGCGCGCGCGGCACGCCATTGTTGAGCGCGCGGCGGGCGGCGAGCGAATCTGGATCGCTCTCGGCCGTGGTTGGCACCCGCAGGTCCTCGCCGCGATCGACGCAGACAACGATTTCGCCTGCCTTGCGGGCCGAGCGGCAACGATCCTGCACCGTTTCGACGCTGAGCCGCGATTTGGCGGCAGCCAGGCGCTGGGCGATCTGCGGATCGGGTTCCGGGTCGGCGGTCTGGGCCAGCAGCGGCATGGCCGCCAAGGCGGCCAACAGTCCAATCGATCGTCCCCGCCAGCCCATCACCGAACTTGACCGCGCTGGCGCTTAATCCCCGGTGAACCCGCCGCCATTAAACCGGCTTACTCGACAAGCGCGGATGCGCTCGCTAAGCGCCGCGCTGCATTCGTATTCAACACATTCATCGATCCAGGGACCTCGAACCGCCCATGACCAACCCCACCGCCAGCAAGGTCCTTGACCGCGTTCTCGTCCTCGAAATGGTCCGCGTGACCGAAGCAGCCGCGATCGCTGCTTCCAAGCTGGTCGGCCGCGGTGACGAGAAGGCGGCTGACGCGGCTGCGGTGGAAGCCATGCGCGAGGCCTTCGACGATCTCGAGATCGACGGCACCGTGGTGATTGGTGAGGGTGAGCGCGACGAAGCGCCGATGCTCTATATCGGGGAAAAGGTCGGCGGCGCCCAGGGCACCGGCCCGAAGATCGATATCGCGCTTGATCCGCTGGAAGGTACGACCATCACCGCCAAGGCCGGTCCCAACGCACTGGCCGTGCTGGCCTGCGCCGAGGAAGGCAACCTGCTCAACGCGCCTGACGTTTACATGGACAAGCTGGCGGTTGGCCCGGGCTATCCAGACGGGATCATCGATCTGGCCAAGAGCCCGACCGAGAACGTCAAGGCCGTGGCTGCGGCGAAGGGCGTCGAACCTAGCGACATCATCGTCTGTGTGCTTGACCGTCCGCGCCATGCCGAACTGATTGCAGAGCTGCGCGGCCTGGGCTGCGGCGTGGTGCTGATCGGCGATGGTGACGTGGCCGGCGTGATCGCGGTGACCAACGAAGACACCACGATTGACATGTACATGGGCTCGGGCGGCGCACCAGAGGGCGTGCTGGCAGCAGCCGCGCTGCGCTGCGTTGGCGGCCAGTTCAACGGCCGCCTGCTGTTCCGCAACGACGACGAGCGTGCCCGCGCCCGCAAGTGGGGCATCGAAGACCTCAACAAGATCTATACCCGCGACGAGCTGGCCAAGGGCGATTGCAACCCTGCCGCCACCGGGGCGACCGACGGTTCGCTGCGGGCCGGGGTCAATCGCCGCAAGGATGGTACCATGACCACCGAAAGCGTGGTGATGCGCGCCAGCTCTGGCACGGTTCGCTGGGTCCGCGGCGAGCACCGCAAGCCGCGCTAAGCGCCGCCCTGCGGGCGCGCTAATCCACGCCTCTCGGGCGGGAGCGCCTTGCAATCCGCCACTCCCTGATTAGAGGCTCCAGCGGGGTCAGAATCACGGGGAAGGCAGCGCAATGAAATTGATGGCCGGCAATTCCAATCTGCCGCTGGCACGGGACATCGCTGCCTATCTCGACCTGGAACTGACGGATGCTTCGGTGCGGCGCTTTGCCGACGAAGAAGTCTTCGTTGAGATCCACGAGAACGTGCGCGGCGAAGATGTCTTCGTTGTCCAGTCGACCAGCTTCCCGGCAAATGACAACCTGATGGAACTGCTGATCTGCATTGATGCGCTGCGCCGCGCCTCAGCCAAGCGGATCACGGCCGTGCTACCCTATTTTGGCTATGCCCGTCAGGACCGGAAGCCAGGCCCGCGCACGCCGATTTCGGCCAAGCTGGTCGCCAACCTGATCACCACTGCAGGGGCCGACCGCGTACTCGCGGTCGATCTCCACGCCGGGCAGATCCAGGGCTTCTTCGATATCCCGACCGACAACCTCTACGGTGCCCCGGTCATGGCGGCCGACATTCTCGAGCGGACCGGCGGCGAGAACCTGATGGTCGTCTCGCCCGACGTCGGCGGCGTGGTCCGCGCCCGCGCGCTGTCCAAGCGGATCAATGATGCGCCGCTGTCGATCGTCGACAAGCGCCGCGACAAACCCGGCAGTAGCGAAGTGATGAATATCATCGGTGATGTGAAGGGATGGGACTGCATCCTGATCGACGACATCATCGATTCGGGCGGCACCCTGTGCAATGCCGCTGCGGCGCTGATGGAGGCCGGCGCAAAGAGCGTAACGGCCTACCTCACGCACGGGGTCCTCTCGGGCAAGGCGGTGGAACGGGTGACCAATTCGGCGCTGAAGGAGCTGGTCATCACGGACTCGATTCAGCCGACCGATGCTGCCATCGACAGCCCCAAGGTCCGCATCTTGCCGATCGCGCCGCTGATTGGCGAGGCGATCCGCCGGATTGCCGACGAGAGTTCGGTTTCGAGCCTGTTCGACTGATGAACCTTGGCGCTGACATCGCGCTGGCCCACCGCCTGGCGGATGCCGCGCGATCGGCGATCCTGCCGCATTATCGCGCGGGCCTGACCAGCGAACGCAAGGCTGATGCCTCGCCCGTCACCCTCGCGGACCGGGCGGCCGAAGAGGCGATGCGCCGCATCCTCAAGGCCGAATGCCCGCGCGATGCGATCCACGGCGAGGAGTTCGGGGCGGAGACAGGCTCATCGGGCCGTACCTGGGTGCTCGATCCGATCGACGGAACCACTTCGTTCCTGATCGGCCGGCCGATCTTCGGCACCTTGATTGCGCTGGTGGTCGATGGCTGGCCGGTTCTGGGCGTGATTGACCAGCCGGTTCTGGGCGAACGCTGGCTTGGCGCGACTGGGCAGCCGACCCTGCTGAACGGCCAGCCGGTGCGCACGCGCCCCTGCCGCGAGCTGAGTGACGCCACGCTGGCGACGACCGGCCCGCATTATTTCGACGATCACGATGGCGGGCACTTCATGGGCCTTGCTGCCAAGACCGATCACCGCCGGATGGTGATGGGTGGTGATTGCTACAACTATGCCCTGCTCGCCTCGGGCCATCTCGATATCGTCTGCGAGGCCAACCTGAAGCTTCACGACTATGCCGCGCTGGTTCCGGTCGTCGAAGGAGCCGGCGGCACCATGTGTGACTGGAATGGCGATCCACTCCATGCCGCATCCTCGGGCCATGTTCTGGCGCTGGGCGATCCGGCGCGGCTGGACGATGTGGTCGAGGCGCTCGCCTGCCACCATTGATGGCGATCGGGAACCGGTTGCCGATGTGACCTTTTTGCGACAGTGCTTGACCAAGTGATGCTGCAACAATCGCTGACTCTTGCGCCGATTCCGCTCTAGGTCCAGCAAGCGCGCACCAGGATTGCAAGCCGGAATTCCCGGCAAATCCAAGGGAGGAACACATGCAGAAGAATTTCGAACCGCAGCTGGCCTATCGCCTGCTTGCCGGCGCTGCCATGCTGGCGCTGACTGTCCCGGCCCATGCCCAGGAAGCCGAAGAGGCGATCGACGGCAACGAGATCGTCGTGACCGCGACCAAGCGCAACGAAACGATCCAGGACGTGCCGTTCTCGATCGCGGCCGTCACTGCTGCTGACATCCAGAAGACTGGTGCGGGCAATATCGAAGACATCGCCCGCAATGTCGCCGGCCTGACCGTCCAGAACCTCGGGCCGGGCCAGAGCCAGGTCTCGGTCCGCGGCGTTTCGGCCGGTCAGATCGTCCGCGACCAGCCGGGCGTGAAGGAACAGGTTGGCGTCTACCTCGATGAATCGGTGGTCTCGCTTTCGCTGTTCACCCCTGATTTCGATCTGTTTGACCTCAACCGTGTTGAAACGCTGCGCGGCCCGCAAGGCACGCTGTTTGGTTCGGGTTCGGTTGGCGGTACTGTCCGCTACATCACCAACCAGCCCAAGCTGGGCGTGACCGAAGGCACCGTCGAAGCCGGCATCAACACCTTCGAAGGCGGTTCGCTGGGCTATGGCGCCAAGGGCGCGGTCAACGTGCCGATGGGTGACAAGGCCGCACTGCGCATTGTCGCCTATGGCGAGAAGTTTGGCGGTTTCATCGACGCGATCGGCCCGGCCGGTGGCGAAGATGTCAACGACGGACGCCGCTATGGTGGCCGCGTCAGCCTGCTGCTTGAGCCGACCGACGGCATTCGCATCACGCCGCGCATCATCTATCAGGATGTCCAGGCCAACGGCTTCAACCGGGCTGAGCGCTACAACCTCTATTACAACCCGCTGATCAACATCAATCAGGTCATGCCGGAGAACACGCAGTACCTGAAGCTGCGTGAACAGTTCCGCGACAAGACCACCCTGGCCGATTTGAACGTCGGTATCGACCTGAGCGATACGATCGCGCTGACCTCGGTCACCAGCTACATCAACCGTGACATCCTGGTCAGCCGCGATGCCTCGGCGCTGACCGGTTCGGTCTACGTCTCGTTTGCTGGCGCTGCTGCCGCGGCGGCGGGTGGTGCGCGGCTCGATTCGAACCTGCTCGACACCACCAAGCTCAAGCAGTGGACCCAGGAACTGCGCCTTGCCTCGACCGGCGAAGGCCCCCTGCAGTGGGTGCTCGGCGGCTTCTACAGCCATGTCGACCGCACCTATGCCCAGCGTTTGCCGACCCCGGGTTCGGATCCGTTCGGCCAGGTCTTCCTGAACGTCGTTGCCCCGGGCGTCCCGATTTCGGCGACCTACAATGGCTTCCCGGCCAACTCGCCGTACAATGCCGACATCCCGTACGAGATCGAACAGTACGCGATCTTCGGCGAAGCGAGCTACGAGTTCGGGCAGTTCAAGCTGACCGCTGGTGGCCGCTACTACGACTTCAGCGAAACGCGTGACTTCATCTCGGGCGGGATCTTCGCCAACGGCGACACCTTCCGGGGCGACAAGACCAGCTCGAACGGGTTCACCCCGCGCGTCATCCTGTCGTACAAGGCCAGCGACGATCTGTCGCTCAACCTTCAAGCCTCGAAGGGTTTCCGTCTCGGCGGCGTGAACGATCCGCTCAATATCCCGCTCTGCTCGGGCGGGGCGACCGGTCCGGACGCGCGGACCTATGGCGGCCGTCCGGGCTACAAGGACGAAACGCTGTGGAACTATGAAGCCGGCGTGAAGGCCTCGACCAATGGCATCACGATCAACGCTGCGGTGTTCTACAACGACATCCGCAACCTGCAGGTCACGGCCGATGCCGGTTCGTGCTCGTCGCGCGTTGTCTTCAACGTGCCCAAGGCCCACAGCGCGGGCGTCGAAGTCGAGATCGGCATCAAGCCGACCCCGGGCTTCGAGTTCTCGCTCAACGGCAGCGTGACCGATTCGAAGTTCGACAGCTCGGTGGTCGATGCGGGCGGCGCGGTGATTGCCGGGATGCGCGATGGCAACCGTCTGCCGACCGTGCCGAAGTTCCAGATCGCAGCCAACGCCAGCTACGTGACGGAAGTGAGCGACGGGCTCGACTGGTCGTTCAACGCCAGCTTCCAGCACGTTGGCAACCGTTACACCCAGCCGGGTGACCAGGAGCCGGGCACGGGTTCGTTCACGAACTCGCTGTTCTTCAACCCGGCCACTTCGGCCTTTGGCAGCGGCACCTACAACTTCGGCAGCTACCTCCTGCCCAGCTACAACCTGGTCAACCTGTCGACCGGGTTGGAGTGGGACAGCGGCCTGTCGATGTCGCTCTACGTGAACAACCTGTTCAACGAGACCCCGCTGCTTTCGCTTGATCGTGAGCGCGGTGGCCGGGCCCGCATTGGCTACAACGTCGGCAGCCCGCGCAAGTACGGGTTCACCGTTCGCCAGACCTTCTGAGCCTGGCGATAGCCTGAAGAAGGGGCCCGGTTGCACCAGCAGCCGGGCCCTTTTCTTTGGTCGCTATTGCAGCGCGGCCTTGATGAAGTCCGCCGCGCGCTCACCAATCATGATCGACGGGGCATTGGTGTTGCCCGAGACCAGCCGCGGCATGATCGAGGCATCGGCCACCCACAGTCCGTCGATCCCGCGCAGCCTGAGCGTCGGATCGACCACGCTTTCGGCATCGCCGCCCATCCGGCAGGTGCCCACGGGGTGATAGACCGTATCGGCACGGCTGCGGATCAGATCGTCGACCGCCGCGTCGTTGGCCAGGTCAACCGGCTGCCGCGGCGTGCCGCCATAGGCGCCGAGCGCGCCATTTTCCGCGATCCGGTACATCAGCCGCACCCCGGCGCGCAGGGTCGCAATGTCGCGCGGATCATCGAGGAAGTTGGGATCGATCGCCGGCGGAGCAGCCGGATCGGCCGAGTTCAGCCGCACTGTCCCCCGGCTTTCGGGGCGCAGCACGCAGGCGTGGATCGAAAAGCCATGGCCTTTCACCTTGGTCCGACCGTGGTCTTCGAGCATGGCGGGGACGAAATGGTACTGGATGTCGGGGGCGGGCAGATCGGGATTGGTGCGCCAGAAGCCGCCAGCCTCGGCGAAGCAAGTGGTCATGATCCCGGTGCGCTTCAGGCGGTGCTCGATCACCGCCTTGGCCATTTTCCAGGTGCCGGACAGGCTGTCACCGATGAAGTCGAGCGAGCCGGTTTCCCAGCTGGCGACGAAATCGATGTGGTCCTGCAGATCCTCGCCCACGGCGGCCTTGTCGAGCAGGACAGGGATGCCCTTGTCCTTGAGGTGAGCGGCCGGACCAATGCCGGAAAGCATCAGGACTTGCGGACTGCCGAACGCGCCGGCGGAAAGCACCACGCCGCCGCTCGCCCGGATCACTTCGCGCTTGCCCCCGAAGCGCGCCTGGACGCCAACCGCGCGGCCATCCTCGATCACGATCTTCTCGACCAATGCGCCAGTGCGGATCGACAGGTTGGGGCGCGGGGTCAAATAGGCGCGCGCGGCCGACCAGCGCTCGCCGGCCTTCTGCGTTACCTGGTAGAGCCCGAAGCCATCCTGACGGGCGCCATTGAAGTCATTGTTTTCAGGCAGCTGGAGGCTGGCGGCGCTGGCCACGAAGGCCTCGCTTCCGGGGCTCGGCCAGCGCTGGTCCATCACGTTGAGCGGACCGTCACCGCCGTGCCATTCGTTGCCGCCGCGCTCGTTGCCCTCTGACCGCCGGAAATAGGGCAGCACATCTGCATGGCTCCAGCCAGTGCAGCCAAGCTCGGCCCACTGGTCGTAGTCGAAGTGGTTGCCGCGGATATAGACCATGGCGTTGATCGCGCTCGATCCGCCCAGACCCCGCCCGCGCGGCTGATAGCCGATCCGGCCGTTGAGTCCCTTTTGCGGGACCGTATCGAACCGCCAGTTCGATTTTTCCGGGATGAACGGCATGAACCCGGGGGTCTTGATCCGGATCGTGTCGTTATGCGGTCCGGCCTCAAGCAGGCAGACCCGGCGCGTGCCATCTTGCGACAAGCGTCCCGCCACCGCGCTGCCCGCGCTGCCGCCACCGATCACGATGATATCGAACTGGTCCATGTCAGGCTCTCTCCACTTTGTGTGAGAGCGTTAAGCGACCGGTTAAATACCTGCAATCCTATTCCGCGGGCTCGGCCATCTGGCGGGCCTGCCAGCGTGCGCGGATCGTGTCAGAGGTGTCGCGGCTGCCATCATGGGTCCAGCCGGGCGGGCGCCAGAGGTAGGACAGCTTGTGCTGCCACGGTGCGTGCCAGACATCCTTCGCGATCCCGATCCATTCGTGGAACACGGCATACAGGAGGTTGAAGGTGCCAAGCTGGCGGACGATCCCGTAACGGATCGGTTCGTCGTCCACCTCGGGCACGAAAGTGCCGAACATCCGGTCCCAGATGATGAAGACCCCGGCGTAGTTCGAATCGAGATAGCGCGGGTTGGTGGCGTGGTGGACCCGGTGATGGCTGGGTGTGTTCATCACCGCCTCAAACCAGCGCGGGAAGCGCTTGATCGCCTCGGTGTGGATCCAGAACTGGTAGATCAGGTTCACCCCGCTGCAAAACAGGATCATCGCCGGGTGAAAACCCAGGCCAGCCAGTGGCAACTTGAACAGGAACGACATGGCCAGCCATCCCGTCCAGGTTTGCCGGAGCGCGGTGGAGAGGTTGTAGTGCTGGCTGGAGTGGTGGTTGACGTGGCTCGCCCAGAACCAGCGCACCCGGTGGGCGCTGCGATGGAACAGGTAATAGAGCAGGTCATCGAGCACGAAGCACAGGATCCAGGCCCACCAGGTCCACGGCACGGTTGCAACGCGGTGCTCCCACAGCCACAGCATCAGGCCATAGATCGCACCGCCGAACAGCAGACCAGCTACCGTGCTGCCCAGCCCGAAGGCCAGCGAGACCAGCGTATCACGCGGTTCATACTTTTCGGGCGCCTTGCGCTTGGCCCAGATCATCTCGATCACGATCAAGAGGATGAAGAAGGGCACGGCATAGTCGACCGGATTTGGCAGCTTAGGCATGCTTGGCTCCTGTCTGCGGCAGACGGCGCAGGCCCGCCGCCCAGACCCCGGCCGCTTCACCCAGATGCAGGGTGACCGTGCCGAAGGTCTTCTCGCCCGTGCCAATGGTCAGGAATTCCCGGTCGAGCCGCGCCTCGGTCCGCTCATCCAGCAGCCGTGCGACCCAGGCAGCGCCGTGCCGCCGCAGCAACATCTGGCGTCCCTGCGCATCGCGCAGCAGCGCGCCGATCCCGGCCTTGTCGAGCGCGATGTCGACCGGTTCGAACCCCTCGATCGCGGCATTGGCCAGGAACCTGGCCTGGTCGGCGCTGCGAATTCGCTCGTCCCCGCCAAGGTCCATCCACCGCGCCAGCCACGCCAGCCCGAGAATCGCGAGCAGCGAGGCCGCGAATTTCGCCAGATCGATCCAGACCCCCTCCATCGCCGCTTAGCCGCTGCGCGCCTTGAGCATGTCCATCAGCGGACGGACCGGGCTGACATCGTAGCCGGCATCGGCGGCCTGGGCCGTCACCGCATCTAGCTCGGCACCCTGGCTGGCCTGGGCCAGAGCCCAGAGCAGAGTGGAGCGCGTGCCCGACCGGCAATAGGCCAGCACCTTGCCGTCGCTGTTGGCAAGGGCGGCGGCCATTGCCTCCACCTGCGGCCCGGAAAAGCCAGCGTGTGTCACCGGGATCGCGACATAGTCCATGCCCAGCGCGCGGGCGGCCGCCTCAATCTCGGCACCGGGAACCTGATCGTCGCTTTCGCCTTCGGGCCGGTTGTTGATGATCAGGCCGACCCCCAGCGTCTTCGCCTCGTCGAGGTCTGCGAGCGAGATTTGCGGGCTGGCAAGCACGGAATCGGACAAGCGGCGAAACATCGGTGCGGCACCCTTTGCAGACTGGAATTGTCCTTCGCCTAGCCCTCGTGAGGGGCCTTGCCAAGCGTCTCTTGGCAGTGCCGCGCCAAAGCCGTTCTGGCAGAAATGTCACAGTCCCATGGACCCGGCAGGGAGCCGCGTGATTCGATTCGCCAAGGGCTTGCAGATGAGTTATCACCAGCCCTGCGGCGTTGCGGGCCAGATTCCGTTACGTCTGCCTCCCCGGTGCGTTTCGTCCGCACGGCCTGGGTTGCGATACGGCGGGCGATACGAAAGTGCGTTCGGGTTTATGGGTTTTGATAGAGGACGTCGCGGCCGTGGCCGTGACAAGCGCGACGGGTTCGGCGAAGACAGTTTCGATCCGTTCGCTGGGGGCGGTGGTGACCGCTTTGGTGGCGGCGACCGCTTCGGGGGTGGTGGTGACCGCGGTGGCTTCGGCGGCCCCGGGCGCGGCTTCGGCGGCGGTGATCGCGGTGGTTTCGGCGGCGGCGGTGGCGGCGGTGGTCGTGGCGGCTTCGGCGGCGGCGCACCGCGCGGCGGCGGCGGTGGTGGCGGCATGCCGGCCCAGGTCGTCGGTGAAGGTTCCGGCACCGTCAAGTTCTTCAACGCGGGCAAGGGCTTCGGCTTCATCCAGCGCGATGAAGGCGGCGAAGACGTGTTCGTGCACATCAGCGCGGTCGAACGCGCCGGGCTGGAAGGCCTGGCCGAGGGTCAGACGCTGAAGTTCACCCTGGTCGATCGCGGCGGCAAGATTTCAGCCAGCGATCTTGAGATCGTGGGTGACCTGATCGAAGCGCCCAAGCGCGAAGCTGCGCCGCAGCGCCAGCTGACGGGTGAGAAGGCGACCGGCACGGTCAAGTTCTTCAACTCGATGAAGGGCTTCGGTTTCATCACGCGTGATGACGGCCAGCCCGATGCCTTCGTGCACATCAGCGCGGTTGAGCGTTCGGGCATGTCCGGTCTCAATGAAGGTGACCGGGTTGAATTCGACATCGAAGTCGACCGACGAGGCAAGTATTCGGCCGTGAACCTGACGCCGCTGCAGGGCTGACCTGCCGGTGCCGGTCCCGGGGTTGCCCCGGGACATTCCACGGCCTAGAACTCCGCAAATGGCGGCCCTTCGCGGGGCCGCCATTTGTCGTTTTCCAATTCATGCATATCTCGCATCCAGCAAAGGAACTTAGCGATGTCGATCACTCCGCTCATGCCAGTCTATCCCCGCTGCGGCTTCCGGCCGGTGCGCGGTGAGCACTGCCACCTGATCGGGGAAGATGGGCAGCGATATCTCGATTTCGCCGCCGGCATCGCGGTCAACCTACTGGGCCATTCGCACTCGGGTCTGATTGGCGCGATCCAGAAGCAGGCCGAAACGCTGATGCACGTTTCGAACCTCTATGGCAGCCCGCAGGGTGAGCATCTGGCCCAGCGGCTGGTCGACCTGACCTTTGCCGACACCGTGTTCTTCACCAATTCCGGCGCCGAGGCGGTTGAATGCGCGATCAAGACTGTCCGCGCCTATCACAGCCATGTCGGCGATGATCACAAGTTCGAGATCATCACCTTCAAGAACGCCTTCCACGGGCGGACCATGGCGACGATCAGTGCCTCCAACCAGGAGAAGATGCACAAGGGCTTCCACCCGCTCCTGGCTGGCTTCAAGTACGTCGATTTTGACGATCTCGAAGGCGCCAAGGCGGCGATCGGCCCGAATACCGCCGGCTTCCTGGTGGAGCCGGTCCAGGGCGAAGGCGGGATCCGTCCGGCTTCGGATGAATTCATGCAGGGTCTGCGCGCCCTGGCCGATGAGCATGGCCTGCTGCTCGCGCTGGACGAAGTGCAGTGCGGCGTTGCCCGTTCCGGCACGCTCTATGCCTATGAGCAGTACGGGATCGTTCCCGATGTCGTCGCCACCGCCAAGGGTCTTGGCGGCGGGTTCCCGATCGGCGCCTGCCTGGCAACCGAACAGGCCGCCCGCGGCATGGTGATTGGCACCCACGGTTCGACCTATGGCGGCAATCCGCTCGCCATGGCCGCAGCCGAAGCCGTGCTCGATGCGGTGGCCAACGACGAATTCCTGGCCCAGGTTCGCACGACCAGCGAGCGGCTGCGCAGCCGGCTTGAGCAGTTCATCGGCAATTACCCCGACCTGTTCGAGCTGGTTCGCGGCAAGGGCCTGATGCTGGGCGTCAAAATGAAGTTCGAAACCCGCGGCTTCGTGGCGCACCTGCGCGACAACCATCACCTGCTGACCGTGGCGGCCGGGGACAATACCCTGCGCCTGGTGCCGCCGCTGGTGATTGGCGATGCCGAGATCGACGAGTTCTTCGACAAGCTGTCGGCCGGTGCGGCCAGCTTCCAGCCGCCGGAACCAGCCGCATGACCCGGCATTTCCTGAACCTCGCCGATGCGGGGGGCGATGGTGTTGTCGCGATGCTTAACGATGCGCTGGATCGCAAGGCAGCACGCGCGGCCTGGCCGAAGGGCAAGACCGATGCCGATGCGCCGCTGGCGGGGCATGTGCTGGCGATGGTGTTCGAGAAGAACTCGACCCGCACGCGCGTGTCGTTTGACATGGCGATGCGCCAGCTCGGCGGCAGCGCCATCACGCTCGAATCCGGCACCAGTCAGCTCGGCCGCGGCGAGACTATCGCCGATACTGCCCGGGTGCTCAGCCGGATGGTCGATGCGATCATGCTGCGCACCGACGATCACGCCAAGATCGAGGAACTGGCGCACTATGCCACCGTGCCGGTGATCAATGGCCTGACCGACGAGAGCCATCCCTGTCAGATCATGGCCGATCTGCTGACCCTGCTCGAGCGCGGCAAGGCACTGCCCGGGCTGGAAGTGGCCTGGCTGGGTGATGGCAACAATGTGCTCAATTCGATCATCGAGTCAGCTGGCCTACTGCGCTTCAATGTCCGGGTCGGCACGCCGAAGGGCTATGAACCGGATCCCGGCTATATCGAGCGCGCCCGCGCGCTCGGCGCGACGATCACCTTGACCAATGATGCCGCCGCAGCGGCGCGCGGGGCCGATGTGGTGGTGACGGACACCTGGGTTTCGATGGGTCAGGAGCATGCTCATAACAAGCTGGCGGCGATGGCGCCGTTCCAGGTCGATGAGAAACTGATGGGCCTGGCCAGTGCCGGCGCGACGTTCCTCCATTGCCTCCCTGCGCACCGCGGCGAGGAAGTGACCGATCCGGTGATCGATGGGCCGCAGTCAGCCGTTTGGGACGAGGCGGAGAACCGCATCCACGCTCAAAAGAGCGTGCTGCGCTGGGTCTTCGGGCAGCTGTGAGCCTGCCCGAACATATCGCGGCGGGCGAGACCGGCTATGACCGGGTGCTGCGCTTCTCGATCCCGGGGCGCAACGCCCGGGGCCGGGTGGTGCGCCTCGGGCCGGTGCTCGACACGATCCTGACCGCGCATGATTATCCACCGCCGATCCGCCGCCTGCTGGCCGAGGCGCTGGTGCTGACCGCGCTGCTCGGGACCCTGCTGAAGGACGAAGGCAGCCAGCTAACCATGCAAGCCCAGACCGAGGCGGGCGTGGTCGATCTGCTGGTCTGCGATTACCGCAATGGCGAACTGCGCGGTTACGTTCGCCACGATGATGCGCGCCTTGTGGAACTCGGGCGCAATCCGTCGCTCTATGCCCTGTTCGGCAAGGGCTATCTCGCGGTTACCTTCGATCTTGCGGCCACGGGCCAGCGTTACCAGGGGATCGTGCCGCTCGAGGGTGCAAGCCTGGCCGAGGCTTGCGAGAGCTACTTTGCCCAGAGCGAGCAGGTGCCGACGCTGATCAGGGTCGGGATCGGCGATGGCTCGGCCGGTTGCATCGGTGCGGGCCTGCTCGTCCAGCATCTGGCTGAGGGCGAGGAAGGGCGCGAACGGCTGCACGTGAAGCTGGACCACCCCGAATGGGAGCACGTGGCTGTCCTGGCAGGCAGCACTCGGCCGGAAGAGCTGGTGGATCCCGACCTCTCGCTCGAAGCCCTGGTCTGGCGGCTGTTCCATGACGAGCCCGAGGTGCGGGTTGAGACCGGTGGCACGCTGCAGCGCGGCTGTCGCTGTTCGATTGCACACTACGAAAGCGTGCTAGCCAAGTTCCCCGAGGAAGACCGCGTCGAGATGCGCAATGAGGCCGGCCTGATCGAAGTGGACTGCGCCTTTTGCTCGAAGCTGTTCCAGATCGAGATGTGACAACGGTTCGTCGATAAAAATACACGTTTGGCCGGTGGCCGTCGCTATGTTACAAGCGAAAACCCATTGCCTGTCCGTTCGTTAGGACAAGCGGCGCAATCGGGGGGAGAAGCGGCATGCACAAGTTGCTGATGCGAGCGAGCGCCGTGGCCTTGGCGGGCTGGGCTGTGCTGGCCGTGCCTGCTTCAAGCCAGCGGCCGGCACTGGCCATGCTGGACCAGATCGATTCCGGAAAATGGGAAATCCGGCTGCGCGATGGAAGCCGCCGCAGCTATCCGATCTGTGTCGATAATGGCCGCAAGCTCATCCAGCTCCGCCACGATGCATTGAATTGCGACCGGCTGGTGATCGACGATCGGGCAGACCAGGTCACGGTGCAGTACACTTGCCGCGGGCGGGGATATGGCCGCACCAGTATTCGCCGCGAAACCGGACGACTGGTCCAGATCGAGACCCAGGGCATCGCCGAAGGTCTGCCGTTCGATTTCACGGCCGAGGCGCGCCGGACCGGCAACTGCGGCGGCTAAGCACGGCGCAGTTGCCATAAGCCTGCGTGCAGGCTAGCCCAGCCGCAATGTCTTCCGCTGCAAATTCCCACCAGCGCCAGGCTGTCGTGCTCCTCTCGGGCGGCCTTGATTCCATGGTCGTCGCCGGCCTCGCGCAGGAAGCGGGCTATGCGATCAATGCGCTGACCATTGATTACAACCAGCGCCACCGGCGCGAGCTTGATGCGGCGCGGGCGATTGCACAGCGGATCGGCGCGGTCCGCCACGTTGTGCTGCCGCTGGACCTGTCGCGCTTTGGCGGTTCCGCACTTACCGACGACATTGCTGTGCCAAAGGACGGCGTCGGTGCGGATATTCCCGTTACCTATGTCCCGGCGCGCAATCTGGTGTTCCTGTCGTTGACCCTAGCCTGGGCTGAGGCACTGGGGGTGCGCGATCTCTTTATCGGGGTAAATGCGCTGGACTATTCCGGCTATCCCGATTGCCGCCCCGAATTTATCGCCGGATTCCAGGATCTGGCGCGGCTTGCCACAAAGGCTGGTGCCGAAGGCGATGACTGGCGCATTCACGCCCCGCTGCAGTTCCTCGGCAAGGCCGAAATCGCGGCCGAGGCGCACCGGCTGGGATTGGATGCCGGACTAAGCTGGTCGTGCTACGATCCCCAACCAGACGGGTTGGCCTGCGGATTGTGCGACAGCTGTCGCTTGCGGCGCGAGGGTTTTGCCAAGGCGGGATTAGTCGATCCAACCCGCTACGCGGCCTAGAACAAAACAGAAGATCAGGGAGAGATCAGGTGAACGAAGCCCAGGACAACACCGCCGCACCGCGCGAGGCTACGAGCTATAGCTGGTACGTGCTCAGCGTCCTGGTGGTCGTTTACATCCTCAACTTCATCGACCGGCAGATCATTTCGATCCTGGCGCTGGAGATCAAGGCCGACCTTAACCTGACTGACAGCGACATGGGCTTTCTGGGCGGTGCGGCCTTCGCCGTGTTTTACGCCCTCTTCGGCATCCCGCTTGGACGATTGGCGGACAACTGGAGCCGAGTGAAGCTGCTGAGCATTGGCCTGGCGCTATGGTCGACAATGACGGCACTGTCCGGCTTTGCCCGCAGCCAGCTGACCCTGACCCTCGCCCGCATGGGGGTTGGCATTGGTGAGGCGACAGCCAGTCCGACTGCCTATTCGCTGATCTCCGACTATTTCCCCAAGCGCCAGCGCGCCACCGCGCTCGCGATCTATTCCTCGGGCCTCTATCTGGGCGGCGGCGTGTCGCTGCTGATCGGCGCCAAGATCAGCAAGGTCTGGAATGCCACTTATCCCGAAGGCGGACCGCTGGGCCTGGTTGGCTGGCACGCCGCATTCCTGGCGGTCGGCATCCCGGGCATTCTGGTCGCGCTGTGGGTCGCCACCCTGCGTGAGCCGGTGCGCGGCGCGATGGACGGCACCCCCAGCAAAAGCTCTGACCGGCCCTTCGCCGAATTCTTTGCCGACCTTTCGACGATCGTGCCGCCGTTTACACTGATCGGTGCCGCGCGGCGCGGGGTTGGCGCCTTGGTGATCAATATAGCGGTGGCTGCCGGGCTTTCGGCTTTCGCCTGGATCATGATCCAATTGACCGGGAACCTGCCGCAATGGTCGGCCGTGGCGCTCGGCTATTACGCCGTGTTCTCGTGGGCAAGCGTGCTGCGCCAGAAGGATCCGGCGACCTTCCGCCTGATCTGGGGCACTCCGGCCTTTATTTGCACGACATTGGGCTATTCGATGGTCTCGCTCGCCGCCTATGGCCTCGCCTTCTGGTCGGCGCCCTATGCCGAGCAGGTGCTCAAACTGCCAAAGGACGAGCTGGCGTTCTGGCTCGGTGCCAATGGCGCGATCAGCGGCTTCCTGGGTGTGATCATCGGCGGCCGCATGGCCGATGCCTTGCGGGCGAAAAACCCGGCTGGTCGAATCCTGATGATCCTCTTTGGTGTCATCGCCCCGGCCGCACCGATCTGGATCGGCTACACGACGCCGAACGCCGAACTGTTCTATGTGATGAACTTCCTGGCTGGTCTCTTCGCGGCAGCGGCGCTGGGCGCGGCGGCGGCGACCACGCAGGACCTGGTCCTGCCGCGGATGCGGGGTACGGCCACGGCCTCGTTCTTCCTCGGCACCACGCTGGTTGGGCTCTGCTTCGGCCCCTACATGGTCGGGCAGGTGTCGGACCTCGCAGGGACCATGGTCGATGGCAAGCTGGTTGGCGATCTCAGGACCGGGATCCTCTCGCTGCTTGCAGTCGCGCCGCCCGCCGTCGCCCTGCTGCTTTACGCTTACAAGGCCGTTCCGGCGGCCGAAGCAACGCTGGCTGAGCGCGCCGGCGAAAGCGCCTGAGGCGGGTCGGTCAGACCCGCTTCAGTACGCCGCAGGCGATCCGCGCGCCGCTATTGCCTGAAGGGTCGGTGCGATAGTCATCGGCTGCGGCGTGCAGCACGACGGCGGTACCATCGGCGTCGAATAGCGCTGCGTCGATCGCGGCGCTGTCCAAGCCCAGGCTGGCGCTGGCAGTTCCAAGTCCGGCCTTGTCGATTGTTACGTTGGGCAGGTCGCCCAGATGCGCGCCCAGGGGATTATCCTTGCCATGCTGGTGCCCGCCGGGATTGAGGTGCGGACCGGCACTGGTGAACGGTGCCTCGCATTTCCCGACAGCGTGAAGGTGCATCCCGTGGACTGCGCCGGGTGTGCCGTTGATGGTGATGCTGACAGTTGTTTCGCTGCCGCGCCGAAAGAATACTGCTGTGCCAACCGGGCGGCCTTCGGCGTTTGCCAGCTGCGCTGTGCCAAGGTTGGCAGTGCGATTGTCGATGGTGGTGCACCCGGCAAGGGCCAAGCCAATCAGGGCGGGGGCTGCAAAACGTGGCATGGTTCTCTCCAACTTCCCCCTCACTCAAAGGAAAAGGGGGCCGGATTGCTCCGACCCCCTGAACCTTTTAGCGCCTTGCGGCAGCTGATTACATGCCCGAACCCGGACCGTAGGTGATTTCCACCCGGCGGTTCTGGAGTTCGCGGACGCCGTCAGCAGTCGGGACGCGCGGGTTGTTTTCACCGAAGCCCTGGCTCGTGATGGCGCCATCGGCGATCCCACGCGAGGACAGGTAGGCGCGGACCGAAGCGTTACGACGCTCCGACAGGCCCTGGTTGTACTTCGGCGTACCCGAACGGTCAGCATAGCCGGCCAGCATGATCGGAACGTTGGCGCAGTTGGCATAGGCCGTGACCGCGCTGTCGAGGATCGAAGCCGCTTCCGGCGTGATGTCCGACTTATCCCAGTCGAAGAACACGATGTACGGACCCTTGTTGCAGACCAC
>VFQM010000940.1_pt1 | contig 28273 bp, 27 predicted proteins | sample 3512391 | NCBI WGS metagenome assembly VFQM01 (sample SAMN10412369, study PRJNA504923) | tailings metagenome | isolation source: Replicate 1 from Balatoc abandoned mine | place: Philippines
AGAGGATGCCTCAGCAGTAATCAACCGACGTTTACACAAAATTCAGGACACCCTCTAAATAAAAAGCGTAATTCGTTTCTAATTGTTATGTTTTTAATTATTTTAGTTGTATTTTTATTGCAGGATAAAACAGTAAATAACTTAATGATAAAAAACTTAACTTCAGATGAAATTACTATAACCAAAATATTTGTAGATGAAATACAAATATTAAATTCAAAAATAAAAATACCTCCGGAATTAATTGAAAAACAATCTAAAGCCTACGCTAGGATGGAAATGTCCAGTCCTAAAATGGTTCATATTACATTAGATACTAATGTGGAAGCTTCAAAAGAAATGGAATGTAAATTGCCCAACGATAAAAATCTAAAAGGATGTTTATTTATCGTGCATATAACAACTAATGAATTAAATTGTGTTTGTGATTCTTATAATGATTTTAATAATTAGAGAGCAATTAAAATGGAAATCAATGCTAATTTACATAATATAGCTACCCCCGCACTCCTAAGCTACTTTGTAAATAAGAACCGTCTGTTTTGGCCACAACTCATTGCTCTTATTATTTTCGTCGCTATGAATGCAACAGCTTCGACGATTAATCCTAAACAGCTTACTCGAATCATGTAGTGTCATTGTTTTTTCATTGATGGCTTTAACAATCGTCCAATGGTTATGTACCCCAGTAAGCCTTATTAGCACACAGGACGCTTGATTACTGTCTAACAGCTGCATGAGTGTGTTCCAGTACTGATCCATTTCAGGTTCAACTGCTTTATTAAATGGCATTTCCCAGCACAAGTTTTCTGATGGTAAAAACGTATTTAATAATTGCTTGATATCATTAAATTTAAGCCCTGTTGTAATCACTTTGCTGAGCTTCTGTGACTTACTTTTTTCAAGAAACCGCAATACTTTATAAAACAACTTTTTTGATTGCGCCATCCGTTGTGGTCGCAATAGTTGAATGATATTAAGCAAACTATAAACACCACAAAGCAAATCCAAATCACCTTGTTGATATGATGCTTTCGCCTTAACGCTCATTTTAGGTTTCCTCAAAGATGAATAGACGTAAAAAAAGCGGGAGATCCCGCTTTTGAATGTAAATGTGTGTCATGAACAAGGGTTAGCTATATCACTTTTCACTTTATCCGCTGACGAAGCTTTACCCCCTAGCTTTTTGTATTCTTTGAAATGCGCATCTCGGTAATCACGATAAATAATCATTCTAGCCGCCAAGTCTCGTTCTACAGCTAAGTTTCTAACGCCTGATTCTCTTGCAATCTCCCTTTCCTTTTTCTGGACAAGCTTCATTTTATTCATAGCATCTTGGTATCCGATTACACCCTGTTGATTATCGAATAACGCATACTGTGGGGTTGCCATACACTCTTTCTCCGCAGTGAATTTGCTTTGTCGCTCAGCAGCTTTACGGTTGGATTCTTTTAATTCCAATCCATCCTTATATGCTTTATCAATAGACATCTTGCTCCAGTCAGCTTCCCTACGTGCATTACCAACGTCATATGGTCGCTTTTCCATATCCACTGCATTCACTTTAATCTGCTCGCAACGCCAAACCTTGTCATGTAAAAAACTTACAGTGTCTTCAGTCCACTCCGTGGCTTTGATGTTGAACTGGTCATTTTTGGCACGCTCATTCAAACTTCTACAATCCACTTCAATGCCGTTAGGTCCTACCTCAACAGTATCCAAAGCAGTTTTTAATTCAGCTTTAGCGGTTTCTTTATCTTGGTCGACTGCTTTACTCCCGATTGCAGCCTCTATCTCTTTAAACAACTCAGTAATATCAGCGTTTGCATTCATAGCAAACAAGCTCAGCATGCTTGCAAATATCATTGCCCTCATTATGTTCATCCTTTTTAATCTCAACAGCATAGTGAAATCCATTCATACGCATTGATAGTAAGGCTGCATGCGCATGCAGCCTCACAGTTACGTGAATTCAAACCTATTGAATTTCTTCAGCGATTCTGCACATGTGATGCATCCCCGAAATGGTTGAGTACTCACACACTTTATCGACTCTCACTCTGTATAAACCCACCAGACATTGCGCATCAGGACACTGATTGCGTTTTACTAACCATTGCTTTTGCGATGTAACAATTTCAGCCTTTGCCTCATCGCCGATATCTGAATCAAGCATTCCTGACATGTTGTATGCTAGGGCTTCATCAAGCGCATTTAACAATGGCTCATTACATATTTGCTGCTCAATGGGTGTTGCTGCTTTGGCGCAATCAAATGTATTTTCGAATTTCTCATAAGCAGACATGACTTGCTCAATTTCAGCAGCTATTTGATCTGTTGCCACTGGTGCAGCTTCGCTTACATTGGCAGTAGGGGCAGCATTCGCTTTTTCTGAACCATCATAAAGATAAGCAGGATCAATAATGACATGGCGTAATCTAACGTCTTTTATCGTCCCCTTAAACTGAATAATATCGCCAGTTTTTAGTGACTCAATTTTGGCTTTATCATCATCTGATAATGGGGTGACTGTAATCATGGCTGGCAAAAATGCCCTGCCTGCATTGAATAAATCAGGAGATTGGGTGAGCACAGAATAGCCCCTGCCCTCACGTTTCACTTCATATACTGGCATTTGCCAAGCCACTACCTTACCTTTAATTTCTTTCAACTTATTTTCACGTTGAATATCGGTGTAATCAGAGCCTAATGCAAATATCGCAGCTAATTCACCAGCAGGACTTAATGAAGAAATTGGAGCAGTTTTAAGTGCTTCCAAAGCTTTGTCATCATTAGCACTATTAATGGCTGCAATAATGATGAACGCAACAAAAATTGCAAAAATGATGAGGACTATTTTCAGTAGTTTTTTCATATTCCTATTCCTTTTTAGTTAATTATTTAAAACGTTTTTTGTAGAATATATTCCGTGGACTGATAGTCTCACCACCAAGCATGATACATAAATGCTTAAGGAATTCAAAACAATGCGCCAAAATATCGGACGCATCATTGGTGAAACCAGAAAATCCATGGGAATTTCTCAGGAGGAGTTGGCGCATCGCGCAGATATCGATAGAACCTATATCTCCCAAATTGAGCGCGGGATTGGTAACCCATCCCTGTTTGTTATATTTCGAGTAGCTAAGTCACTAGACCTTTCGCTAGCCAAACTATTTCAGCATTACTAACCACGCCAAATAGCTTTTACTGGGTGGTTCATAAATAGCGCACCATCCCTAATGTATCGCTGCAACATCACATCTGATTGATGACGCGTTTGCTGTCGTATTTTTCTAACATCAGCATTGGCACGTGTAGCATTTGTCACCAAACCCACACGCAAGCTATGACCAGATAACATGGTGTCATCAATCCCAATAGCTTTTGCATACTGCTTGACCATCAATGCAACTGTTTGTGGAGTCAGGGCTTTTTCAGAAATTTTCCCGTAACGCGACATACCTCTAAATACAGCACCATGACTGATGGCGCTGATACGTAACCAACGCTTGAGTGCTTTCACTGCACAATACTTGCCCTTCACATAAGGAATGGCTACCTCCTGCCCAGCACCACTTTGATCTGTTTTACTCAATGGCACATGTATCACCATGCCCTCTGCTACAAACTGCACATCTTTGACTTGAATCGATACCAACTCAGATCGTCTAAATGCCCCCGAAAACCCAGTCAATAGCAACGCTTTATCACGTGCCCCTCTACGTCCTTGCAAGCTATCCACCATTGCTTCAAGTTGATGTTTGTAAATGGGCATCACTTTGCGCTGTGCACAGCCATGTACACGTTGAATACCCTGTATTGTCGCTTTCACCATGGCATGATGTATGGGGGAAGCATGGCCATGTTTCACATGAGCATGATGAATGGCCACCATGCGCCGTTTCAGTGTCGCTGCAGCCAACGTCCCCGCAAAGCTAGCTAAATAGGTTGCCACCATTTCTGCACTAGCGGGGATTACGCCACCCCATTTTTTAAAATGCATTACATCATTCAAGTAAGCCAATTTAGTATTTACAGCAAGATCTGCTTGCAAATAGCGCGCAAGCACATCACCAGTAACCACTGCATTCATGATATGTCCTCTCAATAGCCATAATGGTTGTTATCAATACCTGATTTGATCCGCAAAACTGCTGCGCAATCAAAATGCATACGTTTGATAATCAAAGAAAAGAGTCCATCTAAAAACATGCATATAGATGGACTTGAGTGTGTGGCGTTTTCATTTATTTTGCTCACCATAACGCCACCAAAGGAGCTTATTATTAGTGATGCATTAGTACTCTTCTGGCAGCAATAAAGTTGTCACACTTCTATCTGCCTCGGTAATAATCCAAACACGCACAGCATCATCTAATGGATAACTCGATAAAATTCTTAAGCCATGCGCAGCAGCAAACATATTTTGTTCAGCATCCTCAATTGGAATATCTCCCCAATCCCAGTTTTGATGACGTATTAATAAATCTTCAGCATTCGTAGCGGCACGATCTAGTGCTTCCAGTGCACCTGGCGTGGCTACAATCATGCCCAAGCTGAATTTCGTTTTTAATGGACGTGCAATGTCCTTTGATGCATCTGTCATGATGATCTCCTGTACTATAGGCGTGCTAAATCAAGCTAAGGCTTGATGGCATCAGCGCTCAATATGTAAATGGGTTGATTGATTACTTAGAAATGACTTACTGGTTCACTGCATCACTATTTATAAAATGCAGCGTGATTAAAGCTAGATAAAACCAAACGTTGACTTACGATATGACGGTTTATACTGAATTTCAGTGTTTAATTGATTAATAAAATCTAGAGGGGTTAAAGGCTTACTTAGTAATAATGATTGTTTTCTGACAGTAGAAAAATCTCCTAAACTAAGCCCCTCTAACTGCTGAAGCATTGGCTTGAATGGTAATAGCTCCTCTAACGTCAGCTCTTTATACATATCCATAAATAACAGCCACCGCTGTTCTTTCGTCATACTGTCAAATCTAATTTTGAAAGTGAAACGTCTCAAACTGGCATCATCTAGTTGGGTTAATCTATTGGTTGAACAAATCAATATGCCAGTAAATGACTCCATCAACGAAAGCATTTGATTCACCTGTGTCACTTCCCAACGATGGTGAACATGAGCCCTACTCGAAATAAAACTGTCTGCTTCATCAATTAACAACACAGCACTTTCTTCTTCAGCCTGTTTAAACGCGCGCATCATATTTTGCTCAGTTTCACCCAAATATGGCCCTAATAACTCAGCTGCATGCTTAGTAATTAATGGTCGTTGCAGTTGCTGCGCAAGGTAATGTGCAAATGATGTTTTGCCAGTACCAGGTTCACCATGCAAACAAATATTGGCAGCGACATCAGGTTTCGTCATCAGCATGTCAACTAGCTCAGATAAATTCTGATCAGAATTTATATAAGCAATATCAAACTGCTCATCTAATTGCGCATGCGCTAGTAATGATTCAGATTGATTAAGTAACCTCATGCTATTACTGATAATTAAGCCAAGGTTGGGCTCACGTAAATGTAATGGCGTATTAGATCGTGACAACACATGCGCAGCGCGTTCAATTTGAGCTGGGCTTAACCAAGCATGCTGTGCGTAGCGTTTCACAGTTACTTCACTAATATCCAATGGCTTTAAGTACTTATTCAAAATACGCATGCGCACCTCTATAGGCGGGATTCCAATTTCCATAGAAAATGCAAAGCGTCTTAAATAGGCTTTATCAATTTGATGTATAGCATTAGAAACCCATATCGTTGGAACCGGGTTCGACTCTAATATATGGTTTAACCATGCTTTGCTAATTGAGCGGTCTTTGTCGGGGGTATCTGAGTCAATATTTGCAAACACATCCTCCAGCTCATCAAACAGTATAATAGCGTTGGATTGTTTCAGAAATTGTTGGCTAATTTGATAAAACGCCATACGACCATGCCCAGTAATCGATGCGTTATCTGCATCCTCTGACTTGACTGAATATAGTTGTTTATTTAAATGAGAAGATATCCATTTCACAAACTCAGTTTTACCAGTGCCAGTAGGACCATAAATTAATACATTAACCCCCACATCGTACTTTTCTGTTGCTAAAAGATAATCACTTAAAACCTCAATTTCTTTTTGCAAATGCTTAAAGTCAGCATGCTCTAATTTGGTGGGTGTAGCAGTCTCAACAAATGCATTCAACAGCGCATGATGGTCATCATGAACAATCAACATTACTTTCAGCACATCATCGTTGATTTTTAAATGAAAACTTTCACGATGATAATGTGTTTCTAAGTGCACTAATTTCCTAGTGACCAAACCATACTCTTTCGCAAAAATTGCATGATTGATTTCAACCTCCAAGCAATCGAACGCAGCAGCAAGTAATCGCACCATTAATTCTGGGGTGCTTAAACTCAATTGCTCCAAGAAACCACTGAACACAGTGTGATGCTGACAAATGACAAGAAACTTTAAAATATCATATTGAACTTGGGTGAGGTTAAGTACCCTACGCAGATTAGTGAGATTTACATCTAAAACATTTGCTTGCTTAACATCACTCAAATAGCGCGCAATTTCAGTAGCTCTTATTAATAAATCATTACTCAGCTTTAAAAAGGCTTGCGACGATATTCTGCCTTCAATTGGCTTAATTCCAATAATCAACCTAAGTTCTTCGGTATAAACGCTATTATTCAAATGCTTTAATGCTATTGGATTGTTTAGCAAAATTTGCGTTAGCCACACGCTCACCTCAGCGTCATACTCATTAATATGTGATGGCGCAGTCAACGCTGGTCTTATGGCCATAGTGACCTCCAGTAAATTTAAATATAGGGGAATTTGAAACTGATGATGAACATTGCGCACATACATAATGTGTACAGTGTTAATAAAACTCTAACATTAATTAATGCAATAAAAAAGACTTTGTTGTTAATTTTCAATAACTTAAAATGAAAAAGTTTGTGCGCTTATCTAAAAGAAATAGGCCCTTTTATTTGTATTAAAAGGGCCTATTTGTGACGATGTATCTAGTCAGATCAACTCAACGCTGATCAATTCTTTTACAACTCTTACAGGGTTTTAGTTTACTTCCCTTTGTCTTAATGGGAGTATCAAATCCCATCACGTGTTCAAAGTCTAGCGTTATCGGTTTAGCCTTTTTATCAAGATAAACAATTCTACTGAGGAATGGCTTCTTATTTTTCCAATTAATGGTGCCAGGGATTCGCATTGTAGTACCAAGGCCTTTTACATCTATATCTCCACCAAGCCTCGCTGCTAGTTGGAATTGAATATATGAAAAATCGTCAAGTCCGCAATCATCTATTTTCCAATAGGCATGGTAGTTCTTAGGTGAAGCTTCAATTATCAAATGCGGCTTAACAGGTCATTCCAACAGTCGCTCTGTTGTAACATTTCTATCACCATAATCGTCATCTTCGTGCCCATCAAAGTCAACAAAAATAGCGTGTATGTCACCTAACTACCCTCTGAACTCATGTATAAGTATCTATGTCATGTATTTGAACGCATGCCATGTATGAAAAACTCTAGGGATGTTGAGTCACTTTTGCCGTGGAATATAAAGCTCACAGTAGATAATAGTCTAAAAATAGCAGCTTAGACATTTGCATTAACTTAGATATGTTATATGCTTGTTATCAAATGACTAATTAATTTGGCATAAATGGCAACAACGAGCAAAATTGAATGGACTGAGCAAACGTGGAACCCAACAACTGGGTGCACTAAAATATCGCCTGGCTGTACACATTGTTATGCAGAGACCATGGCGTATCGCTTGCAGGCTATGGGGGCCAAAGGTTATGAAAACGCCTTTAAGCTTAGGGTAATTCCAGAGCGTCTTAATGATCCGCTTAAGCGAAAAAAACCCACAGTCTATTTTGTAAACTCAATGTCCGATGTCTTCCATGAAGGTGTGCCATTTGATTACATAGACATGATTTTTGAAACGATTACAAAAACACCTCACCACACCTATCAAATACTGACCAAGCGCGCTGATCGTATGGCTGAATACTTCGCTAATCGCGATGTTCCACAAAATGCTTGGCTAGGTGTATCGGTTGAAGATAAAAAATATGGTGTGCCACGTATTGATCACTTGCGTACTGTTAATGCACACATACGCTTTTTGTCTGTCGAGCCATTACTTGAAGATGTTGGTGAACTCAACTTAAAAGATATTCACTGGGTTATTGTTGGTGGCGAGTCTGGTCAAAAAGCTAGACCTATGAAACCTGAATGGGCGGAGTCAATACGAGATCAATGCGAGGAAGCTGGTGTCGCCTTCTTTTTCAAGCAATGGGGAGGCTGGGGGGCAGATGGTGTAAAACGTGCTAAAAAACATAATGGCCGGGAATTACATGGCCGTACTTGGGATGAAATGCCAGCGATACAACAGTTAATATAAATGGCTGACAAATATCTCTGGAAAATTGGCTCGCCACCACCAATTTTGGATAGGCATAGCCAAACAAAACACTCTATTGTTGAAGACTATGTCAGACGATATATATCAACCTTTATGGCTCCTGCGCATATTCCAGAACTGCGGTTATCGATAATTGATGGCTTTTCTGGTGGCGGGTGCTACATTACAGAAGATGGTGGATTAACAGATGGATCCCCCATTCTCACCATGCAAGCAGTACGCGAAGCGCGGGCACTAGTAAACCTTGAAAGACGTATCCCACGCAACATTAATGTTGAATATACATTTGTAGATTTAAAATCAGACACAACTGCCTATTTAAAATATTGGCTTAATGCCAAGCTAGATGAAAATGCAGTTGATCAAATTGATTTTGATAACACAGAAATTGTTACTAGAGACTTTTTTCAAGAGCTCCCCAACATTGTCCAAAAAATTAAAAAAAGAAAAATGGGCGAACATGCTCTATTTATACTTGATCAATACAGTTATAAAGATATACCTCTTCCACAATTAAAAACCATTTTAAGCACGGTTAAAGGCGCCGAAGTTATCATGACATTCAATGTTGATAGCTTGACCACATACCTATCTGATCGTGCAGCCAATCGTAAGCCAGTAGAGAACATAGGTCTTGACTCATATGTACCTTGGTCAGAATTAGCCCAAATAAAAGCTTCACAAAAACAAGAGTGGCGTAGAACTCTACAAAAACATCTTGCTCACGGAATTAAGTGTGAAAGTGGTGCAAAATTCATGACTTTGTTTTTTGTTAAGCCTACTGGACTAATGTCATGGGGATATTGGTTAATTCACTTATCAAATCAATATCGAGCACACGAAGTTATGAAAACTTTACATTGGGAACATGCCACAGAATTTGGCCATGAGCTAGAGCCTGGCATATTTGTACTTGGATATAACGCAAATAAAGATGAAGATTACACAGGACAAGAGACGATACAGTTTTCAGATCGCCAGTCGAAAGAAGCTTGTGTTAATGGATTGCGAGAGCATTTTGGTAAGAAAATATTTGAAGATAATCAACCTATACGCTTGGGTGATTTATTTGAAAATTGTGTGACCAACTCTATGGCTGCTGAATATCATTTAATGGAAGCGGCACGCCAATTACATGCATCCAAAAACGTCATTATTGTTTCTAAAGACGGAAAAGTTAAACGCACTAATAAGTCTTACAATCTTAGTGATGTTATTGAGCCAGCGAAACAGATTATTCTGCTATAGCAAAACCAATTACCAAGCAGATTGAGTAAGGGAGAGATAATGACAATAAACAAGCTAACAGCCAACTAGTGAGCTTTAGTTAGAACAATTCCGCTAGTACGGTTCTGCTATTTTGGTCAGTTGATCAACCTAACACTGTGAGCTCTTTATTATGTGTAGAATGATTATATTTTTATGGATAACTGCCCTAGGAAGCTATAGCATACGATGGAGTTAATACGTTTTTTACTTGTTCTTGGATGCATGTCGCCACTGTTTATTCTTTTGGCGATACGTGGTGTGGGAGTAATTCCATTTGAAATATATTTTCCATCTTTTATTTTTTTGGCGTTCGCTCCAAACTGTTATTTATTATTCAGAATGTATATTGCAAAACGGAATAATGACAGAAAGAATATAACTATTCACACTTTTACAGATAATAAGGAGCAATTGTTAACTTACATTTTTGCCATGTTAATACCCTTATATCAAGCAAGCTTTAGCTCTATAAACGACTTATATTCCGCATTATGCGCACTGATATTTATCGTTTACATTTTTTATCATATGGAACTTTACTATATGAACTTTTGGCTAGCACTATTTGGTTATCGGATTTTAACTATAGAAGCCAATCCAGCAAACGGGGGGTTCTCCGCAAAACATGTTTTGATAACACATAAGGACAGGTTTGCAACAAACTCGACAATAACGCCATTACGCATTACTGATTTTTTACTTTTTGATAAATAGATTAGGTAAATATATGAATTTTGACCAAAATAACGTAGTTCTTACAACGCTAGTTGGTTACTTTGAGAACGATCAAGGTCAAAATGCTAGGCACATACAGATACCTATCAATCCACAAGTACAAGACGAATTAAAAGCTATGTTGCTAGCGACGACGCAAAAGCTAGGATTGCCAACTACAGCACAAAATTTACCACTGTTTAGCCCAGCTGAAAAATATAGCTCTGAAGAGCATTTACAGTTACCACTTACCACTGCATATGTGACTGACTTAGTAGCTACAATAGGTCTACAAAATTTACCAAGTGACGTTAATGCTTTAGTTTCTATTGCTGAATTGGAATACTACTATGCTGTATTTACAGATAATCAACATAGAAAGTTATTTGCATTTCGCAGGGCTGCCCAGTTTAAAGGTGTTGTAAAGTCAAAACTTACCGTAATTTATGGCGGTGTTTTAGTTTTAATGAACACTCCAGTATTTCGATTAGATAATGATTTTGACTATATTGTAGACAATCAAAATATTTACATATTAAGACCAAGTGGGTTCGAATTTACAACTAATGTGCATGGAGCTGTGATTCAGTCTGCAGCAGCTAATGCCACTACAATTGCCACAAGTGTAACCTTTTTAGATGTATCAAGAATCATAACCTATGCGGCAACACATGTGCGTGCCGCTAGATTGTTAGCAGCAATCAGGTCACGTAATGACCTACACCTTATTGATAGACAATTGCTTATCACTGCATGCCAACAGTTCGGGATTTTAGTTAGCCAGGATCAAGCTGGCGCTATAGGCCCTGATGATGGTCATGAATATGATTTTCTATGCATAATTGATAGACGCGCATACACAGCCACATTAATTCCTAATCAGCCTGAAAAATATGAAGCTGCAAGTCGTACACAAAAATAAAAGAGTCCGCATAGACCACAAAGTTTCCACGGCATGTTCCGACTCTCCTGACCGGTTGCGGACGAAAACTTGTGTTCAGCAGTATTGTAACTAGTTTATTGAAAGTTTAGTGGCTTGTGATGACTTACTAAAAAAGACTAGTTTGCTCATTCTTAAATGACTCAAGCTGTTTTGTTAGTCTTAATTTTTCGTCAGCTTTTGTAAATGCAGAGTCACTCATATAAGAAAGAAGTTTTTCGAGATCTTCAGCTTTCTTAACTTTAATAAATTCTTTTACTTTATTTATATAAACTAGGGAATACTTTTTTCTTTTTAGTAGCTCTATAGCATTACTCAATGTGCCAGTGCTTTTTGTATCCCAAACCATGAACCCATAGTCACATTTTTCAGCCATTTTTAAGTCTTTTGCTGTAAAAAAAGCTCTGCTGCCAGGTTTTTCTAAAGTTTGAACCTTTTCGACAGTCCAGCTACCGAGATTGTTTCTTGGTGAATCACCAGTGCAGTAAACGGTTACATTTCTAGTTTGTTTTTCTTTAAGCAATCCTTGAATTGAACTATCGACCCCGTCAGCATCACCCAAAATAATTTCGTATTGAGATGAAATAATGTTGTAGATCCTCTCCACAACTTTATTATCGATATGCTTAATGCTCATTGAGCCAGAAATGAATACCTTATGCATTGCTTTTCCTAGTAACCGTAGCAACATAAATACGACGAAGTTTATTATAACCCCTCAAAACTTGTGTAGCAGCTTCTAATGTCGATCCAGTGTCATACAGATCGTCAACTAAGAGAACATCATACAATCCATCAGCAAGCTGGTCAGTAAATGTGAATGCGTTAACTAGGATATTCATTTTCTCTTCTTTTGTTGCAATATCCTTCATTGTAGGAGTAGAAGTTGTTTTTACAAGCAGATTTTCATAACAAGGTATATTCATGAGAAGAGCTAGCTCTCGAGCTATCTCGATAACTGGTTGTCTTTCTCTTAGCTTTGATGGTGGCATTGGAATCACTAAGCCAGCACTGCTGAAGTGTCCTGCAAAGGAGTTATGCATCTGTGCGGCAATAATTGGTATTTGTGTATAGTCAGCTCGATACTTTAATTGAAACAAAGCTTCGCCAGCAGGTGGGCGAACAGTATCAAACTGCATGTGACCAAATTCATTGTAACCTAGGGGTGCACTAGTCAGGGTTTGCCTATCAAGTGAGTAGCCTAAATCCCAATTTCCTAAAATTTGCCTAGTATTCACTTCCATAGCTGATTATTCCTATTTCAGATAAAGCAGTTGTTATATTCTGACTGTTTTATATAGTAATAAATAGTAAGTGCCGAAGCAACCAACAAAGCACTAGTGACGTAAAAGTCAGTCAATACAGCAAGTAACTGAGCTACATTAAGATTTTTCCTTCAGCTCCTTTAAGTTGTTTGATGATGTAATGAGTGGCTTGATAATTAGCTTATGACGCCAGAATTGACTTTAGGCATACATTCAACAAACTTTTCAACGTCTGCCGTCAGAAAACTAGATTTTTTATCATGTGTTTTATAGCGCTCTTGCACCAAAAAAAGCTCTTTTTTCGCCCTAGTTGCAGCTACATATAGCAACCTACGCTCTTCATCCACTTGCTCCTGAGTAATACTTTTGTAAAAAGGTATACCTCCCTCAACAAGTCCAGCAACAATTACATAGTCCCACTCTCCACCTTTAGCGGCATGAATTGTTGACAAGCAAACCTCTGGTTTCGTATGTATCAAATCAATGTGTTCAATAAAGTCTGATGTGTTTGAAAAATCTCGCGAAATCGGCTCCCACCGCTCCAACTCACTCTTCACGTCTTTGACTGGCTCACCATTAACTCTAAGTAGTTTTAAGTATATATTTTTAGCTAATATATATTTTCCCTCTAGATTTTTGTTGCTCATCAGATTCAAAGCCAATTTTCTGCAATCAGTAAAAGTACGTCTTTGCTCCTTGTTGTATGGGAATTCTAATGACTTAGCAATTAACCGTTCAAACCTCACTTTGCCATTATTGGTTCGAGGTTCTTTGCCGATTCTTGAAGTGAGTTTATCCAATAACTTGAGGAGCTTAAACACATGATTAACATCCCCATCAATATACCCACGAACTGAGTTGTAGCCACGATTCAAAATTGCAGCATCTATTTCTCTTAACTGAGCTTTGGTTCTTGCAAGTACAGCAATCGTAACTGACGCATTACTACCTGCGTTTGTATAGATATCTTTAAGCAACTTTGGATATATTCCGCGCCCTTTTGCTGCAGGAAACTTACAAAGCTTGGGCTTAATATCAGAGCTATAGCCAACTATTTTAGTAGTTTCAGTATTCATTAATGAGGCCGCAAAATCTGCTATTGGCTGTGGCAGTCTGTGTGAGCGAGTAAGTTTTAGGCTTTTAACATTAGTCATCATGGATGATAAATCCATATTTGCTGCACCATTAAAACCATAGATTGCTTGATTGGGATCTCCGAAGGTCATTAAATTAGGTATCTTTTCACTCAACACAAATAAGAAGCTCAATTGTGAAGCACTCATATCTTGAACTTCATCCACAAATAAATACTCAAAATCAATATCTTCTTGCTGATTGCCAATAAGTTTCTTAGCCATAGGCATCATGTCTACATAATCAATTTTTGATTTCTTTATTTTTATCTTCTTGTAGCATTTAAATATTTTTTCCATTTTGCTATTCAAAACATCTTTGCTCGCATTCCGATTTGGCTTAGTTTGATTACTGGACTGCAACTGCAACTGTTTATATTGATAATGGCTATATTCTGCAAGCATGGCCTTAGCATCGAGACCATTGATGCGCTTACTAAGGAGTTTAATTGTCTTAGGTTTTGCCTCCATTGCCTCATTCATTAGCTGAATTGACTCAGCCTCGTTGATAATGACATCTGGTAGTTGTTTGTAACCTAAATCTTTATATCGCTTTTTAATGATTCCATTCGCGTACGCGTGAAATGTCCTAATTGCAACAGAATTACTGTTAAGTTTTTCTTTGATATTCTCCACCGCTTTATTAGAGAAACTTACAATTAAGATTTTCTTGGGGCTTATGCCTCTCCCTATCAGTTTTCTGACTTTTCCAATTAAAACTGTTGTTTTTCCTGAACCTGGGCAAGCTAAAACTTCAACCCGTTTATCTTTATTTCTAATAATACTTTTCTGCTCTTCAGTATACTTAACCATAAAAAATATCTTTCAATTTGTGCTCAAAGTTGTGATTTCAATCATTTGCAAAAAAGCAAGGATTGACCATCCTTCAACATAAAACAGGTAATCTAGTCACAAAAACAATCAATCCTTGATAATTTGGAGTCCACTCAATTAATATTTCACAACATATGTATCATTAGTCATTGTTCGACTATTTACACAATCTCCAGAATGGAATCGGTTTAAGCTCTTTTTTGACCTCCTTATGTTGGTCAACTAGTTTTTGCATTACGAACGCAGTATCAACACAACTTTCATCAAGTATTTTATTCGCGAAATTTCTTAATGCAGTACCTGATACTTCGGTGGACTTTTTGATTCGCCTAGCGAGAGATATCTTAGATCTCAACTTTACCAATTTAATGTGATTGTCAAAAAACTGCGCAAAGTCGAAATCTATAAGGTCTGAAAATGTCACAATTCCAAAGTTTTGGATTGTGTTAGAGCCACTCAACCGCAGCTCCATGTGACAACAAGGTTTGGGTAGCTCAGCTTTTTTTAGCTTGGAATACTTGTCATGATATAAAACAAAATTAATTGATGCCTTTTTACCGTTTGAAGCTCTTGGTCGATAGTAATAAGTTTTTTCTTCCCCAGCAGTCTTTAGCTCTGAATGAATGCGGTCTATGTAAACATGAGATAGTAAAAACAGCTTGATATCTTCCGCATCACTCAAATCCTTAGCAAGGAAGTCACAAGCAATTTCAATATACTTAAATTGAACCCTACATCCGCTATGCTTAATGTACTTATATAGTATCTCCAAGCATTCACAATCTGGTTGAGAGACTTCAACGATAGTTTTGTTAACATTTCCATGTCCATATTCTGATCGGACAACCCTTATTTTATTATGATGATTTGACAGTTTTGTAATGGGTAAACTTGGATTAGTAACATTGATGTAAAATGACAACCTATCAAACGCGAATACGCCTTGTAAGATATGTAATTTATATTTTGTGTTTAATAACTCTAAATTTTTAGTATTCATATAGCTCTTTCTGTGAAATTTTATTGGTCAATATCGAGACCAATATTGTTTTAGATTCAATATCGGTCTCTTTCTAAAATCGACTATTCGATTACCGCTTCATTGCCAACCACTGCTCCACCTCGTCTAAACGCCAACCCACTACTCTTTCGGAAAGCTTTATTGACTTAGGAAAGTCACCAAATCTTTGCAACCTCCAAATAGTCGAGCGGCTCAAGCTCAGCATTTTGCACAACTGCTTTATACGAATAATTTCCATATTTATTACCTTTTTTTGAGAATTGAATTTGAAATTCACAAGAATTCCGCTTACATCGATTAACAAAAATCACTTGTTTAATTGGATGCATTAATTCTTTACAGTTTTTGTTTTACCGAATACTCTCTAAAAAATAAGACTTAAAAAATAAGGTTAATTTTTCAAATTAAATTACTTAACTATCTGTTTATAAAAACATAAATTACATGAATAGACCACTCAATTGCCAACAAGTAAAAAGTTTGCTTCAAAATACGCTTTTAACGCATATTTTTACTTAAGCTCTGTTTTGCAAATAATCTATGATTAAGATTTAGAAATTGAGTATTGAAAAATTCAGATATTTGAATCGCGGACTTGACTCACTATTCAAGTGTAAGAGTCTGAAAATTAGACTTTGGGAAATGATTGAAGCGTTTTTAAATTCAAATTACTTATATCTGTTAAAGCTAGCCGCGCAGCTATATTGAGGGTAATCAATAATCTAACCGCCATGACAAACCAAGAAGCCATTAATAACAGAAAGAGAATAAAACTCAGACGACGTATATTTGAGTTTCGAGAAAAGTATTTGGCTTTAGCAAAGCTAGATAGGTTTAAATATGACTACATCAAAACAGCTGAACAAGGAATGCGTAAGCGATATTTGGGGTCAGAAACCCAGAAACGCAATCATGATAAGCAGCGTTATATTTACTATGTGCTATCTGACTTATATTGGATTGAATTACTTTTAAATGAGCATCGAAAGATCAAAAGAGCAATTAAAAATTTCAATGGAGTGCTCACGCAAGAATGCTGGCTTCCGCCAATTTTAGAAAATGTGAGTTATACGGTGGCTAACAAATATAAAGCTTATTCAGTCAAATCTGGAATTAAATATCGCGAACTCAGCAATCAACACAAAAAAGAATTCGCTTTATTAACAAGAAAAAAGTTTAAATTAAAAAGACGCACAGGTATGCAATATAGATTAACTATTATTAGCAATACAGGACAAAGGAATATTATTTCTTTTCCAGATTGGGCTATATGTATCTGTGAAACAACTGACAAGCCAACTATGCATGACAGAGATTTGAAAAATATACCTATAGAAAGGTCTAGAATAAAGGTCACTCCAATGAGTTAGCCTCCATTTAGACACCAGTAATACACCATCTAAGGGCTGCAAAAAATTCATAATAAGTTGATTACCATCCAAACCATAAGACCTGCTTGACCTATATTGATGGAACACAACTGAATAGCTTCAGTCGTAGCCCCGAATAAACATTCAAGTCGATGCCATTCATACTGCATTAACTTAGCCTCGAATCATCATAAAACTTATACATCTAAACCCTCGTATATAAAAGCTCTTCTGTATAGAAGGTTGATAAATGGCAGCATCCTCTATTAATTACTAATTGCCCAATTAAAATAAATCATATCTAATAAAAATTATTAAAACCAAAAAATAGGAATTTATGATGGCTAGAAGACACAGAACCTCAGTATTTGAAGTCATCATACATACCATCTCCAAGCTGCCATGGTGGCTTGGGGTATTACTAGCTGTCATTTCATATGTGTGGTTGCATAATATTGCCATCAATTCAACTCCGACTCTAACGCCAGATATTCGAAATGCAGGCAATATTACAATTAATCAGATGTGGCATACACTTGCTACCATACTCCAATACATCATTCCTATCTGCAGCCTTATCGGCGCATGCATCTCTGCTTATTATCAAGTGATTAGCAACCGTGCAGCCAAAGTAAAGTTGCGAGATGAATCTTACTCAGCTAACAGCACTACTACTTATCATAGTAAAACTAAAACCACACCCAAATGTCCTGTATGTGGAGGGGCCATGGTAGAACGAAGAGCTAAAAAAGGAATTAATATTGGAGAGTCATTTTGGGGCTGTACTAGCTATCCCAAATGCAGAGGTACTCGTACCTCGGTATAGCATTAAATCCCATTCAGATGCGTTTTACACCAAGTTACTTTGGCTCATTATTCACTGGCTCTGACCAATGGTCTGTAGTACTTGATAAGTATGAATTAAAAATCTACACGGCTGATTATGCTATAGCTAAGATAAGCTATACCTCAATTTTTAATGTCACGCTAACTTCAGGATTAATGTGGAATAGAGTAACGATCAAGTCAGAATCACAAGAATTTGTACTAAATGGCATGCGCAAAAAAGATGCGCATAATCTACAACACCTTCTCACTAAAAGTATCAGCGCAAGCCTGAATTCAGTTCTGCAAGTGAATCTTTCAGTTGTTAGTGCACTGATAGTTTCACTACAGCAACTCCTCAAACTGCAACGCTTTCTATGTCATCGTGATATCACGAAATGGATTGAATCACATGCCTCAGATAAAAATGTTTCAATCAAAGCAACTTTAGATGCATTAACCCACCCTCTTTCTCCTAAAGACGAATTTTCTTTGACACTCAAAAGTGGCATAAGTGATTTGCTTGATGTTCTCTCAAATAACTCCGAAGTTTTAAAAGTCAGAAATCACAATTTTGTTATTGAGGAAGTTAAAAACCAACATGCTTTCTTTGATAACGTCGAGCTCACTCCGCTTACTCACGAACAACGCGTCGCTTCAATTGTGATGGAGGATCGCAATCTGTTAGTGGCAGCAGCTGGTTCCGGTAAAACTTCCACAGTGGTAGGTAAAATTGGGTACGCACTGCTTAAAGGAATGATGAAGCCAGATCAAATACTGGTATTAGCATTCAATAATCACGCAGCACGAGAGCTTGAGGAACGAATAAAGGCGCGTTTGAGTGGATTGCTGGGTAATCAGCAAATCAAAGTTAAAACCTTCCATGCATTAGGTATGGATATTATTGCAGAGAGCACAGGAAAAAAACCATCTATAGCCAATGCTGTAGCTGGAGGTGAAGTAGTCGCTACAAGATTGATAGCAGAATTAATTGAATCGCTCCGTAAAACTGATTCTGTATTCGCAACACAATGGTTGTTATTCATATCGTTATTCAGGAGGCCTGCAAAAAACCCTGCATCATTCGATTCAATTCATGGCTGGCAAAACTACATTAAACAGACTGGCGACTATCGTGATGGGAAGTCAGGATTCTTAACCATGAACGGAGAGTTGGTTAAATCTCATGGGGAACTGGCAATTGCCAATTGGTTGTTTATGAACGGCGTAGCTTACGAATATGAACGAGCTTATGAATATGAAACTGCCGACAAAAAATACCGTCAATACAGACCTGATTTTTATTTCCCAGAAATTAATTGTTATTTAGAACATTATGCTCTCGATAAGAATGGACAACCACCTAAAGCCTTTGGCAATAAATACAATGAATCCATTATTTGGAAACGTCACTTACATGCAGTTAAAGGCACTGATGTGTTTGAAACTACATTTGATGAGTTTATTTCTGGAGTTCTTTTCGAGAAACTTGAATCCTCGCTGGTTAAGCGAGGCGTCACCCTTAAGCCACTTACTGAAGCTGAAATCATCAAACATATTCAACTTCCAAACTTAAGCGCTGAGTTAGGCACATTACTTAAAACATTTATTAAACATGCGAAGTCAAACGAGCTAGATCGAGAATCACTACATGCGCGTGCTCATAAAATGCCTGAGTCTTATCGAGCAATTTTGTTTGCCAATATAGCAAGCAGCATATTGACTACATATGACTCAAAACTTAAAAATCAAAATGAATTGGACTTTGAAGACCTAATTATTGATGCATCACGCCATGCCTCAAGTGAACAATTTAAACACCCATATCAACTCATTTTGGTCGATGAGTTCCAAGATATCTCTCGCGCTAGATCAAAGTTACTATTGGCTTTATTGAATAAAGCACCCGACTGTAAACTATTTGCTGTTGGTGATGATTGGCAGTCAATCTACCGCTTTGCTGGCTCTGACATCAACATATTCACGAATTTTGAAAATGTTTTTGGTCACACTGCGATTAATTACTTGTCACAGACATTTCGTTCTAACCAAGGAATCGCAGACTCAGCAGCAAAGTTCGTGCAAAAAAACCCCAGTCAAATTAAAAAAATAGTCATGGCAAATGACAATACTACTGACAATGTTCTATTCATTAAGCAATACGCTAAATTGGATGATGCTGAGAACCTAATTGAAGAAGCACTCACTGAGTTATGTATAGATTCAAACAACGCTAAGAAGCCAGCCAGTGTATTCATTCTTGGTCGTTATCGTCACCAATCTCCGGCAAGCCTTCACGTCTGGCAAAACAAGTTTGCGGACAAACTCCATATTGATTTTCTCACGATCCATTCATCCAAAGGCTTACAAGCTGACTTTGTCATTATTGTCGGATTACATACAAAGAACAGTGCATTCCCTTCTGAAATTTCAGATGACCCATTATTGAAAATGGTCATGCCTGAGCCTGAAGAATATCCTTACGCAGAAGAACGCAGATTGATGTATGTTGCGCTCACTCGCGCCAAAAATAAAGTTTACTTGCTCGGTGGTAAATATACTCCTTCATGCTTTTTGAAGGAATTTGAAGCCCTTTAAAACAAGATTTATTCAATAACAATCCCTGCCGCTAATCAGATAGGTTTTCATATACAAAAAAACACACCAAGATCCAGCTCACCAAATATATTGATTCACGTTGCATGAACAACTTAATTGTCTGAACAAAAGTATTGCTGTTTATGTTCATTTTGGAACATTGTTCACGTTACGTGAACATAATTAAATAATGAACATTATGAATGCAATCGTCCATAAAAATAGAGACATGCTGGAGCAAGCAATAAATGCATTGCAATAAGAAGCCAATAAACTAAATATAAAGCACCAAATATCCAACAACCTACCAACTTTCACGATCAAATCTATTAATTTTAAGAATTGCATTTAACAATCAATCCATAAAAGTATACATATAAATTGACATTATATTTATTAAAGTATATATTTAAATATACAAGTAATATTAAATATTTACTTTAAGGTATACACAATGGTCAAGAAAATTGTATTGGCGCAATATCAAGAAATTGTTAATCGTGCAGCAAGCCTTATCGCTCCCATCACTCGTCCACCGGAGGGATGGATATGCACAGTACGCAAATCGCTCAATATGTCAGGCGCACAACTCGCAAGGCGACTTGGCGTCACGCGCGCGCGCATATCTCATGCTGAGAAAGCAGAGATTTCTGGTGCGCTCACCCTCAATACTATGCATGAAATGGCGAAAGCTATGAACTGCCAATTTGTTTATTCTATTATTCCAAATCGAGATATAAAAACACTGATTGGCCAACAAGCAATGGAAAAAGCAACCAGCATAGTTCTCAATGCAAGTAATCATATGGCGTTGGAATCACAAACCCTATCCAAAGGGCAAATTCGAGATGAAATAAATCGCATATCAGAAGAGCTGTTAGCGCGCATGCCCTCTGACTTCTGGGATAAGTAATGACTGAATCACTTAATGATAATAATCCAGATGGTGCTACGCCCTTAGATCTTGATGAGCTAGCAGGATTAAAATTCCCTCACGTGACCACACGAGGCGAACTAGATCATCTAGAACAAGCTAATGTTCAATCAGGAATGCAGTGGCTTAAACGTACCAGACAATCAGAAATACTATCGGAAGACTTTATAAGAAAACTACATAAAAAATTGTTTGGCGAAGTCTGGCGTTGGGCTGGAACCTTCCGTGCTACTGAAAAAAATATAGGTATTGATCCAATCAGGATTGCTATTGAACTACGTCATTTAATTGATGACACACGCTATTGGATAGAACACCAAACATATCCACCACTTGAAATTGCAGCTAGGTTCCACTACAGGCTGGTATATATTCATCCGTTTCCAAATGGCAATGGCCGCCATGCTCGCATTATGGCTGATGCCATATTGACCAAGATCTACGGCATCCCCCCAATTAACTGGACAGGAGGCTATGATCTTCAATCTATGAATGAGCGGAGAGTAGTATATATCAATGCTTTACGAGCAGCCGATCAGCGCGATTTTCAACCACTCTTCTCTTTTATTGGTCATATTTGAACGCATTCAGCTGCTTACTTGAACCATTGCATATACTGCGATAACCATCCTACTAAACTTCAAACTAACTAATGATAAAGTCACTTATCATTAGTCAGCAAACTAGCAGCCAATAAAAAAGAGTGGTCTCGTGAAAGACCACCCCTTTAAAACATATGAAGGAATCTAAGGCGCTTATATGCTGACACAGCAATTTTTTTGTTGCATGTTTAGTAAACAGTCAAACTGCTGTTGGCAACAGTAACCGCCTCACATCCCGCTTAAAGTTCAAATATGCTCGGCAGTCACTCGGTGAGTTAGGCACTATTAAAGCGCGCTTCCCTGATGGTACAAGCAACTTACCATGCTTACCCCCTCGACGATACGCCCAGCCATCTCTTACAAGCGCTTTTATCAAAACATCTATTTCCTTGCATGCACTGTATTTCATGAGATTGGCCCTGCGCTAGAGCCACTCACCGTGTTTATTAATGAATCCCCAACGGCCATTTTGACGGACAGCAGCTTTTCCATCTCTAAATTCACGGGCGTCTTCAAAACGCGGTTGAATTACCCATTGCTGATTTCCATTGATATACCCCCAACGTTTATTGGATGCCTGAACAGGGGCTAATCCTTCGCTATAAGAGCGTACATTTTGATACCTAGGCCCAGACGATTCGCAAGCTGTTAATGTTAAATTGAATATTAATAGCGCTATGATGAAGAGTATTTTTTGCATAATTTCTATCCTAAAAATCAAACCTTCTACTTTGAAAATAATTGACCTATTCAGCACTGAGCACTACTGAAATAGAGTGCCATGCGCATGTTTTTTGTGAGCACGGCACTCTAAATTATTCTCAATGCGTTAGTAACGCGGTTTATTCATCATCACAAGAATCCGAACCCTGGTAAGCCTCATTGTTTGGATTAAGTTGATTTGCGTGATTGTCCAAACTATCCCAATAAGCATCGTTATTAGGGTTCATGCTGTCACTACGGTCGTCATTTGCTGTTCTGCTCATTATTTTCTCCAATACTAGAATGGTGACTAAAAGTTTATTACCACATCGCTTGAGGCTATGAAGCTACTTCCCTCTTGCTGGGTTATTACCACGTCCAGGTCCAGATGGGTTACCTGTTTTGCTTGGCGCGTTTTCAAGATGGATTTTCATAAGGTTTCTCCTATTAAATTCCTCATCGTAATTTTGTTTGCACACACGAGGTCTATCTGCAAACAACCGGATGTCGTAAATCAGTCCGGCGTGCTCACTATAAAGTGAATAAATTTTTGTGCAATTTTTATGCAACAAAAATGCACTGTTGCATTATTGATGCATATCAAATCCGTATTGAGTTATCATTCACATCAATACTTAAATAAAAAACTTGGAAGTGCTTAATCATGCAAAGTCCGATAAAAGTAGCGATGGACAACAGTGGGTATGGTTCGTTTGAAGCAGTTGCTAAAGCACTTATTAATCAGAACCCTCACATTGATTGGACTGAGCCACGATCTGTTTCCGCGAAAGTTGGTGAACTGGATAAAGGCAAAACACAGTGGTGGCTTAATCGCCCAGAGAAGCTCAAGTGCTTAACAGAGCTTTTGGCTGTAATGCCATCTGATTTAGGGATACATGAGAAATCGAATAAGAATCTCTTCGTATTTGAAGACTTTCCAGAACTACCTCCTCTGGACTTGAGGCGCAGTAAACTATTTATTCTGGGTGAAGAACACATCGACACCGAGCAGGAGGATGATCGATTCGGCAAACTATCATTAGATGAGTGGCTGAATAGAACTGCTTACAGCTTCCGCCAACCATCTACAATTGATTGGCTGTATTTTCCTGATCAATTAGAACGTGAGCTTTTTACTAGAAGTCTAGAGTCAAGTCACACATTTGATATCACCTATGTTGAAACCCTTAGAGATGCCAAGGAACAATTACTGAGTCAAAAAGCTCAAGTAATTTCGGTCCAACGAGATGATGGTGAAAATGATTTGCATGTATTGGCTACTAGGCCTGACGGTGCAGGTGTCTTGGTAATTGCACCGTTCATGATCCAGATGCAGAGTGAATCTAACGAGCTAGCACAATTAAGTTGGGAACATACATCCACTAACGGGTATGAGCGACGAAAGCTAGCACTCAGCATTGCAAATGATATTAATGCGCTTAGGCGATGGACTTGGGTTAAGCATCAAGATTGGCGGCATCGCTTATTGGATTGGGTGGAGTCACATTTAAATAAGAACAATATTGATGACACCCTTTTTACTGCGTATGAAATTAAGCAATGGCTAGAGCGATTCGATCCAAAAAATGAATGGTTTTGCACACTGTCGGACATGTTACATCTTTGCAGAATTGGACATTCGAATCCAAAACAACTTCCAAAATCCAATGACCAAGCTGCGGGCGAGAAATTAGTAAAAATATTGTTTGGAAAAGAGTCATCCGCAAAAAGTTTTAAACTCGAACAACTCGCAATCTCGCGTTGGGAAAATGGGCAGTTTCCATGGAAAGGTGATTTACCGCTAAAGTCTTGGCTAACGCTTCAGCCAACAGGATTAACCCCTGTATCCAAAAATGAACTTAGTGCAGTTGCTGAAGGTAAGACTATCTCAGAAAGACGCGAAGCCTTAGATTATGTAGCAAACAGAATCGAAGCTGGAAATCCAGATGCGCTCATCAGCAGCGGCTTGCTGAACGAAAATATTAACGGACGCTTTGATTTTAAGCATCGGACCATTTCAAATCTGCTCATCAGAGATGATTTGATTAAAAAGATAACTAGATCTCCACTATCTTCATGGGCATCTGCCTGTTTTGACCCGAGCAGACGACCTCTGGTAGATGCTGCACTGGACGTGATTCCGATTGGTAACTTGGTCGAGGTGGCAGAAAGACTAAGCGATGAAACTCCAAAATCAGTAGAGTCCATTGGCGTATCTGAAGCTTTATTTATGGCTATTGGTCGACGGATAATTAAAAAAGAAACTATACCTGCAAGTTTAAAATCATTAGCAAATCTAGTACGTGGCAGATTGGACTTGTCCATCGAGTTTGGAATGCCACAACCATGGTCGCGCTCAGCGAGCTCGGAATATGAAGTATTGGAATGGATCACTACATGTTGGGCATGGAGTTTGGAAGCACCTTTAGAAAACTCTTCTCATTGGTTATTTCCGGCTGACAGTTCAAATCTGCCAGAGGCTCCTGATTGGCTGTCATCACTAGAACCATATAAAGAATTGGATAAACTCTCTAGTACCTGGGTGAATTTACTTGAAATTACGGATCAGTGGCTGGACGACCAAGATCAGCCAATAATGAATGCGCCTGACTTCATGAGCATTGGCCTGATTGTAAAAGCCGCCAGCGGCAGATGGTCAATCAATGAAAAATGGTGGGATCACATTATTAACATCCGATGGGCAGAAGATGCCTTAATAAACAGAATTCGAGGCTTGGGCGATGAAGTTTTAATTAATTTATGGAAGTCATTGATAACTGTTGAACAAAATAAAATTGATGACTTACATTTCGCTTGGCCTTACTTATATTCACCATTAAGACGCTTTTTATTGGAAAAGTTAGATCCGACTATAGCGCTAGACTGCTTAACCGTTAATGAACGGCACTACCTTGCAATGAGAGCGCAATATTTACCGCAATCTTATAGGGGTGCACTGCTAAGGTCAGTTAAGAATACTTTAGACATTGGGCTAATTGACGCTCCTAGTATCTTTAATAATTTTGGGCCGATTGTTGCAGACATTCTTGAAGAATATCTAGAGAACAATAAAACTTCGTGGGCTGCGGCAGATTGTCTGTGGAAATGGGTGCCCGATAAAGTCATAGATAGAATTCTTCCAAATGACAAAATCAGTATCTACGCACACAATGTACTGATTGAAACATCTCCAGCCGATTACATTTCAGAAATATCAGATTTATTGATATCAAAGCCACAATTATTTGGAGTAAATGAACGCGCACAATGGGCTCAAAAGAATCTGCCACTAGCTGGCATTAAAGCAAAGGACTTGCTCTTAATAATATAGTTTAGACGTATGAACAACGGGTATTACCGGTCATTTAACAACAGAAGATGGTTTGTGATATTGAATATTGCCCACTGAGTCCGTTTCGTAAATTTTTCCACTCTTAATTTGATATTGCTGTTTCTGATACTGCTTATTGCCAACGGGATCCGCTTGAATGATTCGACCATTTTTCAAAATTACTGCTGAGGGTTGATGGTATTGGGCATTACCAGATGAATTCTGCTGATAGATTTTGACATCTTCAGCTAAAGCGTTGGTGCAGGATATTGCCAAAAAACATGAAATGATGAGTTTCATTAAACTGCCTTCTTTTGTAATTGAGAACATAAAAAGAAAAGCCATTACGTTACATAGTTAAGGCTTTTAATACGTAACAGTGCAATATCAACTTTTAGCTTACCCGATTCAACCAGACTTACTAACCGAAAAGCATCATCTTCTGATAAATTACCTTCGCGAATTGCTTGAGCTAAAGAATGTTGCAACTCCTGCATATCTAACGACCCTGAATTTTTTACACTTTCTTTGTTAAGTCTTTTCGAAATCTTGGCAATAAGCTCTTCTCTAACTCGATCGTTACGTCCACCAGACTTAACCATTTTAGACAGACCATATGCAGTAGCAGCTCCTGCTAGTACACATCCCACAACCCAACCAACTGGAGTTGCTACAACAAATATACCTCCCAAGGCCCCAGCTAACGAAGTAGACCCTAGCAATGTTGAAACTCCAGCCACAGAGGCAATTGAGCCTGCCGCAGCACCACCTGCGGCAGCACCGCCAATAGTTGTGAGTATTTGACCTGCACTACCTACTCGGTCTTTACCTTTAAGGTTTTTGATTGCTGTTTCGAGCTCTTCGGTAGAAGTGGATTCAGCAGGTTCGGTTTCGTTATGAACTTTAGTCATTAACAATCTCAGAGGTCAGGCGTAAAATATTCTGTAAGTGCATTAAATATGTTTAAAAACAGTTCAAAGAACTTATGTGCTAGCTCGATACCTGCTGAGAATGGGGATAATGAATAATCGCCATTTTGCATAGCAGCCCCAATGCCAGCGCCATATAGCATAGACACAGTTGCCGCTAGAGGCGCTAGAATGTGACCAATTAATGGAATGCCAGCAATCAGGGTGGATAAAGCCGCACCGACTGCTATCCCTACGGTCAATTTCGGATTGGCTAAAAGAAACTCCAAAATCTTTCTGACAATAATCTTACCGATGGCAATAAGTTCACCACCAATCACTTTTGTTTTTGCCCATATTTCAGATAATCTAGTCACTATCTCTGCTGGTATGTCACGTTTCAAACTATCAATAAGAACATCTTCGAATTCAGCGTCCGAACACTCAGCATTAAGTAAAGTGAGTTCAAATAATGCTTTTTTAGGTTCAATCGGTACTGTATTTGCAGACAAAGTCATTTGGCGGTTTCCTTATTTTAATTTTACGAATTTAAGCCTACATCAAGATTAACTTAGATTAATAACGATTCAGAACGTTACCGTAATATTATGCTTGTAGGTTAATCTCGTGATGCTATTTCGTGAATGGACGAAAAAAATACCTTAAACGTAGCAATTTCATCTCCAATTTTAAAACGTCGAATTTTCATAAACCTCTCTCTAAATATCAAATACGTTTTAAATTTTGTTATATAAGCCCGATGAAAGAAAAATCTGCTACTGACCAAATTCAGCAGATTAGATTTTGAAAATCATCTTCATTTTTAGAGCTATTAATTTATTCAGGAAATCAACTACAGTGTACGGCATAATCGCTAAAAACTAATTTCACTTATTTTTTGCAAAGTCTCTTGAATTTATAGTTACTTCTGCAATTTAAGCTTTACATGATGAAAGATATTGCAAAAAATGCTACAAGATTTTGTGAAATGTCAGGATGTTTGTACCCACTAGTTCAATGCTTAATTGAGCTAAATAGATGCCCATCATTTAAACGGTTGATGAAGACTGCAATTCAAAGGAAGCTTTATAAAAAAACACTAAGTAAACGACAATAGCCCTTTTCTGATTATGCTTCCCATTAAGTTTAAAAGATACCAGTTAGATTTTTAATATATCAAGACATGCAATTAAGTTAAATTTTTAACAGTAGATTTGACAGTACATTTACTATTTTAAGAAACGTTATTGGCTTATTTATTGACTTTAAACAATTTGTTTTGTTGACTCTTTCACCACCAATTAAAACGCCCCTCTCGATAGATTGGGGCGTTTTCTTTTT
>VFQM010000941.1_pt1 | contig 28258 bp, 27 predicted proteins | sample 3512391 | NCBI WGS metagenome assembly VFQM01 (sample SAMN10412369, study PRJNA504923) | tailings metagenome | isolation source: Replicate 1 from Balatoc abandoned mine | place: Philippines
TGGTGGAGCCGCCGGGTACTGCCCCCGGGTCCGTTGCATCTATTGCACGCAGCAGTTTATCGTCATAGCCGGCCGAAACCGGCAAGAACCCATATAGCGCGGCATTCCTGAATGTGAAGTGGACGGGGGCCTTGCGCGCAGATGCGGGTTTGCGAGGAGCTTGACCGCCTCTACACCCCGTCCAGACCCCCTCGTGCCCCCTTCCAGACCCGCCCTTGCGCAGTGTTTCATGTGAAACATCGTCGGCAAGGGCGGCGATGACTTACTTCTTCAGCGCATCCCGGATTTCGGCGAGCAGTTCCACCTCGGTCGGGCCGGCGGGTGCGGCCGGTTCCTCGGGCTTGGCGAACTGGGCGGTGACCTTGTTCACATAGCGCACCATCATGAAGATGATGAAGGCAAGGATCAGGAAGTTGATCACGACCGAGGCAAAGGCCCCGAAGCCCACCACCACGGCCCCGCCCTCACGCGCGGCGGCCAGCGTGGTGCCCGGCGCGACATTGCCCGACAGGACGATATAGATGTCCGAGAAGTCAATGCTGCCGATGATCCAGCCCACGATCGGCATGATGATCTCGTCGGTGAGCGACTTGACGATCGCCCCGAAAGCCGCGCCGATGATCACGCCGACCGCAAGGTCCATGACGTTGCCCTTGGCGATGAAATCCCGAAATTCTGACAGCATGCTGATCCCCTTTGTCTTTGGCTGTTTACCATGTTCTGGCACTCGACCCGCCGTCTGCCAAGCCGCGCCGATCATGTCGTCCACCGCTTGAACCGGGGGAGCGGTGTGCTATATCAGCAATACAGAAGCGACGGCCGGGCCATCCGGCGCGCCTTCAGGAGGGATTTGCGCCAATGAAACTGACCACCATCCTGCGCGGCACCTTTGCTGCTGCCGCTGCACTCAGCCTTGCGGCCTGCGGGATCAACTCGGTCCCCGCGGCCGAGGAAGAGGCCAAGGCCAAGTGGGGCGATGTTGAGGCGGCATTCCAGTCGCGCACTAACCTGCTCCCCAACATTGAGGCGCTGGTGAAGGCCGCCAAGCAGGGCGAGACTGACATCTTCGTCGGCGTGGCTGAAGCGCGCGCGAAAGCCGGATCGGTGACGATTACCGATGCCGACCTCACCGATCCCGACAAGATGGCGCAGTATGCCGACGCGCAGAACGCGCTGGGCAGCGGGCTTTCGCGCCTGTTCGCCACGGTCGAATCCAATCCCGATCCCAAGTTCACCCAGAACATCCAGACCGCGCAGAGCCAGGTCGAAGGGGCCGAAAACCGTATCCGCGTCGCCATCCGCGACTACAATGAGGCAGTGCGCAAGTATAACACCACGATCCGCACCTTCCCGGATTCGATCGGTGCCAACATCATCCACGGCGCCGATCCGATGGTGCCGTATAAGGCCGCCACCGAGGGTGCTGAGGTCGCGCCCAAGATGAACTTCTAGACCTAGGTCAGGCCGTGTCGCGGCATCTTCCCGCCGCCCTTGCCGCGCTGCTGACAATCAGCTGCACGGCCGGGGCGAGCCCGGAGCCGCCCGTTCTGGAATTGACCGGGCGCGTGGTCGATGCAGCAGATGTGCTTTCGCCCGAAGCCGAAGCGCGCCTGACCACGCGCCTTGCCGCGCTGGAGAAGGAGACTGGCGTGCAACTGGTGGTTGCCACCACGCCTGATCTGGGCGGCCAGACGATCGAGGCCTATTCCCTCGCACTCGCCAACGCCTGGGCGCTCGGCGATGCGGAGCGTGACGATGGTCTGTTGCTGCTGGTCGCGCCCAACCAGCGCAAAGTCCGGATCGAGGTCGGCTATGGTCTCGAAGCCTCGGTCCGTGACGAGGAAGCCGCCGAAATCATCCAGAACGCCATCCTCCCGCCGTTTCGCGCCAAGGCCTTTGACGCCGGTGTCGAGGCAGGCGTTGTCGCACTGGCGCGCGAAGTCACCCGCGTTCCCCTGAAGCCCGTTCCCCTGAAGGAAGCCGCATGACGCGCCTTGCTGTCCTGTTTGCCGCCCTCATCGCGCTGATCGCAGCCCCGCTTGCCGCGCAGCCGCAGTTTCCCGAACTGACGGGCCGCGTGGTCGACAATGCCGACCTGCTCACCCCCGAGGCCGAGGCCGCGCTTACCGCCAAGCTTGAAGCTCTGGAAACCCAGTCGCAGCGCCAGCTGGTGGTGGCAACCGTGCCCGATCTGCAAGGCTATGACATCGCCGATTACGGCTATCAGCTGGGCCGCGCATGGGGGCTTGGCGACAAGGAGCGCAATGACGGCGCGCTGCTGCTGGTCGCCCCCAATGATCGCAAGGTGCGGATCGAGGTCGGCTATGGTCTTGAAGGCTACCTTACGGATGCCCTGTCTTCGGTAATCATCCAGAACCAGATATTGCCGCGTTTCCGCGATGGGGACTTCCCCGGCGGCATCGTGGCCGGGACCGATGCGATCATCGCGCAGTTGCAGCTCCCGCCCGAGGAAGCCGCCAAGGTCGCCGCCGAAGCCGGTCAGAAGCGCAAGAGCGATGGCGGCTTTCCGATCGGCGTGCTGATCTGGCTTGCATTCATGTTCTTCTTCTTCGTGTTGCCGGTCATGGCCGGACGCGGGCGGCGGCGCAAATACCGGTCGAGCGGCAAGGGCCCGTGGGGCAGCCGCGACCTTGGCGACACGGCGCGCGATGTGATCCTGTGGGAAGTCGGCAGCGCGATCGCCCGCGGGATCATCAACGGCGGCGGACGCGGCGGCGGCGGTGGCGGCGGCTGGGGCGGCGGCGGTTTTGGCGGCGGCGGCGGATTTTCAGGCGGCGGCGGCTCCTTCGGGGGCGGCGGCGCTTCGGGAGGGTGGTGAGCCATGGCGCATATGGATGATGCCGGGCGCGCGCTGGTCGCCGCCGCGGTGACCGAAGCGGAAAGCGCGACCTCGGGCGAAATCGTGGTGGTGCTCGCCGACAGTTCCGATGGCTACACCGATGTCGCCCTGCTGTGGGCGGCGGGCGCGGCCTTTACCGCGATGAGCGTGTTTGCCGCCTTCCCCCTGCCCTTCCTCAGCACGTGGGATCGCCTGATCGGTGGCTGGGGCCACGAATGGACCACCGGAGAGCTGGCCAGCATGGTAATCGCGCTGGGGCTGCTCAAGTTCCTTGCCGTGCTGCTGGTCCAGCAATGGCAGCCGCTGAAGTGGCTGCTGATCCCCGGCCCGGTCAAGACCATCCGCGTCCACAATCAGGCCGTGCGCCAGTTCCGGGTTGGCGCGGAGCGGCGCACCACCGGGCACACCGGCGTGCTGATCTACCTCTCGATGCGCGAGCACCGGGCCGAAATCGTCGCCGATCAAAGCATCGCCGCCAGGGTCCCGGCCGAAGTGTGGGGTGAGGCGATGGGCGATATGCTCAGCCAGATCCGCAAGGGCGCACTTGCCGAAGGGCTGGCGGTCGGCATCCGCGATGTTGGCCATGTGCTGGCCGAACATTTCCCGCGCGGCGCCGATGATGTGAACGAACTGCCTGACCGGCTGATCGAGGTGTGATCCTGCCCCCTGATTATTGCTCTTGACCCGTTCGCCCTGAGCTTGTCGAAGGGCCGCTGTTTTCTTCTGATCCGCCGCTGAAGAAGGACAGTCCTTCGACAAGCGCAGGATGAACGGGGTTTTTCATCTTGGAACGAGACCGTGATGCCGATCTGCCCGAAATCGTGCAGTGGGAAGGCCGCTTCATCACCGCCAAGACGCGGGGGCGCTGGGAATATGTCGGGCGCGCGCGCGGCATCCGGGCGGCGGCGATCATTGCGCTGGATGCAGACTCGGACGGCACCCGCCATGTGATCCTCGTCAGCCAGTACCGGGTGCCGCTGGGGCGCTTCAGCCTCGAAATCCCTGCCGGGCTGGTGGGTGACGATGCGGGCGGCGAAGGTGAGGAAGCGACCACCGCTGCCGCGCGCGAACTGGAGGAGGAAACCGGCTACCGCGCGGGCAAGTTCGAAGTGCTGGGCGAATTCTACTCAAGCCCCGGCATGGTCTCGGAAAGCTTCACGCTGCTGAAGGCAACCGGCCTTGAGCGGGTCAGCGAAGGCGGCGGGACAGAGGGTGAAAACATTACCGTCCACCGGGTTGCCTTGCGCGATCTTTCGCGCTTTGTGGCCGAGTGGCGGCGCGCCGGGCATGCGGTCGATGTGCGGATCGCGATGTTGCTGACGCCGGGATTTCTGGGAGAGGAATAGAATTATGGCAGGACGTGTAGCGGGCAAGCTTGCTCTGGTGACAGGCGGCGCGCAGGGCCTCGGCCGCGCGCATTGCATCCGGCTGGCGCAGGAAGGGGCGCGGGTGCTGGCGACCGACATCAACGGTGCCGGCGCGGCTGAAACCGCCGCGATCATCAACGCCGAAATGGGTGAAGGCACGGCTTTCGGCATGGCGCACGACGTCACCGACCCCGCCCAATGGGAAGCCGCCGTCGATGCCGCGCGCGAAAAGCTCGGCGGCCTCAATGTGCTGGTCAACAATGCCGGGATTGGCGTGCCCGGCAATATCGAGGCCTGCACCTTCTCTGACTGGAAACGCTGTTTCGACATCAACGTCAATTCGATCTTCCACGGCTGCCAGAAGGCCCTGCCGCTGATGCGCGAACACGCGCCGGGATCGATCATCAACATCTCGTCCATCGCCGGCCTGATCGCGAGCGACACCATGCCCGCCTATAATGCCAGCAAGGCGGCGGTGTGGATGCTGTCGAAGTCCATCGCGCTGCACTGCGCGAAGAAGCAGATGAACATCCGCTGCAATTCGGTCCACCCGACCTTTGTGGACACGCCGATCCTCGACGGGACGGCGCGGGCCGCATCGCTCGACAAGGATGTGCTGCTGGAAAAGCTGGCGCGGCAGATCCCGCTCAAATTCGTGGGCGAGCCCAACGATATCGCCAACGCGGTGCTCTATCTCGCCAGCGATGAAAGCCGCTTCATGACCGGTGCCGAACTGAAACTGGATGGCGGTATCAGCGCGATGTAAACAGAAAGAGGGGCCACAATGGGCCCCTCCCGGTTGCTTCAGATCGGTGTGCAGCGGCCCGAAAACCGGGAACCGCATTGTCGTAGTCGCTGCACTCAGTCCGCGATCAGCGCGATCGCGAGGTAGATCAGGATCGGGCTGCCGAAGCCCAGCAGCGTCGCAAGGACAAAGCCGATGCGGACCAGCATCGCATCGATGCCGAAGTAGTTGCCGATCCCGGAGCAGACCCCGAAGACCTTGCCGCTGTGCTTGTCGAGACGGAAGCTGCGGCTCGGCGGGGTGCTGCCCGAATTGCCGGTGATGTTGTTCATGTCAGTCGAACTCCCTGGTTTGCAGACGATCAAGCGGTGAGGCCGGGGGTGGCGGGAACGATGGCGTAAGCGAAGCTCGCCACGGTCAGGATCACCGCGAAAGCTGCGGAGGCGAAACGGGCGGCGGTGTCAGGTGCGAACATGGTCTTGGGTCCTTTCAAGCGGGTCGATCAGGCGATGATCAGGCGACGAGGGTCGGCGTTGCGGGGATGATCGCGTAGGCGAAGCTGGCAGCGGTCAGCACCAGCGAGAAGGCGGCGGCGAACAGGCGGTTGCTGGTTTCGATGGCGAACATGGGGTGTCTCCTTGGGTGTTTCTTGCGTTTGTCCGGGACCATCCCGGGGATGCCGGATACTTTGCATCAGCCGTGCCAAACTCGGAAAATGGCGGAATTCTGGGGTTTCGATGCTTTCACGCTGCAAACGGATCGTTCAGCCGGGCGAAAGCTTGGTGAAATATCCCAAGGGTTGGGATTGCTGAATTCGCGCTGGCGCACTGGCCAAAACCGCTCCCCCCCGCTACCCGCAGATCAGCCATGGGCCTCAGCCGCATCAGCCTCGAAAACTTCCGCAACCACGCCGCAACATCGCTTGGCGAGACGGCCCATTTCAACCTGCTGGTGGGCGAAAACGGAGCGGGGAAAACAAACCTGCTGGAGGCGCTCTCGCTGCTTGGTCCGGGGCGCGGATTGCGGCGGGCCAACCTCGGCGATCTGGCGCGGCGGGCGGCGGTGGGCACGCCCCCCCTGCCCTTCGCGATCGGGGCGAGCCTGACCGAGGCCGGAACCGTCTCCGCCCGCATCGGCACCTATACCGAGGAGGGCGCACCGTCGCGGCGGCTGGTGCGGGTCAATGGCGCGGCGGCCAGCGCCTCCAGCCTTGCGGAATGGCTCGCCCTTTCGTGGCTAACCCCCTCAATGGACGGACTTTTCACCGACAGCGCCGGAGCGCGGCGGCGGTTCATGGACCGCATGGCGCTGGCGCTGGCCCCCGATCATGCGCGGCGCGTGAATGCGCTGGAGACGGCCCTGCGCGAGCGTGGCAAGCTGCTGGAATCCCAAGCAGATCCCCGCTGGCTCGATGCGGTGGAGGCGCAGGCGGCGGACCACGGCGCGGCGGTGAGCCGGACCCGCGCCGAGCTGGTGCGGCGCCTTGCCGATGAGCTGTCCGCCCTTCCCCCGGAGCCGTTCGCGAGGCCTTCCCTTGCCTATCTCCCCGGCGGGCCGACTGACGAGACCGCCTTGCGCGCCGAACTTGCCCGCGCCCGCCCGCGCGATCGTGCCGCAGGCCGCGCCCTTTCCGGCCCGCAACGCGATGAATTGCAAGTAAAAATGTCCTCTACCGGCCACCCGGCGGCGGCCTGTTCGACCGGCGAGCAGAAGGCGATGCTGATCGCCATCACGCTAGCCCACGGCATCCTTGCCGCCGCCGGACGGCCCTCGGTCCTGCTGCTGGACGAGGTTGCCGCGCATCTCGATCCGGTTCGCCGCACTGAACTTTTCAACCGGCTCCGGACCGGCAAGGCACAGGTCTGGATGACTGGCACCGAACTTGCCCCGTTCGAGGCGATCCGCGCCGAATCCGCGATCTGGCGGGTGTCTGGCGGGGGGGTAGAGCGGGTCTAGGGGGGGTCTGGAGGGGGTCTGAGGGGGGCCTAACCCATGGCGAGGCGGGGTCAGGATGACCCTGAAAAATCTCTATCACCCTGAATTTTATGCAAATTCCTGCAAAAACGCAGTGTTTTTCGGCAATCGCCGGGTTCACCAGCCGGCTGTTGCGCCTATTCGGCCACCGGCGGCAGCGCCCCTTCGACCTCGCCCAGTGTCGACCCCACCAGCCGTTCGATCCCTTCGGCGGTCGGGTGAATCTTGTCCTGCTGGAACAGCGCGGGCTCCTGATAGATGTCTTCCAGCCAGAACGGGATCAGCGCCGCGCCGTATTCCTTGGCCAGATCGCGGTAGATCGCATCGAACTGCGCCTGATATTCCGGACCGTAATTGGGGGGCGAGCGCATCCCCATCAGCAGCACTGGCACCTTCCGGTCGCGTAGGACAGCCAGCATCTTGCCAAGGTTCGCCTTGGTCTCTTCCGGCGATAGCCCGCGCAGCAGGTCATTGCCGCCCAGTTCCAGAATGAACAGCGCCGGCGGCCCATCCTTTTGCGCCGCCAGCGTGAATTCCAGCCGCTGCAAGCCCGCCGCGGTGGTATCGCCCGAAACACCCGCGTTGATCACATCGGCATTGATGCCCTTGGCCCGCAGCGCAGCTTCGAGCTTTTCCGGGTAAGCATCGCGCGGGTCGAGCCCGTATCCGGCAAACAGGCTGTCCCCGAAGGCGATGATTGTGCGTTCCGGCCCCATCACCGGAATTTCCGGGAGCGCGGCCTTGCCATCTTCGGCCACTTCGGGCGCACCCGCCGCATCCTCAGCCGACCCGCCGCACGCGGCCAGCGCCAGCGACACCGCGCCCGCCAGAGCAATATTCGACCAAGTGCGCTTGTGCATCCGCCAGCCTTCCATACCTGTAGCTTGTTGCTACCCCTCACCTATGCCATCGGAACAGCGTGACAAGTCCCTCTCTCGCGATAAGCGCCCGTAACCTGACCCTGACCCTTGGCAGCGATGCCGCGCCGGTGACGATCCTGCGCGGGATCGATCTGGATGTGCCGCAAGGACAGGTGGTCGCCCTGCTCGGCCCGTCCGGATCGGGCAAAAGCTCGCTGATGGCGGTGCTTTCGGGCCTTGAACGTGCCAGCGGGGGGAGCCTGATGGTGGCGGGGGCGGATTTTGCCGGGCTGGACGAAGATGGGCTGGCCGCCGCACGCCGGGGCCGGATCGGGATTGTGCTTCAGGCCTTCCACCTGCTGCCCACCATGACCGCGGCGGAAAATGTCGCGACCCCGATGGAACTGGCCGCGATGCCCGATGCCACCCCGCGCGCGCTGGCGGAACTGGAGGCGGTCGGGCTTGGCCACCGCACCGGGCATTATCCCACCCAGCTTTCGGGCGGCGAGCAGCAGCGCGTTGCCATTGCGCGGGCCACGGCGCCGCGTCCGGGCCTGATCTTTGCCGATGAACCCACCGGCAATCTCGACGCTGCGACCGGTGAGGAGATCATCAAGCTGCTGTTCGCCCGCCGGGCGGAAACCGGGGCGACGCTGCTGATCATCACCCATGATGCTGCGCTGGCCCAACGTTGCGAGCGGGTGCTGACCATGGCGGACGGCGTGATCGTTTCGGATACGCAGCCCGCATCCGTGGCCTGCGCATGAGCCTGCCGCTTTCAACCGCGTGGACCATTGCCCGGCGCGATCTCAATGCGCGTTTCCGGGGGCTGCGGCTGCTGCTCGTGTGCATCTTCCTTGGCACGGCGGCACTCGCTGCGATCGGCACGCTGACTACCGCGATTTCCCGCGAGCTGGAATCGAGCGGGCAGGAACTGCTCGGCGGCGATCTGGAAGTCGAAGTGTGGCAGCGCACCCTGCGGCCCGAAGAGGTCAAGGCGCTATCGGCCTATGGCACCATTTCCAGCGGCTACCGCATGCAGGCGATGGCGAGCACGCCCGAGGCGGCTGCGCCCATCGAATTGAAGGCGGTCGACGCGAAATGGCCGATGTTCGGGCGGCTGATGCTGGCTGATGGCCGCCAAGTTGGTGCGCCTGCGGGCAAGGATGCATGGGTTGCCGAAACCGCATTGGAACGGCTCGGCATCAAGGTGGGCGGCACCTTCAAGGTCGGCACTGTCACCCTGCGCGCTGCGGGCGTGATCAGGGACGAGCCGGACCGCCTGTCCGAAGGTTTCCAGCTTGGCCCGACGATCATCGTGGCTGACAGCGTGCCTGCCGAGGCCGGTTTGATCGCGCCGGGCGCGCTTTATCAGAGCAAGCACCGCATCGCCTTTGCCGATCCCTCGCGCGATCCGGAAGGCGTGGAGGAGGTGCTGACCAGGCAATTTCCCAATGCCGGTTTCGATATCCGCACCCGCGACCGTGCCTCACCCGGCGCGGATCGGTTTGTGCGACAGATGAGCGATTTTCTCACGCTGGTGGGCCTTGCCGCGCTGGTGATTGCCGGGATCGGGATTGCGGGCGGCGTGTCGTCCTATCTCGATCAGCGCCGGGCGGGGATTGCGACGCTCAAGGTGCTGGGGGCGACCTCCGCCGATATCGTGCGCATCTATGCGATGCAGATCGGCGTGGCGGCGCTGGCGGGCAGCGCGCTGGGGCTGGCGGCGGGCGTGCTGGTGACACCGCTGCTGGCGAGCGCCCTGCAAGGCCTGCTGCCGGTCGAAAGCGGGTTCATCATCGCGCCGGGCGCGCTGCTGCTGGCGGCAAGTTATGGCCTGCTGGTCGCCTTCGCCTTTGCCGCAGCGCCCTTGCTGCGGGCGCGGACCTTCCCGGCGATGGCGCTGATGCGTTCGGGCATCGTGCCGCTGGCGCGCGACAGGCGGGCGCTGGCGGCGACCGGCGTGGGCCTTGCCGCGATCTGTGCGCTGGCACTGCTGACCACTGCGCAGCCGCTGCTGGCGGGCGGGTTCCTGATTGGCGCAGGGGGCGCGCTGGCGCTGCTGGCGGGGCTTGGCTGGGCGATCCAGACCCTCGCCCGCCGCCTGCCGCGCCCCAAGAACCCGCTGCTCAGGAGCGCGCTGGCCAATATCCACCGCCCCGGTGCGCCGACGGGGGCGCTGGTGACGGCGCTGGGCTTTGGGCTTGCCTCCTTCGTGCTGCTCGCCGCGGTGCAGAGCGCGATTGACGGCAATATCCGCCAGCGCGTGCCGATGGAGGCGCCTGATTACTTCGTGCTGGATGTGCCGGTGGCCAAGGAGCCGCGTTTCTTCCAGCTGATCCAGGCCGAATTCCCCAAGGCGGGCATCCGCACCGTGCCGACCATGCGCGGCGCGGTGCTGGCCTATGGTCCAAAAGACAAGATGGTGCGCGTCGCCGATCTTGAGGAAATCCCCGAGGGCGCATGGGCGCTGCGCGGGGAGCGGGGCCTCACCTATGCCGACACCCTGCCGCAGGGCAACCGCGTGGTGGCGGGTAGCTGGTGGAGCCCGTTCCACAAGGGCGAGCCGCTGGTTTCGGTCGATGCGCGCTTTGCCGAGGCCGTGGGGCTGAAGGTCGGCGATTATCTCACCATCGGCATCCTCGGCGTGGAGCGCACCGCAAGGGTCGCCAATCTGCGCGAGATCGACTGGGAGAGCATGGGCTTCAACTTCGCGCTGGTGTTCAGCCGCAATGCTATCAGTGACGCGCCGCACAACCTTTCGGCGACCATCGACCTGCCCGACGGCGCCGATGCCGCCGCCCGAGGCCGCTTGCTGCGCGGCTTGGTGAAAGAGATGCCCTCATCCTCGGTGATCGAGGTGGGCGGCATTCTGGTCGAGGCGCGCAAGCTTCTGGAACAGGTCAGCCTTGCAACGCTCGCCGCGGCGGGTGTGACGGTGCTGGCGGGGCTGGCGGTGCTGATGGGCGCCATCGCAGCGGCACGGGCGGCGCGGACCTATGACACGGTGATGCTGCGCGTGCTGGGCGCAAGCCGGCGGCAGATCCTGATGCTGCAACTGGCCGAATATGGCCTGCTCGCTGGCGTGCTGGCGCTGGTGGCGCTGGGCCTTGGCGGAGGCCTTGCCTGGGTGGTGATCACCCGATTGTTCGAATTCGACTGGCTGCCCGATTGGGGCGAGGTGCTCGGCGTGCTGGGCCTTGGCACCGCGCTGGTGCTGGGCTTTGCCCTTGCCGGCTCGCTCCCGCTGCTGCGGGCGAAACCGGCAAGGGCACTTCGCGAGCTTTAGGCGAAGACTTCCTCGTAAGCCTCCGAACCGCCGCCTGTCACTTCGCTGTGCAGCGCGGCGTTATAGGCGCTGGCGAAGATCGTGTAGACGATCATCAGCGGGATGAAGATCAGGACGCCGAACAGCATCGTCCCGATCGCGCCCGCCCCCGGCTCTCCTCCGCTGCTGCCCAGCGCCGCGCCGAAGATCATCAGGAACGGCACGCCGATGATCACCGCCGAAATCACCACGAAGACCAGCGTGCACAGGAAAATGCGCAGCACCTTGCCCTGTGTGACGTTCCAGCTCCGGCGGATCGCGTTGATCGGGTTGAACACCTGATCGACCGCCACCACCGGCACCAGCACCGACAGGCGGCAGCCGATGTAGATCAGCACCGGCAGGAAGGCGAGCAGCAGCAGCCCGCCGAGAATGCCCGCCGCATCGGGGCTGCCCATCCCGGCCGCACCGATCAGCAGCCCCAGCACGCCGCCGATCGCGACATAGGCGAGGATCAGCACAATCGCGATGCCGAAGAACGGCAGCGCGCTCTTGAAACCGCGGCTCATTGCGCCGCCGAAAGACGGCTCTTCCAGCGGCGAGGCGAGTGTCACCATCGCGGCCTGCTGCGCCAGCACCAGCACCAGATAGGCGCCGTAAAATATAACGAAGACAATGATCAGGCCGACCCCCATCCCGGCCATCGCCGAGGGATCATCCAGCCCGCCGCCCATGCCTGCGCCCGCAGCCCCCATCACGGCGGCCACAATGCCGAGCACCATCATGCCCGCCATCTGGATGGCAAAGAACACCGCCCACATGCCGACCAGCAGCCAGAACCGCTGGCGCAGCATCGCCCAGCTCGTCGAAAAAACGCGCCCTATATCGATCATGAAATTATCCCCTTGCGGTCATCCCCTTGCCGCAATCGGAAGATGCATGGGTCAAAGGCTTGTTGCAAACAGAAAAAGCTGAAGGCAGCGCCGGGCTCAATCGAACAAGGCAGCGTCCAGTTCCACCCGGCGCGGGTCTTCGCCATAGCGGTTGTCGCCCGGCTGGCCGCGCGCCAGCATCAGCCAGATCATCCACCCCGGCCCGATATAGGGCAGGAACCCGACCACCAGCCACCACCCGGACGATCCCTGATCGTGCAGCCGGCGCACCTGCAAGGCCAGCGTCGGCAGGCCGAAGACTAGCGCCTGAACCAGCATGGTCAGCATCACCAGCGCCATCCCGTCGCCGGACCGCGGAAACAGGCTGAGGATATTGAGCGCCCCCGCCAGGATCGCCAACTGCCACAGCACAAAGCCCCAATAGTCGCGCCGCCGCGCCCGCCCGCGAAAATCGAACGTCCGGCGCAGTGGTTGGACCAGGTAATCGAGCATGGCGCTTCATCCCCTCCCCGGGCGGTGCGCGCAAGCCCCCGCACGCAACCAAAAAGGCCCCGCACCGCGTGGTGCGAGGCCCCTTTGCTGTTGCCCTTGAAGGCAGATCAGAACTTGTAGCGCACCAGACCGCCATAGGTGCGCGGCTGGTTCGGGTAGCCCGAAACCGTGCCGGCCTGCGCCACGCCGTCGAACACCGTGATGATGAACTCGTCGTTGAGCAGGTTGCGCGCCCACAGGCCCACTTCCAGACCATTTTCCAGCTGGAAGATGGTCGAGGCGTTGACCAGGTTGGTCTCGCGCTGGAAGATCCGCGGATCGCGGCGGGCGTTCACCGGGCCGTTGAAGGTCGGCAGGCCGTTGTTGATGTCGACGTTGCTTTCGTGGGCATAATCGATGCGGGTGATCAGCTTGTTGCTGCCGATTTCCAGCGTGTGGGTTGCCGACGTCGCAAGGCTCCACGCCGGGATGCCGCCGGGGCGGAAGCCGGTGAGGTTGCCGACCGGGCTGGCGGTGAAGCTGTCGAACTTCGGATCGAGGTGAGTTGCCGCGAAGGTGAACACCAGATTGTCGCTCGGACGGATCGTGGCATCGACTTCAAAGCCGCGCACCGACTGCTGACCGGCGTTGTTCAGCTGGAAGCCGGTGCCGGTGAACAGGAAGCTCTGGAAGCCCTTGATCGTCTGGTCGAACAGCGCGAGGTTGAAGCCGAAACCGTCCCACTGACCCTTCATGCCAAGTTCGTAGACCTCGGCATTTTCCGGGCCGGCAAAGCGCGAACCGGTGGTCAGGTTGGCGACATTCAGACCGCCATTGGTGATCGGCGATGCCGGGGCGGCAAAGCTCGATCCGGCCGTGCGCCCACCTGTGGGCGTAGTGCCTTGCGGACCCGGGATGAAGTCCCCGAAGGCCGGACGGCTATCGCGCGACAGGTTGACCGAGCTTGCCTTGAAGCCGGTCGCGTAGCTGGCGTAGATGTTGACCTCAGGCGAGACCTGATAGGCGGCGCGCAGCAGGTAGGTGAACTTGTCGTCGCGGGTCTGGCCCGGTTCGACCGCGTTCGGGATGGTCAGGAACGGCGGCTGGAACTGGAACGGAGCGAGCCCCAGAAACGGGTTGACCGCGGGATTGGTCGCCGCAGCGAGCAGCGCGTTCTGGTTGGCCGTCGGCAGAGCCTGAAACTGCGCCCGGTTGGTCACCGCACCGCCCGAAGCAATGCGGATGAAGGCATCGACCAGGTTGGTGTTCGACAGCTCGTCGAAGGACTGCTGCGCGAGCGCAAAGTCCTTCTTGTCGTCGGTGTAGTTGAAACCGGCGGTCAGAACGAGGCCATCGACCGGTTCGAAGTCCAGCGTGCCGAACACCGACCAGGCGGTGTTGTCCATCGCATATTGTTCAGCCGTCAGCGGACCGGGGCTGAAGATCGAGCCCTGCGGCAGGCCGAGGCCCGCTTCCACGCCGTTGAACAGCGTCGGGCTGCCGCCCAGCAGCGCGAAGAAGGTGCGCGCATCCGCGCCGGTTGTCAGCGCGCTGTCCTGACGGATGGATTCATCGAAGTAGAAACCGCCGAGCAGGAAGTTGATCGGTCCATCGAAGTCCGAAGACACGCGCAGTTCCTGCGTGAAGGTCTTCACTTCCTGATCGCGGGTTTCGGTCACCACATCCGCGCTGGTGAAGTCGACGTCCTGATCGAGGAAGTTCTTCAGTTCGCGGTAGGCGGTGATCGAGGTGAAGGTCAGCGCACCGGTGCTCCAGTCGGCCTGGACCGAACCGCCGTAGTTGTCGACGGTGTTGCGCGGCACCTGGCTGAGGAAGGTGTTGTAGCTGAAGAAGTTGGTATCCAGCACACCGCCCACCGCGAAGATCGCAGGCGCCGTCGGGCCGGCGACGAGGGTCGAGACGAGGCAGCAGGATTCGTCGATCTTGCCGTAGTCGGCGATCGCGCGGATCTTGAGATCCGGGGTCGGTTCGATCAGCAGCTGGCCGCGGGCCGACCAGCGGTTGCGGTCCGAGACGTCTTCGTTGAGGTTGACGATGCGGGCATAGCCATCGCGGCGGTTGTACGAACCATCGAGCGAGAAGGCGACGTTTTCGGCAATCGGGCCGGTCACTTCGCCGCGCACCACCAGCGCATCGTAATTGCCGTAGCTGACTTCGGCGAGGCCGCCGAATTCATACTGCGGTTCCTTGGTGACGACCGAGATCACACCGGCCGACGCATTCTTGCCGAACAGGGTCGATTGCGGCCCGTTCAGCACTTCGATGCGCTGGATCATGTTGAGGTCGGACAGGGCCGCGGCCGAACGCGAACGGAACACGCCGTCGATGAACACGCCAACCGAAGGTTCGATGCCGAAGTTGTTATCGCCGTTGCCGAAGCCGCGAATGATGAAGGTGGTCGCCGATGCGCTCTGCAACTGGCTGACGCGCAGCGAGGGGGTGACGGTCTGGAGGTCCAGAACGTCGCGGATCTGCGCCTGTTCGAGCACTTCGCCGCTGGTCACCGACACCGAAATCGGCGTCTCCTGCAAGGTCTGTTCGCGCTTGCTGGCGGTGACGATGATGACGTTGCTGCTTTCGGGGGTATCGACTTCAGGCTCGCCAGCGTCCTGAGCCAGCGCCGCTCCCGGCATGGCAAACAGGGCTGCACCTGCAAGCAGGGTGAATCGATATGCGCCGGCAGTGCCGGTGAAGGTCGAACGCATGGAAGCTCCTCTCCAAAAATCCCGCGACCCCGGCGCCCGTTGGTGGGCACGCACCGTCCCAGTGCGCTCTCTCCCGTGATCGTGTGCGGCAGGTGATAAGCTAGCGACGCGCCTGCCACAAGTCGCAGACTGGCGGTTTTGCGGGGCACAGCGGGCGAATGTTGCGCAAGAGTCACACTGAATTGCACCCCCGCACAGGCCCCCGCTTGCCCCGGAGACGCGCCCCTGCTAGGCGGCGCGCGATGTTGCATCGCAGCACATGGATGCCGGGGCGACGCTTGCCGTAGCGTCCGGCGCTGTCGCTGATCCGCCACAAACCCTGCCTAACGCCTGCGTCTGCGGCCGCGTTGCCTGTTCCCTGCCCCGGTTGCCTTTGCGCATCCGGCTTTTCACCGGAAGTTTTCCCGCATGTCGTCCGCCCTCAGAAATATCGCGATCATTGCCCACGTTGACCATGGCAAGACCACCCTCGTCGATCAGCTCTTCCGCCAATCGGGCACCTTCCGCGAGAACCAGCGGGTCGAGGAACGCGCGATGGATTCGGGCGATCTCGAAAAGGAACGCGGCATCACCATTCTCGCCAAGTGCACCAGCGTGGAATGGGAACAGGGCGGCCAGACAACCCGCATCAACATCGTCGACACCCCCGGCCACGCCGACTTCGGCGCTGAGGTGGAGCGCATCCTCTCGATGGTCGATGGCGTCATCCTGCTGGTCGATAGTGCGGAAGGCGCAATGCCGCAGACCAAGTTCGTCACCGGCAAGGCGCTCGCCCTCGGCCTCAAGCCGATCGTCGTCGTCAACAAGATCGACCGCCCCGATGGCCGCCCGCAGGAAGTGCTCGACGAGGTGTTCGACCTGTTCGTGAGCCTCGATGCCAATGACGAACAGCTCGATTTCCCCGTGCTCTACGCCTCGGGCCGCGAAGGTTACGCCAGTGACGACATGGAGGCGCGCAGCGGCACGCTGGCCCCGCTGTTCAACAAGGTGATCGAGCATGTGCCCGCCCCGGGCCTCGATCCCGACGCCAAGTTCGCCTTCCTCGCCACCCTGCTTGACCGCGACAACTTCATGGGCCGCGTGCTGACGGGCCGCGTGCAATCGGGCACGATCCGCGTCAACGATCCGATCCACGCCATCGACATGGACGGCAAGGTGATCGAAACCGGCCGCGCCACCAAGCTGATGAGCTTCGACGGGCTTGAGCGCGTTCCGGTGGAAATCGCCCGCGCGGGCGACATCATCGCACTCGCCGGCCTCGAAAAGGCGACCGTCGCCAACACCATCTGCGATCCCAGCGTCACCGATCCCATCGCCGCCCAGCCGATCGACCCGCCAACGCTGGCGATGCGTTTTGCGGTCAATGACAGCCCGCTTGCCGGGCGCGAGGGCAGCAAGGTCACCAGCCGCATGATCCGCGACCGCCTGCTGCGCGAAGCGGAAACCAATGTCGCCATCCGCGTCACCGAATCGGAAGACAAGGACAGCTTCGAAGTCGCCGGGCGCGGCGAATTGCAGTTGGGCGTGCTGATCGAAACCATGCGCCGCGAAGGCTTTGAACTGGGCATCAGCCGTCCGCGCGTGCTGTTCCGCGAGGAAGACGGCAAGCGCATGGAGCCCTATGAAACCGTCGTCATCGACGTCGATGACGAACATTCGGGCACGGTCGTCGAGAAGATGCAGCGCCGCAAGGCCGACCTCGTCGAAATGCGCCCCTCGGGGCAAGGCAAGACCCGCATCACCTTCTCGGCCCCCAGCCGGGGCCTGATCGGTTATCACGGCGAATTCCTGTCGGACACGCGCGGCACGGGCATCATGAACCGCCTGTTCGAAAAGTATGGCCCCTACAAGGGCCCGATCGAAGGCCGCATCAACGGCGTGCTGATCTCCAACGGCGATGGCGAGGCGGTGGCCTATGCGCTCAATTCGCTCGAAGAGCGCGGCACGCTGTTCATCGGCCCGCAGATGAAGGTCTATGAAGGCATGGTGATCGGCGAGAACGCCAAGCCCGAAGACCTCGAAGTCAACCCGCTGAAGGCCAAGCAGCTCACCAACATCCGCTCGTCGGGCAAGGATGATGCGATCCGCCTCACCCCGCCGCGCCGCATGAGCCTTGAGCAGGCGATCGCCTATATCGACGATGATGAAATGGTCGAAGTCACCCCGCAGTCGATCCGTCTGCGCAAGGCGATCCTGTGCCCGCACGAACGCAAGAAGGCGCGCCGCAAGAAGGAGGATTGATCCCGGGTCGCCGGGGTCAATCCCACCAGAAATACCACCAGTCGCTCACCATATGAGACGCAGCCAGCGGCGCGAACGTGTCGCTCCCCTGCCAGACAATGTCGGGGCAGTATTCGAAATGTTCCCGCGCCAGCGCCAAAGCGTCCTCGCGGGTGGGGGGGCGCCGCCTTACGCGCACATCGAGCACGTCCGCGCTCATGCCGACCAGTTCGGCCCCAAAGCGTTCGTGCCATGATCTGAGCGCGGCGATGTGAAGTTCCGGCGGCGGGCATTCGTTCCATGCGCCCCATGACGCATAGGCCGGAACTTCCCAGCCGTGGCGGGCTGGCACCACCAGAATGTAGCACGGGTCGAAGGGCGCACCGTCCCACGGATCGAACGGCGTGGCCGGCTCTGTTGCGGCCTCGGGGCGGGCGGGCCAGAGGCCGAGTTCCGGCTGTGGCGCCTCCGCGATCTCACCAGAGGCATATTCCTCGGCCAGCGCCTCGCGCGTGCGGCGCTTCAGATCCATCAACGCTTGCGGCCATGCGAGGCTTTCCGCCTTGGCGAGTGTGGCGGCGATCTGCGGACTATCGTGATCGACGACCGCTTCCAGCACCGTGTTCAGCACCTCGGCATCGCCGACGATCACCGGATAGCCTTCCCCCGAAGCGCGCAATTCCTCCCACCGGGCCAGCGCCCGCGCGCCGGGCACGGCTTCGATCCGGTAGCCGGGCATGGCCTTGACGCGCGCATAATCTGGCGAAAGCGTCCTGATACGCGGGACGCGGATTTCCGGCGCGAGCGCCTGCGCCCTGCCCCGCCCAGCTCCCCACAGGCTGACCAGCCCCGCCAGCAATCCCTTAATCACGCTCCTGCGTTCCATGCGACCTGCTCCGGCTGATACGGCATCCTCCACGCAAAGGGCAGGCTAACGCCGCCGGGCGGCACTGTCACCTGTTGCCAAGTGGTCGGGCGCGGCTAGCCAAGCCGACGCGCGCTTGATACGCCCGCGCCCATGAACAGCTACACCCTTGCCAGTCTTGCCGCCTACTTCCTGCTGATGATCGCCATCGGGGTCTATGCCTGGGCCAAGACGCGGGCGGATTCTTCGGGGTATCTGCTGGCCGGACGGGGCCTCGGCCCGGCGGTGACCGCGCTTTCGGCGGGGGCATCGGACATGTCGGGGTGGCTGCTGCTGGGCCTGCCGGGGGCGCTGTTCGCCACCGGGCTGATCGAGGCGTGGATCGCCATCGGCCTCACGGTGGGTGCAGCGCTGAACTGGATCATCGTGGCGCCCCGCCTGCGTGAACAAACCGAGCGGCTGGGCGATGCGCTGACGATCCCGCAATTCCTCGCCAACCGCTTCCCCGAACAGGGCACCTTGCTGCGCGTGGTGGCGGCGGTGGTGATCGTCGGCTTCTTCACCGTTTACACCGCGTCCGGCATGGTCGGCGGCGGCAAGCTGTTTGCGACCGCCTTTGCCGGGACCCTGCCCACCGGGGGCCTTTCGGATTACATGTTCGGCATCCTGCTGACCGCCGGGATCGTGCTGATCTACACCACGATCGGCGGGTTTCTCGCCGTCAGCCTCACCGATTTCGTGCAAGGGGTGATCATGATGGTAGCGCTGGTGGTAATGCCGCTGGTGATCCTGTCGGACGGCGGCAATGCCATCGCGCTCTCTGCCGTGCCGCAGGCCGGGTTCCTGAGCCTGACCGAAGGCGCGAGCCTGGTGGGCGTCATCAGCGCGGTGACATGGGGATTGGGCTATTTCGGGCAGCCGCACATCATCGTGCGCTTCATGGCGATCGACCGGGTGGAAAACGTGCCGCGCGCCGGGATGATCGGCATGGGGTGGATGATCATTTCGCTGGCGGGTGCGGTCGCGGTGGGTCTGGCGGGGCGCGCCTATGCGGAAGGCAACGGGCTGGTGGTGGAGGACCCCGAAACGATCTTCATCATCCTGGCCCAGCTCTTGTTCCACCCGGCGGTGACGGGCTTCCTCTACGCCGCATTGCTGGCCGCGATCATGAGCACGATTGCCTCGCAGTTGCTGGTGTCCTCGTCCTCCCTGACCGAGGATTTCTATCGCCTGTTCCTGCGCCGCAACGCCTCTGAGCGCGAAGCGGTGAACATCGGGCGGCTGTCGGTCGCGCTGGTGGCGGCGGCGGCGCTGGTGATCGCGGCAGACCCGGAGAGCGAGGTGCTGGGCCTTGTCTCCAACGCATGGGCGGGCTTTGGCGCGGCGTTCGGCCCGCTGATCCTGCTGGCGCTGACATGGCGGCGGATGACTGGCTGGGGCGCGGCGGCGGGGCTGGTGACGGGCGCGGGCGTAGTCGCAGGGTGGATTGCGCTGGGGTGGAACAAGGCCTTTCTGGGCGGTCCCGGCCTTTATGAAATCGTCCCCGGCTTTGCCGCTGCGCTGGCCGCGATCGTGATCGTCAGCCTGATGACCGGGCGCAGCCACAAGCCTGCCTGACCGCCCTTCCCTGCGCGCAAAGGGCGTGATGATCCTCGGCGAAGCGGACGCGGGTTAGGGTAAATTTGCCTGGCTGCTCGATCCCGATGGGGTGAAGACCGCGTCGTGGGAACAGGTTGAAGGCAATCTGCCGTGACACCGGCGGCCAGCTGCCTCTGCGCCATCGCGTAGTTAACGTGAAAGGTTTTCTTAACCGAGTTTGTTGCCCGCCGCTTAAGTATGCCTGCGCAATAGTGCGTAGCTATGAAGCACGTGGCACATCTTTGCAGAGCAGGTTTGCTGGCCGCCGCCATGGCGCTGGCAGGGTGCGGTTCGCTGGTTCCCGGCGGCAGCAGCGGGGCTGCGCCCGGCATGGCGAGCAGCAGCAGCACGCCGCGCGCGTCGGCACGGCCGGCAACCCCGGTCGCCTCGGCCCCGCAAAGCTATGCCCCGCGGCCCGGCGATGCGCGCTGCCTTGCCGATCTCGGCGCAAGCGGGGCGCGGTTCAATCCCGTGCCCGATACCTATGCTGCGCCGGGCTGCAACCAGCTTGGCGCTGTGCAGCTGATGGCGCTGGCGGGCGACCGTGCGCCGTTGTCGATCGCCAATCTCGGGCCGGTGCAATGCAGCGTCGCCAAGGCGTTCGGCGATTGGGCGCGCTTCGGCGTTGACCGGGCGGCGCGCCAGATTCTCGGCAGCCCGGTGGCCAAGATCGAGACGATGGGTTCCTACAATTGCCGCAATGTCGCGGGGACAGAGGTCCGCTCGGCCCATTCCCGGGCCGAGGCGATTGATGTGTCGGCCTTTGTGCTCGCCGATGGTCGCAGGATCGTCTTGAAGCGTGACTGGCAGGGCGGCGATGCGGCCACGCGCGAGTTTCTGCGGGTGGTGCACAAAAGCGCCTGCAAGCGGTTCGGCACAGTGCTGGGGCCGGAATATAATGCGGCGCATCAGGATCACTTCCACCTTGAAGGGGTGGGCGCAAAGTTCTGTCGCTGAGACGCCTGACAGCGAGCCCGATCGGGCCGGCCCCGCGCAAACGCGTGGCGGCCCGGAGTAAGGGGGTCACTCCGGGCCGCTCTCGGGATAGGGATTGGGGTATCGGCAGGGCTGCCAGCCTCAGGCCCGCAGCTTGGGTTCCAGCTTCGCTTCCAGCTTCAGGCGCACCGCTTCGGCGGCATGACGTGCGCCCAGCTTGGTCATCATGTTGGCGCGGTGAATTTCCACAGTGCGCGGGCTGATGTCGAGTTCACGGGCAATCGCCTTGTTGCTGCTGCCTTCCGCCAGCCAATCGAGCACTTCGCGTTCCCGGGTCGACAGCGTCGAGATGCGATCCCGCGCTTCGATCATCCGGCGGCGCGCGGCGCCGAACTGTTCGGCTTCCTTCTCGATGCGCAGCAGGCAGCGCGTGAAACGTTCCGGATCGAGCGGGAGCGCCAGATAGTCCAGCGCACCGGCCTTGATCGCTTCGACGATGCGGCCGGGGCGCGGCTGCACATCAACTGCGATCATCGGCAGCCAGATGCCCAGTCGGCCGAGCCGGTCGAGGATCATGGCCACGCCGCCTTCTTCGGCTGTGTCGCGGGCAATGATGATCCCTTCGCGCGGCGGGTGGACCGCCAGTTCGGAGAGGTCACCGTAAACCTCGCAGTGGTGGCCCAACGCGAAGCCAACACGCGCCAATTCGGCGCGTTGACGGCTGCACGAGTCGATGAAGTGGAGAGAGGCTTTGCGTGTCATACGAGCCTGTCTGCGCTAACCTGGTATGGGATTCACGCAGGAGCATCCCCGTTCCGGAGGATTTACCATATCCGGAAGATGTAAACTCACTGTAAATTATGGATATTTTACGTCCGTATCGGACCGAGATCAGGTCAGTCCCTTACGCGTCATCGCTGAACCGATAGGGTGGGAGCGAATGAAACGCCGATCGCAGCGCATTGCCCCAACCCGATGAAATCGTGTCGAAATATTCGTCCTCAGCGGTCACACGGTGCTCGTGCAAAGGTTTGAAACTATCCTTTCCAATCACCAGCAGGTCGAGCGGCAATCCTACGGACAGGTTAGCCTTGAGAGTCGAATCAAAGCTGACCATCAGCAACTTGACCGCATCCTCGAAGCTCATGCCCGGTTCATAGCCACGGATCAGGATCGGGCGGCCATACTTGGTCTCTCCGATCTGGAAGAACGGCGTGTCCCAGCTCGCCTCGATGAAATTGCCTTCGGGGTAGATCATGAACAGCCGCGGCTGCATGCCCGCAATTTGCCCGGCAACGATCATCGTCGCGGTGAAGCGCCCCTTGCCGCCATCGCCGTTGACGCGCTGGACCTCTTCGATCGTGCTGCGCAGCAGGCGCCCGATTTCGGTGGCGACCTGAAACATGGTAGCGCCCTTGAGCAGGGTGTTCTCGCGTTCGGAGGGGGCCTTGGTGCGTTCTTCCAGCTGGCTGATCACCGCCTGCGTGGTGGCCAGATTGCCCGCCGTCATCACCGCGATGATGCGTTCGCCCGGCACGCTCCAGTGGAACAGCTTGCGGAAGGTCGAGATATTGTCGACGCCCGAATTGGTGCGCGTGTCGCTCATCAGGACGAGGCCCTTGTCGAGCACCATGCCAACGCAATAGGTCATCCGATCATCCTTGTGTCCGCGTGCCGGGGGCTGCCGCCCTTAGCCGCATCGCGGCGCCAGCGCAAAGCGCCTGCGCGCTCTGTATGATTACTGGTTCGCCTGCCCCTGTGCCTGCCCCTGCGCGGCGGGGGCGGCAGCCTGTCCCGGCGCCTGCGCTTCCACCGCGACGCCCACGGTCAGCACCTGATCGGCAGCGCCAAAACTGATGCCGGTGACAGGCGCCGCATCGCGGTAATCGCTGCCGGTGGCGACGCGCACGTAGCGCGGATCGGGGCAGATGCCGTTGGAGACATCGAAGCCCACCCAGCCCAGCCCTTCGACATGGGCTTCGGCCCAGGCGTGGGTGGCTTCCTGTTCGATCCGGTCGTTCATCAGCAGATAGCCGCTGACATAGCGCGCCGGAATGCCGCTGGCCCGGGCGGCGCCGATGAAGATGTGGGCGTGATCCTGACACACGCCCGCACCCTGCGCCGCCGCTTCTTCGGCGGTGGTGGCGGAATGGGTGCGCCCCGGTTCATAGGCCACCCGCTCGCGGATCAGGCCCGACAGCGCGTGCAGGAAATCGAGCGGCGCATCGCCCCCTGCGCCCTGTGCCTCGCGCAGCAGAGCACGCAGGCGGGCTGCGGGGCGGGTCAGCGGGGTCTGGCGCAGGAAGCTCCACAAGGGCAGGTGGCCCGAATGGCGGCCGATCACGCCGGCATTGTCCTCGGTCTCGACCACACCTTCGCAGGTCACCGTCACCTCGCGCGCGCCGGGCGACAGGCTGATCAGCGTGACGTGGTTGAAGTGCTGATCGTCATAGTGCAGCTCGGCCTGTGCGTTTTTGAAATGCATCTGCCAGTCGATGATGCGCTGGCCTTGCGTTTCCTTGGGCGTCAGCCGCAGCCGCTGGAGCGCGTGGATCACCGGCTCGCCAAAGGCATAGTGGGTGGTGTGGCGCACCCGGAGTTGGAGCTTGCTCATGCGTGGAACCGGTAATCGGCGGCAATCGCCTGAGCGATTGCGTTGTTGCGGGCAAGGAAATCGATCAGGAATTCGTGCAAGCCCCCCTCGAAGATCTGGTCGACGGTGAGGTGGCTGATGCGGGTATCGGCCTCGCGCATCAGGGCGACCGCGCTGCCTTCGCTGGAGTGGGTGCGAGCCAGCGCGGCAAGGCAATCGCGCAGGGCATTGCGGCAGAAGGCAAGGCTGCGCGGGAAGCGGTCGTCCAGCACCACGAATTCGACAATCCCCCGCGCCTCGATCTTCCCCGCGTTAAGCCAGCTGTAAACCCGCGCCCCTGCGACCGACCTGAGCACCTGTTCCCACTGCCCGGTATCAAGGCTCGACCCGACATAGGACAGCGAGGGAAGCAGGATGAAATACTTCATGTCGAGAATACGCGCCGTGCTGTCGGCGCGTTCGATGAAGGTGCCGGCGCGGGCGAAGTGATAGCCTTCGTCGCGCAGGATCGATCCGTCGAAGGCGCCGTGGACCTGCGTGCCCGCGCGGCGGATCGCGGCCAGCACCTCGCCCACCATCGCTTGCCCGACCGGCCGCGCCAGCAGCCGATCGATCCGCATCCAGTTCTCGTTGACCGCTTCCCACACATCCGAAGAGATGTTGGTGCGCGCCATCCGGGCATTGGATCGCACCGCGCCGAACATTGCGCGGACATTGCCGGGGTTCGAAGGGCCGCGCAGCACGAAGTTCCAGACCTGCGTGCCATCATAACTGTCATGCGCTGCCTGATAGGCCTGCGTCAGCCCGAGCGTTGCGATCACCGATCGCCATTCGGCCTCGGCGGTTATCACATCGCGGGTCAGCGCCATGCGCAGCGCCGCTTCCAGCAGGCGCGCCGTGTTCTCGGCCCGCTCAAGATAGCGGAACATCCAGAACAATCCGTTGGCAGTGCGGCCTAGCATACTCCCCCTCCCGCTCGCGGGAGGAGGCCGGGGAGTGGGCACGAAGCCGCACGCCATCCCTTGGCAGGCCCACCCCTAACCCCTCCCGCAAGCGGGAGGGGGACTTTGGCAAGGCGATCCATCTTCACCATCAATCCTTCAGCACCCAGGTGTCCTTGGTGCCGCCCCCTTGCGAGGAGTTGACCACCAGCGACCCCTTCTTGAGCGCCACCCGCGTCAGGCCGCCGGGCGTGATGTCGATCCCGTCCGGGCTGACCAGCACGAAGGGCCTGAGGTCCAGGTGCCGGGGCGACAGGCCCTTGGCGGTGTAAATCGGGCAGGTCGACAGGGCGAGCGTGGGCTGCGCGATGTAGTTTTCGGGCCGCGCCTTCAATTTCTCGCGGAAGGCCGCGATCTCGCGCTTTGACGAAGTCGGGCCGATCAGCATCCCGTAACCGCCAGACCCATGCACCTCCTTGACCACCAGTTCGGCAAGGTTGTCGAGCACATAGGCAAGGCTGTCCTTGTCGGCGCAGCGCCAGGTCTGGACGTTGGGCAGCAAGGGCCGCTCGCCGGTGTAGAACTCGACGATCTCGGGCATGAAGGAATAGATCGCCTTGTCGTCCGAAATGCCCGTCCCCGGCGCATTGGCGATGGTGATCCCGCCCGAGCGATAGACGTCCATGATCCCCGGCACGCCCAGCACGCTATCGGGATTGAAGGTCAGCGGATCGAGGAATTCATCGTCAACCCGGCGATAAAGCACATCGATCGGCTTGTAGCCGCGCGTGGTGCGCATCTGCACGCGCCCTTCGACCACGCGCAGATCGCTGCCTTCGACCAGTTCGGCCCCCATCTGATCGGCGAGGAAGGCGTGTTCGAAATAGGCCGAATTGTAGATCCCCGGCGTCAGCACCGCGACTGTGGGCTTGCCTCCGGTAAAGGCAGGCGGCACGCAGGCGGCAAGGCTGCGGGCAAGGCGGCGCGGGTAGTTCGACACGCTCTCCACCCCGATCCGGCTGAACAGATCGGGGAACATCCCCATCATCGTCTCGCGGTTTTCGAGCATGTAGGAGACGCCCGAAGGCGTGCGCGCATTGTCCTCAAGCACAAAGAACTCGTCCGGCCCGGTGCGCACCAGATCGATGCCGACGATATGGGTGTAGATGCCGCCCGGCGGAGTGAAGCCGACCATGTTGGCCAGCCACGCATCATTCCCGCGCAGCAAGCGTTCAGGCAGGCGGCCCGCGCGCACGATTTCCTGCCGGTGATAGAGGTCATACAGGAAGGAATTGAGCGCCCGCACCCGCTGCTCGATCCCGCGACTGAGCTTGCGCCATTCGGCGGCGGTAATGATGCGCGGCACGATATCGAAGGGAATCAGCCGCTCCTCGGCCTCGTTGTCGCCATAGACATTGAAGGTGATGCCCGTGCGGCGGAAGGTATCATCGGCCTCGCGGTTCTTGCGGCGCAGGAACTCGGGCGGCTGCTCGTTGTACCATTTGCAATATTCGGCATAGGCCGGCCGGGTGTTGCCCGCACCATCGACCATCTCGTCAAAAGTCCCGCCCGGCGCCTGCATCGACCCTCTGCATTATCCCCTAAGGTGAATAACGCAGATTAGCCGCGCTTTTGCAAAAGGAAAGCGGGTGGGGCATTTGACGTAGACGGGGTGCCAAAACAGGGGCGAAAGGCGCGCCTAGCTGGCCTGCACGCTCTCCAGCTCGGCCAGCACGGTCTCAACGACCTGGGGGTCATAGGTGAAGCCCATGTGCGTGCAGCGCAGCGGGATCGCACGGTCACGCTCTCCGGGGCGACCGGCCGCGCAGCGCGGGGCGATCACGCCGTCATTGGCGCTCCACAGCGCGACCGTTTCAACTGGCGGCTTCACCGGCAATTCTGCGGCGACGGGGGGCGCGTCCACGGAATGGCCGGTGATGAACTGATAGGCGCGCCACACATTATTGGCCCGCGGACTGCCCGAAAACGGCGAGCCCATCGTCACGACCTTGGCCACCGCCTGCGGCTGGCGCTTGGCGATCTCGCGCGCGTAAAGCCCGCCAAGGCTCCAGCCCACCAGCACCACCTTGCGGCCGTGGCGGGCAAGAAGTTCGAGCAACCGCGCCTCGACCGCATCGAAGGCCTGCTCGGTCGGGCCCCAGTTGAAGCCCAGCCCCCAGCGCTTGGCAATGTGCCCGGCCGCTTCCATCTGGCGGGCCAGATAGCGCATCCGCATCGGGTGCGCGCCAAAGCCGGGCAGCAGCATCACCACCTGCGGGTTGGCGGTCGGCGCAATCGCCAGCTTGCGGCGCTGACGGCGCACCGGTTCAAGCAGCACCTGCGCCTCGCCCAGCAGCCGCACGAGGCGCGGCTTGCCGCTTTGATATTCCTCGGGACAGGCTTCACGCGCCAGTGCGACCCGGCGGGCAAGTTCAGTCGCAGCATAGGCCTGCTGCGCGCGCCCGCCTGCCGCAATCAGCGGGGCGGGGATACGTGAACGGTCAAAGGCGAAGCGCGAAGCCATGGCGCGCACATGGTCACACCCGCCCTGAATGGTCAATTAATTGTAATGGGCGTAACAATTCCGACGCATTCTATTGTGCCGGGGCCTTCGCCGGGCAGTCCCCCACCCGTTCGTGGCGGGCGGCGACATTCATCGTTCCCTCCACGCCGCCGCCAAAACCCATTTGCGTGCTGGCGGTCAGGTCCGCGCCGGTGGCAGTGGCGGTGCCTTGCATGGTGGTCCGGGTCGAGGCCCCTTGCGCATCGCAGATCATCACCGCATCGAAAGCCCCGTCCTTCAGCACGAACTTCTCGAACCGGCAGGCCCCGTCCTGCCCCTTGGCGAGCAGGCTTTCGAAGCCCTTGTCGACCTCGGCCTGAGTGAGGCAGCTTTCAACCGTCCGCGCAAGGCCCGCGCCGTGCCCCTCCATCCCTTCGGGCAGGCCCGGAATTTCCAGACCGGTCATGGTTATGGTGGTCTTGTAAAGCCCCGGCTGCGGCTTCAGCCCCTGCGCCTCGGCGCGTTTGGCCGCGTCCTTGACGCTGACCGCCTCGCCCTCGCCCTGCTCCTTGCCCGAACAACCGGCAACCAGCGCGGTGGCGGCAATCACGGCGATAAAGGTGGGCTTCATGGGTGCATCTCCTGATTAAATCCCAACCGATAACGCCGTGCGCGTCAAACCGTGCCCCAAAAAGCGCCGCCCGGCCCCGGCCTGACCTTGCACGTGCCCGCTTTGTTCCCCATAGGTAGCGCATGGCCGAACTCGTGATCCGCCGCGGACTGGACGAGCCCGAAACGGGCGCCGATTTCACACCCCACCGCCCCGCCCGCCCCGACAAGTCGATGGGCGGCATCCCGTTCAAACTGGTGTCGGATTATGAACCGGCCGGCGACCAGCCGACCGCGATTGCTGAACTGACGCAAAGCGCGCTCGCGGGTGACAAGACACAGGTGCTGCTCGGCGTCACCGGTTCGGGCAAGACCTTCACCATGGCCAAGGTGATCGAAACGCTCCAGCGCCCCGCCCTGATCCTTGCCCCCAACAAGATCCTCGCCGCGCAATTATACGGGGAATTCAAAAGCTTCTTTCCCGAAAACGCAGTCGAATATTTCGTCAGCTATTACGATTACTACCAGCCCGAAGCCTATGTGCCGCGCTCGGATACCTATATCGAGAAGGAAAGCTCGGTAAACGAGGCGATCGACCGGATGCGCCATTCGGCCACCCGGGCGTTGCTGGAACGCGACGATGTGATCATCGTCGCCTCGGTCTCGTGCCTCTACGGGATCGGTTCGGTCGAAACCTATTCGGCGATGATCTTCGATATCAAGGTCGGCGAAGTGGTCGACCAGCGCGAGCTGATCCGCAAGCTGGTCGCCCTGCAATACAAGCGCAAC
>VFQM010000946.1_pt1 | contig 28142 bp, 24 predicted proteins | sample 3512391 | NCBI WGS metagenome assembly VFQM01 (sample SAMN10412369, study PRJNA504923) | tailings metagenome | isolation source: Replicate 1 from Balatoc abandoned mine | place: Philippines
ATCGGCCGGTGCAAGAGGCTATCAAACTGGCGTAAGGGGGCGCGCTACATACCGGCACGATGGACCCAGTAAGAACGTCTCTTCGCGAAGCCTTGCCGCATCACCCATCTGCCGCCCTCCACCATCCACAAGCCCTCTCGATGCAACTCGCAGTAAGTCGGCCTGCACGAGCGCCATCGGACTAATGCGATTACGAGAGCATCGTCTGACCTCTCGTGTTGGGCACTCGGCTCGTCCTCCATGCAGCCTTCGTACGTCCAGCGAAAGATCTCCAATTCGGCTGGACTGCAGGGATTGAAAGTTCGATCGGGCAACAACGCCGCAGCACCGATTACCTCCGCCTGGTGCGGACCCCAAGACTCCTCAGGAGGTCTCCTCCAAAGGGAGCGGCCGAACTTGTTGGTTGCAATCGGAACCTCGTATTCCAAGCGATCGTTCCAAAGCTCCACGCATGACGGCGCCTTCGACGCAACCGTTTCGACCAGCGCCGCGCCTACGTCCATCTCAATCCCGAGTTCCAGCAATGCCGTCAGTACAACATCTGCCAGATCAAAGACGCTGCCGCCCTGAAGCTCAAGCCCTCGCTGAAGGCCGGCGAACACGGCCGCAGCAGAAGCTGCAGAGTTCTTAGCGGACAGGTTTGTTTCTCCGGGTCTGGGGCTGCGGTTAGGGTCATCAGACATAGCGCTGAGCATTCCGACCGGTGTTTGGGGTGCCCAAGTAGGGTAGGCACGAGTTCGAGTGCTTACCGGCACAAGCACTTGCATTGTGTCGCGCTGGTCCATCTGCGCTGCGCAACCCCCTGGCGGAAGCCGTCTTCGCTGCTGCACACCATCAGCACGCCGCGTAACACGCTGGCCAAAGCCGCTTGGGCTGACGCTTCCGCCACGCTCAGACTTAGCTGATGTACTGCAGCGCGGCAGCGATGGATTCGATCAGGTCGGCTTGCGTGATGTTCGTGCTCATGGGGCTTCCAGGGGGCTTGAGAAGGTGTGCGCCGCTTCAAAGACGCGCAGGTCTTTGCTAGGGTGAACCGACCCGTATTTTGACAGCGAACTCTTCGGGAGCCTGACATGGCCGATCACCCGCCCGACGGCGGTACCACCCGGCTGGAGCGCGACAGCTTCGGCGACATCCGCGTGCCGGCGGCGCGCCTGTGGGGGGCGCAGACCCAGCGTTCCCTGCAGCATTTCGATATTTCGACCGAATGCCTGCCCGATGAGCTCATCCATGCCCTGGTGCTGGTCAAGCGGGCGGCGCGGCTCGGGCCGTGCTGTTTGGCTTGATGGCCGAGGGGGCGAGAGAGATTCGCCTGATCAACCGTACCCGCGCCAAGGCCGAGGCACTGGCCGAGGACATGGGGGGTGTCGTCCAGGTGCTGGATTGGGAACAGCGAGAAGCCGCGCTTGAAGGCTGCGCCCTGCTGGTCAACACCACCAACCAGGGCATGTACGGCCAGCCGCCGCTGGACATCCGGCTGGACGCGCTGCCCCTGTCGGCCATGGTGTCCGACCTGATCTATATCCCGCTGGAAACGCCCCTGCTGGAGGCGGCGCGTCTGCGCGGTCACCAGACGGTCAACGGTCTTGGCATGTTGCTCAACCAGGCGGTGCCAGCGTTTGAGGCCTGGTTTGGCGTCAAACCGGAAATTACCGGCGAACTTCGTCAGGCTATTTTGGCCACATTTCAATGATGGGTGTTCTGACCGAACCCAAGATCGACGCGCACTGCCATGTGCTCGATCCGGCCAAGTTCCCGTATAACCCGGACGTGGCTTACCACCCCGCTGGACAGGAAATGGGCAAGGCGGAGTACTTCCTGCAGCTCATGGCGTGTTACGAGGTCAAGCACGCCCTGCTGGTGGGGCCCAACTCGGGCTATGCCACCGACAACCGCTGCCTGCTGCATGCCCTGCAGATCGGGCAAGGCGCATTTAAGGGCATTGCGGTGGTGCCCAACGACTGCCCGCTTGAAACCCTGCAGGTGCTCAAAGCCCAGGGTGTGATTGGCCTGGCGTTCAATGCGGCACTGATGGGGTTTGATTTTTATGCCGGCATAGAGCCCTTGCTGCGGCGCTTGCGCCAGCTGGACATGTGGGCGCAGTTCCAGGTCGACAAAGACCTGTTGCCTCGATTTCTGCCCATGCTCTCGCGGGTGGATGTGAAAGTCATGGTGGACCATTGCGGCCGCCCGCACCTGCCCGATGGGGTGTCACAGGCCGGATTTCAGGCCTTGCTGGCGCTGGGTCGCGAGCAGCGGGCGGTGGTCAAGCTCTCGGGCTTCGCCAAGTTTTCTGAAGCGGGTTACCCGTTTGCGGACGTGCGACCGTATGTGCAGGCGCTGGTGCGCGATTTCGGACTGAAGCAGTGCGTCTGGGCATCGGACTGGCCTTACCTGAAGGCGCCGTACCGCCTCGATTACGGCCCCATGCTGCGCACGTATGAATCGATGTTCACCCCCCAGGAGCGCCGGCAGCTGATGTGGTTGTCGCCGAATCAACATTTTGGATTCTGAACGTACCTTTTGAATTCGAGTGGCGGCTTTGGGTCGGTTTGAGACCTTCACTTACACCCCAATTATTTGACCAAGCATATGCAGCAATGAAAAGGGCCGGAGGAAACTCCGGCCCTTAAAGTTTGTATGTATTAGGATGTATTTATACATACATCACTCCAGCCCAAAACGCGCAGTGTTGTCGGGGAGTCTTGCGGCTCGCTCGCCTAACTATGCGCCATTAAGGTATAAGTCCTTGAGGCGGGCTTTTTTCATTTGCGGGCCTCGTCTTCCCGTCACGCCCCGGCCTGTGCTGAACGCGCTTCAACAAAACCTTCATCCGGGCTTCATCCCCCTGTAAAGATGCAGGCATACATTTCGGACTTTCTTGTAGAGGAGTTTGAAATGGCTGGACAGAAAAAGATTCGTAAAAAACTCGCTATCGCGCTGGCTGCGGCATTCGTCATTGCGCCTGTCGCTGCGCAGGCCGAGTCGACCATCGAGGTGCTGCTTGAGAAGCTGCGTGCGAAGGGCGTGATTTCGGAGTTCGAGTATGGCGAATTCAAGGCCATGCACGCCGCGGAGTCCAAGGAAGCCGAAAAGCAGGCGGCAGAGACCCTGGTGGGCAAGTTCAAGAACGGCTTCAAGTTCGAAACCGCGGACAAACAGAACTCGATCCAGCTCGAAGGCCGCGTCCAGGCGGATTACCGTCACTACTCGCCGGGTTCGGGCACGACCGACATGTTCGATATCCGCCGCGCCAGGCTGGGCATTTCCGGCAAGTTCATGGGTGACTGGGAATACGAGGTGACCGGCGATTATGACGCGACGGAAGACGAAGACAGCGGTTTCGATACCGAACTCGACACCGCCAAGATCGCCTACGCCGGATTCAAGCCGCTCAAGATCACGGCCGGCAAGTTCAAGATGCCCTTTTCCCTGGAAGAGCAGACCAGTTCGCGCTTCATTGATTTCATGGAAAGGAGCATGGTCAACACCTACGGTGGCGTAGGCAAGAACCTTGGCTTCATGCTTTCCGGCGAACCCTTCAAGGGCGCCACCCTTGCCGTCGCTTATGCCAATACCGGCACGGGCGTGGACGTGAATGCGTCTGACGAGAAGGAAACCATCCTTCGCGGCACGATCAACCTTTCGGAGATGATGGGCAGCAAGAACACCATTGCCCACCTCGGCCTCGGCTACACGACCGGAAAGTTCGTCGACGGCGACGATGTCGACACGATCCGTCCCGACAACCGCGGCGAGAAGATTTTCGATACCGGCAATTTCTCGACGCTCGACGACACCGTCGACCTGGAGCGCAAGGGCCTTGAACTGGCCCTCGCCTACGACAACTTCAAGCTGCAGGGCGAATATCTGACGACCACCTTCTCGGGTGATACGGCCGGCGGTTCCTTCGACAAGGATTTGAATACGGCCTATATCAGTGCAATGTGGATGATCACCGGCGAGAAGTATGCCGATTCCTACAAGGGCGGCAGGTTCGGCGGCATCAAGCCGAAGAAGGATTTCAAGAATGGCAGCGGCGGCGCCTGGGAACTCGGCGTGCGCTACAGCATGCTCGACGGCTCGGATTTCCTGACCGGCAACGGCCCGATCCTCAATTCGAACTACACGGACAAGGCATCTGCCTGGACCGTCGGGCTCAAGTGGATTCCCAACTACAACACCCGCGTCATGCTGAACTACGTCAAGGCGAACTTTGACGACACCGTGACTGCCATCGGTTCGGACGAGCAGGACGCCTTCATGCTGCGCACGCAGGTCTTCTTCTAAGCCTCGATCTATCGGTTCTTTTGCATTGACTTGTTCCCCTGCCCGTATGGAGCAGGGGATTTTTTTGGAGCATACGCATGTCTATCAGCCTCATTGCGGCGCTGGTGCTGGCAGGGGAGATGAGTCTTTCCCTCGAAGGCGCGGAAATTCCCGCCTTCGATGCCACTACCCAGCAGCTTTATGTAACTTCTGAATCCGGGCTTCAGGTCGTCGACCTGAGGGACCCGTCGAAGGCGAAAGTCCTCAGGAGCATCGATTTCACCAAGCCGCCTTTCAGCTTTTCCAACGATATCAGCAGCGTGGCGGTAAAAAACGGCCTGGTCGCAGTCGTTGCGGCCTCGAAGAACCGGCATGAGCCGGGCAAGATGTTCCTGCTCGACTCGCGCCAGGAACTGACGGCCGAGGCGCTGGTGGGCGTGCAGCCTGACATGGTCACGTTTACCCACGACGGCAGCCGCATCCTGGTCGCGAACGAGGGAGAGCCTTCCAGGCCGGATGGCAAGATCGACCCGCCCGGTTCGGTCAGCATCGTCGACATCCGCGATCCCCGCAAGCCGCAGGTGCAGACGGTCGGTTTCGAAAGCTTCGACGCGGAATCCGCGAAACTTGCCGCCGCAGGAGTGCGCATTTTCCCGGGCCGGCTGCCGTCCACGGATTTCGAACCGGAGTACATCGCCGTCTCGCAGGACAACCGCAAGGCCATGGTGACGCTGCAGGAAGCCAATGCCATCGCCGTGCTGAACATTGCCGACGCCCGTTTCGAGCGTATCGTTCCGCTGGGCCTGAAGGACTGGCGGAATTTCAGCTTTGACGGCTCCAGCAAGGACGGAGGCTATGTGCCGCGAACCGGCCTGCCGATCCACGGAATGTACATGCCGGATGCGATTGCCGGCTATGTGGCTGCGGACGGCCGCCAGTATTACGTGATCGCCAACGAGGGCGATGATCGGGACGACTTCGTGAGCGGAGGGGAAACCGGGAAGCTCGAATCGGTCGTGCTCGATCCGGAAGTGTTTGCCAATGCGAAAGAACTGCAGAAGCAGAGCGTGCTCGGCAGCCTTGCCGTGCCCGTGATCAAGGGCCTGAACGGCGATACCGACAATGACGGCAAGGTCGATGTCATCCATACCTACGGCGGCCGTTCCTTTTCCATCCTCGACGAGAATGGCAACATGGTCTACGAAAGCGGCGATCACATCGAGCGCACGCTGGGCGGCATGGGCATCTGGAAGAAGGATGCCATCCATCGGAAGGGCATCGATGAGGGACGCAGCCCGAAAAAGGGCCCCGAGCCGGAAGGCGTGGCGATCGGAAGCCTGGACGGCAAGACCTATGCGTTCATCACGATCGAGCGCGGCTCGGGCGGAGTGATGGCCTACGACGTGGGCAATCCGACATCACCCGAATACGCCGGCTACTGGACGCGCATCGGCGACCTTGCCCCTGAAGGCGTGCTGTTCGTGCCGGCAAGCGATTCCGCCAGCGGCAAGAATCTGCTTATCCTGGCGAATGAAAAATCCGGCTCGCTGAGCATTTTCTCGGTAGGCAAGGGCAAATAAGCGCCAATCCCGTGCCTCCGGTCCGGGGGCGCGGGACCGGCTGCAAACCCGGCCGTTTCAGCGCGGCCCGCCGTCCGCCTGGAGCAGTGCTGCGATCACGTGCTTGTGCCCGCACAGATATTCCGCAAGCACTGAAAACCCTGATGGGAATCCTGCCGTCACGTTCGCGAAATACAGCTCGTCCGCACGGCCCAGCGCAATGAGGTCGACGATGGTGTCGATTGCCGCTTCCCGGCGCTGTTCGTCGCTGCCGCGCTTCTTGTATCTGAAATGCAGGGGCCGGTCGCCGCTGTGTGCGGAGGTGCGGGTGGTGAGAATTTTCGATTGGCCGAAAAAAATCCCGGCATGGGCGATGACGGCGGCATCATCGCTGCATACCAGCAACGGCCTGTTCGCCACACGCGGGTAAATTTCACGAAACAAGCCTTCATACTCGGTCTTGTAGTCGGTGTTGCGTACATGGATGGCGGCGTAGTCCCGGCCGAGCGGGCGCAGGCGCTCGAGCACGAACGGAAGGATGTTGTCCGCGAGGCAAAGCCGGTCGAAGAGGGCGAAGGAATCAGTGCCGCCGCCGCATTGTTCGTGCAGCAGCACGGCTTCTTCGTGCGCCCGGTCAAGATCAAAACACAGCCGGCTGGCGCTTTTCTTGTCGAGATAATTGCCGACCCGCCTGGAGTAGGCCGGCTGGTAGGCATGCAGTTTCCCCTGCAGGACGGGCGGCTGACAGGAAAGCGCGTTGAGCAGCCGCTGTTGCGCGGCGCTCAGGCTGAAATGCACGCGCGCATCGTCGTCGCGCGGTCTGAAGAATGTCGAGAAGTCGTCGAGCAGGCCTGATCTCGTGCTGTCTATGATCAGCGTGCGCGAGAAAGACTCGGCGTATTTCCAGCACTTCTCGATCTGGCACAGCGTGTCGTTGAGCCCGCCGCGCGGACGGCAGAGCACGAATTTTTCCTCTGGCCGCATTGCGGCTGGCAACTGTCCACCCCTGCCGCGCTGAAACAGGGCTTGCAGGCTGCTCAGGGCGGGAAGGCGCTTGGGCATGGGGCTAGGAAAAAGGAAATGTGGTGGGGAAACCAATTAAAACAAGCGCTTGGGTGCGTCCGCAAGCAAATATACCGCGCCAATAGCGCGGTTTTATAAGATAATTTCGGCCAAACCGACATAAACAATATCGAGGACAATCCCGCCCATGCTACCCGACAGTTTCTTTGAAGTGGCCGTGCCCGAGGTGATCGCCGAGGAATTCGGAACCGAGATCGTGGTACTGAATCTCGGCAACGGCAAGTATTTCAGCCTGACAGGGCTGGCCATGGAGCTTTGGCGCGACGTGTCGGGTGGCCATCGTCCGAAGGCGCTCGTCGACCGCCTGATGGCCCTGCATGGCGAGGTGGGCAGCGGAGCGCGGATTTTCTTCCAGGACCTGATCCGCGAAGGCCTCATTCGGCCGCTGCAGGCGGCTGGCACAGCGCCTTCCGTGGACGAGGCCTGTGTGCTGGCGGCCCTCAGGCCGGACAGCCAGCCGCCCCGGCTGGAGGCCTTCGATGACATGGCGGAGCTCATCCTTGCCGACCCCATCCATGATGTCGACGAGGATCTTGGCTGGCCGGCCAGACGCGATCCGAACTGACCGTCGGACCGTGCGCGAAGCGCAATCTACGACCGGCGACCTGGCCGGCTTCGGCCGCGCGCTGCTTGCCCAGGCAGGCACGCTCGACCTTTCTCGGATGCACGCGCGCCGCTTCAACCTGCCCAATCTGACGATCGAGGCCTGGTTCAGCGACCCGGCCTATGCCGAGTTGTGTGCGGGCAACCTGGCAAACGGCTGCAGCCCTGAAGCGCAGGGCCAGCCCGATCTGACGCTCTATCTGCTCGACAGCGAATCCGCCGGCTGGCCGCTGCCGCCGCGCTGGATGCATGAGCTGTACGACCGTCAGGCGGCCAACGCCGAACTCGGCCAGGCAGGGCTGCGCGGCGCCTACCTGCATGACCCGCGCGTGTGGCAGTTCTACTCAGAATCCGCGCGCACTGGCGTCCAGCTGGTGCGCCGCCCGGGCGCGATGCCGGCGTGGGAATCGGGCGGGCCCTTGCGCGCCTTCCTGCACTGGGCCTACGCTGCCCAGCAGCGCCGCCTGTGCCACGCCGCCACGCTGGGCATGGAGGGACAGGGCGTCCTGCTGGTCGGCGCCGGCGGCTCGGGCAAGTCGGGCACCTGCCTCGCGGGCATCGCAAATGGCCTCGACACGGTGGGCGATGATTATTGCCTGGTCGGGCAGGGCGAAACGGTGGCCGCCTATCCGCTGTTCCGCATGCTCAAGCAGGATCCGGCAGGCATCGCGCGCGTGCTCGGCGAGCAGGCCGGCGGCGGGTTCGGGGCGCCCAACTGGCAGGGCAAATACGAGATCCACGCCAGCATGCTTGCGCGCCAGCCCTTCGTGCCGCAGCTCGAGATTCGCGCCATCGTCGTGCCGCGCGTGGCGCATGCCGGCAGGAGTGCGTTGCGGCCGATCCAGCCTGGGCTTGCCATGCGCAGTTTCGCGCCGTCGAGCGCCTTCCAGCTGCCTGACGGCGAGCACGAGGCCATCGCTTTTACCGGCGCGCTGTGCCGGCGCCTGCCCTGCTTCGAGCTGGAATTGTCGGTGGACGCGCGGGAAATCGCCGGCGAAATCCGCGCCTTTTTGGAGAGACTCGACTAGATGGGTACTGCGACAGTCAGCATCATCATGCCGGTGCGCAACGGCGAAGCTTACATTGCTTCCGCGCTGCGCTCTCTCCTGCGCGAAAGCGGGATCGGTCTCGACATCATCGTCGTCGACGACGGCTCGACCGACGGCACGGCGGAGATCGTGCGCGGCATCGCCGCCGCCCATCCCGGCGTGCGCATGGTCGGCGGCCCGCAGTCCGGCGTATCCGGCGCGCGCAACGCGGGGCTTGCGGCGGTGCCAAAGGAAGTGCCCTACATCAGCTTTCTCGATTGCGACGACCTCAGCGTGCCGGGACGCATCGCGCGCCAGTTCGCCAGGCTGAAGGAAAGCCCGGATGCCGGCTATGTCATCGGCCTCATCCGCTTTTTCGAGGAAGCGGACGAACAGAGCGCGACTCCGCTGCCGGGCAGCCGGACGGTGACGGTGAGAGGCGTGCAACTGGCAGCGGCGCTGTTCGACCGCAGGGTGTTCGAACAGTTGGGCGGCTTCGACGAGGAGATGAACCACGGCGAGGATACCGATTTTTTCCTGCGCCTGCTGGAGGCAAAGATTCCCTACATTGCCGAGGACGAGCCCGCTGTTCTCTACCGGCGCCACACCGGCAACATGACCAACGACATCGCCCAGACCCGCCGCGGTTTCGTCGATGCGATCCGCAGATCGCTCGCGCGCCGACGCGCGAGCGGGGCAAACGCAGAACTGGGCGATCTGTTCAAGGCCCGCGGCAATGCAGAGGAGGCATTCAGGCATGGATAAGCGCTACAGCGTCGTGATCCCCGCCTACAACGCGGCGGACACCCTGGAAGATGCCCTGCGCTCGATTCTCGAACAGGACATCCCGCCGATCGAGATTATCGTGGTCGACGACGGCTCGACCGACGCAACGGCTGCCGTGGCCAGCGCATTCGGCGCGCCGGTCACGCTGCTCCAGCAGCCCAACCGGGGCTGCGGCGCGGCGACCAATGCCGGCATGGCGCGGGTGTCGTCGCCGCTGATGGCGTTCCTCGATGCCGACGATGCCTGGCTGCCGGGCAAGGCCGCGCTGCAGCTCGAGAGGCTCGCGGCGGAGCCGGGCATTGCCGGCCTGTTCGGGCACGGACAGAACTTCAAGGGCAGCCTGGCCGCGCCGGAGCGCGGCGCCATCTATGGCATCTGGGGCCGCACCACCATGATGATGCGCACCGAAGCGGCGCGCCGGATCGGCGATGTCATCGACCCTGTCGGCGGGCGCGGCGACCTGGTCGACTGGATTGCGCGCGGACGCGAACTCGGACTGCGCTTCGAGATGCTTCCCGAACTGCTGGCCATGCGCAGGATCCGGCAGGGCAGTCTGTCCTACGGGCGCGACCGCGAAAAGGACCTCGGCTATCTCGAGGTCGTCAAACGTGCGCTCGACCGCAAGCGCGGCAAGACCGGCTGAAGCGAATCCATCCGATGAGGGACAGCCTGCAGCGCATTCTGATCCGGCGGATCTGGCCCAGGGGCGATCTCGACCTGCTGCTCGGCGCGGCTTTCCTCCCCGATGCGCATGCCCTGAACTGCTGGCAGGCATGGAAGCAGCAACGCGACATCGAAGACGTGTCCTGGGAAGAGCACAAGCTGTTGGCGAGGATCGCGGGGCGCCTGGCCAGGATCGACCCGGGCTGTCCCTATCGGCCGCGCCTCGAAGGGCTTTCCAAGGCGCACTGGACCCAGTCCCAGCTCATGCTGCGTTCCGGCGCCGATGCGCTGGACAGCCTGATCGGCAACGGTATTCCAGTCATGCTGCTCAAGGGCGGCGCACTGCATGCCGCCGGCCTGACCCGCGGGCCGCGCATCACCAGCGACCTCGACATCCTCGTGCGGCGAGCGGATTTCCCGCGCGCGATGGAGTGTCTCTACGCCGCGGGCTGGACCACCAAGTACTCGCTCGAATTCATGCGCATCAGCTGGCGCTTCAGCCATGGCGCCAACCTGCGGCGCAGGCCGCACGGCGACATCGATGTGCACCACCAGCCGGTGCACGGCGCGATGATGGCGGACGAGGCGCTCGATGCCCTGTGGGCGAGGGCCAGGCCCGCCGATTTTCACGGCCGCCCGGTCATGGTCCCGTCGCTGGAAGACATGCTGGTGTTCGCGGCCGAGCATGCCGTGCATGCCTATGCCGACAAGGAACCGGCCGCTTCCTGGGGGTTCGACCTTGCGCTTCTGGCCGGCTGCCGGGAGGTGGATGAGCAGAAGGTGGCCGCGATAGCTCGGACCCTCGGCACCGGCCCCGACGTCGTGGCAACGCTTTCATATCTGGCCGGCCTGGACGGCAATCCGCGCGCCGCAGAGATCGCCGCCACGGTGCGCAGCAGTGCCGGGGGCGCGCAGGCCTGGCTGCGCTATCTGTTGAGATCCATGAGGCGCCCTCACGGAAAGCTGTTGCGGCGGCTTGCGCGTCGCGTTTCGGCTGCTTACGGTTTTGAATACGTCAGCGAGGTCGTGCCGCGGTTGCGTCCGGCCTTGCGTCCGTTGCGCGCGGCGCATGAGATTCCGCTCGCAGGCACCAATGGCGAAGCGCATCTGCGCCACGACCTCGATATTCCGCTATCGGCCTCGACGAGCAAACGACTGGTGCTCGAAATGGCATTCGAACCGGCTGCAAGGAGCCTGTATCAGTTCGACGTATCGGCCGAAGGCATGCCGGTGGGGCGCCTGTTCGCGCGCGTCGGCGCCGCGAATCCAATCACGAAAAACATCTGCGTGGCGATCCCGACCCGAGGCGCCGTGCCCAGGCAGCTGTCCATCCAGTCGCTCGCCCGGACCAGCCTGGCGCTGAATGCCACGGCGACGGAAGTGGAGAAGACGCGGCCAGTTCCGTTCCGGATCGTTCGCCTGTCCTGGGACTGAGGCCTGCGGTTGCAGGCTGCAACCCAGGCTGTGGCGCTTCAGGCGGCGCTGCCGAGCAAATGGTCGACGAACTTGCCGATGCCATGCCGTGACGTCCAGGCGCGGCTGGTCGTGAAGGCCGACTGCGCCAATTCCGGGTAACGATTCCTGGCGGTGCAGATGGCCTGGAAAATCGAGTTCGCGCTGCGGTTCGGAAAAGCCACGCCGGCGCCGCTCTCCTGCGCCAGACGCATGGAGGCGGTGGCTGAGGGGACCACGACCGGCACGCCGCAGGCGAGCGCCTCGGCGACGATGCCGGAAAGCCTGAAATGGTATTGCACCGGGTCGTAGGGCGTGACGACCAGATCGCAGCGGGCGATTTCCCGTGCAAAATCGTCGAGGTAGCCGAGCGTGGTGAGGTTGGTCCTGCTGCCGATGTCGGGAGCCCCCTTGCTGTCATGCAGCACCACCTCATAGCCGGCATCCAGCAATTTTGCGATCAGGGGTCCGAGGATGTCGACGCCCTTTTCGCGGCGCTGCTGGCCGAAAAATCCGATTCTTCGCATGCGTGTTTTCGGCTTCGCTGGAGGCAGGCCGCTGTGCGCGATCGGTGCGCAGTCGACGCGAATTCCGCGCGACATCCTGGCGTACACGCCCTGCAGCGCGGGGGTGGTTGTGCTGAGGTTCAGGTTCAGGCCGGCTTCGATGCTTGCGTCGATGGCGAGTTCCCAGCACTTCCTGCCGCTGGCCAGCATGTAGGAGGGCTCGTGATGTATGCAGCCGGCGATCGGGGCGGCAGGGCCGGCCTCGGTACATGCCAGAAGATGGGCTGGGAACAGCGTGGGCCATAGCCAGAGATCGGCGGCCCCGGCCTGCTTGAGCACCCTGCCCGCGGAACTGGCGGCATCCAGCAAAAAAGACCGTTCGCGCTGCGGGTCGTCCAGCCTGGCATACGGGCTGACGTCGAAGAGCGGCATTACCGGGCCATAGGCGGCAAAGGCCTGCACGGCGGTTTCGGTCACCTCGCTGCTGCAATAAAGGCGCACCTCATGGCCGCGTTCGACCAGTTCCCTGGCGATGAGCGAATCCCACTCGACGTGGTGGCCGCCGATGCGAATGTAGCCGGGATCAAACAGGTGGATGCGCATGTATCCGGTATTGAGGAATCTGGCCGAAAACAGCATTCTATCGCCAGCCGCTGTTTCATCCGGCCTGTCCAACTGACGGCGCAGCGACTAAAGTGATTGAATAAGGAAGGTGGTTTGCCATGAAAAAAGTCCTGCTGTTGTGCCTTGCCGCCATGCTGTGGAGCTGCGATACGCCGCGCAGCTATGGGCCGGAAACGCCATACTATCGATTCCCTGCAGACAGCCGTCTGGTGCTCAACCGCGCCATCGATATCCCCGCCGACTGGGCCACGCTGCGCTTGCAGTCCGGCAAGCCGGTGCCTTTCGGCCATGTGAGCGAATATGCGCCGCACTGCATTCTCGAAATCGATAGCGTGCGCCCGGAGCCGCAGCGCGTCGAGCCAGACAGCTTTGCCATCGTCAAGGTGGAGCGCAGCATGAGCACGCTGGCGGTGGGGGCCGGATTCTTTTTCTTCGTCAACAGCGCGTGGGCCGACAGCGACCGGCCCGGCCAGATGTTCTACAAGACCGTGTTCTGGCTGAAGTCCGAGCGGCAGCCGGGGGTGAAATGGCTGACCTGCCAGAGCGACCAGTATGCCGCAGGGGTTGGCATTCCTCGCCATCTGACCGTGGGCGAAATTCGTCAGGCGCTGGGCGACATCTTTACCCTCGAATTGCCCGCCGCGCAGAATTAGTTTTCCGCTGCGTTGCAGGGCTCATTCGCCACGCCGAGCTTGATTTGCGCGGCTATTCGCCGCGCAGCGCCGTCTTGAACTCGCGCCGGCGCCGGTGCAGGGTAGGCTCGGTGTAGCCGTTGGGCACGCGCCGGCCATGGAAGATCATGTCCTGCGCGGCCTGGAAGGCGAGGCTGATGTAGTGCGGCCCCATGTTGATGTAGTTGCGGTCGCCGGCGTTCTGCTGGTCGACCAGCCGGGCCATGCGCTTCATCGTTTCCATGACCTGGCCTTCGCTGATGATGCCGTGGTGCAGCCAGTTGGCGACGTGCTGGCTGGAGATGCGCAGGGTGGCGCGGTCTTCCATGAGGCCGATATTGTGGATGTCCGGCACCTTGGACGCGCCCATGCCCTGGTCGATCCAGCGCACCACATAGCCGAGCAGCCCCTGGATGTTGTTGTCGAGTTCCTGCTGGACCTCTTCGGCCGTCCAGCCCGGCATTTCCACCACGGGTATCCTTAGCAGGTCGTCGAGCGAGGCACGCGTGCGCGACTTCAGGGTTTGCTGGCGCGCGAACACGTCGATGCGGTGGTAATGGATGGCGTGCAGGGTGGCGGCGGTGGGCGAGGGCACCCAGGCGGTGTTGGCGCCGGCTTCCGGGTGCGCCTGCTTGCTCGCCATCATGCCGGCCATGAGGTCGGGCATGGTCCACATGCCCTTGCCGATCTGCGCGCGCCCGGACAGCCCGCAGGCCAGGCCGATGTCCACGTTCCAGTCCTCGTAGGCGCGCAGCCATGCCGAGGTCTTCATGTCGCCCTTGCGCAGCACGGGGCCGGCTTCCATGGAAGTGTGGATCTCGTCGCCGGTGCGGTCGAGAAAGCCGGTGTTGATGAAGATCAGCCGATCGCGCGCGGCGCGGATGCATTCCTTGAGGTTGAGGGTAGTGCGGCGCTCCTCGTCCATGACGCCGATCTTGAGCGTGTTCCTCGGCAGTGCGAGCACGTCCTCGATGCGGCCGAACAGCTCCACGGTGAAAGCGACTTCGGCAGGACCATGCTGCTTGGGTTTGACGATGTAGACGCTGCCGGTGCGGCTGTTCTTCAGCGGGCTGGTGCCCTTGAGCTCGTGCAGTGCGCAGTAGCTGGTGACGAAGCCGTCGAGCAGGCCCTCGAACACCTCGTTGCCGTGTTCGTCAAGCACGGCGTCGGTGGTCATGAGGTGGCCGACGTTGCGCACCAGCATCAGGCTGCGCCCGGGAATCTCGAAGTACTGGCCTTCGGGGGAGAGATAGCGGCGGTCCGGGTTGAGCGCACGGCTCAGGGTCTTGCCGGCTTTCTCGAAGCTGCTGGTGAGGTCGCCCTTCATCAGTCCCAGCCAGTTGCGGTAGACGCGCACCTTGTCCGCGGCGTCCACTGCGGCCACCGAATCCTCGCAGTCCATGATGGTGGAGATGGCGGCTTCGAGGTAGATGTCGCGGATGCCGGTGGGATGCAGCTCGTGGATGGGGTGGTCGGTGTCGAAGCGGATTTCCAGGTGCAGGCCGTGGTGCACCAGCAGCAAGGCCGTGATGCGGCCGGCCTTTTCCTGGTAGCCGCGGAACTGGGCGGGATCCTTGAGGCCGACGCGCGCGCCGCTGGACAGCGTGACCGTGAGCGTGCCGTCCTTGACGGCGTAGGCGATGGCGTCGATGTAGCTGCCTTCCCTGAGCGGCACGGCCTCGTCGAGCAAGGCCTTGGCGGTGGCGATGACCCGGGCGCCGCGCACCGGATTGAAAGCGCCCTTGCGCTCGGCGCCGTCCTCCTCGGACAGCGCGTCGGTGCCGTAGAGCGCATCGAACAGGCTGCCCCAGCGCGCGTTGGCGGCATTCAGCGCATAGCGCGCATTGTTCACCGGCACTACCAGCTGCGGGCCGGCGATGCGCGCGATTTCATCATCGACGTTTGCGGTGCTGATGCTGAAATCCTCGCCTTCAGGCAGCAGGTAGCCGATGTCGTAGAGGTACTTTTTGTAGGCTGCGGCATCGTGCGGCCTGCCTTTGCGCTCCAGATGCCAGGCGTCGATCCTGGCCTGCAGTTCGTCGCGCTTGGCGAGCAGGGTGCGGTTTTTCGGCGTCAGTTCGCGCACGATGTCGGCAAAGCCGAGCCAGGCACGCTCGGCCGGGATGCCGGTGCCGGGCGCGATCTCGTCGCGTATCAGGTCGTAAAGCGGTTTGGCGATCTGCAGTCCCGCTACTTGGATGCGTGTGTTCATGGATATCGCCTCCATTAGGAATTCATTCTCATCCTAGCTGGCGCCCGGACATTTGCCAGCCTGCGGCATGGCTGCCCTGTATGCGTGCGCTCAGACGACGACGTTGCGCGGCGCGCCGGCAGCGAAAGCCTCGATGTTGTCGATCAACTGGTCGGCCATGATCTGCATGGCGTCGCGGCTGCCCCAGGCCACGTGCGGGGTGAGGATGAAGTTGGGCAGATCCAGCTCCAGCAGCGGATTGCCTTCGCGCGGCGGCTCCACAGACAGCACGTCGAAACCGGCGCCGGCGATGCGTTTCGACTTGAGCGCCTCGATCAGCGCTGCCTCGTCCACCAGATTGCCGCGCGCGGTGTTGATGAGCAGGGCAGATGGCTTCATCAGGCCGAACTCGCGCGTGGAGATCATGTGCCGGGTTTCCGGGGTGAGCGGGGTATGCAGCGAAATCACGTCGGACGCTTTCAATACAGTGTCGAAGGCGGTGTAGCCCTCGCGCACGTTCGCGGCATTCTTGTGCTCGGCGACTAGCACCTTCATGCCGAAGGCTTCGGCGATTCGGCGCACGCTCTGGCCGAGCACGCCCTGGCCGACGAGCCCCAGCGTGCTGCCGTGGATGTCGCTGATCGAGCGGGTGAACAGGCAGAAGGTGTCGGCCTGCTGCCACAGCCCGGCCTTGACGTCCTCGCGCCAGCCCAGCAGGTTGCGGCGCAGCGCCAGGATCAGCATGAATACGTGCTCGGGCAGGGTATGCATGGCATAGCCGCGGATGTTGGAGACGGCGATGCCGTTTGCCTTGCAGTAAGCGAGATCGACGTTGTCGGTGCCGGTCGCGCACACTGCGACCATTTTCACGCTCGGCGCCTGCTTCAGGATGTCTGCCGACAGTCTCACCTTGTTGCTGATGACAATGCTGGCATCCTGGATGCGCGCAAGGGTTTCGTCCGGGCCGGTCTTGTCGTGGTCGATCCATTCGTGTGTGAAGGCTGGCGCGCGGATGTCGGCGATGATGCTCTTGCGGTCGAGAAAGACGATTTTGTGTTTCATGCGTAATCCCTTTTTGCCGCAGAGTTCGCGGAGGACGCGGAGTAAAGCTATTCACACAGAGGGAGCAGAGGTAACAGAGGAAATCAATAATGAATCCTGGCTTCTGGGCTTTCCTCTGTTCCCTCTGTTACCGCTGTGTTTTGAGCCTTTCATGGCTCCGTTTCTCCGCGAACTCCGCGGTTAAATCTTCGTGTATTACCGCTTCATGCCGGAAGCGCGCTCGACGATTTTCATCACCGCCGCCGAATCCAGTTCTGCATCGCCCGTGCCCATCAACGCATTGAGGTGCTGCATGACCAGCGCCGCGCCCGGCAGGGAGAGGCCGAGTTCGCACGCGGTCTGCATGACGATGTTCAGGTCCTTCTGGTGCAGCCGGGTCTTGAAGCCCGGCTTGTACTCGTTGTCGAGCATGCGCTTGCCGTGCACCTCGAGGATGCGGCTGCCGGCGAAGCCGCCCATCAGCGCGTCGCGTACCTTGGCCGGGTCGACATCGTTCTTGCGCGCGAAGGTCAGCGCTTCGGCGACGGCCTCGATGGTAACCGCGACCACGATCTGGTTGCAGGCCTTGGCCACCTGACCGGCGCCGTTGCTGCCGACCAGCACGATGTTCTTGCCCATGGCCTCGAACGCTGGCTTCACGCGCTCGAACACTTCGGGCTTGCCGCCGACCATGATGGACAGCGTGGCGTTGATGGCGCCGACGTCGCCGCCCGACACCGGCGCGTCGAGCATCTCGACGCCCTGCGCCTGGAGTCTTTGTGCGAAGGCCTTGGTCGCGGTGGGCGAGATGGTGCTCATGTCCACCACCACCGAACCGGCCTTGGCGCCATGAATGACGCCGCCTTCGCCGAAGATAACCTGCTCGACGTCGGGCGTGTCGGACACCATGACGATGGTGATGTCGGCGCGCGAGGCGGCTTCGGCCGGCGAGGCGGCCGCGGTGCAGCCGGCATCGGTCAGCGGCACCATGGATTCGGGACGGCGGCCGCAGACGAAAACCGTGTGCCCGGCCTTGTGCAGGTTGAGGGCCATGGGCTTGCCCATGATGCCCATGCCGATGAATGCGATATTCATGTTGTCTCCCTCGTTGATTGCTTACTTGTAGAGAACGCTGGGCAGCCACATGCCGATCTCGGGCCACATGTAGAGCAGCGCCATGGCGATGACCTGTATGCCCATGAAGGGCAGCATGCCGGCGAAGATCTGATTCAGCGTGACATGCGGCGGCGCCACGCCCTTGAGGTAGAACGCAGCCATCGCAACGGGCGGCGAGAGGAAGGCGGTTTGCAGGTTGAGTGCCACCATCAGGCCGAAAAACAGCGGGTCGATGTTGAAGTGCGGCAGCAACGGGATGAAGATCGGCATGAAGATGACGATGATTTCGGTCCACTCCAGCGGCCAGCCCAGGATGAAGATGATGAACTGGGACAGCAGCATGAACTGCATTGGCGTCATGTCGAGCGACAGCACCCATTTCTCGATCAGTTCCTGGCCGCCAAGCAGGGCGAAGGCGGCGGAAAAGATCGAGGAGCCGACGAACAGCCAGCACACCATGGCCGAGGTCTTGGCTGTGAGGAAGACGGATTCCTTTACTGTTGGCAGCATGGTCACCTGCGGTACTGCCATGAGGCACCAGACGCCGATGGCGCCCATGGACAGCCAGCCCACCCAGTCCGGCGGCGCAGAGGCCAGGACGTCGAACTCGTACAGGATGAACCAGACGCCCGAGATGCCGAACAGCAGCCACAGCGGAATCCAGGTCTTGCGCAGATTGCGCCGCGTTTCCGGCGACTTGTTGAAGGACAGGTAGATGGCAGCGAGCACGAAGCCGCCGAAGGAGCCGATCGCGGCAGCCTCGGTCGGCGTGGCGAGGCCGAATACGATGGTGCCGAGCACGGCGAGGATGAGGACGGCCAGCGGGAAGAACGAAGTCAGCAGCATCTTAAAGACTTCGAGACGCGCGAAGGACATCATCGCGTAGATCACGGCAAGCACCGCCACACCGGCCAGCAGTATTTCCCAGAATGTGTCGGGGGTGGGCAGTCTTTCCGTCTCGGCGCCGGCGGGTACTGCTTCCGCCACGGGAGATTCGAGCGCGCGCTCGGCAGCCACGGGCGCCTGGGCGGATTCCATGAGCGGTGCCTGCAGGTCCTCGGCCGGTGGCTCCTGCACGCCGTCGAGCGGCGGTTCCTGCAGTTCCGCCGGCGGCTCCAGCAATTCTATCGGCGGTTCCTGGATGCCTTCGGCAAGCGGTTCCTCGATCTCTGCAGGCGGCTCGGCAATGCCGGGCGCGAGGGGTTCGTCCAGCAGGGGCGTCTCGTGCGACTCTCCGGCGACCGAGCCCATTTCCTGCAGGATGGAGATGTCCCTGACCGCTTCTGGCTTGGTGATCGATTGCCAGGCTAGCCCCATGATGAGAGCGAAGGTGAGGGCCGGCAGCAGCGCGACGGACAACTGGCGCAGGACATGGCTCTTGCCCACGCCGCCGCCATCGCCGGCGAAAGCGGCGCGCAGCAGGGACGGCAGGGCGCGTTTGCCGAAGCGCTCGGCAATGCGCGCGTTGCCCTCGGGGATGTCGACCTTGCGTTCGGACTCGGGCAGCGGCGGCGCCCATTCCGGCTTGAGCTTGGCGACGAGCATGGCATAGCCGACATAGAGCAGGGCCAGCATGATGCCGGGGAAGAAGGCCCCGGCATACAGTTTGACCACCGACACGCCGGCGGTTGCGCCATAGACGATGAGCAGCACCGAAGGCGGGATGAGGATGCCGAGGCAGCCGCCGGCGGTGATGACGCCGGCCGACAGCTTGACGTTGTAGCCGGCGCGCAGCATCGCGGGCAGCGCCAGCAGGCCCATCAGCGTGACCACGGCGCCGATGATGCCGGTGGCGGTGGCGAAGATGGCGCAGGTCACCAGCGTGGCGACGGCGAGCGAGCCGGGGATGCCGGCCATGGCCAGATGCAGGGACTTGAACAGTTTTTCGATCAGGTTGGCGCGCTCGACCAGATAGCCCATGAACACGAACAGCGGGATGGCGATCAGCACGTCGTTGGTCATGACCCCGTAGGTGCGCTGTACCATGAGATCCAGCGTCTGGGTGATCGCCAGCTCCGGATTGCTGCTGTGGTAGGCGAACCAGGCGAATATCACGCCCATGCCCATGAGGGTGAAGGCAGTGGGGAAGCCGAGCATGATGGTGACCACCACCAGGGAAAGCATGAGCAGGCCGAGGTGGCCGTTGCTGACATTGCCCCAGGGCATGAGCACGGCGATGGCGATGAGGATGATCGCCATCAGGCCGAAACCGAAGCGCAGTTCCTTCTTCATTGCTTCGCCTCCTGCCTGACGACGTATTTGTCGAGGCTGGCGATATCCTCGTCCTTGACGTTAACCATTTCCTTGAGCTTGTCGACGTCCACTTCCGCGACGTCGCCGATGCGCGGCGGCCAGACGCCGTCGCGCAGGCACATGATGCAGCGCACGATTTCGACGATGCCCTGCAGCAGCAGGAAGACGGCGGCAAGCGGGATTACGAACTTGAAGGGATACAGCGGCAACGGGTCCGGGCTGAAGGTCTGCTCGCGAATGGCCAGGGATTCGTTGGCGTAGGTCCAGCCGGCATAGGTCATGGCGAAAACGCCGGGCAGGAAGAACACGATGTACAGCACCAGGTCGATGGTGGCCTGGGTGCGCGGCTCGAAGAAGCCGTAAAGCACGTCGCCGCGCACGTGCCCGCCATGCGCCAGCGTATAGGCGCCGGCCATCATGAACAGGATGCCGTAGAGCATGATCTGTACGTCCAGCGCCCAGGGGTGTGGCGTGTTGAGGACGTAGCGGGAAAAAACTTCCCAGGAAATCAGAAAAGTCAGTCCGACGATGGACCAGGCGAAGAATCGGCCGGCAAAGGTGCTTACCTTGTCGACGAAGAGCAGCAGTTTCTGCATGGCGCGCATTTCTTGAGTAAGGCAAGAAATGGCCGCCCGCTCAGTGCAGGCGGCCACCTGTGGCTATGCGTCGGTCAGCCCCTCTTCTTGCCGAAGAAATGGTTGTAGGCCATCTTGTAGTCGACGCTGGTGTCGTTCTGCCAGCGACAGGTGCGCTGGGCAAAGGCACGCATGGAATCGAGCACCTTCTTGAACGACGGGTTTTCGGCGCTCTTGGTTTTCATGATGTTGTCCCAGGACTGCAACTGCTTGCGCAGGATGGCATCGGGGGTCTTGTAGAACTTGACGCCTTTCTTGGTGCTCATGTCGATGTAGTCCTTGGAATAGCGATCGATTGCCTTCCACGACATGTCGGCCGAGGCGGCCTCGATGGCATGCTTGATGATGGCCTTGTGCTCGGCGTTGAGCGTGTTGTATTTCTTCTTGTTGAAGAGTATCTCGAACTGCTCGCTGCACTGGTGGAAGCTTTGCAGCATGCAGACCTTGGCCACGTCGGGAAAGCCGAGCAGGTTGTCGGAAGAGGCATTGTTGAATTCGGCCGCATCGAGCAGGCCACGGTCCATGGCCGGCACGATCTCGCCGCCGGGCAGCGGGTTCACTGCTGCGCCCAGATCCTTGTACATGTCGACGGCCAGGCCGACAGTGCGGAACTTGAGGCCTTTCATCTGCTCGGCGCTGGTGATCGGCTTCTTGAACCAGCCGAAGGGCTGGGTCGGCATGGGGCCGTAGAGCATGGACACCACGTCCATGTTCATGTCCTTGTAGATTTCGTCCAGCAGCTCCTTGCCGCCGCCGTAGTAGTGCCAGGCCAGCACCATGTTGGGGTCCATGCCGAAGGCCGGGCCCGAGCCCCATAACGCGACGGCGGAGTTCTTGCCGTACCAGTAGGCCACCACGCCATGACCGCCATCCAGGGTGCCCTTGCTCACTGCATCGAGCAGGCCGAAAGCCGGCACGACTGCGCCAGCCGGCAGGACCTCCATCTTGAGCTCCTTGCCGGACATGGCGTTGACCTTGCTGGCGAAGTCGGCGGCGTATTCATGGAAAATGTCCTTGGCCGGCCAGGTGCTCTGGAAGCGCAGGCTGATCGGGGCCTGGGCCTTTACGATGGACGGAAAGCCAAGCGCTGCGGCTCCAGTGGCTGAGGCGGCAGCGGCGCCGAGAAACTTGCGCCGACTGAGTTGTGCTTCGGGCCTGTCGGTAGACTTGCTGTCGGATTTGCTGTCCTTCTTGCTCATTGACGTCTCCTCATTTGTTATCGGGGCAAAGCAAGTACAACAATAGTCCAGCTTGGGCAAGGCGACAAATTAGTAAACCCATAATGTGCTTCTGGGCCTTGCAGGACATGGGTTGCGGCAGATTTCTCGCGGCGGGAAAGGGCGTTCGCCGACGTTCTCAGCCATCGCTTTCCACGGACAGCTCGGGGATGTGATTGAAGGCGATGCGCATGGGGGCCGAACCGATGCCCCCGTGGGCGGCGCCGAAGTGCACGGCATTGGGGCCGAAGCGCTGGTTGATCTGGTCCAGGGCGATCGACAGGCCTTCGCCCAGGCTGTCTTCTGCGAACAGGTCGCGCGCCACGCAGCGCTGTTCGGTGAGCTCGGACAGCACCACGCCGATTTTCATAGGGCGGCTCATCGGACGGTCGGCATGGCGCGGGCGTCTTTCCCACAGGGCGGCCAGTACGTGGTTGAACTTGAAGCTGTCGGCATGCGGCGCGAAGCGGGTCTGTTCACTGAAGCGCTCGCCGTCCTGGTAGCGCACGTGCACGCCCAGCGAGCCGGCGTAGTAGCCGTAATGCCGCAACCGCATGGCGGCCTTGTGCAGCAGGCGATAGAGCACGGCGAGGGCGGATTCGTCGTTGCGCATCTCCGGCGGCAGCACGTGCGAATGGCCGACGGTGGAGCGGTGGGTAGGCAAGGGCGGCAGCACCTCGCCGCGTAGCTTGGCGAGGTAACGCTCGCCTTCGACACCGCCCCAGGCCAGCCGCAATTTTTCTGCCGATGCGGCGCAAAGCTGCTCCACGGTATGGATGCCGACGCGCTTGAGGCGTTTCTCCATGCCGTGGTTGATGCCGTTCAGGTCGGTCAGTTCAAGCTTGTGGAGGACGTGTGGCAAATCCTGTGGGCGGATGAGTTCGAGGCCGTCGGGTTTTTTGAAATTGGATGCGGTCTTGGCCAGAAAACGGTTGGGCGCGATGCCGATGGAACAGTGCATGACTTCGCCGGCCTGCGCGTAGATGGCGCGCTTGATCTGGCGCGCGAGCTTGACCGCGTGGGCTTCCTGGGTGTGACGTCCGGTGAGATCGAGCGCCATCTCGTCGATCGACAGCACCGCCGCTACCGGATAGCAGGATTCCACCGCTTCGACGATCCGGTGGTGCATTTCCACGTACACAGAAGGCCGCGCCTGCACGAACTGGATGCCCTTGCAGCGCTTCCTGGCTTCCCACACCGGCGTGCCGGTGCGTATGCCGAAGCGCTTGGCCTGGATGCTGGCGGCGATGCAGCAGGTGGTCTCCGCCAGCACCGGCAGCACGCCCACAGGCTGGCCGCGCAGGGCCGGGTCGAGCTGCTGCTCGACCGAGGCGAAGAAGGAATTGAGGTCGACGTAAAGCGAATTGAACATCACAGCCTCCCCGACGGGGAATCTGCATTCTAGGACGAATTGGAAACTACGGGGTTAAGTGAAAAAGCGTTTACACAGAGGGAGCAGAGGAAACAGAGGAAGCTCCAAATATGTGTTTCCCTTTCTTCACTTGCAGGGTGGGGACGAGGAAGCTTTCCTCTGTTACCTCTGTGTCTCTGCGGTGAAGAATTCAGGCGAGTGCTTTTGCCATGCGCGCCAGCGCGTTTTCCAGGTTGGCGTTGGAAGTGGCGAAGGACAGGCGGATGTAGCCGTCGGCGCCGAAGGCCGAACCGGGCACTACGGCCACGCCGGCTTCCAGCAGCAGGTATTCGGACAAGGCGAGGTCGGTGGCTTCCTCGATCTTGCCCTTGGCCTTCATGTTCGCGGCGGCTTCGCGCGCGTCGGGGAAGGCATAGAAGGCGCCGCCGGCGTCGAGGCACTTGAGGCCGGGGATGGCGTTGAGGCCGTCCACCACCATGCGGTGACGCTGGCGGAAGGCGGCCAGCATCGGCGCCATGCAGCCCTGGTCGCCGTTCAGGGCGACTTCCGCCGCCACCTGCGAAATCGAGGTGGGGTTGGAAGTGGACTGCGACTGGATGTTGGCCATGGCCTGGATGATGGCTTCGGGTCCGGCGGCATAGCCGATGCGCCAGCCGGTCATGGAATAGGCCTTGGACACGCCGTTCAGCACCAGAGTGCGATCAACGAGGTCGGGACAGGCGTTGAGGATGTTGACGAAGGGCGCATCGTTGAGTCGGATGTGCTCGTACATGTCGTCGGTCGCGATCAGTACCCGCGGGTGCTTGCGCAGCACTGCGCCCAGCGCTGTCAGCTCGTCTTTCGTGTACACCGAGCCGGTGGGGTTGCTCGGGCTGTTGATGATGAACAGCTTGGTGTTGGGGGTGAGGGCGGCTTCGATCTGGGCCGGGGTGATCTTGAAGCCCTGCTCGATGCCGGCATAGACGATGACCGGCCTGGCGTCGGCCAGCAGCACCATGTCCGGGTAGGACACCCAGTAGGGGGCGGGGATGACGACTTCGTCGCCGGCGTCGAGCACTGCCTGCGCCAGATTGTAGAAGCTCTGCTTGCCGCCGCAGGAAACCAGGATCTGCCTGGGCGTGTAGCTGAAGCCGTTGTCGCGCTGGAACTTGGCGATGATGGCCTTCTTCAGGCCAGGGGTGCCGTCCACCGCGGTGTATTTGGTGAAGCCCTTGTTGATCGCTTCGATTGCCGCCTGCTTGATGTGGTCCGGGGTGTCGAAGTCGGGCTCGCCGGCGCCGAGCCCGATGATGTCGCGGCCTTCGGCCTTGAGCGCGGCGGCGCGGGCGGTGACCGCGAGGGTGGGGGAGGGCTTGATCGACTGGACGCGACGGGAGAGCAGGGGGTTCATGGTTTAGCGGGTTGTCAAAGCGTAAAATGCCGTTTTTGGCGCGCCATGTTTCATCAAGTTGAAATGTGCGCGAAACCGGCAAATTCTACCCGTGATTCTGACCTTTCCCAATAGCCCTTACCGACTGCATGAACCCTTCGAACCGGCGGGCGACCAGCCCGAGGCCATCCGCCTGCTGGGCGAGGGTCTGGAGGACGGTCTCGCCTTCCAGACCCTGCTCGGCGTGACAGGCTCCGGCAAGACCTACACCATGGCCAACGTCATCGCCCGCGCCGGACGGCCGGCGCTGATCCTGGCGCCGAACAAGACCCTGGCCGCGCAGCTGTATGCGGAGATGCGCGAGTTCTTCCCGGAAAACGCGGTCGAGTACTTCGTCTCCTACTACGACTACTACCAGCCCGAGGCCTACGTACCCTCGCGCGACCTGTTCATCGAGAAGGACTCCAGCATCAACGAGCATATCGAGCAGATGCGGCTTTCCGCCACCAAGGCGCTGATGGAACGGCGCGACACCATTATCGTGGCGACGGTGTCGTGCATCTACGGTATCGGCGACCCGGTCGACTACCACAGCATGATCCTGCATCTGAGGCAGGGCGATCGGCTGGAGCAGCGGGAAATCCTGCAGCGCCTCATCACCATGCAGTACGAGCGCAACGAGTTCGATTTCAACCGCGGCACCTTCAGGGTGCGCGGCGACGTGATCGATGTGTTCCCGGCGGAAAACGCCGAGACCGCCTTGCGCATCAGCCTGTTCGACGACGAGATCGACAGCCTGCAATTGTTCGACCCGCTGACCGGCCACATCGCGTCCAAGGTGCCGCGCTTTACCGTCTACCCTTCCAGCCATTACGTCACCCCACGGGAAACCACGCTGCGGGCGATCGAGGCGATAAAAATCGAATTAAAAGACCGGCTGGAATATTTCTACGCCAATCACAAGCTGGTCGAGGCCCAGCGCCTGGAACAGCGCACTCGCTTCGATCTGGAGATGCTCAACGAGATGGGCTTCTGCAAGGGCATCGAGAACTACTCGCGCCATCTTTCCGGGCGCAAGCCCGGCGATCCCCCGCCCACGCTGATCGATTACCTGCCGCCCAACTCGCTCATGTTCATCGACGAATCCCACGTTACCATCCCGCAGGTGGGCGGCATGTACAAGGGCGACCGCGCCAGGAAGGAGAACCTGGTCGAATACGGCTTCCGACTGCCCTCGGCGCTGGACAACCGCCCGCTCAAGTTCGACGAGTTCGAACGCCTGATGCCGCAGACCGTTTTCGTATCGGCCACGCCGGCGGACTACGAGGCGGCGCACCAGGGCCAGGTGGTGGAGCAGGTGGTGCGCCCGACCGGCCTCATCGACCCGGTGGTGGAAATCCGTCCGGTGGCGACCCAGGTCGACGACCTGCTGTCCGAAGCCAACAAGCGCATCGCTGTCGGCGAGCGCGTGCTGGTCACCACGCTGACCAAGCGCATGGCCGAGGATCTCACCGACTACTTGAGCGAACACGGCGTCAAGGTGCGTTACCTGCATTCCGACATCGACACCGTGGAGCGGGTGGAAATCATCCGCGACCTGCGCCTGGGCGTGTTCGATGTGCTGGTCGGCATCAACCTGCTGCGCGAGGGCCTCGATATACCGGAGGTTTCGCTGGTGGCGATCCTCGACGCCGACAAGGAAGGTTTCCTGCGCTCCACGCGTTCGCTCATCCAGACCATCGGCCGCGCCGCACGCCACCTCCACGGCACCGCCATTCTCTATGCCGACCGGGTCACCGACTCCATGCGCCGGGCCATCGACGAGACCGAGCGCCGGCGCAACAAGCAGATGGAGTTCAATGCCGCGCACGGCATCACGCCCAAGGGCGTGGAGAAGAAGATCAAGGACATCATCGAGGCTGCGGTCGACATGGAATCCGCGCGGCTCGAACTCAAGGCCGCGCAGACCCTGGCGTCCTACCACGTCATGAGCGAGAAGGAACTGGCACGCGAAATGAAGCGGCTGGAGAAGGACATGCTGGCCGCTGCGAAAAACCTGGAATTCGAAAAAGCTGCCGAACTGCGTGACGAACTCGCCAAGCTCAAGCAGGTCATGTACGGGGCGGTGCCGCCGGACGAAAACATCTAGTTTCTGCCGCCTGCCGCCTTGCGGTCTTTCCAGGCCTTGTCATGGCCGCAAGGGCCTGGTTTCGCGGTAGAATCCGGCTTGAGGTTTTTCATATATCTTTTTGTTTTTCATGAAAAAAATAGCAATCATATTCGTCTGCATGGGCAACATCTGCCGTTCTCCGATGGCGGAAGGGATTTTCAGGCGCGAGATCGCCAGGGCCGGCCTGCAGGATGCCGTCGTCATCGATTCGGCCGGCACGCACAGCTACCACATCGGCAAGGCGCCAGACCTGCGCGCGCAAAGTGCCATCGGCCAGCGCGGGGTGGATATCTCGGATTTGCGCGGCCGTCAGGTCGCGGATGCGGATTTCGAGAAATTCGATTACATCCTGGCCATGGACGAGGCCAACCTCGGCATACTCAGGGGCAATGCCCCGAGCCACGCACACAACAAGATCCGCCTGCTTCTGTCCTACAGCGGCAAGTTTCCCGGTCAGGAAGTGCCCGACCCCTATTACGGCGGCGCGCAGGGATTCGAAGAAAACCTGGACATGATCGAGGATGCGGTGGCTGGCCTGATTGAGGATATCCGCGCCAGGCTGAACGCTGGCTGAGGTTTTCGCCGGGATAAAAGACGAAGGGGGCCACAGGCCCCCTTGTCGTTTGCCAGGCGGAATGAGCCTTACTGCTGGGTTTCCACCTGAACCAGCGGCTCGCTGGCCGCAGGCTGTCCGGTCGTGCGGCGGCGGCGTCCGGGTCCGTGCGAGCGCGGACCTGTTTCCTCTGCCACGGGAGTGGCTGCGGGTGCGCTGGTTTCAACCTGCATGAGTTCCGCTTGTGCCGGGGCGGCTGCCTGCGGCCGGCGGCGGGGACGGCGGCGGCCATTCGATGCGCCGGCCTCGTTCTCGGCCGGCGCCGGGGCGGAGTTTTGTGTTTCCACCTGGCTCAAGCCGGCTTCTCCGCCGAGAGTTTTCAGGATGTCCTCGGGCTTGGCGGTTACGCTTGCAGGCTGGCTCGGCTCGTCCGCACGGCTGGCTGCCGCTGCGGGTTCTGCCCGGGGAGCAGCCGGTTCTGCTGCGGATACCGGCACAGGCGAGGCTGTGACCGCGGCCGGTGCAGGGGTTGCGACGGACTCGGGTGCGGATACCACGACCGGGGCCGGCACGGGCTCAACTGCAACTGCAGAAACAGCCTGGGCAACCGAGGGGGCAGTCTCGGCCTGGGTGGCTGCCGGGGCCGGCTGTTGCGTGCGTTCGCCACGTTCGCCGCGTTCACCGCCGCGTCCGCCGCGACGGCGTCGGCTGCCACCTTCGCGCGGCGCGGATTCACCGTCCTGGACCGGCTGCTCGATCCTGGGCTGGCGCTGGGCATCGGCGGACGCGGCCTGTTCGGCTCTGGGCTGGCGCGGCGGCTTGGGCTGGCGCTGGGGTTTTTCCCGAGCTTCCTGCGGACGCGCTTCCGCGCCTTCGGTCTGTTCGCTGCGGCGTGCCTCGCGCGGCGGCCGGGCGGGGCGCTCGCGGCGTTCGCCACGCTCGCTGCTGCGTTCGCCGCGCTCACTGCGCTCACCGCCACGG
>VFQM010000947.1_pt1 | contig 28127 bp, 27 predicted proteins | sample 3512391 | NCBI WGS metagenome assembly VFQM01 (sample SAMN10412369, study PRJNA504923) | tailings metagenome | isolation source: Replicate 1 from Balatoc abandoned mine | place: Philippines
TCGAGCCGCAAGCCGCGCCTGGCGGTGTTCGTGTCGAAGTTCGACCACTGCCTGGCCGACCTGCTCTACCGCTACCAGAGCGGCGAACTGCATTGCGAACTGCCGATCATCCTCAGCAACCACGAGGACACGCGCTGGCTGGCCGACGCCTACCGCGTGCCCTACCAGCACCTGACGGTGCAGAAAGACGCCAAGCACGAAGCCGAGCAGATGCAACTGGCGATCCTGCGCGACCAGAGGATCGATTTCATCGTGCTGGCGCGCTACATGCAGGTGCTGTCGGCGGATTTCATCCGTCATTTCCCCAACCGCATCATCAACATCCACCACTCCTTCCTGCCCGCCTTCCACGGCGCCAAGCCCTACCACCGCGCATTCGAGCGCGGCGTCAAGCTGATCGGCGCGACCGCGCACTACGTCACCGAAACCCTCGACGACGGCCCGATCATCGAACAGGACGTGGCGCGCATCTCGCACCGCGACAGCCTCGACGACCTGATCAAAAAAGGCGCCGACCTGGAGAAGGTGGTGCTGTCGCGCGCGGTGAAGTGGCATCTCGACAACCGCGTGCTGGTGTACGCCAACAAGACCGTCGTGTTCGACTGAGCCGGCGCCGCGCCGCTTTCCGTATACTTCCGCCTTCGGCCGGCGCCAGGCGCGCCGACCGACCGATTCGCCCCCAGCCCTTCGCAGACGAGCAGCCATGACCGAAATTCTTGTTTTGTATTACAGCGCCGGCGGCAGCGTGCGCGAGATGGCGCAACTGGTGGCGCGCGGCGTCAACCAGGTGGCCGGCGCCGCCGCCCGCTTGCGCACCGTTCCGCCGCTGGCGCCGCGCACCCAGGTGGCCGAGCCGCCGGTGCCGGAGGAAGGCGCGCCCTATGTCGAACTGGCCGATCTCGAACAATGCGCCGGCATAGCGCTCGGCTCGCCCACCCGCTTCGGCAACATGGCGGCGCCGCTGAAGTATTTTCTCGACACCACCGGCGCGCTGTGGGCCAAGGGCACGCTGGCCGGCAAGCCCGCCGCCGTGTTCACTTCCACCGCCAGCCTGCACGGCGGCCAGGAAACCACGCTGACCAGCATGATGCTGCCGCTGCTGCACCACGGCATGCTGATCGTCGGCCTGCCCTATACCCACCCCGAAGTGACCCATACCGCGAGCGGCGGCACCCCTTACGGCGCCAGCCACTGGGCCGGCGCCGGCGACGACAAGCCGCTCACCGGCGACGAGCGCACGCTGTGCATCGCGCTCGGCAAGCGGCTGGCCGAAACCGCCGTGAAGCTGGCCGCATGAGCCGCCCGGCGAGGAACCCGCGCAGCGGGGTCGAGGGCCGGCGCATGCCGCGGGAGGCCGGATCTGGCGGGGATGTTGCGAGGCCGAGCGCATGAAAGCCCTGCAAATCGTATCCAGCGTCAGCCTGATCGCGCTGATTTTCCTCTGCCTGGCGTGGGAACTGGCGCTGGCGCCGATCCGCCCCGGCGGTTCCTCGCTGGCGCTCAAGGCACTGCCGCTGTTGCTGCCGCTGATGGGCATCCTGAAAGGCCGCCGCTATACCTATCAATGGGCGCCGATGCTGGTGCTGGCCTACTTCACTGAAGGCGTGGTGCGCGCATGGTCGGATAGCGGCCTGTCGGCGTGGCTCGCCGGCGCCGAGGTCGCGCTGTCGGTGGCGTTCTTCTTCGCCGCGATCTATTACGCCAAGTTCAGCGCGCCGTCGCGGCAGGCGCAATAAAAAACGCCCCGCGGGGCGTTTTTTATTCGGCCTTGCTCACACCTGCGGATGCGCGCGCTCGCGCTTGCTGTGCAGCTTGTTGAGCGCGTGCAGGTAGGCCTTGGCCGAAGCCACCACGATGTCGGTATCGGCACCCTGGCCGTTGACCACGCGACCGTCCTGCGCCAGCCGCACCGTCACCTCGCCCTGCGCGTCGGTGCCGCTGGTGATGTTGTTGACCGAATACAGCAGCAGGTCGGCGCCGCTGTTGACCACCGATTCGAGCGCCCTGAACGTCGCATCGACCGGGCCCGAGCCATCTCCCGTGGCCTCCTTCTCGGCGCCATCGTCGGTGAACACCAGTTGCGCGTGCGGGACTTCGCCGGTCTCGGAACACACTTTCATCGATACCAGCTTGTAGCGTTCCTGCCCGGCAGCGTAGCCTTCGTCGGACACCAGCGCCTGCAGGTCCTCGTCGAAGATCTCGCGCTTCTTGTCGGCCAGATCCTTGAAGCGGGCGAACGCGGCGTTGAGCGCTTCCTCGCTGTCGAGCACGATGCCGAGCTCGGAAAGCTTGGTCTTGAACGCGTTGCGGCCCGACAGCTTGCCGAGCGTCAGCCGGTTGGCGTGCCAGCCCACGTCTTCGGCGCGCATGATTTCATAGGTCTCGCGATGCTTCAGCACGCCGTCCTGGTGGATGCCGGACTCGTGGGCGAAGGCGTTGGCGCCGACGATGGCCTTGTTCGGCTGCACCGGGTAGCCGGTGATGGTGGAAACGAGCTTGGATGCCGGCACGATCTGGGTGGCGTCGATGCGGGTGTCGCAGTTGAAGACGTCGCGGCGGGTGCGCACCGCCATCACGATCTCCTCCAGCGAGGCATTGCCTGCGCGCTCGCCGAGCCCGTTGATGGTGCACTCGACCTGGCGCGCGCCGTTCATCACCGCGGCGAGCGAATTGGCGACCGCCATGCCGAGGTCGTTGTGACAGTGGGTCGACCAGATCACCTTGTCGGAGCCGGGCACGCGCTCGATCAGCTGCTTCATGCGCTCGCCCCACAGCGCGGGGATTGAATAGCCGACGGTGTCGGGCACGTTGATGGTCGTGGCGCCGGCCTTGATCACCTCGGTGAAGATGCGCACCAGGAAATCCATGTCGGAGCGCACCGCGTCCTCGGCCGAGAACTCGACGTCGTCGGTGTATTCGCGCGCGAGCCTGACCGCCTTCACCGCCGCCTCGACCACCTGGTCGGGCTGCATGCGCAGCTTCTTTTCCATGTGGATCGGGCTGGTGGCGATGAAGGTGTGGATGCGTCCCGACCTGGCTGGCTTGATCGCGCCGCCCGCTGCGTGGATGTCGCGCTCGTTGGCGCGCGCCAGCGAACAGACGGTCGAATCCTGGATTGCTTCGGCAATCGCGCGGATGGCATCGGCATCGCCGGGGCTGGCGGCTGCGAAGCCGGCTTCGATCACATCGACGCCGAGTTTTTCCAGCTGGCGCGCGATGCGCAGCTTTTCCTCCCTGGTCATCGACGCGCCGGGGCTTTGCTCGCCGTCGCGCAAGGTGGTGTCGAAAATAAACAAACGGTCGTTCATGGCTGGCTCCATGGAGGGTCGGCGTCGCGTTCAGGCGCGGGATACCGACGCATTATATTAAGTCTGCCGCATGCAGTTCGCGGCGCGGGGGTACTGCTCGGGGGAAGGGGGTTCAATGTGCGCGCGCGACGCGCAGCAGCAGGCCACCGAACAGAAGGTTCGGCAGGCAGAGGAGGAGGGACGGGTGCGTCTGATTAGACATGGTCTAAATTTTATCTATTTTTCGCTGCCCTGCAAGGGGGGCGCTTTTTTGCGATGCAGCAGCTTCCACAGCGCATCGCCATAGCCCGACAGGCCATACAGCACGAACACGCCGAACAGCACTTCGGGCGGGCTGGTCGACACCAGGATGAAGGCCAGCACGATCAGCAGGATGGCGAAGAAGGGCACGCTTTTCCTGAGGTTGATTTCCTTGCCGCTGTAATAGCGGAAGTTGCTGACCATGGACAGCCCGCCAAACAGGGCCAGCGCGGTGGCGAGCCAGCGCACATCCTGGCCCGGCACGCCGTACTCGACCATCACCCAGACGAAGCCTGCGACCAGCGCGGCCGCCGAGGGGCTGGGCAGGCCCTGGAAGAAGCGCTTGTCGGTGACGGTGTCGAGCTGGGTGTTGAAGCGCGCCAGGCGCAGGGCGGCGCCTGCGCAATAGACGAAGGCGGCGATCCAGCCGAGCTTGCCCATGCCCTGCAGGGCGAACTCGTAGATCACCAGCGCCGGCGCGACGCCGAACGACACCATGTCCGAGAGACTGTCGTACTCGGCGCCGAAGGCGCTTTGCGTGTGCGTCATGCGGGCGACGCGGCCGTCGAGACCGTCGAGCACCATGGCGATGAAGATGGCCACCGCGGCATGCTCGAAGCGCCCGTTCATCGCCTGCACCACGGCATAGAAGCCGGCGAACAGCGCCCCGGTGGTGAACAGGTTGGGCAGCAGGTAGATGCCGCGGTCACGCATCCGCGGTCGCTTCGATTCGGTCTTGCGGTGGTGGAATTCGAGCATGGCGAACCTAGGGCGTGTTAACGCTAATTTCGCGCCCGCGTTGCCGCGAGAAAGCGATGGATGCAAGGCGCGTCGCGCCGGCAAGGGCCATCCCTTGCCAAGCGGCGCAACGCCGCAGACGCGCTTTCTCGGGGCAACCCGAAGGGACGGGCCGATTCGGGCGCATGCCTTTGTCGCGAGCCGCTTGCAGTGAACGACACTGCAGCGCGCCTCGCTTCGCGGCCCGCATCCCGAATCGGCCTCGTCGCGGGCGTGAAATTAGCGTTAACACGCCCTGGCTACCAGCGAGCCAGTATGGTACGCCCGCCGGTCACTTTTTGGCCAATCGAGACCTCGGCGCGCGCCGTCGTCGGCAGATAGACGTCGACCCGCGAACCGAAGCGGATGAAGCCGTAGCGCTGGCCGCGCGCCAGCTTGTCGCCGATGCGCACGTAGCACAGGATGCGCCGCGCGATCAGCCCGGCGATCTGCACGCTCGTCACATCGCCGCGCGCAGACCGTATCCACACCGCGTTGCGTTCGTTTTCGGTGGAGGCCTTGTCGAGGTCGGCATTGACGAAGCTGCCCGGCGTGTACCAGCGCCCCTTGATCTCGCCGTCGACCGGGCTCTTGTTGGAATGCACGTTGAACACGTTCATGAACACGCTGATCTTCAGCGCCTCGCGTTCCAGGTAGGGGTCGTTGACCTTTTCCACCACGACGATGCGGCCGTCGGCCGGCGCGATCACCGCATCGGCGTCGGCCGGCGGCACCCGCGCCGGATCGCGGAAAAACTGCAACGCGAACGCCGCCCAGATCCAGAACGGAATCGACCACCAACCGAGCAGCCAGGTCGCGATCAGGGCGGCAGCAAACGCGGCCAGCAAAACCAGCCAGCCCTCGCGGGCGATAAGGGGATGGGGCATGGGAGTGAGGCGTAAGGGGTGAGAGGCGAGGCGGAAAAGCCGTGGAGCGCTACACCTGCCTCACGCCTATCGCCTCACGCCTCACGTATTTAGTTCTTGGACTGGTCGACCAGCTTGTTCTTGCTGATCCACGGCATCATCGCGCGCAGCTTGGCGCCGACGACTTCGATCGGGTGCTCGGCGTTGAGGCGGCGGCGGGCGGTCATCTCGGGGTAGTTGGTGCGGCCTTCGAGGATGAACTGCTTGGCGTAGTTGCCGTTCTGGATGTTGTCCAGGCACTCTTTCATCGCGGCTTTCGACTGCGCGTTGATGACCTTGGGGCCGGTCACGTATTCGCCGTATTCCGCGTTGTTGGAGATCGAGTAGTTCATGTTGGCGATGCCGCCTTCGTACATCAGGTCGACGATCAGCTTCAGTTCGTGCAGGCATTCGAAGTAGGCCATTTCCGGCGCGTAGCCCGCTTCGGTCAGGGTTTCGAAGCCGGCCTTCACCAGGTCGACGCAGCCGCCGCACAGCACGGCCTGTTCGCCGAACAGGTCGGTCTCGGTTTCCTCGCGGAAGGAGGTTTCGATCACGCCGCCCTTGGTGCCGCCGTTGGCGCAGGCATAGGACAGGGCGAGATCGCGTGCCTTGCCGGACTTGTCCTGGTACACCGCGATCAGCGACGGCACGCCGCCGCCCTGGGTGTAGGTCGAGCGCACCAGGTGGCCGGGGCCCTTGGGCGCCACCATCACGACGTCGAGGTCGGCGCGCGGGGTGATCTGGTTGTAGTGCACGTTGAAGCCGTGGGCGAAAGCGAGCGTCGCGCCCTGCTTCAGGTTGGGTTCGATATCGCTGTAATACGTGGCTGCCATCAACTCATCGGGAATCAGGATCATCACGAAGTCGGCGGCCTTCACGGCGTCGGCGATTTCCTTGACGTCAAGCTTGGCCTTCTTGGCCTTGTCCCACGAGGCGCCGCCCTTGCGCAAGCCGACGGTGACTTTCACGCCGGAATCCTTCAGGTTGTTGGCGTGGGCATGGCCCTGCGAGCCGTAGCCGATGATGGCGACCTTGCGCTTCTTGATGAGGGAAAGGTCGGCGTCCTTGTCGTAAAAAACTTTCATGTGAATTCCCGGGCAAATAAATAAAACGGATTGAAAATCAGGCTTTGAGACTGCGCTCGCCGCGTCCGATGCCGGACGCGCCGGTGCGCACGGTTTCGATGATGAAGGCGGGATCGATCGCCTCCAGGAATGCGTCCAGCTTGGAGCCGGTTCCGGTCAGCTCGATGGTGTAGGTGGCGTCGGTGACGTCGATGATGCGGCCGCGGAAGATGTCGGCGGTGCGTTTCATCTCCTCGCGCCCCGCACCCGTCGCCTTGACCTTGACCAGCATCAGCTCGCGCTCGATGTGGCGGCCTTCGGTCAGGTCCATCACCTTGATCACGTCGACCAGCTTGTTCAGCTGCTTGGTGATCTGCTCGATGACCTCTTCCGAACCCGCGGTGACGATGGTCATGCGCGACAGGGTGGCATCTTCGGTCGGCGCCACGGTGAGCGACTCGATGTTGTAGGCGCGCGCGGAGAACAGTCCGGCCACGCGCGACAGCGCGCCCGCCTCGTTTTCCATCAGCAGTGAAATGATGTGGCGCATGTCAGAGCTCCTCCGCCAGGATCATTTCGGACAGGCCCTTGCCGCCTTCGACCATGGGGAAGACGTTCTCGGTCTGGTCGGTCTGGAAGTCCATGAACACCATTCTCTCCTTGAGCGCGGGCGAGAAGGCCTCCTTCAGCGCGGCCTCGACGTCCGCCGGCTTGTCGATGCGCATGCCGATGTGGCCGTAGGATTCGGCCAGCTTCACGAAGTCGGGCAGCGACTCCATATAGGACTCGGCATAGCGGCTGCCGTAGAAGAACTCCTGCCACTGCCGCACCATGCCCATGTAGCGGTTGTTGAGCATGACGACCTTGACCGGGATGCGGTACTGTTTGCAGGTCGAAAGCTCCTGGATGTTCATCTGGATGCTCGATTCGCCGGTGATGCAGGCGACCTGCGCCTCGGGGAAGGCGAGCTGCACGCCCATGGCGTACGGCAGGCCGACGCCCATGGTGCCGAGGCCGCCCGAGTTGATCCAGCGGCGCGGCTGGTCGAACTTGTAGTACTGCGCGGCCCACATCTGATGCTGCCCCACGTCGGAGGTGATGTAGGCGTCGCCCTTGGTCACTTCCCACAGCTTCTCGACCACGTATTGCGGTTTGATGATGGGGCTCTGATGATTGTATTTGAGGCAGTTTTTCGAGCGCCACAATTCGATCTGCGTCCACCAGGCGTTCAGCGCGGCCGCATCGGGTTTTTCCTTGGCCTGCTTCAGCAGGGCCAGCATGTCGACCAGCACGGTCTGCACGTCGCCGACGATGGGCACGTCGACCCTGACGCGCTTCGATATCGACGAAGGGTCGATATCGATATGGATGATGCGGCGCTGCTCGCGCGCAAAGTGCGCGGGATTGCCGATCACGCGGTCGTCGAAACGCGCGCCGATCGCCAGCAGCACGTCGCAGTGCTGCATCGCCATGTTGGCTTCGTAGGTGCCGTGCATCCCCGGCATGCCGAGGTTCTGCCTGTCGGTGGCGGGATAGCCGCCCAGCCCCATCAGGGTGTTGGTAATGGGAAAGCCCAGCAGGCGCGTCAACTCGGCCAACTGCGCCGAGGCATCGCCCAGCACCACGCCGCCGCCGGTGTAGATCATCGGCCGCTTGGCTTCCAGCAGCATCTGCACGGCGCGTTTCAGCTGCCCGCTATGGCCCTTGATCACCGGGTTGTAGGAACGCATCTCGACCGAGGCCGGATACTCGAATTCGGTGAGGTGGGCGGTCACGTCCTTGGGCACGTCGACCACGACCGGGCCAGGACGGCCGGTGGACGCAATGATGAAGGCCTTTTTCATCGTCACGGCCAGGTCTTTTACGTCCTTGACCAGGAAGTTGTGCTTGACGCAGGGACGCGTGATGCCGACGGTATCGACTTCCTGGAACGCATCCAGCCCGATCGCCGCGGTCGGCACCTGGCCGGTGACGACCACGATGGGGATGGAATCCATGTAGGCGGTGGCGATCCCGGTCACCGCATTGGTGACGCCGGGGCCGGACGTCACCAGCGCCACGCCGACGCGGCCGGTGGCGCGCGCATAGGCGTCGGCGGCATGCACCGCGGCCTGCTCGTGGCGCACCAGCACATGCTTGAACTTGTTCTGCTTGAAGATCTCGTCGTAGATGTTGAGCACGGCCCCGCCGGGATAGCCGAACACGAACTCGACCCCCTCTTCAGCCAGACAACGTACAACGATCTCGGCGCCCGTGGCTTCCATATAAATGGCAAAAAACTAATTCGTTGGTGAACCCGTGAGGGTAATCGTTTTGCCATGATTCGGTCAAGAAATCATGCCGTAGCGCTATTTTGCGCAACTTTGACCGCACACAAAAAAACAAAAAAACCCTTCCACGGACGGAAGGGTTTCAAGCAGAGCCGGGCGATTACTGAGGGGAAATCCCCAGCGCCGTGACGGTCTCGACTGTGAGGTAGCCATCGGAGGCCAGACCTTTGGCAGTCTGGAAGGCAGCGACCGCGGCCATGGTATCGGCGCCCAAGTTGCCATCAATCGGCCCGGAGTAGAATCCGGCTGTCTGCAAAGCCTTCTGGATTTCCGTGATCTTGGCATCCGTCGCGTTCACGTCGCACAAGACCTGAGTGCAGTATTGCTTGCCAGGGCTGACCAGAACCTGCTGATCGACGGTTTCATACTCGGCCGGCACCGCAACGCGCTTCTCGGTGGCAGGCTGCACCTGCGTCATGACTTCGCGTTCGTAATCAACCGGCACGACCTTGGTCACCGTGGTAGCAGGCTTGACCATCTTGGCGACCTCGCGTTCCGCGTATTCGGCAGGCACTTCCACGCTTCGGGTCGTTTCGGGGGTCTTCAGCACGGTCCGCTTGACGGTACCGTATTCAGCCGGTATCTCTTCATAACGAGTCGTTGCGGGTGTTTTCAACACACGATTGGTGACGGTCTGATATTCGGCCGGAACTTCAACCAAGCAGAAAATCTCACCCTTCTCGTTAACCCTCTGAATACTGGTGGCCGTGCCCGGCTTCCAGGTGGTATAGGCTGCGCGGACCAGCTTTTTCTCTGTTGCATCTTCATAGACGGCAGGCACCTCGACGGCCTTTTTGCTGGCCGGCTTGACCATGACACGCTCTTCGACGTCCTCGAAAACGGCCGGCACAGATTCCAGGCGGGTCGTGACAGGTTTCACCATGACGCGTTCCTTGACCGTTTCATACACGGCGGGAACAACTTCCTGGACCTCCTCGCTGGTGACGCGAACCTTTACCGCCTTAAAGACGGGCGGCACGATTTCGACGCGCTCACCTGCTTCCTTCACCACTTTCTTGACGCTTTCGGTGCGATAAACCGGTTCCTTGACAATCATGACATAGCACTCGCCCGGCTTGGCGCTGGCCATACACTGCTCCTTGGTGGGGGCAGTGGGAGCGGGCTTGGCCACCGGTGCGGGCCGGACATCTTCCTTACAGGGTGGATCCAGCAACTGCCGCCCCGGGCATCCAATCGTCTTGTAAAGCTCGTAGCCGGTGGTATTGCCGCCGACATTGCTCGGGTCGTAATAACGGGTTTCTGCAACAACCGGGCTTGCAAGGCCGCTAAAACCCACTGCCAGAAGAGTGGCATTCAGGACATTCAATGGAATACGCATTTCGGGCTCCTCCATCTCTAGTTGGTTGCACTTTTTCAAACTAGACCATGAGAAAAGCTGTGACTAGGGGGATTGAATTGCGGACGATTGCAAGCCGCGGGATTCCCCAAGTCCGGGAACCCGCGCAGGAGCGCAGTGAAAACGGATCGACGCTGGCTGGGTTATTCGTGTGCGGCTTCGCCGAGCGCACGCATGATTTCGTTCAGCGAGCCCTGCGCATTTTCAACCAGGCAGACCACGTTTCCGGTGCTGCACACGGTCAACCCTGCGCCCTGCACGATCCAGCCCTGCGACGGCGACCAGCCGCGCATCTGCGAAAACAGGGACAGCAAATCGGTATTGCTCGACACCGTGCGGCGATACCACTGGGCAAACCTCGCCATCCGCTCCATCAAATCGGGAGACAGCATGCCTTCGGCCTCCATGATCGCGCCATCGTCGCGAAAGCGGCACACGGCGGTCACGCCATCCAGCACCAGGATTTTGTTCAGCGACATGCGCGCTCCTCAGGCCGTCTGCACGGCATTGAACGCGGCCTCGTAGTCGGCATCGCGATTCTTGACGACGACGCCGCGGTTGCCATTCGCCACCACCGACCATTCCAGGCCCACGACCGAAATGCCCTTGAGCGGCTGAAATCCGCCCTGTCCGGTGAGGGTTTCCCAGCCGCTCGCTTCCATGCTGGCTATTGCCAGATTGGCGACGCACGAACGCGCCAGCAGATCCAGTACCTGCGGGGTCAATTCGGTCCCCTCGCGCAGCATATGCGACTGCAGATCGCCCCTGTCGTTGTAAGTGAACGCCGCCAGCGCGCCCGGCAATTCCATCATTTTCTCCAGGTCCATATCCCCCCCGTTTGTCAGTACAACGCTTCCTTGGTGTCGCCCCCCAGCCTTGCATACAGGCTGGCCAGCAGGTCGTCCTGCACATCGCCCACTTTGGCACGCATGATGGTCATGACGTCATTCAGCAATTCGTCACGGTTTTCGATGAAGGAAAAATAATTGCCCACTGCGCAAACAGTGATTTGGCTGCCGCGCACGATCCAGCCCTGTACCGGCCGGCACCCGCAATGTTCGGCAAAGGATTCGAAAATTTCGGCCTGCATATTGACCGACAGCGTATTGGCGCGACACACGATCGAAGCCATGCGCGCAAACTCCTCGGTGAGCGCACCCTCGTACGAGAAACGGTCGCCGCGATACGCATATTCGCCGGCAGCGATGACACCGGGAATGGCCATGAGTTGCTTTACGATATGCATCGAGCCCTCCTGGGTTTTTGACTGGGTTGCGGCACGCTGTGGCAAAGTATCGCACCCAGTTGCAATATAGAACCTCCATGCAAGACAACGCAACAGACCTCGCCCCGGCGCCCTTCCTGGTGCGCATCGTCGCCATGATCTACGAATCGCTGCTCGTCGCGGCGGTGGTGTTCGTGGCCTCCTTCATCATCATCCCGGTCGTCGGCGAAATGCACGCGCCATGGCAGCGGCATCTGTTCCAAGCTTATATCGCAGGCGTGCTGTTCGCCTATTTCAGCGCATTCTGGCTGCGCAGCGGACAAACGCTGGCGATGAAAACCTGGCGTATTCGCCTGGTCAACCGGAACGGAGGCCGCCCAAGCTTCAAGCAGGCCGCGCTGCGATTCGTTCTCGCATTTTTCGGCTTGCTGCTGGCGGGAAGCGGCTTTTGGTGGGCCTTGATCGACCGCGACCGGCTGTTCCTCCACGACCGCATTGCCGGCACCCGGCTGGTGCGCGTGCCGCGCAAGGCGTGAGGAGATGAGCTGGCGCGACCACCTGCAAGCGCGCCTGCTGGAGATACGGCCGGCCAGCGTGTATGCACTGGACGAATCGGCCCGCCAGCTGGCGGGCCGCATGCTGCAAGACACGCCAGTGCGCGCGCCCGGCAACCCGCCGGATTCGCTCTGCGCTCTGGCATTGGGGATCGATGCGCTGAACGGGCTGAACCTGCAGCAAGCCCAGCACCTGATCAACCAGACACGCCTCTATATCGCTCCGCGCATCCTGCTCGTCACGCAACCGGACTGCGCGCTGGACCACGAGATGTTTCGTGCACTCGGCTTCACGCTGTCGGCGACCGACGCAACGGAAAACAGGCACATCCACTACTACGATCTCGACACCTACAAAACCGTGCCGGACTGGCTCAATGCCCGCCACTGGGCACACCCCGCACGCTGGCAGCCCTGAAGGACCCCGATCCGCTACACGCGGCAATCCCGTGCGCCGTTCCAAGCCGGGCTTGCAAGTCCCCGGGAAGCGCCCGCCGTCCACGCCATCGGTTACACTGGCCACTGTCATCGTGCAACGACCCGACATCATGAAATTCATCCCCCACAACGCGCTTGAAGAACAGCTGGCCGCCGTCCATGCCGGCACGCTCGATGCCGAGACGTTCGTGCTGCAGTTGGCCGGCCAGCAGCTGTTCATGCCGGTGCGCGACGAAAAGAATCCCATCCAGGGATTCCAGCGATCGGTCCAGGCAGAGCCGCTGATCATCGAAACCGAAGACGGCGAGCGCGTGCTGGCGGTGTTCTCCAGCCCCGAACGCGCCAAGCCCTTGGTCGAGCACTTCCCCGAATTTTCGGGCGGCCTGCTGACCGAGTTTTCCTGGCTGTTGCGCCGCATCGGCGGCGGGGTGCCGATCGCGCTCAATCCGGGCTGGGACATCGGCATGGACTTCGACGCCGACACGATCGCACAGCTGGTCGTGCAGCTCCCTCCCGAACGCCCGGCCTGACGCGCCCCGCTCACCCACGCCCTCATGCCGTCCGAATCCGTACTCGCCGCTTTCCGTTCCGCCCTGGGGGCGGAGCGCGTCTTCGACGACGCCAGCACGCGTGCCGCGTATGCCCACGACGAAACCCCGCGCCATGTCGAGCCCGAGGCCGTGCTGTTCCCGGCCTCGCACGCCGACGTGGCCGCGCTGGTGCACATCGCGTTCGAACATGGCGTCGCCCTGACGCTGCGTGGCGCCGGCTCCGGCAACGTCGGTGGCGCCCTGCCGGCGCCCGGCAGCGTCGTCGTCAGTTTCGAGTGCATGCGGCGTGTGCTCGAATTCGATCCCGACAACCGCCTTATCGTCGTCGAGCCCGGCGTGGTCACCGACGACATCGACCGCATCGCGCGCAGCGCCGGCCTGTTTTATCCGCCTGACCCCGGCAGCAGCGCCTATTGCCGCATTGGCGGCAACCTTGCCATGAACGCCGCCGGGCCGCGCGCCGTCAAATACGGCGTCACCCGCGACTACGTGCTGGGGCTGCGCGCCGTCACCGGCAGCGGGCAGGAAATCCGCACCGGCTGCCGCACCACCAAGGGCGTCACCGGCTACGACCTGACCCGCCTGCTGGTCGGTTCCGGCGGCACCCTCGCGCTCATCACCGAAGCCACGCTGAAACTGCTGCCCGCACCGGAAGCCGTCGCCACCCTGCGCGTATGTTTCGCCAGCAACCGCGCCGCGCTCGACGCGGTCGGCCGCATCATGCATCAGGCTGTCATCCCCTGCGCGCTCGAATTCATGGATCGTCATGCCATCGATGCCATCCGCCCGACCGGCGCGGCAGACGATCTGCCGCCAGGCACCCGGGCATTGCTGATGGTCGAAGCCGACGGCGCCGCACAGGACTTGCCGCGGCAGATCGCCGCGCTGGAAAAGACACTCGCCGGCGAAGGCCTGCTCGACATGCGCAGCGGCTTCAAGCGCGACGACATCGCGCGGTTGTGGGCAGCGCGCAAATCGCTGTCGCACGCGGTCAAGCGCATCGCACCGCTGAAGATCAACGAAGATGTCGTGGTGCCGGTATCGCAGCTGGCCGACTTCGTCGACTTCATCGACCACACCGCGCAGGCGCAGCGCCTGCCGATCGTCTCGTTCGGCCATGCCGGCAACGGCAACCTGCACGTCAACCTCATGGTGCACCCCGACGATGCGGACGAAATGAGGCGTGCCCGCCTGGCCCACGAAGCCATCATGCTGCGCGCGCTGGCGCTGGGCGGCACGCTCTCGGGCGAACACGGCATCGGCACCGAAAAGCGGCGCTTTGTCGCGCAGGAAATCGATCCCGCCACGCTGGATCTGATGCGCGCGATCAAACAGCAGTTCGACCCGCACGGCCTGCTCAACCCTGGCAAACTTTTTCCTGATTAAGATGGGCACAAAGGCTTTACAAGCGCAAAAGGCATCTATAGAATGCGCGGCTTCGTTGGGGGTATAGCTCAGCTGGGAGAGCGCTTGCATGGCATGCAAGAGGTCAGCGGTTCGATCCCGCTTACCTCCACCAACTAACAGGAAGTCCGATGCACAGGCTTGGCGTCATCACCACCCTGCTGGGGTTGATACTGAGCGTAGTCGGTCTGATTGTTGGATTTTGGAAGATGTTGAACGGTAGCGGGCACGCCGAAATCTGGCTAGGACTGGTACCATTGGGTTTCGTCGGTTTGCTGCTCGGCGTCACCCTGACGCAGCTTTCCAAGAAGTAAGACGGCGCAAGCCGTGGCAGCAAAGTTGGCGGTTCACACCGTCGTCCGGGTCCCCATCGTCTAGAGGCCTAGGACATCGCCCTTTCACGGCGGTAACCGGGGTTCGAATCCCCGTGGGGACGCCACAATCCTTCCCGGGTTGTGACACAAATCGAATGCATGAATAAAGACGTAAAGCGGCCGAGTGCCGCTATTTTTTATTGCGCATTGCATTCTGAATCCAGTTTGGCGCCCCGAAGACGAATCGAACGTCCGACCTACCCCTTAGGAGGGGGTTGCTCTATCCACTGAGCTACCGGGGCGTGGCGCGCATTCTACCGAATCCCGCATGGATTGCCGAATCCCTGCGGGACGCACCCGATTGGCGCGCAACCCGGCTATGATGCGGACGGGGGAGAATATGAATAAATACATGCTGGGCGGATTGGCGTTACTGCTGCTGCTGGCCAGCGCGCTTTTGTGGATGCTGCGGCCAGGCCCGCAGCGGACGGAAGGCAGCGCCGCGCCCGATTTCACCTTGCCGGACCAGGATGGCCGCATTCATCGTTTGAGCGATTATGCCGGGCGCTGGCTGGTGCTGTATTTCTATCCCAGGGACGATACGCCCGGCTGCACCCGGGAGGCGTGCCGCTTTCGCGACGCCATCGGGGCGCTGGGCGATCTCAACGCTGCGGTGGCCGGAGTCAGCGTCGACGACACCCGGTCGCACGCCGGTTTTGCCCGCAAGCACCAGTTGCCGTTCCCCCTGCTGTCCGATCCGGGCGGGCATACGGCCGCGGCATACGACAGCCTGCTGAATCTTGGGCTTGTGCGACTCGCCCGTCGCCACACCTTCATCATCGCGCCCGACGGCCGTATCGCGGCGCGCTTCGACAAGGTTGACCCGGCACGCCACGCCCAACAAGTGGCCCATGCCTTGCAGGCCCTCCAGCAGGCCGGCATGACGCCCCCAAGGCCGCCACCCGGCCAATAATGGACTAAACATCGATAACGTCCTGAGCACAAGCGCCTATGCCTATGCAACGCGGATTCTCTCTCACCACCGGAACGGCCTTCGTCACGCTGATCGCCCTGATCTGCGGGCTGGCCTTGAACGGCCTACTGCAATTGCAAACGCTGGGCGAGCAGATGCGCACGGTGGTTGAGAACCATAACCGCAAGATCGATCTCATCACGCAAACCCAGGTGGCGGCGCATATCCGTACCGACAGCCTGTTCCGCATGGCGCTTGCCGACGATCCGTTCGAGCGCGATGCCCATTTCCTGGAATTCAACCGCGCCGGTTTCCTGGTCGGGAGCGGGCGCAACGCCCTGCGTCAGCTGGGGTTTTCCTCCTCCGAGCAACGCAGCTTCGATACCCAGACCCTCCTGATCAACGACATCGAATCGGTGCAGAATCGCGTGGTCGATCTGCTCAAATCCGAACTGAGCGCCGACGCGCGCCGGGTACTGGTGCAGGAGGCCATCCCTGTCCAGGAAGCCTTCAACCTGCAACTGGCCGACATGCGCAATCTGTATCAGCAGGCCAACCTGGTTGCCCAGCAGCAGGCGCAGCAAACCTACCGGCGCACTTTTCTGCTCACGCTGGTATTCGGCATTGCGGCGATTGCCCTGGCCCTGCTGATCGCCAGGCATACGCTGCGAAAAATCGGCCAGAAATCGCGGCAGATAGACGAACAGATGGTGGAGCTCGAGCGCTCGCGGGCAGCGCTGCGCGAAGAGGCGACGCATGACCCGCTCACCGGGCTGGCCAACCGGCGGCTGTTTTACGACCGCCTGCAGCAGGCGATCCGCCACGCCCATCGCTATGGCGGCAAGGTGGGCATCCTGTATGTGGACATGGACCGCTTCAAGGACATCAACGACCGGCATGGCCACCATATCGGTGACGCCGTGCTGATGGAGGTCGCGCAGCAACTGCTGGATTGCGTGCGCGAATCCGACTCGGTTGCGCGCCTGGGCGGCGACGAATTCGTAGTCCTGCTGGAAGGCGTGCAGGGACGGCACGACTGCGTCGCCGCTGCACTCAAGATCGAACATAGCCTGGCCCACAGCGCTCGCTTCGACGACCTCCAGCTGGACATCGACGCCAGCATCGGCCAGGCGGTATATCCCGACGACGGCAGCGACGAAGATGCGCTGATTCGCGCCGCCGACGCCGCCATGTACCGGGTCAAATCCGGCTGCGAGTCGGAACGCCAGCGCTGCCTTTCCTTTCAGTGACGCGTCAGCGAGGCTTGAAGCGGGCCGCCGCGCGCGCACGGCGCGCCTTGGCGCTCCAGATCCAGACATACTGCGCCCCGGAGACCACGGCAATGACGAACACGATGCCGAACAGCGGCAGCAGCCAGCCGTCCAGCGCCAGCAAGCCGGCCAGACCAGCCAGCACCAGCGTCAGCAATACGAACTCGGCAAACATATGCGTCTTGCCGAGCCAGGTGGGATGGATTTCCAGATGGCCGGCCAATCCGCGGTAGCTCAACGCGCCCAGCACGATGACGCTGTCGCGCAGCAGGATCGCCAGCGTCACCCACATCGGGATCGCTTCTTCGAGCGTCAGCATCACCAGCGTCACCAGGCCCAGTGCCTTGTCGGCGACGGAGTCGAGCGCCGCGCCCAGTTGCGTCATCTGGTTCAGCCAGCGCGCCAGCAGGCCATCGATGCCGTCCGACACCGCAGCGGCGAGGAACAGCCAGCAGGCCGTCTCCCAGCGCTGCTGCAGGATCAGCCAGCCGACGACCGGCACCGCCGCCAGGCGCAGCAGGGTGATGACGTTGGGCAGATTGAAGACGCGTTCGCTCATAGGCGCACCGTACTCAACTCAAGGGCTGTCTGGCAAGCTCGTCCCACACCTTGTCGAGCCGCTTGACCGACACCGGGTATGGCGTTTTCAGTTCCTGGGCGAACAGCGATATACGCAGCTCCTCCAGCTGCCAGCGGAAATCGTCGAGCGCCGCCGGGACCGCGCCAAGACCGCCTGAAAGGCGAGCGTCTGGCGGCGTGCCCCTTGCAGGTGCTGCGCCAAGACCGCCTGAAAGGCGAGCACCCTGAAGGGCATAAACGTCTGGCGGCGTGCCCCTTGCGGGTGCTGCGCCCTTCGCCTGGTCGCGCCGCGCCAGGTACTTGTTCTGCAGCGTCAGCACGCCCGCCATGCCGCGCGCATCGCGCTGTTCGGCAGCGGGCAGCTTCTCCAGCCGCTTGAGGATGCCGCGCAGGTAGCGCGGCAACTCCTTCAGGCGCGCCCACGGCGTGGCGGTGATGAAATCCGCCGGCACCAGCGCCGCCAGGTGCGCATGCTCGTCGCGCATCACCGCGGTGAACTGCGGCTTGGCGTCGAGGCGCGCCGCCACCTGCGCATGCAGGTCGAGTATCTCCGCCACGTCGCGCACGAGCGCCTGCTTCACCACGGAGATCCTGGGCTTGGCGCGCTCCTTCTGCTTGCCGAAGCGCTTCTCGTCGCGCGGGGTGTCGTCGTCGCCCAGAAGCGCACGCGCGGCAATCGCATCGATCAGCGCTGCGCGCAGTTGCTCGGCGCTGCCAAAGCTGCGGTATTTCAGCGCCAGCGCGGTCTCACGTGAAAGATCCTTGTCGAGCTGCTTGAACTGCGCGGCCAGCGCGATGCGCAGCAGCCGCACGATCCCGCGGCGAGTCTCCATCTCCGCCGCCTCGGCCGCATCGAGCAGGCGCAAGTCGACGGTCTCGCCATTGTCGACCAGCGCCGGGTAGCCGATCAGCTCGCGTCCGCTGCGCCTGAATTTCACCTGCTCGGGCAGGTCGCCGAAATTCCATTCGGCGAGGCCGGGGCGCTCGAACTCGCTGTCCTCGGCGCCGCCGCCATAGGTGATGCGGGCCGCGCCGCCGAGCTGCTGGCGCAGGCTCGCGAGATCGCGGCCGCTGGCGAGTTCCTGCCCGCTGTCGTCGGTCACGCTGAGATTCATCTTCAGGTGCGCCGGCAATTCACCCTTCCACTCGTCGGGGTGGACGTCGGCGCCGGTTTTCCTGCGGATGAAACCGGCGAGCGCGTCGGTGAGCATGGCCTCGCCCGGCTTCGTCAGCGAGAGGAAGGCGGTCACCGTGTCGGGCAGCGGAATCAGCGGACGGCGCTTGTCCTTGGACAGGAATTTCAAGAGCGCAGTGAGCTTTTCGCGGATGAGACCGGGCACCAGCCAGTCGATCTGCGCGGCCTCGATCCGGTTGAGCAGATACAGCGGCAGGCGCAGCGTCACGCCGTCGAGCGGGTGACCAGGTTCGAAGCGGTACTTGAGCTTGCACGCCGCGCCGTCGATCGCCATCGTCTCGGGAAACAGCGTGTGGTCGGCGCCGAGCCCCTCGCCGAGAATGTCCTCGCGCCGCAGGAACAGGATTTTCGGATCGGCGGCCTCGGCTTCGGCACGCCAGGTCTCGAACGCGGCGCCGTTGTGGATGCCGGCGGGGATGCGCGCGTCGAACACGCGGAAAATGCGCTCCTCGTCCAGCCACACGCCGGACTTCCTCGCCTTGTGTTCGAGGTCCTCGATTTCCTTGACCAGCGCGCGGTTGTGCGCGAACCACGGCGCGCGCGTGTCGTATTCGCCCGCCACCAGCGCGCCGCGGATGAACAGCTCGCGCGACAGCGCCGCATCGACGGGGCCGTAGTGGATCTTGCGCCGCGCCACCAGGGTGATGCCGTACAGGCTGACGCGCTCGAACGCCACCACGCGCGCGCCGTCCTTCTCCCAGTGCGGCTCGATGTACATGCGCGTCAATAGATGACGCCCCGCTGCCTCGATCCATTCCGGCCGCACCTCGGCGACGGTGCGCGCGAGCAAGCGGCCGGTATCCGTGAGTTCGGCCGCCATGATCCACTTCGGCCCCTTCTTCGCCAGCGCCGAGCCGGGATGGATCGACAGCTTGATGCCGCGTGCGCCCTGGTAGTTGCCTTCGCCCGGCTTGGCGCGTGCCTTGGCGTCGTCCGACTTGAAGCCGATGTTGCCGAGCAGCCCGGTCAGCAGCGCCTGATGGATCGCGTCGTAGCCGGCGTCCTTGTCGTTCTCGCGCAGGCCGAGTTCGGCGACCTGCGCATGCAGCTGGCCGTGGATGTCGCGCCACTCGCGCATCCGCCGCGGCGACAGGAAATGGTCCTGCAACAGCGTCTGCAGCTGGCGGTTGGTCTTCTTGTGCTGCACCTGCTCCGCGTACCAGCGCCACAATTTCAGCCAGCCCATGAAGTCGGAACGCTCGTCGGCGAACAGCCTGTGCTTCTCGTCGGCCGCCTGCGCGCGCTCCATCGGGCGGTCGCGCGGGTCCTGCACCGACAGCGCGCTGGCGATGATCAGCACCTCGTTGACGCAGCGCTGCTGCTCCGCAGCCAGCAGCATGCGGGCGATGCGCGGGTCGAGCGGCAGCTTGGCGAGCTTGCCGCCGATCTTGGTCAAGGCTCCCTGCTCGTCGAGCGCGTGCAGTTCGGCCAGCAGCTGGTAGCCGTCGGTGACGAGCCGCGAGCTCGGCGGGTCGATGAAGGGAAATCCCACCACGTCGCCGAGGCCAAGCGACTTCATGCGCAGGATGACGCCGGCCAGCGACGAGCGCAGCAGCTCGGGATCGGTGAAGCGCGGCCGGTTGGCGAAATCGGCCTCGTCGTAGAGGCGGATGCAGACGCCGTCGGCCACCCGCCCGCAGCGCCCGGCGCGCTGGTTGGCCGAGGCCTGCGACACCTTCTCGATTAAGAGCTGCTCGACCTTGTTGCGCGCCGAATAGCGCTTCACCCGCGCGGTGCCGGGGTCGATCACGTAGCGGATGCCGGGCACGGTGAGCGAGGTCTCGGCGACGTTGGTGGCGAGCACGATGCGGCGCAGCGCGCTGGTGGGCTTGAAGATCGCGTCCTGCTCGGCCACCGACAGGCGGGAGAACAGCGGCAGGATTTCGGTGCCGGGCGGGTGGTGCTTCCTGAGCGCCTCGGCGGTGTCGCGGATCTCGCGCTCGCCGGGCAGGAACACCAGGATGTCGCCGGGGCCCACGCGCGCCAGTTCGTCGGTGGCGTCGAGAATGGCGGCGATCAGGTCGGGCGCGTCCTTGTCCTTCTTCTCGGCTTTGGCAGGGCTGGCGGGCTCCTCGCGCTCGCCGCGTTCGATCGGCCGCCAGCGGATTTCCACCGGGTAGGTGCGCCCCGATACCTCGATCACCGGCGCGTCGTTGAAGTGCCTGGAAAAGCGCTCGGCGTCGATGGTAGCGGAAGTAATGACGATCTTCAGATCGCTGCGCTTCTCCACCAGCGTCTTCAGATAGCCGAGCAGGAAATCGATGTTGAGGCTGCGCTCGTGCGCCTCGTCGATGATGATGGTGTCGTAGCGGCTCAAGAGCGGGTCGCCCTGGCTTTCGGCCAGCAGGATGCCGTCGGTCATCACCTTGATCGCGGTGTCGTGGCGTACCTTGTCGGTGAAGCGCACCTTGTAGCCGACCACGCCGCCGAGTTCGCCGCCGAGTTCCTGCGCAATGCGCGCCGCCACCGAGCGCGCGGCGATGCGGCGCGGCTGGGTGCAGCCGATCAGCTTGCCGGGGCGCGCCGGAGCCGATGCCAGCCGCGCTTCCAGGCACATCTTGGGGATCTGCGTGGTCTTGCCGGAGCCGGTCTCGCCGCACAGGATCAGCACGCGGTGGGCGCGCAGCGCCGCGAGGATATCGTCGCGGCGCGCGGAAACCGGCAGATCGGGGTAATGGATGGAAATGTTGTCGGTCAAAATTCAAAAACCGTCCGCGCAGTGCGCGGACAAAAAATGTTCATTTGTTCTGGATATACCGCGCGTCATCGAAGGTTTCCAGCCAGGCTGGCCGGTATACCGCCATCACGGTAATCGCCATGCCGGTGGAAAATGCCTCGGCCCAGGCGAGCAGCAGCGCGGCATACGGCGTGTACTGCGTCAGCAGATAATCGAGCGGATAGGCGCCGGCCAGCGCCATCACTGCCGTGGTGGCCAGCCCGACGGCCGCCACCGCCAGCGCCGCGCCGAAAAAACCGTTGCCCAGCACGTAAATGAAAAAATGATTCGGCAGGCGGCGTTCCAGCAGGCGGAACACGCCCCAGCTCACTGCCGCAGGCAGCGCCGCCTGCAACAGCGCATCGATCCCCAGCGCAACCGGATTGCCGCGCCCGAACGCCGCATTGGCCAGCAGAACCAGCACCCCGGCAAAGCTCGCGCGCCAGAAGCCGAACATCAGCGTCATGGCCGAAATGCCGTACAGATGAAACGCCAGCCCCGGCTTCACCCCGGCACGGATCTGCCACAGCGCCAGCAGCGCCACCGTGGCGCCCAGAAACAGGTTCAGGCGCGCCGGCTGCGCAAGCCTGCGCCAGTCGCCCGACATCAGCCAGCGCCAGCCCAGAAAGGCCAGCCCCAGCCAGCCGAACAGATGTAATGATTGCGGCAGCACAAGCGCGGTAAAATTCATCCATCAATTTTACGCGAAGCCCCAGTGCGTTGCCGCGCCCTTCGCATCGAGCCCCTGCCATGTCCAGCAAAAACCAGAACGCGCCGCTCAACGACGACGACATCGCCGAACTGGCCGACCTGATCGACGATGCCGCCGCGCGCACCGACGCGCCGCTGTCGCTCGAAGGCGTCGACGGCTTCGTCACGGCCCTGCAATGTTCGCCGCGCCCGATCGCAGCGGAAAGCTATCTGCCGGTGCTGTTCGAGCACGACGCTCCCGCAACGCTGTTCGCCGATGCCGCGCAATACGGCCGCTTCGAAGCGCTGCTCGGCCGCCGCTGGAACGAGATCGCGCGCGCGCTCGCCGTCCCGATCGACAACCTGGCCGACCCGCGCGCGCTGTCCCCGCTCATCATGGACTGGGAAGGCCTGCTGGCCGACCTGCCGAAAAACGAGGCCGCCGCGCTCAGGGCCGAAGGCGTCCCGCCTTATGCCAGCCTCTGGGCAGCCGGATTCCTGCAGGTGGTGGAACACTGGGAAGCCGACTGGGAACTGCCGCCGGACAGCAAGGACGAAGCCTTCGTCGACGAAATGCTCGACCCGCTGTATGTGCTGATGACGCCGCCCGAAGAATGGACGGAAGCAGAGCGCCAGACCAGCCGCAACGATTACGTGGCGATGGCGATCTGGAGCTGCTATGAACTGCGCGACTTCTGGCGCGACCGCGGCCAGGCTCCGCGCGCTTGAATTCCTGTAACTTGAATCGTTTAGTTTGCATCCCGCTATGAATCTCGTCCTGTTCGACCTCGACAACACCCTGCTCGCCGGCGATTCCGACTACGAATGGGGCCAATTCCTCATCGCCAAGGGCGCGGTCGACGGCGCCCACTACGAAGCCAAGAACCGCGCGTTCTACGAAGACTACAAGGCCGGACGGCTGGATATTCATGCCTTCCTCGCGTTCGCCCTGCGTCCGCTCGCCACCCACACGCGCGAGCAGCTCGACGCCTGGCACGCCGAATACATGGAGACGCGCATCAAGCCGATGATTACCCAGGCCGCGCGCGACCTGGTCGCCAGACACCTCGACGAAGCCGACCTGGTCGCCGTCATCACCGCCACCAACAGCTTCGTCACCGCGCCGATTGCGCGCGAATTCGGCATCCCCCACCTGATCGCCACCGAACCCGAGCAGCGCGACGGCCGCTTCACCGGCGAAGTCGCCGGCACCCCCTGCTTCCGCGAAGGCAAGGTCACCCGCCTCGAGCACTTTCTCGAAGCCCAGGGCACCCGCCTCGACTGCCTCACCGCCAGCTGGTTCTACAGCGACTCGCACAACGACCTGCCGCTGCTGGAAAAAGTCCGCCGCCCCGTCGCCGTCGATCCCGACCCCACCCTGCGCGCCCACGCCGAGAGCAAGGGCTGGCCGGTGATTTCGCTGCGCGCCTGATCGTGGAAAACATTCAAACGGCCGCCGCAAACCGAACCACCATGTCCACCCCCAGCACCCTCGCCGAAAGCGTCGCCCACCAGCGCGACGCCCTCGCCAATCTGCTGCGCGAACCGCTGGCGCTGGCCGCGCAGGCGTGCAGCCGGGCATGGCCGAGCCGCGCCGGGCTCAACGCCGCGCTGAGCCATGCGCTGACGACCCTGCCGGCGTGCAAATACCTGTATGCGCTGGATACCCGCGCGATCCAGCTCTCCGACAACATCAGCCGCGAAGGCCTGATCGAGACGGACTACGGGCGCGACCGCTCCGACCGCCCCTACATGCGCGAAGCGGTACCGAACCAGGGCTTTCTGCTGACGCAGGCCTACATCAGCCTGCGCGCCAAGCGGCCGTCGCTGACCGCGATCCAGATCGTGCGCGACGACGACGGCCGCGCGCTTGGCTTCGTCGGCGCCGATTTCGACCTGCGCGACCTGCCGATCACCGGCAAGCTGTACGACGAACCGACCTACTGGCGGCAGATCAAGGGCGACCCGGCGATCCGCGGCGCGGTGTTCCACCAGACCCGCAGCGACAGCCAGATGGACCTCAACCTCGACACGGTGCTGGGGGTGATGGAGGAACTGATGACCGATCGCGGCGTGTTCCACGGCAAACTGCACTTTTCCAGCAGCCGTGCCACCATCTGGCTGGTCGACGACCCCTATCGCTACCGCCTGCTCGACATCGACGCGCTGACCGACCCCGATACCTGCCTGATTTATCCGTGCCACCCCTACCCGGCCGACGCCGCGGTGCCCCGCGACAAGATCCGTACGGTGCTCGACAGCCTGCGCGCGCTGCGCTTCATGGACGAGACGTTTTATTTGCGCGGGGGGTCGCTCAACATCTTCAACGGCATGGTCGGCCTCACCTTCTCGTGCGACGGCTCGCACTACCTGCCGTGGGACGAGTTTTTGATCAAGGGCTACGACTTCTGGGCCAGCGGCAAGTCGCTCGGCTGAATCGACGCGCCGGCAACGCCCCAGGCGGCGGACGGCCTGCAGGCTGCCCCGCACGCACGGAAGCCATCGAAAAATCCTTCAAATCCCTGCGAAGCTTCCCCTTGCCTGACGCACGGCATCGCCATTCCCCGCGAATGGGCGCCCGATCCTCGATATCCTTCAATAAGGCAGCCATGATTGCCCCCTTTACGGGCCGCGGCAGCCGGCACAGGCCAATAGCCTTGCCCGCAACAGCTTGAATCCCTCGCGCCTAAAGGCGGATAATGCGCTATCGCGTCGGGCTGCCTGCTTTGGAAACCTACATCCTCATCATTATTTCCACGGTGTTCGTGAACAACATCGTGATGGCCAAGATTCTCGGTCTGTGCCCGTTCATGGGTGTGTCGAAGAAGCTGGAAGCGGCAATCGGTATGGGGCTGGCGACGGCCTTCGTGCTGACGCTGGCGTCCGGGGCGAGCTATCTCGTCAACGAATACCTGCTCGGCCCCGAATTGTTCTACCTGCGCACGCTGTCGTTCATCGTGGTGATCGCCGGGATCGTGCAGTTCACCGAGATGTTCATCCACAAATCCAGCCCGGTGCTGTACCAGGTGCTGGGGATCTACCTGCCGCTCATCACCACCAACTGCGCCGTGCTGGGAATTCCGCTGCTCAACGCGCAGGAACAGCACGGCTTCGTCGAATCATTGTTTTTCGGCGCCGGCGGAGCGCTCGGCTTCACCCTGGTGCTGGTCCTGTTTGCCGGCATCCGCGAACGGATGGAGACATGCGACGTTCCTTCGCCGTTCAAGGGCACCAGCATTGCAATGATCACCGCAGGCTTGATGTCGCTGGCATTCATGGGCTTCTCCGGGCTGGTCAAGTAATGCTTGCCGCCATTCTGGTGATGGCCGGCATCGCGGTGGCGATCGGACTGGCGCTCGGCTGGTCGGCCATCCGGTTCAAGGTGGAAGGCAACCCGCTGGCGGAAAAGATCGACGCCATCCTGCCGCAGACGCAGTGCGGACAGTGCGGATTTCTCGGCTGCCGGCCCTATGCCGAGGCGATCGCCAAGGGCGAGGCGGATATCAACCTGTGCCCGCCGGGCGGCGAAGAGGGGGTGAAGAAACTGGCCGACCTGCTCGGCGTGGAACCCAAGCCGCTCGACGAAACCCATGGCGCACCCAAGCCCAAGTCGGTGGCCTTCATCGACGAACAGACCTGCATCGGCTGCACCCTGTGCATCCAGGCCTGTCCGGTCGACGCCATTTCCGGCGCCGCCAAGCAGATGCACACCATCATTGCGGCCGAGTGCACCGGCTGCGAACTGTGCCTGCCGCCGTGCCCGGTCGACTGCATCACCATGGTGCCGATCGCCGAAGATCTGCCGCACTGGAAGTGGAAGCATCCGGTGGTGATGCTGAAGCAGGTTTCCGGAGACAGCAGCGCATGAGCCGCGAACTGTTCAAATTCAAGGGCGGCGTGCATCCACCCGAGCACAAGGCGGAGTCGAACGCACGGCCGGTCCGCGCCGCGCCGCTGCCGAAGAAACTGGTCATCCCGCTGCGCCAGCACATCGGCAGCCCGGCCAAACCGCTGGTAAGCGTGGGCGACCGGGTGCTGAAGGGCCAGATGATCGGGGAAGCCGACGGCACCATCTCGGCGGCGGTGCATGCCTCCAGCTCGGGCATCGTCACCGCCGTCGACCTGCAGCCGGTACCGCATATCTCCGGCCTGCCCGACCTGTGCATCAGCATCGAAACCGACGGCCGCGACGAGTGGGTGGAACATGGCCCGCTCGATTACCGGGCGCTGGCGCCGGCCGACCTGCGCATACGGCTGCGCGACCTGGGGCTGGCCGGCCTCGGCGGCGCGGTGTTCCCCAGCGCGGTCAAGCTCGACCCCGGCGCGACGCAGCATTGCCCCACCCTCATCATCAACGGCGGCGAATGCGAGCCGTGGATCACCTGCGACGACGTGCTGATGCGCACCCGTGCCGACGAGATCCTGCAGGGCGTGGCGATCATGCGCCACCTGCTGGGCAGCACGGAAATCCTCGTCGGCATCGAGGACAACAAGCCGGAAGCCATCGCCGCGATGCAGGCGGCCGCGGCCCGGATGGACTTTGCAGCGGAAATCGTGGTCGTGCCGGCGCGCTACCCCGGCGGCGGCGCCAAGCAGATGATCCAGGTGCTCACCGGCAGGGAGGTCCCGTCCGGCAAGCTGTCCACCGACATCGGCATCCAGGTGTTCAACGTCGGCACCGCCTATGCGCTGGCACGCGCGGTGCACCATGGCGAACCGCTGATCTCGCGGCTGGTCACCGTCACCGGCCACGTGCTGCGGCCGCAGAACTTCGAGGTGCTGATCGGCACGCCGATGCATGCGCTGATCACCCTGGCGGGCGACCGCGACGGCACCACCGGCGTGCTGATGGGCGGGCCGATGATGGGCATGCCGATGCCTAATCTCGATGTGCCGGTGGTCAAGGCGACCAACTGCATCCTGGTGCAGTCGGCCGAGCTGTTCCCGCCGCTGCCCGAGGCTTTGCCGTGCATCCGCTGCACCCGCTGCGCCGACGCCTGTCCGGCGGAACTGCAGCCGCAGGAACTGTTCCGCTTCGCCAAGGCGGGCGACTTCGGGCGCGCGCAGGAATACCACCTGTTCGACTGCATCGAGTGCGGCTGCTGCAGCTACGTCTGCCCCAGCCACATTCCGCTGGTCGACTTTTACCGCTACGCCAAGAGCGAAATCTGGACCCGCGAAAAGGACAAGCGTGCCGCCGACCTCGCGCGCGAACGCCACGAGTTCCGCCAGTTCCGGCAGGAGCGCGAGAAAAAGGAAAAAGCCGAGAAACTTGCCGCCAAGGCCCAGGCCAAGCGCGCCGAACTTGCCGCCGCGCCCGACGCCGGTGCCGCCGCGCCCAGCGAAGCCGACGCCAAGAAAGCGCTGATCGCTGCCGCGCTCGCCCGAGCGCAGGCAAAAAAAGCCGAGGCGGCGCCGAAGAACACCGACCACCTGCCGCCCGGCACCCAGCGCGAGATCGAGGAAATCGAGGCGCGCCGGGCTAAAATCCGCGAACTGGCGCGCCAGCCGCTGGAACCCGACGAGAAACCCTAAGGCGCCACGGAAGAAAACGCATCATGCCCTCCCCTTTCATTCTTGATCGCAGCAGCGTCACCCAGGTCATGGCCTGGGTGCTGGCCGCGCTGCTGCCCGGCATTGCGGTGTACGTCTGGGCGTTCGGGCCGGGCATCCTCGTCACCCTGGCGCTCGCCACCGTCACCGCGCTGGCGGCCGAGGCGGCGATGCTGAAAGCGCGCGGCTACCCGGCCAAGCCTTTCCTCGCCGACCTGTCGGCGATCGTCACCGCCTGGCTGCTGGCGCTCTCGCTGCCTTCGCTGGCGCCGTGGTGGCTGATCGTCACCGGCACGCTGTTCGCCATCGTGGTCGCCAAGCACCTGTACGGCGGCCTCGGGCAGAACATCTTCAATCCGGCGATGGTCGGCTACGCGGTGCTGATCGTGTCGTTCCCGGCGCAGATGACGCAGTGGGCGGCCCCGCTCGAACTGACTTCGGCCCCCCTCACCCTGGCGCAAAGTGCGGCGGTTATTTTCGGCGGCGACGTGCCCAAGGCCACGCTCGATGCCGTCACCATGGCGACGCCGCTGGACGCGCTGCGCACCGGCCTGCTGCAGCAGCACACCGTCGACGAGATCATGGCGCAGCCGATTTTCGGCCACTACGGCGGCGTCGGTTTCGAGTGGCTGGCGGCGGCGTTCCTGCTCGGCGGCCTGGTGCTGTGGGCCTTGCGCATC